>Ga0307314_10000127_pt1 | contig 16500 bp, 17 predicted proteins | sample ER_DNA_204_FD_194493 | JGI IMG/M metagenome (GOLD analysis project Ga0307314, IMG submission 194493) | Bulk soil microbial communities from the East River watershed near Crested Butte, Colorado, United States - ER_DNA_204 | ecosystem: Environmental > Terrestrial > Soil > Floodplain | place...
CTCCTACCGGACCCGCTCGCTTCGCTCGCTCCAAGTGTCCGTACGGAGACCCCCCGACCCCCCCTCGATCCGGGGGGGATTGATTTTTCTGGGACGGGGTTGGTCAGTGTCTTCATTCGGCACAGGTTGGGGCCGTCGCCGCTGGGTGGTGCCACGGAGAGGAATGTGGTTCAGATTGCCGACCCGGAGCTGCCGCGGAAGAGCCGGCCTAGTGACCGGAGGCAGGTGCGGCGCAATCTCGAAGCCGGATACGCCCTTGAGCTGATCCCTGGGCCGGAGACCAGCCCAAACCAGCGGGCCGGCTTTCTCGATGTCTACGAGCAGACGATGCGGCGCGCCGGGGCGGCCGAGCACTACTTCTTCGGGCCCGCCTACTTCGAGCGGGTGCTCGAAGCGGACCGGACCTGGCTCGCTCTCGCCAGCGGTCCGGAGGGTGATCTCGCCGCTGGTTCGATCGCTGCCGTTAGCGACGGCTACCTCCATTACTACCTCAGCGGTAGCGCCGACGCCCACCTTCGCGCGGCGCCGATGAAGAACGTCGTCACCCGGCTCGTCGAGCACGCGACCGAGCTCGGGCTGCCGCTCAACCTCGGCGGCGGCATCGCTGCCGGCGACGCGCTGGAGGAGTTCAAGCGCGGCTTCGCCAACCGGCGCCAAGCCTGGCTCACCTCGGAGCTGATCTGCGACGAGCGCGCCTACGCGGAGTTGAGCGCCGGGCGGCCGCGGGACGGGTTCTTCCCCGCCTACCGCGCGAAAAACGTTTAAAGGCAGACGCCTATTCGCTCGGTTCTTCGGGTTTGGCCGGGGTCGGCCCGGTGAAGGTGAAGCCTTCGACCGGCTCGCCGCCGTATTTGCCCCAGGTTTCGCGGCCGAAGGCCCGGATCGCGTCGAGGGTGATCGCGCCCTTGTAGGTCTTGCAGCCGATCAGGTTGGTCCAGGTCGTCGCCGCCACTTCGTAGGGCATCTTGTCGTTGGGGAAGAGCAGCGTCGCCCCGTACATCGTGTCGTAGAGCCCCTTCAGTTCCAGCTGGGCCTTTTCCGGCAGGTCCGGCGAGTACTGGATCTCCATCCGGCCGTGCTCGAGCGAGTGGACGTAGTCGAGCGCTTTCGGTTCATCGATGTAGGCGCCGTCGGCCTGCTGGTAGGGCGGTTCAACGTGGTTGCCGGAGGTCGGCGGGTTGGTTTCGTAGTTCGGTTCCGGCGAGTTCTGCGGGAGGTGGTTGTGTCCCTCGTCCTTCAGTTTCAGTTTCACTTCGCAGCCGGCTTCCTTGGCCGCTTGGTCGAGGTCGAAGACCTTCGTCCGGGCAGGGGCGATGCCGGCGCGTTCGTCGGGCTCGACCCCGTTGGTGCTGCCCATCGCCTGGTTGGGGTTGATGTGGGCGCTGGCGCTTTCGCTGTCGCCGCCACCACCGCCGCTGACGAGGATGAAGACCAGGACCGCGACCGCGAGGACGACCGTGGAGACGATCGCGTAGGTGACGATCAGGCGGTTGTTGCCGCTGCGGCTCTCGCGTTTTTCGGCTTCGATCCGCTCCTGGCGAAGCCGTTCTCTTTCGCGCTCTCCCTTGCCCATGGCCTTATTCTGCCCGCTCCATCTCGGCGGCGTCGGCTCGTACCCTCTCCCAGGGGCGGGAGGCCCGCAACGCCCCCAGCACCGCTCGCGTCGCCGGCGCCCGGTTGAGGGCGTAGAAGTGGATTCCCGGCGCCCCGGCGATCAGCAGCTCCGCGCACTGCTGCGCGGCAAAGGCGATCCCCAGCTCGAACTCCCGCTCTGGGTCCCCGCCGGCCGCGGTGAAGGCGGCTTCGAGCCGCGAGGGAATCGTCGCGTCGCAGAGGTCGCAGATCCGCTTCGTCTGGGCGAAGCTGGCGACGGGGATGACGCCGGCCAGGATCGGCACCTCGATGCCCGCATCCCGGGCCGCGCGGACGAAGTCGAAGTAGACCTGGTTGTCGAAGAAGAGCTGGGTGATCAGGAAGCTGGCGCCGGAGTCGACCTTCGTCTTCAGGTAGCGCAGGTCGGTCTCCAGGTCCGGTGCCTCGGGGTGGACCTCCGGGAAGCAGGCGCCGCCGATCCCGAAGTCCCAGCCGGCGGAGATGAACGCCGCCAGCTCGGCGGCGCTGCCGAGCCCGCCCTCGGGCTGGACGAAGTCCCCCTGGCCTCGCGGCGGGTCGCCCCGCAGGGCGAAGACGTTCTCGATCCCCGCTGCGGCGATCTGGTCGAGCGTCTCCGCCAGCCCCCCGGTGGTCTCGCCGACGCAGCTGAGGTGGGCCATCGTCTCGAACCCGATCTCCTCCTTCAGCGCCCTGGTGACCTCGACGGTGCCGTCGCGGTTCGCCCCGCCGGCCCCGTAGGTGACCGAGACGAAGTCGGGCTCCAGCGCCCGCAGCTCGCGCGCCGTCTCGTAGAGCTGCTCGGCCGCCTCGGCGCTCTTCGGCGGGAAGAACTCGATCGAGAAGGTCGGCCGCTGCTGGGAGATGATTTCGTCGATCCGCACCCGCTGAGGGTAGCCGGACGCAACCGGTTCAGGCCTGGCGCTCGGGCCTGTGGGACGATCAGCCGATGAGCGGCGAGCAGGTGCGCTACGAGCGGAGCGGAGCGGCCGCGGTTCTGACGATCGACCGCCCCCGGCGCCGCAACGCCGTCGACGCGGCCACGGCGGCGGCGCTGCGCGATGGGCTCGAGCGCTTCGAGAGCGACACCGACGCGCGGGCGCTGATCCTCACCGGCGCCGGTGAGGCGTTCTGCGCCGGCGCCGACCTCAAGGCCCTCGACCTCGACGTCGACCACCCCGGCGGCCCGATGGGGTTCACCCGGCTGACGCCCTCGAAGCCGACGATCGCGGCGATCGACGGCTGGTGCCTGGCCGGCGGCCTGGAGCTGGCGCTCTGGTGTGACCTGCGGATCGCGACGGGCGCCGCGACCTTCGGCTGCTTCGAGCGGCGCTGGGGGGTGCCGCTGATCGACGGCGGCACCCAGCGGCTGCCGCGGGTGGTCGGCATGGGGCGGGCACTCGACCTGATCCTCACCGGCAGGCCCGTCGAAGCGGAGGAGGCCCTGGCGATCGGCCTCGTCACCGAGGTGGTCGAGCCGGGAGCGCACCTCGAGCGGGCGCTGGAGCTGGCCGAGCGCCTCGCGGGCTTTCCCCAGGAGACGATGTTGAGCGACCGGCGGGCGGCGCTCGAAGGCGCCGGCCTCCCGCTTGCCGAGGGCCTGCGGCTGGAGCACCGGCTCGGGCGCGAGGTGCTGGACGTGGCCGCGCGCGGAGCCGCCCGTTTCGCCGGCGGCGAGGGCCGCCACGGCGAGGGCGCCTAGGCGCCGTGGCGCGCTTTAGGCCGGCTCGCCCCGCATCTCCTCGGCGGCGGCTTCGGCCCCGAAGTACGGGAGCACGGCGAGGTACATCAACTCCGGGAGGAGGCGTGTGAAGCCGCCGTCCTCCCGGCCCGCGAGGCGGCTGTGGAGGACAGCGAGGACCCCGGCGACCACGGCCTCGGCGGAGATCGCGGGAGCGTCGTCCTCGCTTTCCTCCCGGGCCAGGTCCACCGCCCTCGCGGCCCGCTCCATCGCCTCTGTCCTCTTTGCGACCGCGCGCGAGCCCGCGGCGTGCACCTCGACCAGCAGCGCCCGGCCGATCTCAGGTTCGTCGTCGAGGAACCCGAGCAGGCCGGTGAGGGCGCCGCGGAGCCGATCGCGCCAGCTGACCCCGTCCTCGACCGCCCCCCGCATCGCCAGCTCGACCCACGCCGAGCCGGCCTCGAGCGCCTCCAGGTAGCAGTCCTCCTTGTCCTGGAAGTTGTCGTAGAACGCCTGTCGATAAAGGCCCGCCCTGGTGAGGGCGTCCTGGACCGTCGTCTGCTCGTAGCCGTACGCACCAACGGCTTCGAGCATTCCCCTGAGAATGCGCTGACGCTTTCCGGTCAAGTCCCCGCCCGGGTTGAAGTTGATTGATAGAACTACCTGTCTACCATTAGGTACCTAAACGGTATCCATTTCCGCGGCTTCGCAGCGGCCGATTCGACTTCGGTACTGTTCCGTTCGTGACTGCGAAGTCAACAACGCGTCCACTTCCCGGACGGGAGCAGCTCCCGCGCGAGTTCATCACCAGGCACCAGCGGGCCCGGATCATCAACGCGCTCGCCCTGGAGACCTCGGAGAAGGGCTACCGGAAGGTGACCGTCACCGACATCGTCAAGCGCGCGGCGATCGCCCGCAACACGTTCTACGAGAACTTCCGCTCGAAGGAGGACTGCTTCCTCGCAGCCCAGGAGTTCGCGATGTCGGCGGCCCTGGAGCGGGTCGTGGCGGCTGCTGGAGAGCTGGACGAGTGGCCTCGCAGAGTGCGGGCCGGCCTCGCCGCCTTCCTCGAGTTCGTGGCGGAGGAGCCGGCGCTCGCCCGCACCTGCATGGTCGAGTCGCTGTCGGCCGGGCCGGCGGCGGTCAAGTACTACGAGGAGTCCCAGCAGGCGTTCGTCTCCCTGTTCCGGCTTGGACGCGATGTCTCGCCGCGTGGAGGGGAGCTGCCGGAGACATTGGAGGAAGCGATCATCGGCGGCGTCTTCTGGATCGTCTACCAGCGCCTCGCCGTCGCCGAGGCCAACTCCGCCCCCCAGTTGCTCCCGGAAGTGGTCGAGTTTGCCCTCACGCCCTACCTCGGGGCCGAGGCAGCGCGGAAGATCGCCGGCGAGGGCTGATTAGTGTCCAAAAAGCGCAGCGAGAAACCCTTCCCAGGTCAAGAAACTGGCCAATTAGCCAGAATTGGTTATCCCCGTTTGGATCGGTATCGTCGGTTCTCTTGAGCGATCCAGTCAACCCGTCGGTGGACTCCCCCGAGTACCCGCCTGAGCTCGCACGGCTGCCCCCTGGCCGGCACGGTTTACCGCGCGAGTTCGTCAGCCACAACCAGCGCGAGCGGCTGATCGCGGGCCTCGCCGAGGCGGTCTCCGAAAACGGTTACGCGGGGACGACGATCGCCCACATCACCCGCCACGCCGCCGTCTCCCGCCGCACCTTCTACGAGCACTTCAACAGCAAGGACGAGTGCTTCGTCGCCGCCTACGACTCGGTCATGTCCGAGCTGCGGCAGCGGGTCGGGGAGGCGTTCGACCAGGAGGAGGAATGGCCGCGCGCGGTCCGGGCGGGAATCGCGGCGATGCTCGAGTTCCTCGTCGCCGAGCCCCACCTGGCGCGACTCAGCATGGTCGAGGCGCTGGTCGCGGGGCCGGTGGTGGTCGAGCGCTACGACGCCGCGATCCAAAGCCTGGTGCCTTACTTCGCCGCCGGGCGCGAGGGTCGCTCCCCCGAGGTCCTGGCCGGCCTCTCCCCCGCCACCGAGGAGGCGCTGGTCGGCGGCATGGTCTCGCTGATCTCCCGCCGCATCTTCGCCGACCGCACCGAGGAGCTGGAATCGCTGCTCCCGGATCTGGTCGAGTTCACGCTGACCCCGTACATGGGCAGCGCCGAGGCGGCCAAGGTCGCCCGCGCCTGACCGGCTCCTCTGCGGTCAGACCTTGTGGGTAACGCTATGGAGTTACCCTACCTCCGGGACGAACATACGTTCGTATGGAGATCGCCTGCGTAATCGACAAGCGCCTGGCGATCCCGCCGCGCCCGGACCATGCCGGGGGGCCTTGGTCCGGGCGCGGCGATCTTCGCGACCCCCTCGCCGCGGCTGAGGCGACCGAGTCGACGGTGCGGGCGCTGGAGGCGCTTGGCGCCGGGGTCGAGTCGGAGCGCGCCGGCGAGGCCTTCTTTTCCCTCGACGGCCTGCGCGGTCTCTACGGGGGCTCCTCGGCCGGGGTCCTGGCGGCGGCGCGGCGGGCGCTGGGGGAGGAGAAGGCGATCGGCACCGGAACCACCCGCTTCGCCGCCTACCTCGTCGCCACCGGTTGCCCCCGGCCGGTCCCGGTGGCGGCACTGCGGACGCGGTTGAGCGGCGAGCGCGAGGCGGCGGACCTGATCGAGGCGCTCGAGCGCCTCGGGATCGAGACCGTGGCGGCTTTCGTCCGCCTCGGCGACGACCAGGTCGCCGACCGCTTCGGCCCGCTCGGCCTCGAGGCGCTGCGGCTCTGCCGCGGCGAAGAGGAGCCGCTGCGGCCGAGGACCCCGCACGAGGAGTTGAGCGAGGAGATCGAGTTGCCGGAAGGGACCGCGGGCCGGCAGTTGGACCGGGCGCTGGAGCTGCTGGTCGACCGCCTGCTGGCGGCGCCGCAGCGCCGGGGCCGGACCCTGCTCGGCCTCCGCCTCGGGGCCCGGCTGGCCGCCGGCGCCAGCTGGAGCGTCGAGCAGGGACTCGGGCGGCCCAGCGCCGCGCCGCGGGTCCTGCGCCGCGTCCTCGCCCCGCGGCTGGAGGAGCTGCCCGGGCCGGCGACCTCGCTGCGGCTGCGGGCGGTCGGGCTGGGGCCGCCCGCCCGCGACCAGCTCGAGCTGACGGTCGGCGGCGAGGAGCCGCGCCGCCGCCGGCTCGGGGCGGCGGTGCGCGAGGTGCGGGCGGTGCAGGGCGCCGAGGCGCTGCTGAAGATCCTCCCGGTCGACGCCGCTTCGCGGGTACCGGAGCGCTGGGCGATGCTCACCCCCTACCCGGAGCTCTGATGCCGGGCCTCCGTCGTCTCTACGCCCCCCAGCGGGTGGCGGTGCGAACCGACCCCCGCGGCGCCCCGACAACCGTCGAGGGGGTGACGGTCGAGGCCGTCCGCGAGGAGTGGCTGGTCGAGGACCGCTGGTGGACGCCGCAGCCGCTGCGCCGCCACTACTTCGAGGTTGCGACCGCCGACGGACGCGCCCTCACCGTCTTCCGCACCGCCCGCGCCCAGCGCTGGTACCGGCAACGAGCGTGAGCGCCATGTACGTCGAGCTGCACGCCCACTCCGCCTTCTCCTTCCTCGACGGGGCCTCGACCCCGATCGAGCTCGCCGCGGCTGCGGCCGCCCAGGGCTACCCCGCCTTCGCCCTCACCGACCACGACGGCCTCTGGGGATCGATGGAGTTCGCCCACGCCTGCAAGGGCTTCGGGGTCCGGCCGATCACCGGGGCCGAGCTGACCCTTCGCTGCTGGCCGGCGGGTCCTGCGGGAGAGACCGCTCATATAACGCTGTTGGTCGAAGACGAGCCGGGATACCGCAACCTCTGCCGGCTGCTCACCGCCGCCCACTCGCACACCCGCGACAACACGCCGCGGAGGCAGACCCAGCCCTGGGCGACGCTGGAGCAGGTGGAGGAGCACGCGGAGGGATTGGTCTGCCTCTCCGGCTGCGCCCGGGACGGCGCCGCCGCCGGGGCCTTCGAACGCGGCGACACCGCGGCGGGAGAGCGACTGGCGCGCCGCCTCCTCGCCGCCTTCGGCCGCGACCGTTTCCGGATCGAGCTGCAGCGTCCCTACTGGCGCCGGGACCGGGCGCGCAACCGCTGGCTCGCCCTGCTCGCCGAGCGGCTCGACGTTCCCTGCGTCGCCAGCGGCGACGTCCACGCCCACGACCGCCGCCGGGCGCCGCTGCAGGACGCGCTGGTCGCGATCGGCCGTTGCGAGACGCTGGAGGAGTCCGAGCCCCACCGCCGCGGCAACTCGACCTCGGCCCTCACCTCGCCCGGAGCGATGGCCGCCCGCTTCGCCGAATACCCGGAGGCGGTGGCCGAGAGCGAGCGCCTCGCCGAGCGGCTGCGCTTCGACCTCACCGAGCAGCTCGGCTACCGCTATCCGGGCAGCGAGGACCCCGGCGCCGACGCCGAGCTGGCCCGCGTCTGCAACCACCACCTCGGCGAGCGCTTCGCCGGCAGCGCCCGCCTGCTCGAGGCCCAGTGGCGGCTGGAGGAGGAGCTGGCGACGATCCGCAAGCTCGGCCTCTCCGGCTTCTTCCTCCTCCATCGCGACCTGCTCGAGCTGGCGCGCGAGGTCGCCGCCGAGGTGCGGGGGCCGGAGTCGGCCCGCGCCGTGCTGCCGCCCGGCCGGGGCCGCGGCTCCAGCGTCAGCTCGATCGTCTGCTACCTGACCGGGCTCTCCCACGTCGACCCGGTCGAGGCCGACCTCTTCTCCGGCCGCTTCCTCAACGAGGAAACGACCTCGATGCCGGACATCGACCTCGACTTCCCGCGCGACATCCGCGAGGTCCTGATCCCGCGCGTGCACGAGCGCTACGGCCACGAGCACTCCGCCCTCGTCGCCGCCTTCCCGACCTACCGGCCGAAGGGCGCGGTGCGGGACCTCGGCAAGGCGCTGGGGCTGCCGCCGGCGGAGATCGACAAGGTGGCGAAGACCGTCGGCTTCTTCGAGAGCGCGGCCGAGATCGAGCGCAACCTCGTCGCCGCGCTGGGGGCGGAGCGGGCGAAGGAGCCGCGCTGGCGGGTGCTGCTGACGCTGGCCGAGGAGATCATGGGCCTGCCCCGGCACTCCTCCCAGCACCCCGGCGGGATGGTGATCTCGACCCGGCCGCTGATCGACGTCTGCCCGGTGGTGCCGGCGGCGATGGCGGGGCGGCAGACGGTCCAGTGGGACAAGGACTCCTGCGCCGATGCCGGCTTCCTCAAGATCGACCTGCTGGGGCTGGGGATGCTCTCGGCGGTCGAGCGCTGCGTCGAGGAGATCGGCCGCGCCCGCGGCGAGCGGCTCGACCTCTCGCGGATCCCGCTCGACGACCCCGAGACCTTCGAGTCGATCCGCGCCGCCGACACCACCGGCGTCTTCCAGATCGAGAGCCGGGCGCAGATGCAGATGCTGCCGCGGACCCAGCCGCGCGACCTCGACGACGTGATCGTGCAGGTGGCGCTGGTGCGACCGGGACCGATCCAGGGCGGCGCCATCCATCCCTATATAGAGAGGCGGAAGCTGCGGCGGGAGGACCCGGCCTACGAGATCCCCTACGAGCACCCGTTGCTGGAGCCGGTGCTGGAGGAGACGCTGGGGACGATCGTCTTCCAGGAGCAGGTGATCGAGGTGGCGATGGCGCTCTCGGGCTTCTCCTCCTCCGAGGCGGAGGGCCTGCGGCGGGCGATGAGCCGCAAGCGCTCGGAGGCGGCGATCGAGGAGCACCACCGGCGCTTCCTCGCCGGCGCCGCCGACAGGGGAGTCTCCGAGGAGGTCGCCGAAACGGTCTGGAACCAGATCAAGGGCTTCTCCGGCTTCGGCTTCCCGAAGGCCCACTCGGCCGCCTTCGGCCTGCTCGCCTACCAGTCGGCATGGCTGCGGATCCACTACGGGCCGGAGTTCCTCTGCTCGCTGCTGAACGAGCAGCCGATGGGCTTCTACCCGCCCGACTCGCTCGTCCACGAGGCGCAGCGGCGCGGGATCCGGGTGGCGCCGCCGGATGCCAACCGCAGCAGGGCCCTCTGCCACGTGGAAACGCCGCGGGAGGAAGGGGACGTGCGCGGCGGGCTGGTGGTGCGGATCGGCCTCGGCTACGTGAAGGGGGTGAAGAAGGAGGAGGTGGAGGCGCTGGTCGCCGAGCGCGAGCGCGGCGGTCCCTACAAGGGGATCGCTGAACTCGCCTCCCGCGCCGGCGCCGGGCTGTCGAGCCTGGAACGGCTCGCCTGGGCCGGGGCCCTCGACGGCATCCCCGCCGGCTCGGAGAGCGACCGCCGGGAGGCGCTCTGGCGCGTCGGCGTCACCGCCGCCGGCCAGATCGGCGGCAACGGGACCCAGCTGGCGCTGCCGATGGAGCCGCCGCAGCCGCCGCAGCTGGAGCCGCTGGGGGAGTGGGGGAAGCTGATCGCCGACTACCGCTCGACCGGGATGACCGTCGCCAAGCACCCGATGAAGCTGCTCCGCTCCCAGCTCGACCCCTGGCTCGCCCGCACCTCCGACCTGGCCAGGATCGACCACGGCGCCACCGTCGAGATCGCCGGCATGGTCACCGCCCGCCAGCGCCCCGAGACCGCCAACGGCATCACCTTCATGCTGCTCGAGGACGAGCGCGGCTCGGTCAACCTCGTCGTCCCGCCCCCCGTCTACGACCGCCACCGCACCCTCGTCCGCAGCGCCCCCCTGCTCCGCGCCCGCGGCCGCTTGGAGCGGCGCGAAGGCTCGATCAACGTCGTCGTCTCCGAGCTGGCGCCCCTGCAGCCGGCGCCCACCGGCACGAAGCCGAGCGGCCGGCCGCCGCAGCCGCGGGAACGTGCGGTCGCCGAGCTGCGCGCCGTCGCCCCGGCCGGCCACAGCTTCGGCCGGCGCGGCCGCTGACCGGATGGAAGATCGTTATTCTCGATGACCCGCCCGCGCTGCACCCCCCACCGCGCGGCGACCGCCTTCCGGCACTTCGGCCACCAGTCCTTAGGAGTCCCATACGCATGAACACCATCCCGAACGACAACACCCGTTGGCTTGCCCTCTACGTCCTCTGCGCGGGGATGCTGATGATCGTCCTCGACGCGACGATCGTCAACGTCGCCCTGCCCTCGATCCAGGACGATCTCGGCTTCTCCCAGAACAAGCTCGCCTGGGTGATCAACGCCTACATGATCCCCTTCGGCGGGCTGCTGCTCCTTGCCGGGCGGATGGGCGACCTGCTGGGCCAGCGCCGGGTGTTCCTCGTCGGCCTCGCGGTCTTCACGGTCGCCTCGCTCGTCTGCGCGGTCTCGCAGACGCAGGAGATGCTGGTCGGCGCCCGCTTCATCCAGGGCATCGGCGGCGCGCTCTCTTCGGCGGTGATCCTGGGGATGATCGTGACGATGTTCCCGCGGCCCGCCGACCAGGCGAAAGCGATCGGCGTCTACGGGTTCGTCGCCTCCGCCGGCGGCTCGATCGGCCTGCTGCTCGGCGGCGTCCTCACCGACGCGATCAGCTGGCACTGGATCTTCCTCATCAACCTGCCGATCGGGATCGCCGTCGCGCTCCTGGCCAAACGCCTCGTCGCCAACCCGGACGGGATCGGCCTCAGCGCCGGCGCCGACTTCCCCGGCGCGGTGCTGCTGACCAGCTCGCTGATGCTCGGCGTCTTCACGATCCTGCAGATCGAGAAGTGGGGCTGGGGAGACACCCGCACCCTCGGCCTCAGCGCGATCTCCGCGATTCTGCTGGCGCTCTTCGTCTTCCGTCAGTCCCGCATCGCCAACCCGCTGATGCCGCTGCGGCTCTTCCGCTCCCGCAACGTCGCCGGATCCAACGTCCTGCAGGCGCTGCTCGTCGCCGGCATGTTCGGGATGTTCTTCCTCGGGGCGCTCTACCTGCAGCGGGTGCTCGACTACAGCCCGCTCGAGGTCGGCCTCGCCTTCCTGCCGACGACGATCGTGATGGGCTCGCTCTCGCTTGGCTTCTCGGAAAAACTGATCATGCGCTTCGGCCCCCGCACGACCCTGATCCCGGGGGTCTGCCTGGTCGTCGTCGCCCTCCTCCTCTTCGCCCGCACCCCGGTCGAAGGCGACTACCTGACCGACCTGCTGCCGCCGTTCCTGCTGATCGGTGTCGGTGTCGGCACCTCCTTCCCGGCGATCATGACCCTGGCGATGTCGGGGGCGACGCAGGAGGACGCGGGCCTCGCCTCAGGCTTGGTCAACACCAGCATGCAGGTGGGCGGCTCGATCGGCCTTGCCGTCCTGGCGACGCTCTCGACCGAGCGCACCAACTCGCTCCTCGCCGACGGCGAGGGCCAGCTGCAGGCGCTCAACTCCGGCTACCACGTCGCCTACCTGATCGGCGCCGGCCTGGCGGCGATCGCGGTGGCGATCGCGGTCTTCGTCCTGCGCTCGCCCAGCCCGCAGGAGATGCCGGCGCCGCAGGAGGGCGAGCCGGAGCCGGCGCTCTCCGAGGCCGTCTAGCCGCAAAGCGGCGGCTACCGCGCTTAGATCTGCCTGATGGCGGGGAATAGGATCGTGCGATGCAGCAGGAGAAGAAGCCGGTCAACTGGCGAGCCTGGCTGGTCGGCGTCCTCAGTGCCCTGGTCCTGATCGTTGCCCTGCAGAACTCGCAGGAGGTCAGCTTCGACGTCCTCTTCGCCAGCTTCAAGGCGCCGCTGATCGTCGTCATCCTCCTCGCCGCCTTCGTCGGAGTGCTGATCGGCTACGTCGCCCCGCTCGTCCGCCGGCATCATCGTGAGGACAAGCAGCACAACCCTTGATCTTTTAAGCTTTCCTGTGCAATGGGAAGCCAGCGAGGGAGAGGGAGATGACGGTTCTTCAGGAGGAGATTCCGCAGGACTGGTACGAGACCGCGTTCACCGGGATGAGCGCCGAGATGGCCTGGACCGAGCGGACCGAGTCCGAAATCAAGCGCGCCCTGACGATGCTGCGTCCACAGGGGGGAGAGCGGATCCTCGACCTCGCCTGCGGGACGGGTCGTCATTCGCTGGAGCTGGTGCGCCAGGGCTTCTCCGTCGTCGGCGTCGAGATCGGCGAGGAACTGGTGGAGATCGCCCGCAGGGACGCGGCCGAGCAGGGGCTCGAGGCCGAGTTCGTCCAGGGCGACCTGCGCGAGCTCGACTACGACGGGGAGTTCGACATCGTCCTCAACCTCAACGACGGGGCGGTCGGCTACTTCGAGACCGACGAGGAGAACCACAAGACCTTCGAGGTGATCTCCCGCGCGCTGAAGCCCGGCGGCCAGAACCTGATCCAGGTCCCGAACATCCTCTACGCCCGCGCCCGCCTGCCGCAGCGCTCCTGGATCCCCAGCGAGAGCATGGTCGAACTCGTCGAGCACCGCTGGAACAAGAAGAACAGCTACATGGAAGGGGCGATGATCCCGGTCCGCTTCGGCGACGTGCTCGAGAACCTCGACAAGCGGATCGAATTCCGCCAGCGCCTCTACACCGTCGATGAGCTGCGGGGGATCTACGACTCGGTCGGGATGAACCTCGAGCGCGCCTTCCACGGCAACGGCCGCCCGAAGGAACCGACCGAGAACCAGTTCGAGATCTTCGTCAGCGCCAGAAAGGGTTAGGGGCGGGAACGCGCCGTCAGGCGGGGACACGGCCGAGCAGGACGTCCCGCGAGGGTATTCCGATGACCTCGCCCTCGAACCGCTTCCGGGTCCCGTAGACGAGCCAGGTGGTATCGATTTCGCCGATGTCGAGATCGAGCCGCAGCTCGTCTTCGTGCTCTTCGAAGTGCTCGATGTGGGTCAGCCCGGCGTCGTAGCGGCCGGCGAGAAGCTCCTCGCCGACGACCGGCTTGGAGACGACGTCGATCACCTCGTCCCACTGGGAGAGGTCGACGTAGCCCTTGGTCGCCGGCACGATCCCGATCGAGCGGGCGCGCTCGATCTCCCGCCGCGTCAGCACCACCAGGTGCTTGGTCGGGAAGATGAAGGTGTCGACGACGAAGACCTCGCGCCAGTGGCGCTCGGTGACCTCGTGGACCTTCGGGTGGGCGCTGCACTGGATCAGGAAGGCGTCGTCCCGGCCCCGGATCTTCTCGAGCCCCTCGAGGAAGTCGGCGATGAACTCGATCTCGAAGTCGTCGATCCCCTGGAACTCCATGTAGCGCTGGACGGCACGCTCGTGGCAGGTTCCGGCGGGACCGAGGGTGACCAGCTTCAGCGCCATACCTCAAGAATAGCCGAGCAATCAGCTCAGGTCACGAAGGAGACCAGGATCCGGTGAGGCTGGAGCTCTACTCGGGACCGCCCAGCTGCCGCAGAACCTCCTCGAAACCGCCGATCCGGGATTCGATCAGCCGGGCGGCGATCTCGACTTCCCAGAACCTGGTCCCCGCGACCCAGGCCTGCCCGAGGTAGTTCCAAGCCTGGACGGTCGTTCCGACCGTCGTGTTCAGCGCCTCGCCGCAGCGTTCCATCAGCTCCTGGAACTCGTCCTGCATGCCGAGGATCACCGGCCCGGGGTCGGTCTGGCCCATCTTCGTCTCGACCATCACCGTATGGCCGGTGCGAACGCCGAAGAACCAGGCATCGTGCAGGTAGCCCTCCATCACCTCGAGCTGCCGGGGATCCAGGCCAAGCTTCTCGGCGCTCTCCTCCGCCAGAGGCTTCAGATCCCTCTCCTTCGCGCTTTCGACCGCGGACGGCAAGCTGTCGCTGCCCAAGAACATCGCCGCCAATCTAGACAACTGAGTTTAATCCGGTGCGCCTATTTGTACTACCGGCTCGCGAGGAGCGCAACCGCCCGGGCAAAGAAAAGGGCGGCCCGGAGGCCGCCCTTTCAAGACGCTCGTGAAGCGAGGCTCAGGTTCCCGTGCAGGTCCTGAGGATCGTGGCCGAGGCTTTCGTCCCGTCCGCGAAGAGCGCGTCTCCGTGGACCTGGAGCTTGCCGTCGGGGCATTTGGCGGTGAGGACGCCCTTCCTGTTGATCGTCAGGTTGAACTTTTTCACCGAGCCGCTGCCGCCGGCGATCACCGGGATCGTGGCGACGGATTTGAGGCCGTAGCGGCCGTTCTTGTGCTTCTTGATCTTCACGGTGGTGACGATCGCCGCCGGAGTCGGGACGGTGATGAACGCGTGGATGTAGAGGGTCGTCGTGCCCCCGCTGAAGCCGCCGTTGAAGACGATCAGCTTACTTTGCACCGGGATCGGTTTCGATTCCGGGAACTGGACCTCGACTTCGGTGGTGCCCTTGCCGATGATCGAGTTCGGGCAGGCTTTTTCCGCCGCTTTCGTGTCGCGGGACTGCAGCTTGCCGGACTTGCAGACCGGGATGCCTTTGACGTTGATGGCGCCGTTCTTGTCGCTTTCCAGCACGACCGATTTCAGCGCCGGCGGATGAGTGCCGTCTTTGGTTTCGATTTTGCCGGAGGCGTTGAGGCTGATCGGAGCGAACTTCTTCTTCGGCAGCTTGGTCGGGCTGAATCCGCCGTTGAAGGTGACTCTGAGGTTTCCGGCTTCGACCGTGACCGGTTTGTTGGCGCCGGTGGCGATTCCCGCCACGCTGACGGCGACCAAGGCCGCAACGGCCATCGTCAACATCAAGTACTTACGCATATCCCTATATCTCTCCTTTGCGGCCTGCCCGTCCTGGGTCCGATGCCGTGGAACGCTTGCTTGAACGTCTCTCCAGCGGGTCAAACTACCACCCCGCCCTCTTTCGTAAACCCGCCCGTTCGGGAAAAGGAGCGGCTTAACGGCGCCGCTACGGAGCCGGCTTCGAACGTCGGACGCGCTCGCGCTCGGCCGTGGCGCCCTCCGCCCCGAGAAAAGGCAGGGTCACCCAGAAGGTCAGGTCCGCCAGGCGGCTGGGAAGGCGAGCGGCGGCACCGTGGAGGATCTCGCTGTAGAGGAGCTCGTTGATGCCGCCGGCGACCGCAAGCGAGGTGATCCCGGGCAGCTCTACGCTCGACTCCGACCGACCGGGCTCGAGGAACCCGGCGAACTCGCGCAGGGCGGCGTCGCGCCGGGCGAGCGCCTTCGGCCCGGCGGCCATGACCTCGACGATGGCGAAGCGACCCTCGTCGGGATGGCGGGAGAGGTGACCGAGCAGCGCTTCGAGGGCATCGGCGATTCGCTCTGCCCAGGGAGAGCCGGCCGCCGATTCGAAGGCCTCGGTGGCCTCTCCCAAGAGGTTTTCCAGGAGGACGTCGTAGGCCGCGAGGAAGCAGTCCTCCTTGCTCTCGAAGAGCTCGTAGAAGGTCTTGCGAGAGACGCCGGCGACCCCGATCACGTCGACCACCCGGGTCTCCGGGTAGCCGCGCTCGGAGACGACCTCGATCATCGCCAGGTGGATGCGGTTGCGCTGGGACTCGGTCACCGCCTCCCTCGGCAGGCCGTGCCTTCCTCGGGGAAGCCGCTCATTCGGCTTGCTCGAGCGTCTAACGGAGGCCACGGCCAGACTGTAGAGCAGCGCAAGCGGCCGCTAGAGCTTTCTTTCCCAAATTAACCGGGCAAGGGGAGACTCAGTCTTCGAGCCAGATCACCTGCTCGCGGTCCGGCCCCACCCCGACCAGCCGCACCGGCACGTCGACGAACTCGGCGATGAACCCGAGGTAGTCGCGCGCCTCGCGCGGCAGGTCCTCGGCGCGGCGGCAGGAGGTCAGGTCGAGGTCGAAGCCGGGCAGCTCCTCGTACTCGGGCGTAGCCGAGTGCAGGATCGACTGGTGGTAGGGGAAGGTGTCGAGCTCGGCCCCTTCCTTGGAGCGGTAGCGGACCGCGACCCGCAGCGGGCCGATGCCGCTGAGGACGTCGAGCTTGGTGATCGCCAGCGCGTCCATGCGGTTGAGGCGGACGGCGTAGCGGAGGGCGACCAGGTCCATCCAGCCGCAGCGGCGGCGGCGTCCGGTGGTCGTCCCGAACTCGTGCCCCTTCTGCAGCATCTGCTCGCCGACGTCGTCGAAGAGCTCGGTCGGGAAGGGGCCGGCGCCGACGCGGGTTGCGTAGGCCTTGGCGATCCCCCAGACCTCGTCGATGTCCTTGGGGCCGATGCCGGCGCCGACGGTGGCCGCGCCGGCGATCGGGTTGGAGGAGGTGACGAAGGGATAGGTGCCGTGGTCGAGGTCGAGCAGGGTCGCCTGCGCTCCCTCGAAGATCACCGTCTCCTCGCGGTCGAGCGCGTCCCAGCAGAGGCGGGCGGTGTCGGCGATGTGGGGCTCGAGCCGGTGCCCGAAGCTGATGTGTTCCTCGACCATCGCGTGCAGGTCGA
>Ga0307314_10000130_pt1 | contig 16199 bp, 14 predicted proteins | sample ER_DNA_204_FD_194493 | JGI IMG/M metagenome (GOLD analysis project Ga0307314, IMG submission 194493) | Bulk soil microbial communities from the East River watershed near Crested Butte, Colorado, United States - ER_DNA_204 | ecosystem: Environmental > Terrestrial > Soil > Floodplain | place...
ACACGGTCGACGCGTTGGTCCCGCACGGCAGTCACCGCGTCCGGTCGGTCACGGAGCGGGCCGGTGGCAAAGGGGTCAACGTCGCCTCGGTGCTCCACCGGATGGGCGTCCATTCCCTGGCGCTCGTTCTCGCCGGTGGGTCGACCGGGCGTGCCCTGGCGGATGACCTCACCGCGCGCGGCTTGATGCACGAGGTGTTGGGCTGCACGGGCGAGACCCGACGGACGGTGAACGTCATCTCCTCCGAGAGCGGCGACGCGACGATTTTCAACGAGCCGGGACCGTCGGTCGCGCCGGACGAGATCGACGCGGTCGTCGCGCGGGTGCGTCACCACATCACCGCCGGAGCCACGGTCGTGGCGGTGTGCGGCAGCCTTCCCCACGGTGCCGAGGCCGACGCATACGGGCAGGTCGTCACGGCGGCCCGTACGTCCGGCGCGGCGGCGCTCGTCGACGCGGAGGGCGAGCCGCTGCGGGTCGGTTGCGCCGCGGGTGCCGACGTGGCCGTGCCGAACAGAGTGGAGCTGCTCGCCGCCACCGGTGCGGACGAGGAGACGGCCGGGGCAAAGGCGTTGCAGGAGTTGGGTGCTCGGCACGTTGTCGTCTCCACCGGACGAGAGGGTATGCGTGCGTACCTGGCCGACGGCCGGACGCTTGTCGCCCGGCCGGGCGCGCCGCTGCGCGGCAACCCGACCGGTGCCGGCGACGCGGCGGCGGCCGCCGTGGCAGCGGGGCTGGCGTCCGGACGTGACTGGCCCGAGATCGTTCGGGATGCGGTGGCGTGGTCGGGTGCCGCGGTCCTCCAGCCGATCGCGGGGGATGTCGATCCCGTCGACGTCGTGCGGCTCCGGGCCGCGGCGACGGTCGTGCCGGCGTAGGTGCATCCAGGCGGATCGCTCGACGGGCGCCCTGATGTCCGAATCCCCGGCGGCGACCGGAGCGCCGAGAGCATCATGGACGGACCGCGTTCGTCCTGACGCCCAGCCGTTCTCAGCAAGCTTCCGGGAGGAACTGACATGGCTTACGAGACCTATCTGGCTGTCGCCGACCGGGCGCAGGCCCGCGAGCTGGCCGCCACCGAGTCGCCGTTCACCATCGAGGTGCGCTTTCTCGGCGGGTTGAACGCCCGGCAGAAGGCGGCGTTCACCGCGGCCGCCGACCGCTGGGTCACGGCTATCGTCGGCGACCTGCCGCCCGTCCGGATCGGGGACGACGTCATCGACGACGTCCTCATCGAGGCTCAGGGCCGACCCATCGACGGACCCGGCAAGATCCTCGGGCAGGCCGGCCCCACGCACATCCGGCCGGAGTGGTCGGGTGCGTCGGCCCTGTTGCCGGCCAAGGGCGTCATGACGTTCGACACCGACGACCTGAAGAAGATGCAGTCCGAGGGCACTCTCAACGACGTCATCACCCACGAGATGGGCCACGTCCTCGGCATCGGCACTGTCTGGCCGCTCAAGAAGCTGCTCAAGGGCGAGGGAACCGACAACCCGACGTTCTCCGGTAAGGCGGCCATGGCCGCATACAAGGTGCTGCGCGGAGCCGGTCGCGCGGTTCGGGTTCCGGTCGAGAACATCGGCGGGCCCGGCACCGCCGGCGGGCACTGGCGCGAGACGGTCTTCCGCAACGAGCTGATGTCCGGCTTCATCTCCGCTCCGGGCAACCCGATGAGCGCCGTGACGGTCGGCAGCCTCCAGGACCTCGGCTACACCGTCGACGCCTCAGCCGCGGAGCCCTTCACGCTCCCAGACCTGCTGTCGCTGGCCGAGGAGGGCCGGCTGGTCGCGCCGCGTGGTCTGTTCGCCGACGGCGTCGTCCTGACCAACCTGCCGGTGGTGCTCCCGCGAGAGAGCCTGGTCTGAGAGCGCACCGGATGAGCGAGGGCTTTACCCGCCCCGAGGCCCGGGTTCTTCCCACGGAGAGCCTGGTCCCCCCGGAGAGCCTGATCCGACCGCCCCCCAACCGGTTCACCCACGAGACAGTCGCGGCGACGCCGTTCTCGTATGCGTCGTCCGGCAGCACGGGGGAGGACGGCTCCCTCTCCGCCGGGACGAAGGTGGTGCTGTTGCGGAACGACGAGGACGACCGCCGCTGCGCCGTCGTCGACGCCAGCGGGCTCTACGTCGTCGTCCCTACGTCGAGCCTGCGGCCGTTGGGCGCGCCTGAGTATTAGGCGATCCGGCGCTCCGCATCCTCGTAGGCGGCGTCGACTTCGGCATCGGGACCGGGGACGTATCCGACCAGCTCGCCACCCACCCACAGCTCCACGTCGTACTGGCGCTGCCGAGACAGCCAGACCAACGGGTACGGCCGGTGCATAGCGTCGAGCCAGCTCACCGGACGCGCCGAGGTCCGCGCCCCGTCGATCTCGAGGGTCGCCTTGCCGTCCGGCGTCACCTTCACCTCGATCCTCACCACCACAGCCTGCCAAACCGCGATGTCCGCGCGCTGTCAGTTAACGCAGAGTTCACGAGACGTCATGCTGGGCCCGTGAAATTCGGCGTCCACCTGCCGCTGATGGGTCTCGGCGGCCAGCGGTTCGATGTCGACCATCTCGCGAGGTACGTCGAGACCGCGGTCGAGCTCGGCTTCGAGGCGGTGTGCGCCAACGACCACGTCGTCTTCGACTCGCCTTGGCTCGACGGGCCGACCGCGCTCGCCGCCGTCGTCTCCTGCTCGGGCAGTGCGAGGCTCGTCACGACCGTCGCGAATCCGGTCGTCCGCGGGCCGGCTGTGCTCGCCAAGGCCCTGGCCGCGCTCGACGTGCTGTCCAGCGGACGAGTCGTCGCCGGCCTGGCGCCGGGTTCGTCGGAGCGTGACTACGCCTCGGTGGCCGTCCCGTTCGTAGAGCGGTGGGAGCGGTTCGACGAGGCGGTCCGGGCCACCCGCGCCCTGCTCCGCGGCGACTCCTTCGCCGGGGCGCACTACAAGGTCGACGAGCCACTGACGCCGCTGCCGGTCCAGCCCGGCGGTCCGCCGCTGTGGCTGGGCAGCTGGGGGTCGGACGCCGGTATGCGTCGGGTGGCCAGGCTCGGGGACGGCTGGCTCGCGTCCGCATACAATCTCGGAGCCGACCAGTTCGGAGCGGGATGGGCCTCGCTGCGGGAACGGCTGGCCGGCAGTGGCCGCGACCCGGAGGGTTTCGCCACGGCGCTCGGCACGATGTGGTTCCACGTCGACGCGCGCCGCGCCGACGACGTGCTGACGAACCGGCTTGCGCCCGTCATGCACCGCCCGGTCGACCAGCTGCGGGAGCGGCTGGCCTTCGGCACCGGCGAGGCCGTTCTCGACAAGGTCGCCGCCTTCCGGGACGCCGGTGTCCAGTGGATGCTCGTGTGGCCGGTGGGTGACGACGCCGGTGACGACATCGAGCAGCTGCACCGGTTCCACGACGCGGTCGTCGCCCGGCTGCTCAGCTGAGCGCTGGGTAGGCTCCCGGAACGTGCCGACGACCGCGTTGATCACCGGCGGCGCCGGCTTTCTCGGCTGTGTCCTGGCGGGACGGCTGCTGACCCGCTTCGACCGCGTCGTCGCCCTGGACTCCTTGCACCCGCAGATTCACCCCACCCGGTCGCGGCCCGACGCCCTCGACCACCGCGTCGAGCTCGTCGTCGGCGACGTCATCGACACGGACGTGTGGGACCGCGTGCTCACCGAGGTACAGCCGGCCGCCGTCGTCCACCTGGCCGCTGAGACCGGGACGGCCCAGTCGCTCACCGAGGCTTCTCGCCACGCGTCGGTCAACGTCGTCGGGACGACTGCGATGCTCGACGCCTTCACCCGGCACGGGACCCGGCCCGACCGGATCGTCCTCGCGTCGAGCCGCGCGGTCTACGGCGAGGGACCATGGGTCGACGCGTCGGGCACCGTCGTGCTGCCCGGTCAGCGAACCCACGCCATGCTGGCCGCCGGAACCTGGGACTTCCCCGGTCTCACCCCACGGCCGGCGTCAGCCTCACGCGTCGAGCCGCGCCCGAGCAGCGTGTATGCGGCGACGAAGCTTGCGCAGGAGCACGTCCTCCGGGCGTGGTGTCTGGCCGTCGGCGTGCCGCCGGTGGCCCTGCGCCTGCAGAACGTCTACGGGGCCGGCCAGTCGCCGACGAACCTGTACACCGGCATCCTGCCGCTGTTCGGCCGGCTCGCCGCGGCGGGCAAGGCGATCCCGGTCTACGAGGACGGGCGAATCGTGCGGGACTTCGTCCACGTGGACGACGTGGCACGGGCACTGGAGTCAGCAGTATGCGACCTCGATCCCATTGCGGTTGAGGGCCTTCCGGCGCTCGACGTCGGGTCCGGTGTCCCGGTCACGATCCACGAGGTCGCGCAGATCGTGTCCCGTCGGTACAGGGCGCCAGCGCCGCTGGCCACTGGCCAATTCCGGGACGGCGACGTCCGGTATGCGTGTGCCGACCCTTCCGACGCATACCGGCTCCTGGGATGGCAGCCGCGGGTCGGGCTGGAGGACGGCCTCGAGCAGTTGTGCGAGTGGCTGGACCGTACGCTATCGGCGACCGACCAGGGCCGAGGAGGCATGGCATGACGGAGAGCGGGACGTCCAGCACGCACCGCACCGGCTACTTCGCGACCCGGCTCACTGCCAACGCGAGCCGCGAGCCGGTGTGGCGGCACATCTGCGCCTACCTGGGGAGGTGGATCCCCGCCGACTCCGACGTCCTCGAGCTGGGCGCCGGCTGGTGCGACTTCGCCAACCTGGTCCGAGCGCGGTCGGTGACGGCGGTCGACGTCGAGGCCGTCGTCCTCACCGCGGCGGCCGGGCATGTCCGCGCAATCATCGGGGACGGCACCGACCTGCGCGAGCTCGAGAACGCCTCGTTCGACGTCGTCTTCGCCTCGAACCTCCTCGAGCACCTCGACCGCGCGCAGAGCGACCGGCTGCTGGCGGAGGCGGTCCGGGTACTCCGGCCGGGTGGCCGCCTGATTCTGCTGCAGCCGAACTTCCGGCTGCAGCCCGGGCGGTACTTCGACGACTACACCCACGTCGCGATCTTCACCGACCAGTCGTTGCGCGACTATCTCGCGGCGAGCGGCTGGCAGGTCGAGCACGTCGCCGCCCGGTTCCTGCCATTGTCGATGCGGTCGCGCGGCTCGTCGCTCTCCTTCCTGGTGCCCTGGTACCTGCGGTCCCCGGTGAAGCCGATGGCGGGACAGATGCTCGTCGTCGCCCGCCGGCCGGCGGCGTGATGTGGCGGGGTAGGTCGGTGTCGGTGGTCCTGCCGACGTACAACGAGAAGGACAGCATCGCCAGGGTGATCCGGGGGTTCGAGGAGCTCGGCGTCGTCGATGACATCGTCGTCGTCAACAACAACGCGGCTCCGGGAACATCCGACGAGGTCGCCCGGACCGGTGCGCGCGAGGTCCAGGAGACCACGCAGGGCTACGGCGCCGCGATCCGGCGCGGGTTGCGTGAGGCCACCGGCGACCTCATCTGCGTATGCGAGCCGGACGGGACCTTCGAGCCGGACGACCTGTTCAAGCTGCTGACGTACACGGGGGAGTCCGACTTCGTCGTGGGGTCGCGCACCGTGTCCACGTTCATCTGGACCGGAGCCAACATGGCCTGGTCGCTCCAGTTCGGTAACTGGGCGGTGGCCAAGCTTATCGAGGCCTCGTTCAACACCACGTCGCTGTCGGATGTCGGCTGCACGTTTCGGGTGGTGACCAAGGAGCTGGTGCGGGAGCTGGAGCCGGACTTCCGGCACACCGGGTCGGCGTTCGGGCTGGAGATGCTGCTCCTCGCGACGCGCCGCCATGTGCGGGTGGTCCAGATTCCCGTCAACTACCTGCCGCGAGTAGGTGAGTCGTCGGTGACGGGGCACTTCCGCAAGACCGTCCGTCTCGGCCTCACCATGGTCGGCATGGTCGCGCGGGCCCGGGCCAGCCGGGCCGCGCCGTTGCCGCTGCACTACCGGCGCCCGGCGCGATCGGCCAGGCGGGACGAGTCCGCCTAAGCCAGGGACCGCCGGTACGCGACGCAGTCCGCATAGGCGGGCAGCAGCCCTCGCGATTGGGCATCGGCGAACGAGGGCGCGGCCGCGTCGCGCTCGGACACCACCGGCCTGAACCCCTCCGGCAAGGTGAGGGCGACGTCGCCGTCGAGCGGACTCACGGTGCGCTCCCGGCTCGGCGCATACACCTCGGAGCAGAGGTAGACCGCGGTGCCGTCCTCGACGCACGCGAGGACGTGCCCGAGGCCTTCAGAGAGGTAGACGGCGCGCCTGTCCACGGAGTCGAGGACGAGGCTGTCCCAGCGCCCGAAGGTGGGCGACCCGACCCGGAGATCGACGACGTAGTCGACGAAGACCCCGCTCGTCGCCGTGACGTACTTGGCCTGCGACGGCGGGACGTCGGAGTAGTGGATGCCGCGAAGCGCTCCGGCGGTCGAGACCGAGATGTTCGTTTGGCGCACCTGCATTTCGTGGCCGATGTGCTTGGCGAGGTGGTCGACCCGGAAGCCCTCGGCGAAGACTCCGCGCGAGTCTCGAAACAGTTGAGGAGTGACCTCCCAGGCTCCCTCGATGTCGAGCGGTCGGATCTCCATCAGCGCCGACCGTCGGCGAGCAGCGCCTGGAGGTAGCCGCCGTAACCGCTCTTCTCGAGGTCCTTGGCCAGCAGCGCCAGCGCCTCATCGTCGACCCACCCGGCCCGCCAGGCGATCTCCTCGGGGCAGCCGATCTTGGTTCCCTGTCGAGCCTCGATGACGTGGACGAACTGGCTTGCCTCGAGCAGGCCCTGGAATGTGCCGGTGTCGAACCACGCCGTGCCGCGGGGCAGCACGCTCACCGACAGGTCACCACGAGAGAGGTACGCGTCGTTCACGGCGGTGATCTCGAGCTCGCCACGAGCTCTGGGCCGGAGGGAGCCGGCGATCCCGACGACGTCGTTGTCGTAGAAGTAGAGGCCGGGTACGGCGTAGCTCGACTTCGGGCGCTCGGGCTTCTCCTCGATGGAAAGGACCTTGCCGTCGTCGTCGAAGTCGACGACGCCGTAGGCTGAAGGGTTGTTGACCTGGTAGGCGAAGATGTGGCCGCCGGTCAGGACGGTGTTGCCGCGGAGCGCGGTGCCGAGGCCACGGCCGTAGAAGATGTTGTCGCCGAGCACCAGCGCCACGCTGTCGTCCCTGATGAAGTCGGCACCGATGAGAAACGCCTGAGCCAGGCCGTCGGGGGAGGGCTGCACCGCATACGAGATCTCGATCCCCCACGCCGAGCCGTCCTCGAGGAGCCGGCGGAACTGGTCGACGTCCTGCGGCGTCGTGATGACGAGGATCTCTCGAATGCCCGCCATCATCAGCGTGGACAGCGGGTAGTAGACCATCGGCTTGTCGTAGACGGGCATCAGCTGCTTGCTGATCCCGCGGGTGATCGGGTGCAGTCGCGTTCCCGAACCGCCGGCGAGGACGATTCCCTTCACGGGGGACGACGATATCGGGCGAGGCCGGCCCGCGTGGCCCACACGCTAGTGGACGACGGCACCGGTGCTGGGCGTCCAGAGGATGTAGTGGTCGCGCTGGAAGTTGCTCCGGGCGCCGCCCGGGGCGGCGAACTCGTCCGTGGTCGGGAAGCCGAGGTCGCTGGTGGGGCCGCCGATCGAGTCGTACTTGGCGAGGATGCCGCCGATCACGACGTGCGCTCCCGTGCCGCCGGACCAGAGCACGGAGCCGCCGGTGAAGGTGCTGCGAGCACCCCTGGCCAGATACACCTCGTCAGTAATCGGGAACCCGAGGGCGGCGGGTCCTCCGAAATCGCTGTATTTGGAAAGGATCGCCCCGATGACGAGGTGCGCCCCGGTCCGTTCGGTCCAGAGCACGGAGCCGCCCGTGAGCGTGCTGCGCGAGCCACCGGCGACTGCTACCTCGTCGGAGGTCGGGAAGCCAAGCGCCGCCGGCCCGCCGAGGCCGTTGTACTTGTCGAGGATCGCGCCCCACACAAAGTGCGCGCCCCTTGGTTGGGACCAGAACACCGACCCGCGGGTGAACGTGCTGCGGGCGCCACCGGCCAAGCCGACCTCATCGCTGATCGGGAACCCGAAACCCGCGGGGCCGCCGAGCTCCTGATACTTCACGAGGATGGCGCCCCAGACGAAGTGCGCCCCGGTCGCCGCGGACCAAGAGATCTTGCCGCGCTCGTAGGGGCGCATCCATCCGCCAGCAACGCTGACTTCAGGGCCGGTCGGCGTGCCGAGGAGACCGCCCAGCGTGGCGTTGTACTGGTCGATCCCGCTCGAAGCGCTGTCCCGCTGGTACTGGGCGGCCGCGTCGCGCAGGGCGGGCAGCTCCCGGTACAAGACGTCACCCGGGCAGTCCGTCGCATATCCGTCGCGGTGGCCGGACACCACGTTGAAGGTCACCACCGTGCCGGCCGCCCACTTGGCGCCGGTCCCACCCCCGGAGGTCAGCTGTGCGGTCGCGCGTGGGTCGCGGTTGTAGAGGCTGAGCTTCCAGCCGAGCACCTTGCTGATGCTGCTCGTCATCGCCGCCGGCGCAGCCGCGGTCGCAAAGTCGCCCATGGCCGAGACGCCGAGGGTGTCCCGGTTGAAGGCCAGCGTGTGAGCACCGATGACGGGCCTGGTGAGGCTGCCGTAGCGGCCCTCGAAAATCGTGCCGAAGCGGTCGACGAGGAAGTTGTAGCCGATGTCGCACCACCCGTTGCCCTGGACGTGGTACGCGGAGATGCCTCGGACCAGACCGGCCGAGTCCTCAGGGCGGTAGGAGTTGCTGCCGGCGGTGTGGTGGACGAAGCCCACCTTGATGGTCTCCGCCGAGCTCGGCGTGCAGTCGCGCAGGCTCTCATCGGCGCCCCACTGTGCCCGACTGGCCATCGGGGGCTGGGCCGCCGCACCGTGGGCGGTGCCGGCCGGCGCCTGTTGGAGGTTCGCGTCGGCCGCCGAGCTGCCCGGGTCGACGGTGACAAGGGTCAGGTCGGGTGGCGGCCCGGACGAGCTTGTGTCCACCCTCACCTGAATGCCGTCCGCGGACGCCGACGAGTGAGTAGGGCTGCGTCGCGACCGTCGCCCCCTGGCTCCTCGCCTCGACGGAACCGGCGTCGGGGCCACCCTCCTCGTCGAGGACCCGCCAGTCCGACCACGACGCGTTCTCCCGTACGCGGATCTGTACGGCTACCCGGCCGGGGTCGGCGCTGGCGCTCCAGCTCACCCCAGCGGCCGTGAAGCGGCCGGTGTCCAGGGTGGGGGTGAACACCGCCGGGCGGTCGGTCGGTGTGACCCGGTTTCCCTTGGCCGCCGAGTTTCCGCCCGGTTGCGCCGCGGAACCGGGGGCCAGCGCGGGCGGCGCGCTCTGGAGGGCCGTGGTGTCGACACCGGTCAGCGGCATCCGGTGCACCGAGGGCGCCACCGGGTGCGGTGCCGCCCAGACGGGCGTGATCACGGGCGCCACCACGAGGACAAACGCGGCAAGGGCGACGGCAGTGGGTCGGATCGCCTTCATGATCACCTCATCTGAACGACATGTGAACGCCGAGCTGTCCGCGCCAGGGTTCCGCTTTCACATCGGTCACAGCAAGCCCATTGGCATCATCTTTAACTCAACCGGGACCGATGGATGCTGAGCCGTGATGTGTTCGTCGGCCTCACGGGTAGCCTCGCGGGCGTGAAGGTGGTCGTGGCCGGCGCGGCCGGAATGCTCGGCCGGGCACTTGTCAGGACGCTGCAGGGCGGTGGCCACGACGTCCTGGCGGCGTCGCGGAGCGCGCTCGACGTCCGCTCACTGGACGCATGCCGCCGTCTGCTCACGCCCGACGTGGACGTCATCGTCAACGCCGCCGCCTGGACGGACGTCGACGGTGCCGAAGGGGCTGAGGCCGCCGCATTCGAGGTCAATGCGACGGGCGCCGCGAACCTTGCGGTTGCTGCGCGGGAGGTCGGTGCGCGGATGGTGCAGGTGTCGACCGATTATGTTTTCGACGGGAAGGCCTCCAGGCCGTACCGGGAGAACGCCCCGCTCAACCCGCTCGGCGCCTACGGGCGGAGTAAGGCCGCCGGCGAATGGGCGGTGCGCGCGGAGCACCCGGCACCGCTTGTCGTGCGGACCGCCTGGCTCTACGGTCCTGGAGCCAAGAGCTTCGTGGCCACGATGGCACGCCTGGCGGACGAGCGGGACACCGTCGACGTCGTCGACGACCAGCGGGGCCAGCCGACGGCGACCGCCGACGTCGCCGCCTACGTGCTCACCCTGCTCCAGGCCGACACGCCGACGGGCGTCTTCCACGCAACGAGCGAGGGGGAGACGACGTGGTTCGGGCTGGCTCGAGCGGTGTTCGAACTCCTGGGCCATGACCCCGAGCGCGTCCGGCCGACGACCACCGCGGCGTTCCCGCATACTGCGGCCCGCCCCGCCTACTCGGTGCTGGGCCATGACCGGGGAGCGGCCGTTGGCGCGACCATGCCGCCGTGGCCGGAGGCGCTGTCAGCGACGCTGGCCGGAGTCCTCGAGCACACGCGCCTCTGAGGGGTCAGGCTCAGCGCTGACTGCCCGGGTCTCGGCCCGCCGGCGGCGGAAGGACACGACGCGACGTCCCAGCTCGATCGCCGGCTTCTCGATGAACCGGTAGGTCAGCGAGGCACTAACCAACGTCGCGGCGTTCCACAGGAGAAACGTCGTGAGACCGGAGCCGATGTGCGGCATGAGGATGAGGACGACGCCGTGCATCAGGTAGACGGAGTAGCTGATCGTGCCGAGATACACCAGCACCCGCGGAAACTCGCGTCGGCGCAACAAGAGCATCGCCCCGAAGAAGGCGTAGGCGCCAAGGAAGGTGGCGGCCTCGGTCCACCACTGCGGGGTGGCGCCGGTGACCGGCTCGGTGTAGCCGACGTGGTAAGCGCGCTGGGCCAGCGTCAGCGCCGCCATGGAGCCGAGAAAAACGCTCCTCGCCATCTTGGGGCTGACCTCGCCTGTCGTCATCCGGTACATGGCCGTGCCCACGAACATCGTGCCGAGCAGGATCAGCGAGAAATACATGTCGTGCGGCCGGTTCGCCAGCATGAGCACTGCCGGCGCCATCGTCACCGCGGCGACGATGCGCATCTTCGTCGGGACGTCCTTGACGAAGAGCACCGGCGCGGCGACGAGCAGGATCATGCCGGCGACGACGGTGGCGTGCGTACCCGAGAGGTGGCTGATCAGAAACACCGGCACGCTACCGCCGAGGAGGAGGGCACCGGCGAAGAAGCCTGTCGCGATCGCGGCCGAGTTCCGGTGCACCTTGAGCGCGAAGAGGCCGCTCACCAGAAGATAGAAAACCAGTTCGTAACCAAGTGTCCAGGAGGCGCCGATCAGGATGGGGTACTCGGTGAACACCTGCGCCATCGACGAGTTGACCCCAAAGACGACGAGCGTGTTGGTGCCGCCTGGCAGATTCAAGCCGGGTAGCACCAGGTAGCCAACCGCCACAAGAATCAGGGCGCTCAAGTAGAGCGGCCACAGCCGGAAGAACCGGCCGATCCAGAACTCACCGAGCTTGCCGCGCTTCTCGAGTGACGCCGGGATGATGAACCCGCTACAGAGGAAGAACGCCAGGACGCCGAACTCACCCGGCCGGAACCAGGTGTGCGACCACCCGAGCATCTGCGTCCACACCTGCTCCGAGGTGTGCTGTAGGGCCACGACGAGCGCCGCCACGCCACGCACGGTGTCGAGGAACTCGAGGCGCCCGGCACTGGTCCGGGTCGCGTTCGCCGCGTCCCCTGCGTGCGTCAGGGGGGCGGTGCGGTCTTCCTGACCGGCCACCGGCTCCGGCGCTCGGGCGACTGAGACGGTCATAGGGTCGTCATCCGCAGCGACTCACCCTTTCAAGAACAATCCGGCGGCGACCGGAACCGTTCTGCAGTCTAGAGCCCAGCGCGGCGTGAGGCGTTTCCCAGCCAGCGGCTCGCGCGTGGTTACGCACCTCGGTATGCCTGCAGGGTGGCCTGTCCGCACCGCTCCCAGGTGAACGTACGGGCCCGCTCCCGTCGGCTGTCCCTCGTCCCGGCGGGGCTCACCAGTGACCTCAGTAGTGCCTCCAGCACCGCCTCCGCGGAGTCGGGGTCGGCGAAGCGGGCCTGGTCACCCAGGACCTCCCTCGTCACGGCCAGGTCGGCAGCGATCACGGGGGTGCCGGCTGCCAGCGCCTCGAGTGGGGGCAGACCGAACCCCTCGTACCGGGACGGGAAGGCCAGGAGAGCGGCGCCGGCGACGACCTGCTGCAGCACCGGGAGCGGGAGGTGTCCGGTACGTACCAGGAGCGGCTCCGGAAGCCCGGACGTGTCCAGCGCCTCACCCCAGCCCTGCGCCCCCACCAGCACGAGGGGAGGTACGTCGGCCCGTCGCGCCAAGCCGAGCCGGTATGCGTCGAGCAGGACCCGGAGGTTCTTGCGGGGTTCCAGCGTTCCTACCGCGACGACGTACTCCTTCGGAAGCGCCAGCCGGTCCGGGGCGTCGAGCTGTCGCACCGCATACCAGGACTCGTCCACCCCGAGCGGGGTGACGTACACGCGCTCCGCCGGCAGCGCGTACGCCTCCACAATCGCGCTGGCCATCGTCTCGCTCACCGCACACACCGAGGCGCCGCGGGAAAGCGCGGCAGGGACGAGCTCACGGTAGGCCAGCGACCACGAGTGCACCGTGTCGGGCAGGTGGAGGTAGGCCAGGTCGTGGATCGTGACGACGGCCCGCGCTCGGCGCGTCGGCGGTGAGACGAAGTTCGTGCCGTGGAAGACGTCGACGGGTCCGCTGAGGACTTCAACCGGCGGCCACGCGGTGCGGGTCCACAGCGAACGGAGAAGCCGAGCTGGAAGCCGGCGCCCGGCTACCCGGATGTGTGGCGGCAGTCGATCGCCGAGCGAGTCGGTGCCGCGCCGGGAGAAGGGAGTGGCAACGAGCTCGAGGTCAGTCGGACCGATCCGCGCCAGCGCCTCGACCAGCCGTTCCGTATAGGTTCCGATGCCCGTCCGAGGGCCGAGGAGCGGCGTGGCGTCGAAGCCGACCTTCACGGGCTGCCTCCCACGGCGTGGCGCTCGGTGACATAGGTTCGTGCCGTTCGCCGGGCCACCCTACCGGCGGGCGGCGAGGACGGAGGGTTCGGTGGGCGAGCGGCCGGTGTCGGTTCACGTGGTGGCCACTCAGCTGTGTTCGCGCGTCCCGGGTGGTACCGGCCGCTACGTGGAGGAGCTGCTCCGCGGGCTGGTCCGGGTCCGACCGGACCGCGCTCATGTGACCGCGGTGGCGACTCGAGCCTGCCAGGCCGTTGACCGGCTCGGCGTCGGCATCGAGCGACTGGCACCACCTCTCTCGGTGCTGGCCCGGCTTTGGGAGCGCGGGCTGCCGCCTGTCCCTCGGGCCACGGATGTCCTGCACGCCCCGACCTTGATGGTTCCTCCGCTCCGCCCGGGAGCGGCCCTTGTGGTCACCGTCCACGACGTCGTCCCATGGACGCATCCGGAGACGCTGACGTCGCACGGCGTGGCGTTCCATCGCCGGATGGCGCGTCGGGCGGCCGCGGAGGCGGCGGTCATCGTGACCCCCACCGAAGCGGTAGCGGTCCGGGTCCGCGAGCTGCTGGCCCCGACCGGCCCCGTGCACGTGGTGCGCCCAGGTGTTCCCATGATGCGGGCGCCCGGCGATGGGCAGCAGCGGCGTGAAGCCCGAGGTCTCCGCCGGCCCTACGTCCTCTTCGTCGGGACCGCCGAGCCGCGCAAGGGTCTGGACGTCCTCGTGGCGGCTCTCGCCCGACCGGCGCTCGCGGACCTTGACCTCGTCGTCGTCGGTCCGGCGGGCTGGGGCGACGCCGACGTCGGCGAGATGGCCCGCCGGGCGAGAGTGTCCGATCGCGTGCACGTCACCGGGCGGGTCGACGATGCCGAGCTTGCCGCGCTCTACGCCGGTGCCCAGGCCCTCGCCATGCCGAGCCGCGCCGAGGGGTTCGGGTTCCCGGTGGTCGAGGCGATGGCCCATGGCGTCCCCGTCGTCGTCAGCGCCGATCCCGCGTTGACCGAGGTGGCCGGCGAGGCCGCGGAGGTCGTGCCGGTCGGTGATGCGGAGGCACTCGCCGAGGCGCTCGCGCAGGCGGCGGCCGGTGGACCCCGGCGGGAGCAGCGCGTCGCGCAGGGGCGGGCTCGGGCGGCCCAGTTCGACTGGGACCGCACGGCGGTGACGATGTGGTCCTTGTACGAGTCGGTGAGTCGCGACCGCGGCTAGCGTGACGCAGTCGTTGATCGTGACGATCCAAGACGTCGTCCCTTGGACTCATCCGGAGACCATGACACGGCACGGGGGGTCGCGTTCCATCGACGGATAGGCGACCGGGCCGCGGGGGAAGCGGGCCGTGATCAGTCACTCCAACCGAAGTGGTGGCCGGTCGGGTTAGGCGGCTGCTCGAGCCGATATGCCCGCATTATCGGCGCCTCCGCGCGGGGGTATTCGCACCGCCGGTGCCCGAGAACGCGACGGACCGGCGCCGGTAGCTGGGGGTGCACCGTGCCTACGTCCTGTTTTTCGGCACGGCCGAACCGCGTAAGCGCCATGACGTCCTCGTCGAGGCGATACGCCCCTGCGGCCGAACGGCCTGGACCTTGTGGTGGTCGGCCTCCCGGCTGGGGTGACGTTCGGGCCGAGGATTTGGCCTCGGCTGCACGGGCTGGTGGGCCGTGTCAGTGACGACGATCTCGCAGCTCTCTATGACGGAGCACGAGTCCTGGCCATGCCAGCCGGGCTGAGAGTTTCGGCTCCCCATTGTCGAAGCACTGGCGTTCGACGTCCCCGGCCGTGGTGAGCGACGACCCCGCTCTGCTCGAGGTGGGCTCAGACTCATCCTCCACGTAGCGGTCGGGGAACCGATGGGCCGGGCGGCCCTCATGAGGCTGCGGCGCCGGGTCCCGATCCCCGATCGGGAGCAGCGCGTCGCCCGAGGACGGCGGGCGCGGGACTTCGACTGGCACTGCAGGGCCGCCCGTATGTGGGAAATATACGGCAGCGTTTGACCGCGGCTTCGGGACTGAGAACCGGGTCAGCCCATCGGAAGGCGATCTGTCGCAGCATCGGTTTTCGGCATTTCGGCGGCGTCCGGTGGCGCTCCTGCCCCGTCCGGTCGCCTTCCACGTCGCCGGACACCATCTGTAAGGCGCCCATCCAGCCAAAACGACGAATCCCGTATCTGCCACACAGCGAGTGCCGCCATCAGCAACACGATCGGCACGACATATGTGGGCCACAGCCCCCAAGGAGGGCACGCCACGACAAGCCCCGCCCCGATCACTACGGACGCTATGGACCAGAATGTGCGCCGCTTCACGCACATGCAATAGATAGGGATCAGTGTGAGCATCGAATAAGTCCAAGATATGGGAAGTGCTGCCACCATAAGCCATACGGTTGGCCAGTAGGTGTTGCGCGTCCCCAGGACGAGCAGAAGTGTTACTAACGTCAGAGACAGCATGACCACCAACTGCGGGAGGCCCCACGTCGCGGCAAGGTGCAGTATAGATGCATTATCTGGCCGCGCTTGGACTGCGCGGATCGCATCTAGGCCGGCAGCGACGTAGCGGTGCCAAACGTCAGGATAGAAAGCCAGTGGGGCAATTGCCACTATCGCCGTCAGCAGGGCAGCCCATGCCACCGTGAGCCGCCGTGCGGACAAGAGGAAGGGCAGTGCCAGGAGCAACCCACTGCTCTTGGGTGTCGCGGCCATCGTCAGGCCCAGCCCGGCAATCATGGGGTTATCTCGAAACCTATGAGCAAGAGCAATTCCCAGCCCGATGAGCGGCACCGCATTGCCGATGGCGTAGGCACCAGGGAAAGTGATGGCGACGCCCAGACCTGCGGCGATGGAGACGCTTCGTGGAACGCCCATGAGAGAAAATGTCCAAATAAGGACGAAGATCATGAGCACGGACCATGCGGTGATGGCGCTCTGGTATTCGAGAAGGGCGAACGGGATAGTCAGGGCCACCATGGTCGGAGGGTGCGGGTTAGCGACACCAAATCCCCATGATGGGGCTCCGTAGACCGGGAACATATCCTCACCGCGCTGATAAGGGTCGTTTCCCGCAAGAAGGGCTTTGGCGCTCACGTAGTCACTCTGGAAATCCGTCGGTACCCAATGGCCCAGCACCTGCTGTAGGAAAGCATTCAGCGGACCTTCGGAGCCATCCATGACATAGTCTTCACTGGGCCATGGGGGCCC
>Ga0307314_10000131_pt1 | contig 16049 bp, 12 predicted proteins | sample ER_DNA_204_FD_194493 | JGI IMG/M metagenome (GOLD analysis project Ga0307314, IMG submission 194493) | Bulk soil microbial communities from the East River watershed near Crested Butte, Colorado, United States - ER_DNA_204 | ecosystem: Environmental > Terrestrial > Soil > Floodplain | place...
CCCCATACAAACCCAAAACACCCCCACATTTGGTGTTTTGTGGGGGGCCCCCCCCCCCCCCCCCCCGCCCCTCGACTCCCTGGCCCTAGCCCGTCCCGCCGAGCAATACCTGAGCGACATCGAAACCTCCCTCGACCACCTCCTCGAAGGCGACAGCTACGAGATCTGCCTCACCAACCAGCTCCAGCTGGACCTCGACGTCGACCCCCTCGACCTCTATCGGTGCCTGCGTCGGGCGAACCCGGCCCCCTTCGCCTCCTACCTCCGCTTCGGGGACCTCGCCGTCCTCAGCTCCTCCCCTGAGCGTTTCCTCCGCGTCGGCCGCGACGGCGAAGCCGAAGCCCGGCCGATCAAGGGCACCAGCCGCCGCGGTCCCACCCCCGAGGAGGACGCTCGCCTCGCCGCCGCCCTTGCCGCCGACGAGAAGAACCGGGCCGAGAACCTGATGATCGTCGACCTCCTGCGCAACGACCTCGGCGCCGTCTGCGGGGTCGGCAGCGTCGAGGTGCCGGAGATGATGGCGGTCGAGACCTACGAGACCGTCCACCAGCTCGTCTCCTCGGTGGGGGGCCGGCTGCGCCGCGGCGTCACCGCCCCCGACGCCGTCCGCTCCTGCTTTCCGCCCGGCTCGATGACAGGCGCGCCGAAGCGCCGCACGACCGAGATCCTCGACGGGCTCGAGGGCGCCGCCCGCGGCCCTTATTCCGGAGCGATCGGCTGGTTCGGCCTCGGCGGCGCCGCCGACCTCTCGGTCGCTATTCGCGCCATCGTCCTCGCCCAGGGCCGCGCCTCGGTCGGCGCCGGCGGCGCGATCGTCCTCGGCTCCGATCCCGAGCGCGAGTACGAGGAGATGCTGCTGAAGGCGGCCGCGCCGCTGCGGGCGGTCGATCCCGGGATCGACGCCGCGTCTATATCCTTGGCTCTGCAGAGCGCCGCCGCAGCCGCGATGCCGCGCTGATCCGAACTTCCATCCCGACCGAGGCAGGAGCAATGGCCGTAGACACCGCCGCTTACCGCGAAATGACCGACGAGCAGGAAGCGATCGTCGAAATGGTCCGCCAGTTCGCCGACGAGCAGATCATCCCCAACGCCGAGCACTACGACCACGAGGATTCCTTCCCGGAGCCGATCGTCGAGCAGATGAAAGAGCTCGGCCTCTTCGGGGTGACGATCCCCGAGGAGTACGGCGGCATGGGGCTCGACCTGACGACCTACGCGATGATCGTCGAAGAGCTCTCGCGCGGCTGGATCTCGATCTCCGGCGTCGTCAACACCCACTTCATCGGCTCCTACCTGCTGATGAAGTTCGGCACCGACGAGCAGAAGGAGTACTTCCTGCCGAAGATGGCGACGGGCGAGATCCGCGCCGCCTTCTCCCTCTCCGAGCCCGAGGTCGGCTCCGACGTCCAGGGCATCAAGGCCACCGCCAAGAAGGGCGAGGACGGCAACTGGGAGCTGAACGGGCAGAAGATGTGGGTCACCAACGGCCTCGGCTCCAGCGTCGTCTTCGTCCTGATGAAGACCGACACCCAGGCCGACCCCCCGTACAAGGGGATGACCTGCTTCATCACCGAGAAGGAGGCCTGGAAGGAAACCAACGAGGGCGACTTCGCCGGCCTCGACGTCCCGCCCAAGATCAAGAAGATGGGCTACAAGGGCGTCGAGTCGACCGAGCTCGTCTACGACGGCTACAAGTGCCCGCCCGGGCGCGTGCTCGGCGGCGAGGACGCCGGGGTCGGCCAGGGCTTCGTGCAGATGATGGACGCGCTCGAGGTCGGCCGGGTCAACGTCGCCGCCCGCGGCGTCGGCATCGGTCAGCGCGCCCTGGAGCTGGCCCTCCGCTACAGCCAGGAACGGAAGACCTTCGGCAAGACGATCTCCAACCACCAGGCGATCCAGTTCAAGCTCGCCGACATGGCGACCCAGCTCGAGGCCGCTCGCCTCGTCACCCGCAAAGCGGCGCGGATGAAGGACGCCGGCGAGCGCTCCGACCTCGAGGCCGGGATGGCCAAGCTCCTCGCCTCGGAGTGCGGCAAGTACTGCGTCGAAGAAAGCTTCCGCATCCACGGCGGCTACGGCTACTCGAAGGAGTACGAGATCGAGCGCCTCTACCGCGACGCGCCGCTGCTGCTGATCGGCGAGGGAACGAGCGAGATCCAGCGCATGGTGATCGGCAAGAAGCTCCTCCAGCGGCACAAGATCTAGGCCCAGCCACCTACTCTCGCCGAGAACGCTGCCGGTTCCCTATGGGAACCGGTTAGGGCCTGCTCGATTAGTCTCCGTCATTACGTGGAGGCGACGGGCACGGCAGAGGTCTGAGGCTTGCTGTTCAACCTGCTACCTGGGCTGCGGGAGATCCGCGCACCGCTGATCAGCGGATACGTCTGGCTCACGTTCTTCTTCCTGGCGCTGCACGAGGACCTGCCTTCGGCGGGCAGCCCGGGCTCGGTCCTGAACCCGTTGTTCGAAATCGGCGAAAGCCTGACCACCGGCGGGCTGATCGCGGTGACGGGAGTCGCCGCCTATCTCGTCGGCTCGGCGATGCAGGAGCTCTGGAAGGTCCTCGGCCGCGTCCTCTCTCCCGGCCGCCCGTTCTACGGGGAGGCCGGTACCCGGACTTCGGCCAGTGGGCGTCGCGATGTCAAGAGCGCCGTCCGGGTCCGGATGCAGAACGTCACCGGCCTGCTCTCGCAGGTTGCGGTGGCGCCGGGCGAACGGGGGATCGCCGACGAGCCGGATCCGGAAGAGATAGAGCGGGAGCTGCCCTTGATCCGAACCCTCCTGCTGGGAGAGCGGCCCGAGTTGGTCGGCGAGTTGGACAGGTTGCAGGCCGAGGCCGATCTGCGGGTCACCGTCGCCTTCCCCCTCGCGTTCCTCGCGGTCTATCTCGCCTGGAAAGCCTCCCATGGCTGGATCCTGCTCCTCCTTCCGGCGCTGCTCCTGCTCGTCCAGGGCTACCAGCGACAGTTGGACGCGGGCGATCTCCTTGCCAAAGCGCTGAAGATCGGCAAGGCCGACGCCCCCTCCCTCGAAGCGCTGACAGCGTCGGCAAAAGCGGTGCTGCAGCGGGTGGAGCTGGAAGCCGAACTGCGGCGTCGGGTCGACGAAGAGGACGGCATGGCCGCATTCCAGCTCGGCAACCTGCAGGCGAGCTGGGACGACTTCGACTCCGCTGCCAACTCGCTGCGCTTTGCGGCCGACAAAGGGGTGGTTCGGGCCTACGCCGAGCTGGGATTCGTCTACGAGCGATCCGAAGAAGACGAAAAAGCCGAACGTGCCTACCGGGACGGAGCGCAGCGGCGCGACGAGAAGGCCCAGCTGCTGCTGACGGCCCTCCTGCAGCGACTCGACCGAGGGGAGGAGGCTCGGGTGGCCGCCGGCGATGGAGCCGACGAAGGGTCCACCGAGAAGGCTCCCGAGCAAGGATCGGAGGCGGAGACGTATCGCCGGCGGATGCGGGAGGGGGACGCGCGCGCCCGTGCCAAAGCGGCGCTCAACCTGGGCCTGTACCACCGGCGGCACGAGGAAGAGGAGAAAGCCGTGACGGTGCTGCGCGAAGCGGCCGCGCTAAACCCGGATGACCCGCAGATCCTGATCCAGCTGGGGAATAGCGAGATCGAACTGGGCCGCTTCGCGGGTGCGCGCGACAGCCTGGAGCGGGCCCTGCGGCTGCAACGGACGCAGTTGGGCGACTCCAACCACCTCGATATCGCGGCGACCTTGAACACGCTCGGCAACGTGCTCGACGAAATCGGAGAGTACCGGGAGAGCCGTGAGCATCTCGAACGGGCTTTGGAGATCCGCGAATCGCAGCTCGGGAGGAATCACTCGGAGGTTGCCGACACCCTGGGGGACCTCGCCATCGTCAGAGAACGATTCGACGAGGTCGAAGTCGGCCGCGAGATGAACGAGCGGGCGCTTTCGATCTACCGCCGGTATGGCGACGAGCGCTCGGCCGCCCGGATCCTTTCGAACCTCGGCGAGTCCCTGCAGGAGCTCGGGCACTTCCAAAACGCAAAGGAAGCCGTCGAGGAGGCTCTGCAGATAGACGAACGCGTCCGGCCTTCCGACGATCCGTTGCTGGCGCGAACGAAAGTGACGCTGGGGGTCGTCCTCGGAGATCTGGGCGAATACGAGAGGGCGCGAACGCTGATCGCCGAAGGGATCCCGCAGCTCGAAGACGATGTCGGAAGCCAGCATCATCATGCGGACGCCTTGCTGGGGCTGGGTCGGATCCTCGTACTCGCCGGACGTCCTGACAAAGGCCTTGAAGTCCTCGAGAGAGCGCTCGGCATAGCGACGGCTTCCCTGGGGCCCGGCCACCCTTTGGTCGGTTCCATCGAGATGGAGATCGGGGCTGCGCGGAGAGCGCTCGGCGACGTCCCGCGGGCCCTGATCGCCTACGAAGAGGCGCTGGCGATCCTCTCCAGGTACCCCGGACGCGCCCTGAGGGCGCTCTGCCTGCGGGGCCTTGCCGAGACCTTCGCCGACGGCGGCCGGGAGCTCGAAGGTCTCGAACTCCTCCGGCAGGTGATCCAGGTCCAGGACGAGCTGCTGCGCCCCGATCACCCGGAGAAGTTGCGCAGCCTCAGGCTGCTGGCGGCGCTCCTGGAGCGCACCGGGCAGCAGGAAGCCGCCGAGGACGCGCGCGCAAGGGCGGCCGAGCTGGAGGAAGGCCAGTGACTTCCGGCCCGAATCTCTTAAGATCGCCCCTGTGCCTTCGACTTCGGACCTGATCCGCACCGCCGTCGAGCGGTTTCAGGCCGAAGTCCCCGCCCTGCAGAACCTGAAGCTGGTCTTCGGCCTCGAGCTGAAGGCCAAACACGACATCCAGCTCTACCGGGTCGAGCTGCCGGGGCCGAAGATCACCAAGGACCTGGCCCAGGACGAGCGGGTGCTGGTCGAGATCGACCGTCCCCAGTTCAACGAGCTGGCCGAGAAAGGGACGCTGAAGAGCTACCGGCGCGCGGTCGAGACCGGGCACATCAAAGCCAACGGCGACTCAAACGTGGTCAAGCTGATCGCCCAGGTCGTGGAGAAGCAAGAGGAACGGAACCGCCTCCGCAAAGTCCACTAGAGGCGGACGAGGTTCTCCGCCTCGATCCCGCGGGTGACGCCGCGGAAGTCGATCGTCAGCGGCGCCGCGGCGACGACGCGCTCGTAGTCGACGTCGGGGTGGGCGGTGACGATCGCGGCGATGTCGGCGCCGCGCAGGCCCTCCTCGAGCTCGACGTTGGTTAGCCCGTGGCCGGGCAGCTCGGGGACGAAGGCGTCGTGGTAGGAGACCTCGGCGCCGAGGTCCTGGAGACGGCCGATGATCTTCAGCGCCGGCGATTCGCGGACGTCGCCGACGCCGCCCTTGTAGCTGACGCCGAGGATGAGGACGCGGGACCCGTTGACGGGCTTGCGGACGCCGTTGAGGGCCCGCTCGATTCGTTCCACGCAGAAGCCGGGCTGCGCCTGGTTCACCTTGCCGGCCAGCTCGATGAACTCGGGGTAGAAGTCGAGCTGGCGGGCGCGGAAGGCGAGGTAGAAGGGGTCGACCGGCAGGCAGTGCCCGCCCATCCCCGGCCCGGGTTCGAAGCGCATGAAGCCGAAGGGCTTGGTCGCGGCGGCCTCGACAACCTCCCAGACGTCGATCTCGAGCCGGTCGCAGAGCTGGGAGAGCTCGTTCACCAGCGCGATGTTCACCGAGCGGAAGATGTTCTCCAGCAGCTTCGAGAGCTCGGCGGCCTCGGGGCTGGAGAGGACGACGACGGTGTCGCAGATCTCCCCGTAGAGCTGCCGCGCGCGCTCGGTCGACTCCGCGGTGACGCCGCCGACCAGCTTCGGGGTCGTCTTCACCGTGTAGTCGGTGCGGCCGGGGTCGATCCGCTCGGGCGAGAAGGCGAGGTGGAAGTCGCTGCCGGCGGTGAGGCCGGAGGTCTCGAGGATCGGCAGCAGCCGCTCGCGGGTGGTGCCGGGGTAGGTGGTCGACTCGAGCACGACCAGCTGACCCGAGCGCAGCACCTGCGCCAGGGCCAGGGCCGAGTCGATCAAGTAGGTGAGGTCGGGCTCGCGCGAATCGCTGAGGGGGGTGGGGACGCAGAGGACGACGGCGTCGCAGCTCGCCAGCTCGGCGTAGTCGCGCGTCGCCCGCAGCCGCTCGCCCAGCGGCTCCAGGGTCGAGCTCGGCACGTCCTCGATGTAGCTGCGGCCGGCGTTCAGCGCCTCGACCTTGTCGGCGTCGACGTCGAGGCCGACCACCTCGCAGCCCGCTTCGGCGAAGGCCACGGCGAGCGGCAGGCCGACATAGCCCAGGCCGATGATCCCGATCTGCATCGCGGGCAGTCTAGATAGCGGCTCGGAGCCGCAGTGGCCCTGGACGTTCGGGCAGGACGTTCAGGCGGTTGCAATTTGCAGGGCATCCCGCATAATCCAGCGACTCTTGATCGTTGGGATACAGCCGGGGAGCGACCTGCAGAGACGCTTTCGCTGGGCGACGCTCGTTCTGCTGGCGCTCGCTCTGCTCGTCGCGCCCGCCGCGAAGGGGGAGACGGTGCCGGCCGGCTTCCAGGCGCGGAAGCTGCCGATCCTCAAAGCCAGCGAAGCGTCCTCTCCCAGCTACATCAACGGGCTCAAGCGGCCGACCACGATCGCCTTCGCTCCCGACGGGAAGATGTTCGTCGGCGAGTGGTACGGGCGGGTGAAGGTCCTCGACTCGGTCGAAGACACCACCCCGACGCTCGCGGTCGACATCGCCACCGAGGTCCACACCTTTGGCGACCGCGGTCTGCTGGGGATGAAGCTCGACCCCCAGTTCGGGACGACCGGACACGACTTCATCTACCTCAGCTACGCCTACGACGTGCCGATGGGGAGCCTCGCCGCTCCCCATGCCGAGTTCAGCGACGGCGGCGACAACTGCGCCAACGAAGCTCCCTGGACCGACTGCGTGATCAGCGGGCGGGTCGTTCGCATCGCCCTCAACCCGGCGACCGGCATCGCCGCTGGTGGCGCGACCGAGCCGCCGCAGCAGGAGCTGGTCCAAAGCTGGTGCCAGCAGTTCAACAGCCACTCGATGGGCGACCTCGAGTTCGACTCCTCCGGCGCGCTGCTGGCCAGCGGGGGAGAGGGAGCGAACTACGCAACCTCGGACTACGGCCAGTTCTCCAATCCCTGCGGGGACCCGGACAACGCCGGAGGCTCGCTACGGGCACAGGACGTCCGCGCCGGCGGCGACCAGACCGACTACAGCGGCTCGATCATTCGCATCGACCCCGAAACCGGCGAAGCCCTGCCCGACAACCCGCTTCACGCGAGCAGCGACCTCCGCGCCCGCCGCATCCTCGCCTTCGGCTTCCGCAACCCCTTCCGCTTCGAGATCCGCCCGGGGACCGACGAGGTCTACGTCGGCGACGTCGGCCAGTCGAAGTGGGAGGAGCTCGACCGCCTGACCTCGCCGCCGGCCGCCGGACAGGGCGCCCTGAACTTCGGCTGGCCTTGCTACGAGGGAGGCAGCGGCGCCAACGAAGTGATGAACACCTGGAAATCGCTCACCGAAGAGGGCCACGCGCCGCTCTGCCAGGCGCTCTACGACAACCCGTCCCTGGTCACCGCGTCGCTCTGGGGCTACGGGCACGGCGCCCCCGCCGGCTACCTCTTCCCCGGGGACACCTGCGACCCCACCCCGGGCGCCGCCTATTCCGGCCTCGCCTTCTACGACCCCACCGGGGTCCCGTCCAGCATCGCCTTCCCGGCCAAATACCAGGGCGCCTTGTTCATGGCCGACGCGGCCCGCGGCTGCATCTGGGTGATGGGTGCCGGCAGCGACGGCCGCCCGGACCCCACCGACGTCACCAACTTCGCGGTCGGCGACGGTGCCGGGAAAATCTCCCCAGTCGACCTGGTGCAGGGCCCCGACGGCGCCCTCTACGCGCCCAACTTCTACAGCGAAAGCATCGAGCAGATCCGCTACTTCGGCGCCAACGAACCGCCGCTGGCCAAACTCTCGGCCGACAAGTTCGGCGGTGCCCTGGTCGGCGGCAAACTGACCGTCCACTTCGACGCCTCCGCCAGCTCCGACAAAGAGGGCGACGACTTCAGCTACGAATGGGACCTCGACGGCGACGGCCAGTTCGACGACGGCTCCAACCAGCCGACCGAGGAATGGACCTACACCAACGAAAACGACGTCACGGTGCGGGTCCGGGTCAAAGACGAATTCGGCCGCACCGATCAGACCTCGGTCCAGATATACCCCGGTGACCTGGGGCCGCCGAGCGTGCCGACGATCTCAGCGCCGAGCCCGGGCCTGCACTGGGCGGTCGGCGACACGATCGGCTACGCCGGCAGCGCCACCGACCCCGACGGCGGGCCGCTGACCTACAAGTGGAGGATCTCGATCCAGCACTGTCCGAGCGCCTGCCACGAACACCCCTACACCGAACCCGAAGGCTCCAGCGGCTCCCTGACGGCACCGCCGCACGAGTACCCCTCGCACCTCAGCTTCGTCCTCACCGCGACCGACGACCGCGGCCGCTCGACCGCGTCGGCGACGCTGCAGAGCTTCCCCCAGGTGATCGACGTCGGCCTCGCCTCCGACCCGGCAGGGGTCCCACTCACCTTCGACGGCGAACCGCTCTCGGCTGGGCCGTTCCACCTGATCGCCGGCGGCAGCGGCACCGTCTCCGCCCCGGCGAAGGCGACCGTCGGCGGTACCTCCTATGTCTTCTCGAGCTGGTCCGACGGTGGTGCCGCCTCGCATGAAATCTCCAGCAAGGCTTCGACGAACCTGGTCGCCCGCTACACCCCGGTCGCCGGGCCTCCGCCCCCACCGCCGCCCCCTTCGAAGGTGCGTCTCTCGATCGTCTCGCGCCCGCCGGGGATCAAGCTGCAGGCGGGGAAGTCAAAACGGCGGGCGCCATTCGCCATCAGCGTCACGAAGGGCACGAAGGTGGCGCTGAAAGCTCCCGCGAAGGCGAGCAAGGGCAAACGCGACTACCGCTTCAAGGGCTGGCTGGTCAAGGGCAAGCTGAAGCGCAAGGCGGCGGTCACCGTCGTCGGCCGCGCTCCCGGGCGCTACGTCGCCGTCTACGCCGCCGACTGACCGCAACGGCGCCGCCGCGTCCCCAGAGCGGCAGATAGCATCCGCCGCCGCAAACTTCGAAGGAGACCACGCACCGATGACTGACCAGACCTACGAGCTGACCACCGACCAGGCCGAGCGCGAGGCGAGCGGCGCCCACAGCTACGGCCGCTACCTCGAGGAGTTCGAGGTCGGCGCCGTCTACAAGCACTGGCCGGCGAAGACCGTGACCGAGGCCGACGACCACCTCTTCTGCCTGATCACGATGAACCACCACCCGCTGCACATCAACGACGTCTACGCCAGCGGCTCCCAGCAGGGCCGCAACGTCGTCGTCGGGCCGCTGGTCTACTCCCTCGCCCTGGGGATGTCGGTCTCCGACATCTCGGGCAAGGCGATCGCCAACCTGGCGACCGAAGAACTGAGCCACCCGAACCCGGTCTTCCACGGCGACACCCTCTTCTGCGAGACCGAGGTCCTCGACGTGAAGCCGTCGAAATCGAAGCCCGACCGCGGAATCGTCAAGGTCCACACCCGCGTCCTCAACCAGGACGGGACCCTGGTCGCCGAGTTCAAGCGCCTCGTGCTCGTCCCCAAGAAGAACCCCGGCGAGTCGCCCGAACCGGCAGCCGACAACGTCGAGTAGTTACGACTTCGGTCCCCGCCACCAGACGGCCAGTTCGCGGCCGTCTGGGGCGGTGAGGCTCTTCACCGGGCGGAAGCCGAGTTCGCGGGCGGCGGTTTCGACCCGCCCGCGGGTGAGGTGGATGCCGGTGACGCCGGGCCCGCGCTCGCCGACGATCACCAGGTTGCTACCGGCTTCTTCGAGCTGCTGCCGGTAGGAGGCGGCGGAGTCGCCGGCGGGGAACGGCTTCAGGAAGGCGGTGGGCAGGGAGCGGGAGAGCGCCAGCTCGGAGCCGAGCCCGACCCGGGTGTTGTTCAGCAGCAGGTCGTCGAAGCCCCAGCCGACGTTCGGTTCCTCACCGCGGGCTTCGGCGTAATCGGTCATCGAGCGCGCCAGCTCGCCGGCGAAAGGCAGCCACTGCTTCTGCAGCTCGGGCATCGGCTCGGTCGGCGGGCCGGTCGGGTAGCCGGCGTCGGCGACTTCGAGCTGGACCAAGCCGCGGCCGTCGATCACCGTCTTCTCGCCAAGCACCGGCAGGTCGGCGCGCTGCGGATCCGAGAGCCCGGAGACGACGTCGGCCTTGCTCGCCAGGTTGAGCAGGGCGACGGCGGCGAGCAGCGTGGCGGCGGCGATCCGCAGCGGCCGCTGCCCGATCGTGGCGACCGCTGCGCAGACGAGGACGATCAGGACCGGCAGCCACGGCAGGGCGAAGGCGGTCCCCTGGTTCTTGCTCGAGGTGAGCGCCACGTAGCCCTCGAGCACGATCACGAGCGCCAGCGCGGCATCGGACCGCAGCCAACCCAGGACCTCCTCGCGGGAGGCGCCGAAGCGGCCGCGCGCGGCCAGCCAGGAGACCAGCGCGGCGAGAGCACCGAGCGCCAGCGCGGCGCTCAACGGCACATAGAGTTCGTCGACGACGGCGCCGGCCTCGCGGGTCCAGTAGGCGACCGATAGCTTCGAGTGGGTGGCGCCGTAGGCTTCCGACTCGGCGCCGTAGCCGAAGTTGAGCAGGTAGCTGCCTACCGACTCGGCGTTGGGCAGGTACCAGAGCCCGGCGAGGACGGCGCCGCTGAGGCAGAGGAGGAGGAAGTTGAGGATCCGCTCGCGCCTGGTCTCCGCCAGCAGGATCGGCAGGGCCGCCGCGACGGCGAACCCGGGCAGGTAGGCGAGCGTCATGCTCCGCGCCAGCACCATCAGCCCCAGCAGGAGGCCGCAGGCGATCGCCCAGCGCCGCCGCGCCAGCCCCTCGGACTTCATCAGCGCCCACAGAGCCGAGACCAGCAGCGCCGCCGCCGGGACCGAGAAGTGGAAGATGCGGGTGTAGTCGCTGACCACCGGCGCCGTCGCCACCACCGCCGCGGCCAGCAGCGCCCACCACGCGCTCGTCAGCCGCCGCGCCACCGCGTAGGTCGCCACCACCAGCAGGGCGAAGAAGGCCGGCTCGACCAGCAGGCTGGCGTCGACGCCGGTCCCGAAGAGGACGTTGGGGAGGACCGCGGTCAACGGGACCAGCGGCGCCTGCACGCCCTGTTCGAGCACGGTCGAGGCCAGGGAAAAGGGGCCATCCGAGGTCAGCGCGTGGGCGTTCCGCAGGGCGATCGAGATGTAGCCGGACTCGTCCCACTCGGTGACGTAGCCGAAGCGGAAGCGCGCCAGCCAGAGGACCTGGAGCGCGAAGAGGACCGCCGTCCCGCCCAGCAACAGCAAATCCGGGGCCGGGCGCCCCCGCAGAGTTTTCAGTGGGCCTCTCCGGAGGCGTGGGCGGGCGGCCGCGACTCCTCCGCCAGCGAGGTGATCTCGAGCTGGCCCTGAGCGGCCTCCTCGAGCACGTCGGTCGCCTCCTGGGCGGAGCGGGCGTAGAGCTCGACCAGGAGGTGGATGACGATCTGCTCGTCGTCGTGCTTGTGGAAGCGGACGTGGGTGAAGAACTCGCGCACGCCGGCGTCGCCGAAGGCGCCGTAGGTGAGGAACTCGATCGCCTCCGGGCCGCTGCAGCTCTCGACCCGGTCCTGGTCGACCTGCACCGTGCAGGAGGCGACCCAGGGGGTGCCGGCGACCATCCGTTCCCAGCGGTCGCCGATCGGCACCACGTGGTCGCCTTCGAAGGTGAGGTGGGGCTGGTCGTGCATGCAGTCGAGGCACTGGACGACCGATTCCTGCACCTCGTCGATCCCGTCGGCCAGCGCGCCGGACTCAGGGTCAACCCGGCGGATCGCGTCGTAGTGGATCTGGATCTCGAGGTTCTGCGACCAGCAGCGGTAGCACCGCAGCCAGGCCGACCGCTCCCCGTTCAGCTCGCTCATCGCACCATTGTTGCGAGGGCGGCGGCTGGGCGCCGGCCGCCCCGGCCCGCGCGCTCCTAAGCGGCCGCGCCGGCGCCGGCGCGCTGGCCGACCAGCTCGACGATCTCGCCCATGATCTTGTTCACGTCGAAGTCCTTCGGCGTGTAGACCCCGGCGACGCCGGCCTCGCGCAGGCGCTCGGCGTCGGCCACCGGGATGATCCCGCCGACGACGACCGGCACCTCGACGCCCTCGTCCCGCAGCAGCCGCACCACCTCGGGGATCAGCTCCAGGTGGGAGCCGGAGAGGATCGAGAGGCCGACGACGTCGACGTCCTCCTGCAGGGCGGACTCGGCGATCTCCTCGGGGGTGAGGCGGATGCCCTGGTAGATCACCTCCATGCCGACGTCGCGGGCCCGCAGCGCCACCTGCTCGGCGCCGTTGGAGTGGCCGTCGAGGCCGGGCTTGCCGACCAGGATCTTGATCCGGTGGCCGATCCGCTCCGAGGTGGCGTCGACCGCCCGGCGGATCTCCTCCATCTGCTCGCGCTCCGACGGCGCCGAGGCCCCGTCGACCCCGGTCGGGGCGCGGTAGGCGCCGAAGACGTCGCGCATCGTCTGCGCCCACTCGCCGGTGGTCGCGCCCGCCTTGGCGGCGGCGATCGTCGCCGGCATGATGTTGACGCCGTCGTCCGCGGCGGCCTTGGCGAGGTCCTCGAGGGCGGCCCGCACCGCGCTCTCGTCGCGCTCGCCCTTCCACTCGGCCAGCGCCTCGACCCGTTCGCGCTCGACCTCGGGGTCGGGGGTGAGGATGCCACCGTCGGCGCCCGCGGTCAGCGGCGAGTCCTCGGTCTCGGTGAAGGAGTTCTGGCCGATCACCTTCTGCTCGCCGGCCTCGATCCGCGCCACCCGCTCGCGGTGGCTCTCGACCAGGCGCGCCTTCATGTAGGGGACGGCGTTGACGGCGCCGCCGTGCTCCTCGACCACGGCCATCTCCGCCCGCGCTCCTTCGGTCAGCTCGGCGACGAGGCCCTCCATCACGACCGAGCCCTCGAAGATGTCGGGGTACTCGAGCAGGTCGGTCTCGTTCGCCAGCACCTGCTGGATCCGCAGGCTCCACTGCTGGTCCCAGGGGCGGGGGAGGCCCATCGCCTCGTTCCAGGCCGGCAGCTGGATCGCCCGGGCGCGGGCGTCGCGGGAGAGCGTCACCGCCAGCGCCTCGAGCACGATCCGCTGGATGTTGTTCTCCGGCTGCGCCTCGGTCAGGCCCAGCGAGTTGACCTGGACGCCGTAGCGGAAGCGCAGCATCTTCTCGTCGGTGACGCCGTAGCGCTCGCGCCCGATCTGCTGCCAGAGCGCGCTCATCGTCCGCAGCTTCGCGATCTCCTCGACCAGCCGGATCCCGGCGTTGACGAAGAAGGAGATGCGGCCGAAGACCTTGGGGAAGTCCTCGTCGGCGACCTGGCCGCGGGCTTTCACCTCGTCGAGGACGGCGATCCCGGTGCAGAGCGCGTAGGCGATCTCCTGCACCGGCGTCGCCCCGGCCTCCTGCAGGTGGTAGCTGCAGATGTTGGTCGGGTTCCAGCTCGGCACCTCGTTGACGCTGAAGGCGACCATGTCGGCGATCAGCCGCATCGAGGGCTCCGGCGGGAAGGCGTAGGTGCCGCGCGAGAGGTACTCCTTGATGATGTCGTTCTGGGTCGTGCCCTTCAGCTGCGAGCGGTCGACGCCGTTCTCCTCGGCGACGGTGACGTAGAGGCCGAGCAGCCAGGCCGCGGTGGCGTTGATCGTCATCGAGGTGTTCATCTCGTCGAGCGGGATCCCGTCGAAGAGCTGGTGCATGTCGCCCTTGTGGGCGACGGAGACGCCGACCTTGCCGACCTCGCCGCGGGCGAGGACGTGGTCGGGGTCGTACCCGGTCTGCGTCGGCAGGTCGAAGGCCACCGAGAGCCCCGTCTGGCCCTTGGCCAGGTTCTTGCGGTAGAGCTCGTTCGAGCGGCGGGCGTCGGAGTGGCCGGCGTAGGTGCGCATCACCCACGGGCGGTCGGGCTGGGGAAGTCGGTGGTCGCTCATGAGGTGAATGATATTTGGGATTCAAAGGGGCTGCGGGCGCATCTTTCGGCCCCGCCTGTGTTTAGGCTGGCGACTCGTGAAGGGCCGATTTGCAGCCACCTTCCTCGCCGCGCTTGCCGTGGCCGCGCTCGCCTGCGCGGTTGCCGGCGGGGCGATGATCGGCGTCTACCGCAACAGCATGGAGTCGCTCGCCCAGCGCAGCCAGCTGGTCAAGCTATCCGGCGCCAACTGCGCCCGCGCCGGCGCCAACGGCGCGATGCGGGTGACGCTGGGCAAAAAAACCGCCGCCTGCTCCTTCCGCACCCCGGTGCTCGGCCGCGACCTCGAGATCGCCGCCACCGAGCGCCTCCTCAGCGGCACCCCGGAGAACCTCCAGCGCAAGGCCTTCCTCGGCCTCGAGCTGCGCGCCGGCGACGGCTTCAAGTACCAGCTCCTGGTCTTCCCGCGCCAGAAAAAGGCGCAGCTCGTCAAGGTCACCGGCGAGGGCTCCAAATATCTCGCGATCGCCAAGAACGAGAAAGCGGTGATGGGGATCAACGAAGCCAACAAGCTGCGGCTGCGCGCGGTCAACGTCACCAGCGGTCCCGAAAAGGGCCAGGCCCGCCTCTTCGCCTACGTCGGCAACACCCTGGTCGGCGAAGCCAAAGACGACGCCGCCGGCGACCTCACCGGCCGCAACACGACGGTCGTCGTCGGCACGATCAAGAACGGCAACGGGATCGTCGCCTCGGTCGACGACGTCGTCGTCCGGGTCCCCAGCCCCTTCTAGTCACCCTTTCGCACCGCGCCGTCCGCGGGGCATAATCCAGACGATGTCGACGAGCACGATCGAGCGTCCCCGCACCGCCGGTCCCGGTTCCGGCCTCGGCGGCAACTGGCGGGTGATCGTCCGCAACGACAACCACAACACCTTCGATCACGTCGCCCAGACGCTGGCGCGGGTGATCCCCGGAGTCTCGCTCGACGGCGGCTACCGGATCGCCGACACGATCCACACCGGCGGCCAGGCGATCGTCTGGACGGGCAACCGCGAGCTGGCCGAGCACTACTGGGAGCAGCTGGAGCTCGCCGGCCTGACGATGGCGCCGCTCGAACGCTGTTGAAAGCGCCGGCTGCGCCGGCAGAAAACGCCCGCGCTTATTCGGCGGCGACGAGGGTGTGCCAGGCGGGGAGCAGCGGGATGTCGTAGAGGTCGATGATCGCCGCGCGGGCCTGGGCGATCTCGTCCGAGTACCAGTAGCGTTCGAAATCGGTCCGGCTCTCCCAGACCATCGTCTGGCGGAAGGCGAGCGGGTCGTCGGTCGAGCGGATCAGCGACCAGCTCTTGGCCCCGTAGGCCGCCGCCTTCGCCGCCGAGGGTTCCCAGAGGTCGAGGAAGCGGTCGGCCCGGAAGGGGTTGATGTGCCAGTCGAGGGTGCAGACCTCCGCCATCAGATTCGCCTTTCCGCTCGCTTGCCCGCGGCGCTCATGCGCCGACCTCGGCCCGGATCGCGCCGGGGCCGTCCTCGTACTTGCCCTCGTCCTCGGACTCGGCGCCGACGAGGATCGCGATCTTGCCCAGGTGCTTGTTTTCGTGCATCAGCTGGTGGGCGTGGGGGACGCCCTCGAAGCCCATCGTTTCCGACAGCACCGGCCGCACCTTGCCCTCGGCCATCAGCTGGTTCGCCCGCATGCACTCGTACGCGTTGGCGAAGTGGGAGCCGATGATCTGCTTCTGCTTCATCCACAGGTAGCGGACGTCGAAGTCGAGCTGGTAGCCCGAGGTGGCGCCGCAGATCACGACTTTGCCGAACGGCTTCACGGTGTAGACAGAGGTCGGGAAGGTCGCCCGGCCGACGTGCTCGAAGACGATGTCGGGGGCGTCGCCGAGGATCTCTTTGACCCGCTTGGCGAAGGCGCGAGAACCAAGGAAGCGCTCCTTGTCAGCGGCGCGGTCGGTGAGGTTGTCGTCGGTCCGCATCATCTCGCGGAACTCGTTGCGGTTGACGTAGTCGACGGCACCG
>Ga0307314_10000134_pt1 | contig 15849 bp, 11 predicted proteins | sample ER_DNA_204_FD_194493 | JGI IMG/M metagenome (GOLD analysis project Ga0307314, IMG submission 194493) | Bulk soil microbial communities from the East River watershed near Crested Butte, Colorado, United States - ER_DNA_204 | ecosystem: Environmental > Terrestrial > Soil > Floodplain | place...
TCCCCATTCCTTTGCTTTGGTCGCGAAGTCGCGGATGTAGGAGTCGTAGCGGCCGCTGATCAGGGTGCCGAGGTTGAAGTCGGGCTGATCGACGCTGGGCGGGCTCGCGGTCGAGTTCCAGCTGAAGACCGGGATGGCGCCGTAGCGGCGCGCGTTCTCCAGCGGCGTCGAGGGAAATTTCGTCATCACGCAGCGGTCGCCGTCGCATTCGGCGAAGGGGGATCCGAACTCGATCAGCGAGAGGCCCTTGCCGGCGATGCTCTGAAAGCGGTCGACGGGGGTCATGTCCCAGGGCGCCGCTTCGCCGGTCATCTGGTCGCCGATCTGGGCGCCCCAGTAGAGCGAGGCCGGCGGCCGCTGCTTCGCCTCCACGGCAGCGGGCGCGATCAGCAGCGAGGAAGCGAGCAGGCAGCAGGCACCGGCTCGCAGCAGGCGGCGCCGCGACCCTCGCTCCCTCTTGGCTCTGATCTTCTTCATCTCGTCTGCTTGAACCCGCTCCGGGGCCGCTGGCTGCGCCCGTCGGATCTTGTTACGTAAGGTCCGCCGCCGAGGATCAGCGCGGGGGCTGAATCGGACTGGTGGCGATTTCCCCGAAGCGATTATTGGCATAAATGCCCCTGCGGATGCCTTTGATAAACGCCCGGGTCGCCGGAGGCGAGGTCTCCAGCGGCCAGTCGACGCCGCGATCGACGGAGTCGAAGTAGATCAAGGCCCGGATCCGCGGGTACTTGAGGGGGAGTTTTTCGAACATCTGGCGGATCCAGGCCGCCTTGTGGCCCCCGTAGGGGCTGGTGGCGAACTCGCCGAGCATCATCGGCTTGCGCGGCGCCACTTTCTTCACGATCGAGGTGTAAGCCGGATCGAAAAGCTGGGCGAAGCTGCGCCAAGGTCGCGGGTTGACCGCGTTCAGGCCCCAGTTGTAAGCGTCAAGGCAGGTCCAGTCGACGTAGGCGTCGCCGGGATAGAGCGGCTTCAGCGGGTTTCTCTTGATCCGCTTCGCGGTGTCGGCGTACGGGCACCAGACCCAGGTCGCGTTGGTCGCGCCGACCGCCGCGAAGACGTCGTGCACATGCCGCCAGGCGGCGACGAACTGGCCGCTGGAGTTGCCGTTGGCCAGTTGCGACCAGGGGAACCAGTTCCCGTTCATCTCCCAGTCGAAGCGGAGGAAGAAGGGGTGGCCCCATTCCCTGGCTTCGGTGGCGAAATCGGCGATGTAGGAGTCATATGCGCCGCTGGCGATCTTCGCGAGCTGGAAGTCGGGCTGTTCGGGACCGGTGCTGGGGCTCGATTCCGAGCCCCAGCTGAAGACCGGGATCGATCCGTGGCCGCGGATGCTGTCCATCGCTTCGTTCGGGAACTTGTACGGCACGCAGGGATTTCGGTTGCAGTCGCGCCAGGGCGAGGAGAACTCGATCAGGGACATCCCCTTGCCCAGCATCTGCTCGAAGTAGGCGACGGCGTTCATGTCCCAGGGGGCGTCGGTGCCGATGATCTGCTCGCCGATCCAGGCACCCCAGTAGGTCGGCTTCGGCTTCACCTTCTTCGCCTTCGGCGGAGGGGCGGACGCCCGCCCGGCCGCCGTAGCCCCGGCTGCCGCCAGGCAGCAGGCCAGCAGCGCCAGCAGCAGCGCGGCGAGATGCGCCCGGCGCAGGCGCTTCAGATCATACCTCGAGGACAAGATCGGCAAGTGTAGGGAACGGCCCCGGCGTCATCGAACGGCTCAACTCGGCGGCGGGATCGTTCCGCCGGCGAGGCCGCCGTAGCCGGCGCCGACGTAGGCCGGCTGCCCGATCCCTTCGGCGAAGGCACCGGTGGCGGGCGCCGAGGTCTCGATCGGCCAGTCCATGTCGTCGTCGAATTTGTCGAACCAGAGCAGGGCGCGGATCTGCCGGTAGTCGGCCGGGATCCGGGTCAGCGCGTCGCGGATCCAGTCGGCCTTGGAGCCGCCGTGCTCGCTGGAGCCGACCTCGGCCAGCATCATCGGCTTGCCGGGGGCGACGCTCTCGACGATTTCGTCGTAGGTGCGGCGGAAGAGCTGGTCGAAGGTCCGCCAGCCGCGCGGCGAAGCGGGGTTGGTTCCCCAGTTGTAGCCGTCGAGCCCGGTCCAGTCGACGTAGGAGTCGCCCGGGTAGAGCGAGGAGAGGTCGGTCATCGAGTCGCCCGGGTCGACGAACGGGCACCAGACCCAGGAGACGTTGGTCGCGCCGGCAGCGGCGAAGATGTCGTGGACGTGGCGCCAGGCGGCGACGTACTCGCCGCCGGCGTTGCCGTTGGCGCCCTCGGCCCAGGGGAACCAGTCGCCGTTCATCTCCCAGTCGAAGCGGAGGAAGAAGGGGTGGCCCCAGTCGCGGGCCGCTTCGGCGAAACCGGCGATGTATTCGTCGTAGCGGCCGGAGATCACGTCGGAGAGCTGGAAGTCGGGCTGGCTCAGGGTCGAGGGAATTGCCTGCGAGCTCCAGCTGAGGACCGGGATCGAGCCGTGGGCGCGGATGTCGTCCAGCGGCGTGGTCGGGAACGGGTAGAAGGAGCAGTCGGCGCCGCCGCACTGGGCGAAGGGCTGGAAGAACTGGACCATCGAGGCCGACTTTCCGGCCTCCCCTTCGAAGCGGCTGACCGCGTTCATGTCCCAGGGGGCCTGGTCGCCGGTCAGGTGGTCGCCGATCGTCGCGCCCCAGTAGAGCGGCTGCGCCGGTCCCTGGGCGACGGGCGCCTTGCGGGCGCAGCGACGGCGGACCCGCGGCAGCTGCTTGCGCTTGGCGGTGCGGACGACGCAGCGATTGGGCCCGACCAGCGCCCGGGCATCGCCGAGCCGGCCGTGCTTGCCGTGCCCGCCTATCGGCTTCCCGCCGGCCGCGAAGGCAACGGTGGCGCCGAGCAGCAGCATCGCCACGGCCAGCCAGAGGGCGTGCGGCACGGCGCGGGTCGAGAGGCTTTTGGCCATACAAGGCCATCGGCCTCTCCCCCGGCCCTTTCAGCAGGATGGACACACCTGGACGAATGTCCAATTGCGTCCAGCGGCCACTTGGACCGGCGCTCCTAGCCGACGGACAGGATCTTGCTCGGGCTGAGGCTGGAGAAGGTGTTGCCGAGATAGGCGCTGCTCTGGATTCCTTCGCGGAAGCCGGCGACCGCGGTGGAGGAGGTCTCGATCGGCCAATCCATGCTGCTGTCGAATTTGTCGAACCAGAGCAGGGCGCGGATCTTCGGGTACGCGGTCGGCAGCTTGGTCAGCATGTCCTTGATCCAAGCCTGCTTCGAGCCGCCGTACTCGCTGGAGGCGACCTCGCCGATCATCATCGGCTTCGAGGGGGCGATCGTTTCGACGATCTTGGTGTAGGTCGCCTTGTAGACCGTGTCGAAGCTCTTCCATTTGTCCGGCTTCGCCGGGTTGGTGCCCCAGTTGTAGCCGTCGAGGCAGGTCCAGTCGACGTAGGAGTCGCCGGGGTAGAGCGAGGCCAGCGAGGTGCTGCCGCTGTACTCGACGTTCGGGCACCAGACCCAGCTGGCGTTGTTGGCGCCGACCGCGGTGAAGATGTCGTGGACGTGACGCCAGGCCTTCGCCGATTCGCCGGCCTGGTTGCCGTTGACGCCCTCGTGCCAGGGGAACCACTTGCCGTTCATCTCCCAGTTGAAGCGGAGGAAGAAGGGGTGGTTCCAGGCCTTGGCGGCGGTGGCGAATTCGCGGATGAAGGCGTCGTAGCGGCCGGCGATCACGTCGGAGAGCTGGAAGTCGGGCTCGTTGCTGGTCGAGGGGATCGACTGCGAGCTCCAGCTGAGGACCGGGATCGAGCCGTGGGTGCGGACGTTTTCCAGCGGGGCGGTCGGGAACTTGTAGAAGGAGCAGGTCGGGTTGCAGTTGGCGAAGGGCTGGAAGAACTGCACCATCGAGGCCTTCTTGCCGACGTTTTCCTCGAACTTGGTGACCGCGCTCATGTCCCAGGGAGCCTGGTTGCCGGTCAGGTGGTTCCCGATCGTCGCCCCCCAGTAGAGGGGGCCGCCGGTTGGAGGGGGAGTCGGAGTCGGTTCAGGGGTCGGCGTCGGAGCGGGTTCCGGTGCGGGGGTCGGTTCGGGTTCGGGGGCAGGAGCAGGAGTGCCGTTGGAGACCGTCACGGTCACTTTCGTCGTCGCCCTCACGCCTTTGGAGCCGTAGGCGGTGGCGCTGAGGACGTGGGAGCCGTTGGTGAGCTTGGCGGTGTCGAGGCTGCCGGCGAAGGGAGCGCCGGCGTCGGTCCAGACGACGCTGCCGTCGATGCTGAATTCGACCTTGCTCGGAGCCCCGGAGACGACGCCGATTTCCCAGGCGAGGGCGCCGCTGAGGGTCTGGCCGTTGCTCGGGGAGGTCGTCGCGATCGCCAGCGTTTCCTTGCTGGAGCCGCTGTTGGGCCGCGAGGAGGAGGTCGTCGTCGTGCTCGCCTTGGTCGTTTCTTCGCCCCCGAGCTTCTTCGCCGGGCCGATCCCTTCGGCGCCGGAGGCCGCGGGCGCGAAGGCGCCGGCGATCCCGAGGAGGAGGACGAGGACCGTGGCGAGGAGGCGGGGGCTGGGCATGCCCCGCTCATCGACTCACCCCCGCTCGGCTTCAGTCGGCCCCTGATTTGCTGGACGTTGTGCCGACGACCGGATGCTTAATTTTCAGTAGCGAGCCGTAAAGGCCGAGCAGCGCCGTCGCGCACTCCTCCCAGGAGGTGAGGCTCGGCGAGCGCTGCGGCAGCGGCTTCCCCAGCTCCTCCAGGGCGGCGGCGGCGATCTGCTCCGGGGTCGAGTCGAGCGGGATCCCCCGCCCGAACCCGTCCTCGGCGATCTCCCGCAGCCCCCCGGCTTCGGCGACGAGGAGGCGGCGGCGGGCGGCGGCCGCCTCCAGCGCCACCAGCGGGTGGCTCTCGAACTCGCTCATCAGGACGACCAGGGAGACCCGGCCGAGCAGCGCCGCCATCCCCCCCGGGTCGTCGGAGGGGACGCTGGTGATCTCGACCCGATCGGCCACCCCGAGCTCCTCCGCCTGGCGGCGTAGATCCTCTTCGTAAGGGCCCTTGCCGACGATCAGCAGCCGCGCCCGCGGCTCGCGCTCGAGCACATGCGGGAAGGCCTCGAGCACGCGGTGGTGGCCCTTGTAGCGCTCGAGCCGCCCGACCGAGGCCAGGGTCGGCACCTCCGGCTCGGCCTCCGCGAGGCCGGCATCGGAGAAGCTGAGATCGGTCCCGTTGGGGATGAAGGCCCAGCGCTCGGGCGGCACCCCGAGGGCGGCGCCGTACTCCTCGACCTCGAAGCGGGCGATCGCCACCAGCCGCGCCGCCCGCCGCAGCAGCGGCCGCAGCAGCCGCATCTGCAGGCCGCGGGAGCGGTTGCGCACCTCCGAGGAGTGGCCGCCGCCGTGGAAGGTGACGACGTAGGGAAGGCGCAGGGTCAGCGCCCGCAGCATCGCCAGCGGGGCGACCAGGGTGTGGTAGCTCTGGACGTGGACGAGGTCCCACTTCTCCCGCCCCATCTCGCGCCAGATCCCCGGCGCCAGGTACCAGTCGCGGCCGCGCGGCCAGGCGCGGACGGTGCGGATGCGGACGCCGTCGCGGGTCTCGGTCTTCGCCTTTTTCGCTTCCGGGTCGGTGCAGAGGACCTCGACATGGACGCCCGCGGCGGCCATCCGCCGGCTCACCTCCATCACGTGCCGCTCCACCCCGCCCTGGGCAAGCGGGCTGCGCGGGGTCACCATCAGCACCCGCGGCGTGGCGCCGTTGGCGCCGGGGTGGGCGGCGGCGGTGTCGTCGGGCTTGGCGACGCCGGAGCGGACGCGCAGGTAGTCGACGCTGGTGGCGGCGAGGCCGACGAGGATCATCGTCGCCCGGCCGAGGCCGCCGGCGTCGCCGCGGAGCGCGTCGCGCAGCCCTCCCAGGAACCCGAGCGGCAGCGTCCGCCGCACGTAGGAGCGCTCGGAGGAGAGGCCGTCCCCGCTGCCGACCATCCCGGTCAGCACCGCCTTCGAGCGGCCCTCGGCGCGGCAGCGGTCGAGGAAGTAGCGGACCCTGCCGCGGGTCCCGGGCACCACGTGTTCGACCTCGGCGTCGGGGTCGTAGAGGATCTCCGCCCCCGGCCAGCGCTGGTGGACGCGGATGCTGAGGTCGGTCTCCTCGCAGCCGACCGGGAGGGTGCCGACGCGGCCGAGGTCGTGGCTGAAGCCCCCGACCTCGAGCAGCGGCGCCCGCCGGAAGGACATGTTGGCGCCGACCAGGTTGCGGACCGGCGAGAGCTGGCTCGGCATTCCGGAGTGGGTGCAGCCGACGACCCAGTCGAACTCGGGCGGGAACCAGCCGGGCTTGCCCTCGACCCAGCGCGGCCGCACGGTGCCGCCGGCGCCGAGCACGTTCGGGTCCGCGTAGGCGGCGGCGAGGCGCTCGATCCAGCGGCTGTCGGCGATCGCGTCGTCGTCGAGGAAGGCGACGACCTCGCCACCGGCCTCGGCGACGCCGGTGTTGCGGGCCCCCGAGAGACCCCGCTTCTCGCGGTTGGCGACGATCTTCACGTCGGGCCAGAGGCGGCGTGCCTCCTCCAGCAGCTCGGGGGCGTGGTCGATCACCAGCACGACCTCGTGCGGAGCCAGCGTCTGCGCCCGCAGCGAGTCGAGGGATTCGCCCATCACCTCGAGGCGATCGAAGGTGAAGGCGCAGATCACGACCGAGATCGTGGGCGTGGTGGCGGCACGCTCGGCGCGGGGCTCTCTTTGCACCGGCGGGATTCTGGCAGGCCCACCGCCCCCGCTCGTGCGAGGCTTTGGGCGTGAGAGTGATGATGCTGGCGCAGTCGATCTCCCCGATCGTCGGCGGAGAAGAGCGCGTGGTCGAGGACCTCAGCCGGGAGCTGGTCGCCCGCGGCCACGACGTCTCGATCGCGACGCTGCAGCAGCCCGGCGAGCCGGCGCCGGAGACGTTGGCGGGCGCCCGCGTCCACGCCCTGCGCAGCACCAGCTACCGGATCGCGCGCACGAATCAGGACACCGAACGCCGCCACGCCCCGCCGGCGCCCGATCCCGAGACCGTGCTCGACCTGCGGCGGGTCCTGCGGCGCGAGCGGCCGCAGATCGTCCACGCCCACAACTGGATCGTCCATTCCTACCTGCCGCTGGCGCGGGAGGCGCAGAGCGCCCTCGTCCTCTCGCTGCACGACTACGGCCTCGTCTGCGCGACCAAGCGCCTGCGGCGCAAGGACCACGTCTGTTCGGGTCCGGCGCCGGTCAAGTGCCAGCTCTGCGCCGCCGAGCACTACGGCCCGACCAAAGGGCTGGTGGCCGCCTTCGGCACCCGCTCCTCCGAGTCGCGGCTGCGGCGCAACGTCGACGTCTTCCTCCCGGTCAGCTCCACCGTCGAGGAGCTCTGCCGGATCCGCGGCGACGAGGTCTCGCAGGTGATCCCCAACTTCATCGGCGAGCTGCCGGCACCGGTGCCCGGCGACCCGCGGCTGGCCCAGCTCCCCGACGAGCCCTTCGTCCTCTTCTTCGGCGACGCCACCGTCGACAAGGGCGCCTGGCACCTGGCCGAGACCTATCGCAAGCTCTCCAACCCGCCGCCGCTCGTCCTCGTCGGCCGCTGCTACATCGACGAGCTGGCCGACCGCCCGGGCGTCTATCCAACAGGAGCCTGGCCGCACCGGTTGGCGATCGAGGCCCTCCGCCGGTCCCTCTTCACCGTCGTTCCCTCGCTCTGGCCGGAGCCGTTCGGGCTGGTGGCACTGGAGACGGCGGCGGCGGGGAAGCCGATCGTCGCCTCCGACATCGGCGGCCTGCGGGACATCGTCTGCGACGGCGAGACCGGGCTCCTGGTGCCGCCCGACGACCGCCCGGCCCTCGGCGCGGCGATCCAGCGGTTGAGCACCGACGCGGACCTGCGGCAGCGGCTGGGCGCGGCGGCGAAGGAGCGGGCGGCGACCTTCAGCCCGGAGGCGATCATCCCCCGCTTCGAGGGGGCCTACGAGCTGGCGATCGCCAAGCGGCGGCAGCGATGAGCGGCTCGGCGCGCCTGCGCCGCGAGGCCTACTTCCTGCTGCACCGGGCGACCGGCAGCAGGCTCGGGGCCCACTACCGCGAGTTCCTGCGGCAGGATCGCGGCCGCTCCTACCCCGAGCCGGCGGCGCTGCTGGCCGAGACGCTCGAGCACGCGGTCGCGACCGTGCCCCACTATCGCGGGGTCGCCACGCCCACCCAGATCCGCGAAGACCCCTTCGCCGCCCTCGCCCGCTTCCCGGTTCTCGACCGCGACACCGTCCGCGCCAGCGGGCCGGCCCTCCTCTCGGAGGAGGGCGACCGCCGCCGATGGGTCGAGAACACCTCCGGCGGCTCGACCGGGGAGCCGGTGAAGCTGCTGCAGGACCCCGGTCACCTGGCCCGCACGGTGGCGGCGCGCGAGGTCTACTCGACCTGGGCCGGAGGCGGGCTCGGCGAGCCCGAGCTCTACGTCTGGGGCTCGGAGAAAGACCTCGAAGGCGGCACCTCGCTGCGCGGCCGCTTCGGCACCTGGCTGCTGCGGCGGACGCTGCTGAACGCCTTCCTGCTCACCGACGAGACGATCGAGACGATCCTCGGGCAGCTGCGCGAGGGCCCGCCGCAGCTGGTGATCGCCTACGCGCAGGCGGGCTACGAAGTCGCCCGCTTCGCCTCCCGCAACGGGATCGAGGTGCCGCCGCAGCGGGGCGCGATCGCCACCGCGGGGACGCTCCACGACTTCATGCGCGAGCAGCTCGAGCAGACTTTCGGCTGCCGGGTCCTGAACCGCTACGGCTCCCGCGAGACCGGCGACATGGCGGGCGAGTGCGAGTTCCGCACCGGCCTCCACGTCCTCCCCTGGAACTGCCACGTCGAGGTGCTGGGGCCCGAGGGCGAGCCGGTCGGCCCCGGCGAGGAGGGCGACGTCGCCGTCACCGGCTTCACCAACCGGGCGATGCCGCTGGTCCGCTACCTGATCGGCGACCGGGCGCGGCTGCCCGAGCGCGAGGTCGACTGCCCCTGCGGCCGCCGCACCCAGATGCTGGCCGAGGTGACCGGCCGCAACGTCGACATGTTCCTCGGCCCCGAGGGGCAGATGGTCGACGGCGAGTACTTCACCCACCTCATGTACTTCCGCCCCTGGCTGCGCCAGTTCCAGGTCGTGCAGCGGGCGCCCGACGAGGTCGTCTACCGGACCTCCGGCGAGGAGGTCCCCGCCGCCGACCGCGAGGAGATCGAGGCGAAGACGAAGGCCGTGCTCGGGCCGGGCTGCGCTGTCGTCTTCGAACGGGTGGGGACGATCGAGCCGAGCGCCTCCGGCAAGCTCAGGTACACGATCCGCGAGTTCTGAGCGCGACGCCGCCGCGGAGCAGGAAGAAGCCGGCGGCGAGGACGCCGACGACCTTGCCGAGCGCCCAGCCGAGGCCGGCGCCCTCGAGTCCCAGCGGCGGCAGCAGGAACCAGGTGCCGGCGATCGAGACGACGAGCATCGCCCAGGTGGCGACGGCGGCGTCCTGGAGCCGGTGCCGGACCCGCAGCACCGCCAGCCCCAGCTGCAGGATCGAGTCGAAGGCGGCGGCGGCGATCAGGATCAGCAGCAGGGTGTCGCCTTCCTCGGCGTACTCGGGGCCGAAGAAGCCGAGGATCGTCGGCCCGGCCACGAGCAGGACCAGCGCCGGCGGTCCGGCGAGGAGCAGGACCTGGCGGGCGGCGCGGCGGACGTCGCGGCCGAGCTGCTCGGGCTCGTGGGCGCCCTCGGCGAAGAGCGCGTTGCCGATCGCGGGGGCGATGAAGAAGAGGGCGCTGGCGAGCATGAACGTCGTGTAGAAGTAGGCGTTGTCTTCGGGGCCGAGGCGGGCGGAGACGAGCACCGGCAGCAGGTAGCTGGAGGCCTGGGCGCCGAGGTTGATCGACTGGTGGCCGGCGATCAGCCCCCGCATCTCCCCCAGCTCCTCGCGCCACCCCTCCAGCGTCGGCCGGAAGTCGTGCCCGAGCGCGGGCAGTTCGCGGAACAGCGCCATCAGGTTGATCAGCAGGAACGAGGCGTCGAAGACGATCAGGATCCAGGTGGTGCCGTCGAAGGGGACGACGGCGGCGAGCGGCACGAGGCCGGTTCGCACCACCCCGGCCAGGGTGTTGCGGGTGAAGGAGAGCTTGGCGTGGCGCTCGGCGATGCAGGCGTAGTCGATCACCAGCGAGCAGGCGACCCCGATCACCCCGAGCGGGACCAGGAGGAAGGCGGCCGGGTGCAGGCCGCCCTTCAGCGCCGGGATCAGGGTCGGCAGCAGCACCGCCGCGACCGCGCCGCCGACGAGGCTCGCCAGCGCCGCCAGCGCCAGCCCCGTCGTCACCGTCCGCGACCACTCCTTCCCCTCCGCCCGCGAGGCCAGCCGCGAGACGAAGACCTGCCCCAGCCCGAGGTTGGTCAGGACCGAGACGAAGACCATCGCCGAGACCAGCGCCGCCGAGCGCCCGACTTCGGTCGCCGACAGCGTCCGCGCCGCGATCAGCCAGAAGCCGAAGCCGAGCAGCGACGTGACCACGGTCGTGCCCATGATGTAGAGGCTGTTGCGGAAGAGGGACTGCTCGCCGAGGCGCCTCAGCCGCTGCCAGCCCTGGGCGAGGCGAGAGGGATGCATGATCCGGAGCGATTCTGTCAAGTGCGGGTGGCGGAACCGATGCTCTTCCTATGCTGCGCCCCATCGAGGCCACCGCCCCCCCACCGGAGACGATCCGACTTCAGCCCACGCGCGGCTTCAGCCGGGTGCTTGCCCCCCGCGAGCTGTGGCGCTACCGCGACCTGGCGGGGCAGATCGCGCTGCGGGACATCACCGTGCGCTACCGGCAGACGGCGCTGGGCGGGGCCTGGGCGGTGCTGCAGCCGATCGGGTTCATGGTCGTCTTCTCGCTGATCTTCGGCAACGTCGCCGGGATCTCGTCGAACGGGCTCCCCTATCCCCTCTTCAGCCTCTCGGCGCTGGTGCCGTGGACCTTCTTCTCGACCGCGCTGATGCTCGGGTCCGACAGCCTCGTCAGCAACGCCGCCCTGGTCTCGAAAATCTATTTCCCGCGGATCTTCATGCCGGCGGGGGTGATCGTCGCCGGCTTCGTCGACCTGGCGATCTCGCTGGTGATCCTGCTGATCATCGTCTTCGCCTGGGGCTACGCGCCCTCGGTGGCGATCCTGACCCTGCCGCTGCTGATCGCGATCGCGACGGCGGCGGCGCTGGGGACGACGGCGGCGCTCTCGGCGATCAACGTCCGCTACCGCGACGTCCGCTACGTCGTCCCCTTCGCGATCCAGATGTGGCTCTTCATCAGCCCGGTCGTCTACCCCAGCAGCCAGATCTCCGAGCCCTGGCGCACGCTCTCGGCGATCAACCCGATGGTCGGCGTGGTCGAAGGCTTCCGCTGGGCGACGCTGGGGACCGGCAACGCCCCCTGGGACCTAATCGGGATCTCCGCCGTCTCCGCCGCGGTGATCCTCGCCGCCGGCCTCGCCTACTTCGACCGCGTCGAGCGCGCCTTCGCCGACTTCGTCTGAGATGAGCAACGTCGCGATCGAGGCCCGCGATCTGGGCAAGAGCTACACCCTCGGGCTCAACAAGCGCGGTTACGGGACGCTGCGGGAGGCGGTGGTGGAAGCCGCGCAACGACCCTTCAAGCGCGGCGCCGGCAAACGCAAGGGCGACACGCTCTGGGCGCTGAGGGACCTCTCGATGACGATCCGCAACGGCGAGGTCGTCGGCCTGATCGGCCACAACGGCGCCGGCAAGAGCACGCTGCTGAAGATCCTCTCGCGGATCACCGAGCCCTCGACCGGCTATGCCGACGTCACCGGACGGGTCGGCTCCCTGCTCGAGGTCGGCACCGGCTTCCACCCGGAGCTGACCGGCCGCGAGAACATCTACCTCAACGGCTCGATCCTCGGCATGCGCCGGGCCGAGATCAGCGCCCGCTTCGAGGAGATCGTCGAGTTCGCCGAGATCTCCCGCTTCCTCGACACCCCGGTCAAGCGCTACTCGAGCGGGATGTCGGTCCGCCTCGCCTTCGCCGTCGCCGCCCACCTCGAGCCCGAGATCCTCCTCGTCGACGAGGTGCTCGCCGTCGGCGACGCCGCCTTCCAGCGCAAGTCGCTGGGAAAGATGAACGAGGTCGCCAAAGAGGGCCGCACCGTCGTCTTCGTCTCCCACAACCTGGCGATCATCCAGGCGCTCTGCACCCGCGGCGTCCTGCTCGAGCGCGGCGAGGTGGTCACCGATGCCCCGATCGCCGAGGCGATCGACACCTACCTGCGGACGCTGGAGCGCTCGGCCGCCACCGACCTGCTCGAGCGCACCGACCGCGACAGCCGCGCCTACGACGAGACCCTGGTGCGGCGGCTGGAGATCAGCGGGCCCTCGGGCCAGGCGAACGCGATCGTCGCCGGGCAGCCGGCCACGATCGCCGTCGAGGTGACCGAGGAGCTGCCGTCGATGGAGTGCCAGCTGACGATCGCCAACAGCCTCGGCCAGCCGATCTGCACCCTCGACAGCGAGATGTCGGCGCCGGCCGACGTCCGCGACCCGACGCTGGGAGCGCGGATCGAGTGCGAGGTCCCCGCCCTCCCCCTCGTCCCCGGGCGCTACCGGATCGACGTCATCGTCAAGGCCAAGCGGCAGATCCAGGACGGGCTGCAGGCGGCCGCCTTCTTCGACGTCGAGCCAGGGCTGGTCGGCGAGCGGCCCACCGCCACGGCCGGGCTGGAAGGGAGCGTCGTCCTGCCCCACGTCTGGCGGCTGCCGGGATGAGCGCCCCCAGCTTCGCGATCGTCATCACCGCCTACGAAGCCGCCGCGACGATCGGCGCCGCGGTCGACTCGGCCCTGGCGCAGACCCGACCGGCGGAGGAGGTGATCGTCGTCGACGACGGCTCCAGCGACGACCTCGCCGCCGCCCTCGCTCCCTACGGCGAGCGGGTCTCCCTCGTCCGGCGCGAGAACGGCGGCGGCGCCGCCGCCCGCAACACCGGCGCCGCTTTGGCGCGGAGCGAGTTCATGGCGATCCTCGACGCCGACGACGCCTACGAGCCGCGGCGGCTGGAGGCGATCGCCGCCCTGGCCGCGGAGCGCCCCGAGCTCGACCTGATCGCCACCGACGCCAGCTTCGTCGTCGACGGGGTGAAGAAGGGGACCTTCCTCGAGCACAACCCCTTCCCCTGCGGCGACCAGCGGCGGGCGATCTTCGAGCGCTGCTTCCCGACCGGCTGGCCGGCGGTGCGGATCTCCGCCCTGCGCGATGCCGGCGGCTTCGACCCGGAGATGCGGATCGCCTACGACTGGGACTGCTGGCTGCGGATGATCCTCGCCGGCTCGGCCGTGGGGATGGTCGAGGAGCCGCTCTACGACTACGTCCTCCACGGCGGCAGCCTCGCCTCGAGCCGGCTGGCGAGCCTGCGCGAGCGGGTGGCGCTGCTGGAGAAGGCGCGGGCCAACCCGAACCTGCGGCCCGAGGAGCGGCCGGCGCTGGAGCGCTGGCTCGGCGTCTACCGCGAGCAGGTCGCGCGCGGGGCGATCGAGGCGGCGCTGCAGGGGGACGGCTCGCGGCAGGAGCTGGCGCGGCTGGCGCGCTCGCGCGGCCTCGGCCTGCGGACCCGCGCCCTCGCCGGCCTGGCCGCGGCGGCGCCCTCGCTGGTCCGTCGCCTCGCCCCCTCGCCCCCGCCCCCCGAGGAGCGCTTCGGAGCGTCGGATTGACTCGCTTCAGCGTCGTCATCCCGACCTACCAGCGGCGGCAGACCGTCGTCCGCAGCGTCGCCGCCCTCGCCGAGCAGACCTGCGCCGACTTCGAGGTGGTGGTCGCCGTCGACGGCTCCAGCGACGGCACCGCGGATGCCCTGCGGGGACTGGAGACGAGCTTCCCGCTGCGGGTGCTCGAGCAGCCGAACCGGGGACGGGCGGCGGCGGTCAACGCCGGCGCCGCGGCCGCCGCCGGCGAGCTGATCCTCTTCCTCGACGACGACATGCGGGCGGATCCGCGCCTGCTCGAGGAGCACGAGCGCTCGCACCGCGAGGGCGCCGACGTGGTGATGGGCGACCTCCCCCTCGACCCCGACTCCCCCCGCAACCTGCTCAGCTGGGGGGTCGGCTGGTGGGCGCGGAACCGCTGCGAGCGGCTCGCCGCCCCCGGTGCGGAGATCGGGATCGCCGACCTGCTGACCGGACAGCTCTCCATTCCCCGCGCCGCCTACGAGGCGGTCGGCGGCTTCGACGAGAGCTTCACCCGGGACGGCCTCTTCGGCGGCGAGGACCTCGACCTGGGCTACCGGCTGCTCAAGGCCGGCCACAAGATCGTCTTCAACCCGCGGGCGATCAGCTACCAGCACTACGACGTCGACCCGCTCGACTACATCGAACGCGCCCGCGAGACCGGCCGCTCCGACTGGGAGCTCGTCGCCAAGCACCCCGAGCTCTCGGCGCGGCTGCAGGGGACGCCGCGGTTCACGACCAGGCGCAGCCGGCTGGCGCTGACGCCCTTCCTGCGGGCGCCGCGGGCGTTGAGCCTGCCGCTGCGGCTGGGGGCGGCGGCGATCGTCCGCAGCCGCCGCAACACGCCGCGCCTGCGGCGGCTCTTCTTCGCGGTGCGCTCGCTCGAATACCTGCGCGGGAAGCGGGAGGCCGAAGCCAGGACGAGCTCAGGGGAGGCGGTCGTCCTCGCCTACCACTCGCTCTCCGACCTGCGCGGAGACAAGGTCCTCTCGCAGTACGGAATCACCCCGCGGGCACTGGCCGAGCAGCTCGACGCGCTGGCCGCCCGCGGTCACCGCTTCGTCGACCTCGACCTCCTGCTGGCGGCGCTCGACGGCCGCGCGCCGCTGCCCGAGAAGGCGACGCTGGTCACCTTCGACGACGCCTACGCCGACCTCGTCCCCGCCGCGATCGAAGTTCTGGGCGAGCGCGGCATCCCGGCCATCGTCTTCGCGGTCAGCGGCCAGATCGGGGGTACGAACGAGTGGGACCGCCACCTCGGCGCCGGTGAGCTGGGACTGCTCGACGCCGCTGGCCTGCAGTCCCTGCGCGAGGCGGGCATCGAGATCGGCTCCCACACCGTCAGCCACCCGCAGCTGACGAAGGTGCCGGAGGCGGTCGCCGAGGCGGAGCTGCGCGAGTCCGCCGACCAGATCGAGGCCGCCGGGCTACCCCGCCCGCGAGCCTTCGCCTACCCCCACGGTGAGTGGAACCCGGAGCTGGCGCGGCTGGCAGGCGCCGCCGGGTACGAGGCCGCCTTCACGATCGATCCCGGCAGGATCAGAGCCTCCGGCGACCGCTGGGCGCTGCCGCGGATCGAGGTCCTCGCTGACGACACGCCGCGCAGCCTGCGGCTCAAGCTCGCGACCGCGCACTGGCCGCCGCGTCTGCGAGCCCAGGCCTGGCGGCTTGCCCGTCTGCGGGAATAGGCGGCGCCTCGGCCCGCATCGAGTGTTTCAGCCGCAGGGCCGGTTTCTCGACGAAGCGGTAGGTGAGGGCGGAGAGGATCCCGACCGGGATGGCGAGGATCAGGGTGTTGACCAGGAGCCCTCCCCAGCCGCCGACGGTGAGACCGTGGTCGGTGAGCCAGACGATCAGCGGCTGGTGCCAGAGGAAGATGCTGTAGGAGGCGACCCCGACCGCGACCAGCACGGGGGACTCGAGGAACCCGATCACCCGCCGCGAGCGGGGGTCGCGCGGGTCGGGGACGACGATCGCCGCGAAGAGCAGGGCCAGCGCCAGCGCCTCGCCGGTGTTCTGCAGCAGGTAGCTGTGCTCCCCCTGATGCATGGTCCAGGCACAGGGCAGGAAGATCAGGAAGCCGAGGGCCGCGGCGGCGGGGCGCCAGTAGCTCGGCAGGCGCAGGCGACCGTCGACGACCTCG
>Ga0307314_10000148_pt1 | contig 14905 bp, 15 predicted proteins | sample ER_DNA_204_FD_194493 | JGI IMG/M metagenome (GOLD analysis project Ga0307314, IMG submission 194493) | Bulk soil microbial communities from the East River watershed near Crested Butte, Colorado, United States - ER_DNA_204 | ecosystem: Environmental > Terrestrial > Soil > Floodplain | place...
GCCCGGGTATCCGACGCCCCGCGCGCTCGGCACGGCGATCTACTTCCTCCTCCTGCCCGGCGAGGAGTCGGCCTGGCACCGGGTTCGCTCAGCGGAGCTGTGGTTCCACCACCGTGGCGCCGTCGTGGAGCTGAGCCTCGGCGGCGACGGTGACCACCCCGGGGCGGTCACCCAGCACCGGCTCGGTCCGGACGTGGCAACCGGCCAGTCGCCGCAGCTGCTCATTCCACCCGGCCACTGGCAGGCCGCGCGGCCGACGGGCGACGAGCCGGTCCTGGTCAGCTGCGTCGTCGTGCCCGGTTTCGACTTCGCCGACTTCACACTTCTCGATCCCGCGTAGTCCTTGCCGCTCGCGGTACCGTCGGCCCGGGCACGGCGAGACGCCGAGGGAGGCACCAGTGGCGGTCGAGGGCGAGGCGGTGGCTGCCGCCTACGCGCTTCAGTCCCGCATCGCCGCGGCAGCGCGGATGTCCGGACACCGGATCGTCGACGCCGGCCGGGGCCAACCGAACTGGACCGTCACCGAACCGCGCGCGGCGTTCTTCCGACTCGGCCTCTTCGCCACCTCGGAAGCGGAGCGGAACAGCACGACTCACGTCTGGGGCGAGATGCCACCCATCGCCGGCATCCACGAGCGGCTTCTCTCGACGCTCGACGCGGACCAGCCAGGCCAAGGCTCGGCCTTCCTCCGGAGCGCTGTCCAATTCGCCATCGCGGAGCTGGGATTCGATCCGGACGCCTGGGTGCACGAGCTGGTCCGGTCGGTGCTCGGTTTCGGATACCCCTCGCCCAACCGCATGCAGCCCCACCTGGAGAAGGTGGCCCAGCGCTACATCGTCGGGTTCACCGGGTCGACGCTCGACGACGACCACCGGTTCGACGTGTTCGCGACCGAGGGTGGCGCGGCCGCCATGACGTACATCTTTACGACGCTGCAGGTGAACGGGATCGTCGGTCCCGGCGACGCGGTCGCCGTCGCGACACCGACCTACACGCCATATCTGCAGATCCCCACTCTCCAGCGAATCGGGTTCTCGGTGGTGGAGATCAAGGCCGCGTCGCACCAGGCGTACCGGTTCGACGAGCGAGCGCTGGAGGCGCTTCGCGACCCTCGGATCAAGGTGTTCTTCCTCATCAACCCCGGCAACCCGGACAGCCGCGCCGTGACGCCGGAGCGCCTGGGCGACCTGGTAGCCCTCGTCGAGCGGGATCGCCCGGACCTGCTCATCGTCAACGACACGGCGTACGCGACGTTCGTCGAGAACTTCCGCGGGGTCACGGCGGTCCTGCCGCACAACGTGATCCTCCTGCACTCCTTCTCGAAGGGGTATGCGGCGACGGGCAACCGGCTCGGCTTCATCGCGGTGAACCACGACTCCGTCGCCGACCGACTGCTGACAGCGATGCCGGCAGAGGCCAAGGAGCGGCTCCGGATGCGGTACCAGGCGGCGTCCAACGACGTCGACCGGATGCCGTTCATCCAGCGGCTGCTGGTCGACAGCCGCGAGGTCGCCCTGCACAACATCGCCGGGCTGGGCACTCCCGACCAGGTACAGATGACGCTGTTCGAGCTGGCCTACCTCATGCCGGAGGGCGCCACTTACGTCACCGGTGCGCGGGCACAGCTGCAGGCGCGGCTCGGCGCCCTGTACGAAGGCCTCGGGATGGCGGCTCCGGGCGGAAGGGACAGCCACTACTACGGGATGGTCGACATCACCACGGTGGCGCGGATCCGGCACGGTGAGGAGCTCGTCGAGCGGATCACCCGCGCCATGGCGCCCGAAGAGGTGGCGCTACGGCTGGCCTCCGACTCGGGCGTCATCGTTCAGACCGGCGCGAGCTTCCAGGGCGAGCCGTGGGACGTCCGGTTGTCGCTGGCCTCGATCACGCAGGACGAGGCGCGGCTGATCGCCCGAGCGTTCGTCCAACTCGTCGATCGGCTCGCCGACGAGCTGTCCTGACGGTCAGGCGTCGCCCGACAACAACCGCTCGAACGGGGTGACCTCGTCGAACGGGTCGGTGACGACGACCGGTGGGGAGCCGACCACGAGGTCGGCCAGCTCCGCACCGGCCTGGTCGATGCGAGCCGAGAGCCCGGACTGCGCGTCGCCATCGGCCCAGTCGCTGGACGCGGCGAAGACCGCCGTCGGCACGACCGTCGCCCGCGCGTACGACAAGAGGGGGCGGACCGCATACTCCAGGGCCAGCGAGTGCCGAGCCGTGCCCCCGGTGGCGCCGATGACGACCGGCTTGGCCTGGAGGGAACCGGGTTCGAGCACATCGAGGAACGACTTGAACAGCCCGCTGTAGGACGCGCTGAAGACCGGCGTCACCAGGAGTACGCCGTCGGCGCCCCGCACGGCGTCGAGGACGCCGCGGAGGTCGCCGGTCGCGAACCCGGTCAGCAGGTGGTCGGTGATGGCGTGGGCGTGCTCGCGCAGCTCCACGGTCTCGACGACGGCGTCGTCACCCCGCTCGGCGAGCGCGCGCTGCGTCGCCGTCGCCAGCCGGTCCGCCAGCAGCCGGGACGACGACGGAACGCTGAGCCCACCGCTGACCACGACGAGATTCCGGGTCGTCACGAAACCTCCTGGGTCTGCGGTGTGGAGCCGGCGGCGGCAGCGTCGCGGGCCGCGACGAGGCTGGCGTGGGTCGGCGCGTCGGGGACGCCTGGAGCGCGCAGGGCAGCGAACTCGCGGCGCAGCACCGGCACGACCTCCTCGCCGAGGATGTCGAGCTGCTCGAGGACCGTCTTGAGCGGCAGCCCGGCGTGGTCCATGAGGAACAGCTGGCGCTGGTAGTCGCCGACGTAGTCGCGGAAGCCGAGGGTGCGTTCGATGACCTGCTGCGGGGATCCGACGGTCAGCGGTGTCTCACGGCTGAAGTCCTCCAGTGACGGGCCGTGCCCATAGACCGGCGCGTTGTCGAAGTACGGCCGGAACTCTCGAACGGCGTCCTGGCTGTTCGTGCGCATGAAGACTTGACCGCCGAGTCCGACGATGGCGTGGTCCGCGGGTCCGTGGCCGTAGTGCTCGAACCGCTTGCGGTAGAAGCCCACCATCTGCTGCGTGTGCGACGCCGGCCAGAAGATGTGGTTGGCGAAGAAGCCGTCTCCGTAGTAGGCGGCCTGCTCGGCGATCTCCGGGCTGCGGATCGACCCGTGCCACACGAACGGCGGCACGCCGTCCAGCGGCCGCGGGGTCGCGGTGAAGCCCTGCAGCGGCGTGCGGAACTTGCCTTCCCAGTCGACGACGTCCTCGCGCCAGAGCCGGCGAAGCAGCGCGTAGTTCTCGATGGCCAGCGGGATGCCCTGCCGGATGTCCTTGCCGAACCACGGGTAGACCGGACCGGTGTTGCCGCGGCCGAGCATGAGGTCGTTGCGGCCGTCGGACAGGTGCTGCAGCGTCGCGTAGTCCTCCGCGATGCGTACCGGATCGGTCGTCGTGATGAGGGTCGTCGCCGTCGAGAGGATCAACCGTTGGGTCTGCGCGGCGATGAAGGCAAGCGTCGTGGTGGGCGCCGACGGGATGAACGGCGGGTTGTGGTGCTCCCCCGTCGCGAAGACGTCGAGGCCGACCTCTTCGGCCTTCCGGGCGATGGCGATGGTCGCCTTGATGCGCTCGTGCTCGGTGGGCGTCCGGCCTGTGGTCGGGTCGGTGGTGACGTCACCGACGGTGAAGATCCCGAACTGCATGACCCGAACCTCCTCTGTGATTGATGATTCAACCACATGAACGGGAGTCGCCTGGCGCGCATTCCCGCGCTCATTCTCCCGCGAGGGCTAGCCTGACGCGTGCTCACCATCGCTCACGTCAGCGACCTGCACATCGGCGGCCGTCCGGAGTCGGACGAGCGCGCGGCTCGCGTCCTTGCGCACGTGCACTCGATGCGGCCGGCGCCCGACGTCCTCGTCGTCACCGGTGACATCGCCGACCACGGATGGTCGGGCGCGGCCGAGGCGGCCGACGAGTATGCGCGGGCCCGCGACCTGCTCGCGGTGTGGCCGGGTCCGCTTCTGGTCGGGACCGGAAACCACGACGGCCGAGAGGCATTCGCTCGGGGGATGCTGGACGGCGAGCGACCAGGCCCCTTGGACCAGGCGCTGGACGTGGGGGCATACCGGTTCTTGATGCTCGACTCGCTGGTGCCCGCGGTCAGCGGCCAGCGCATCGACCATGGTGAGCTTGAGGAGGCGACGTTGGAATGGCTCGACGAGCAGCTGTCGGCGTCGACACGGTCGACGTTCGTGTGCTTCCACCACCCGCCGACCACCGTGGGGATCGAGCGCGCCGACGAGATTCAGCTGCGCAACGGCACCGCACTCGAGGCGACGCTGGTGCGCCATCCGCACGTGGTCGCGGTGCTTGCCGGTCACAACCACACCATGTGCGCGACGACCTTCGCCGGCCGGCCCGTGCTCGTCGGCGGTGGCGTCGTCTCGAGCATCACGCTGGACCAGGAGCCACTCGACCACGTGTGGTTGGACGCGCCGCCCACGCTGGCGGTGCATCTGCTTCGCGACGACGGGCGACTGACGACCTTCTGGCGTTCCCTGCCCTAGGGTTCGGGCATGAGCACGTCTCCCGTGATGACCCCTCGCCCGATGGAACCGCTGGACGAGTCGACCTTCCGGTCGGTGCTGGTGGTCGTCGCGCATCCCGACGACATCGAGTACGGAATGGCCGCGGCGGTCGACCGCTGGGTCAAGGCCGGCAAGACGGTGAGCTATCTGCTCGCGTCGCGGGGCGAGGCGGGCATCGACACGATGAACCCCTCGGAGGCGGGGCCGGTCCGCGAGGCCGAGGAGCGCGCCGGCGCGAAGGTCGTCGGCGTCGACGTCGTCGACTTCCTCGACTTCCATGACGGCGTCATCGAGTACGGCGTGCCGCTGCGCCGTGAGCTCTGCCGGGTGATGCGGATGCGCCAACCCGACTGCGTGGTTTCGCAGGGCCACGACGTGCGCTTCATGAACATGCTGAGCCAGTCGGACCATCGGGCGGTGGGTCTCGCGACGCTCGATGCCGTCCGAGACTGCGGGAACCGGTGGATCTTCGCTGACCTCTCCGACGAGGGCGTCGAGCCCTGGGCCGGCATCAAGACGGTCCTCGTCGGCGCCTCCCCCGTGGCGACGCACTATGTCGACGTCACCGACAACCTCGAGCCGGCCATCGCGTCCCTGGAGGCCCACCACGCGTACAACGACGCCCTGCCCGCGGACTTTCCCACGCCCCGCGACCTCGTGACGATGATCCTCGGCATGCCCGCCGAGTCGACCGGCCTTCCGTACTCGGTGGCGTTCGAGCGTCTCCAGGCGTAGTGGCCTCGCCCAAAGACCGGTTCGTCACCGTCTACGGCCGGAACCCGGTCATCGAGGTCCTCGACGACCCGAGCCTGGTGGTCGACAAGGTCGTACTCGCCGAGGGGGTCCGTGGTCACGGCATCGGCGAGATCATCGGCCTGGCCCGCGACCGCGGCGTCCCGCTGCAGCGCGCCTCGGTCGAGCGCGTCAAGAAGCTCGCCGGGAACGGGCGGCAGGACCAGGGTGTCTTCGCCGACGTCGTGGCACCGCGTATGCGTCCCCTCGCCGACGCGCTCGACGACGTTACCCTGCGCCGGGTTCTGCTCCTCGACGGCATCACGACGCCGGCGAACGTCGGGATGATCCTCCGCACCGCCACCGCGGCGGGAATCGACGGCGTGGTTGTCCCGCGGCGCGGCGTCGCCTCGATCGACCCGCTGGTGGTCAAGGCGTCGGCGGGGGTCGCCTTCCGCGCGCCGATCCTCAAGGTGGCTACGGCTGTCGATGCGGCGCAGGCCTTGGCCGCCGCCGGTTTCCACCTGCTGGGGCTCGCGGCGGACGGGCCCTCGTCACTGTTCGAGGCGACGTGGCCGGAGCACGTGGCGTTCGTGCTCGGGTCGGAGACGGCGGGCGTCGGCGCGAATGTCGCCGAGCACGTCAGGTCGTGGGTGTCGATTCCCATGGCCGGCGGCGTCGAGTCGCTCAACGTCGCGGCTGCGGCTGCGGTGGTGTGCTTCGAGCTGGTCCGCCGGACTTCGCCCTAGAGAACGAGAACGCCCGCACCCAGCTCGTGCACGGTGCCACCCACGTGGATCCCGCCGTCGACGTCGACCTCGAGGCGCAGCTCCGAGGGCCGGTGGACCGCGTCGCCCTGGTGCACCACGCGGCGAAGGCCACGCTCGCCGCGGGCGTGCCACCACCCGCCGAGGTTCGCGCAGGCCGAGCCGGTGGCCGGGTCTTCGATGGCGCCGGCGCCCTGCGTGAAGAACAGCCGCGCCTCCACGGCCTCGTCGTCGATCGGTGCCCAGACGTAGACGAGCGCCTCGCCCCGGTTGGACTCGCCGTGTCGGCGCAGGAGTCGCGGGTCGGCCTGTGCCCGGCGCACCGCGTCGACCGTCCGCAGGGGAAGGATCAGCTGCTCGACGCCGGTGTCGACCCAGAGCGGGTCGTCGCCCATGTCGCCGGCGTCGACACCCACCATGGCCGCGAGGTCCTCCACGGCCGCGTCGACGCGGCGAGTGGTCGGCGCGACGGCCGTCGTCAAGACCCAATGAGAACCGTTGCCGGACACCGGAACTCGGCCGGCCGGCATACTGAGTAGGACGTCTTTGCGGCCCGACAATAGCGAGGACACGACGTGTGCCGTGCCAAGGGTCGGGTGGCCGGCGAACGGCAGCTCGTACTCGGGCGTGAAGATTCGCACCTCCGCATCGACGTCGTCCCCGCCTCGCGCGGTGACGAACGTGGTCTCGGACAGGTTGAACTGGCGGGCGATGGCCTGCATCTGCACGTCGGTAACGCCCACCGCGTCCTCGAACACCGCCAGCGGGTTGCCCGAGAACGGGTCGTCGCCGACGGTGAAGACGTTCACGATGCGGTAGGCGAGGTCCATGGCCACACCCTGCCAGAGCTCCACCCCTACAGTGGCGACGTGACCAGCGTGCCGACGGCACCACCCGAACCCCAAGGCCACCTCGTCCTCCTGCGGCACGGTGAGACGGAGTGGTCGAAATCCGGACAGCACACCGGGGTCACCGACCTGCCGCTGCTTCCCGAGGGTGAGGAGGCGGCGAAGCGCGTGGCGAAGCTTCTCGAGGGCTGGAGGTTCGAGAAGGTCGTCGTATCGCCACTGCAGCGCGCCCGGCGCACCGCCGAGCTGGCCGGTCTCACGGAGTACACCATCGACCCGCGACTCGTCGAGTGGGACTACGGCGGATACGAAGGCTTGACCACGAAAGAGATTCGCGCGCGGCTGGGCTACCTGTGGACGGTCTTCGCGGACGGAGTGGTGGCCGGTGACACTCCGGGCGAGACCGTCGAGGAGGTCGCGGCTCGGGCCTCCGCGGTGCTGCGCGACGTCATTCCCATCCTCGAGGACGGCAACGTGGCACTGGTCGGCCACGGACACTACCTGCGGATCCTCGCGACGGTGTTCTTGCGGCAGGAGGTCCGGATGGGTGCGCAGCTCCTCCTCGACGCCGGGTCCATCAGCGTCCTCGAGTGGGAGCGTGAGCAGCCGGCGATCCGAACCTGGAACCAGAAGTCACTGTCTCACTGACCGCTCAGCGGATCCGGGTGCGCGGGGGTCGGACCACGGTGACGTCCCACCGCCTCGGCGGGTCGAGGGCGACGGGAACGCCCGGGACATCTACGGCGCGAACCGGTTCCGGATCGACCGGCCACGGGGCGATGCCGGCCGGACCGAAGACGGCATAGGACACCGCGTCTCCGGTGGTGAACCGCGGGCCGTAGGCCACTCCCCCGATGCCTGCGGCGTCGAACGCGCGCGCCCACACCTGCGGCACCGCAGACGGAACCATCGTGTCGCGCTCTCGAATGACGCCGAACCGGGTGGCGTCGGACGACTCGGCGTCGGCGAGGTCACGGTTCTCAGGCAGGTGCAGCGTCGAGACCACGACGTAGGTCAAGAGAGAAGCCGGCACGACGGGGCGGCCGCCGAGGACGATGCCGAGCCGTTCGCGAACGGCGGCAACCGCGGAGTCGGCCAGGTAGCAGGCGCCTCGTGGCAGCGGCAGGTCGAACCGGCCGAGGCCGTCGCTGCCGAACCACCACGGTCCGTAGGCGACGGTGTGATCCGCTGGAGAGCCTGTGCCGTTGTGATGCGCCGAGTGGGGAAGCCGTCGAGGGGTACAGATGGTGGCTGTTGGGCGACGACCCTGCGGGTCATCGCGACCACGTGGCCGCGTCGGCCGCGGCGACGGCCTTGACACGGTCGACGGCATCCTTGGACGAGCGATGGACGACTAGGTAGTCGACGGCGCTGTCGTCCTCGAACGCCGCGCTCGGTGTGGTCAGCCAGGTGGCGATGGCCCAGCCGTCCGCGCCCGCCCGCTTGAGAATTCCGACCGCGTCCACGACGCCCGGACGCACCTGACCGTTGCGGCCGAACTGGAGAACCGGATAGAGGAGGTGGCCGTCGGACGTCCGGCAGGCCAGGAGAGTGCCCCGGCGCTCACGGTCGGCGAGCGCCTGGCGGCTGACGCCCAGCCACTGCATTAGCCCGGCGGTGTCGTAGAACGGGCCGATCGTAGTGTCCCAGGGGTGGACGTTCGGAAGGGCGGCGACCATCCGCCCGGCGAGGTCGTCGAGCTCGCCGAGCGAGCGCAGGCTGCGACCCTGCTGGGCCAGCTCGTCCCCGCGGTCCTTGAGCTGCCGCTCGACACGGTCGAGAAGCTCACCGATGGTAAGCGCGTTCTTCTCGGTGATGGGGGCGACCTGGTCGGTGATAGGGCCCACCGTACGTCAAGGGCGTCAAGGACCTCCGTAGGCACACGGGCTTGATTGACCCACTCAGCCCACGAGGCGGCTTGAGAGGCGCTGCTACGGCACCGGCCAGGTGTGAACCGGGGCGTTGGCGTGCATGTTCTCCGCGTAGGCGACGAGCATCTGACGCAACGCCTCGTGCCGGGACAGTCCGCCCTCCTCCAGGCGCTGCGTGGTCTCGATCTGCCAGGACGCCCCGTTGCGGCCGCTGAGGCAGCGCCCTTCGATGACCGAGAGGTACCGGTCGCGGACCTCGGCCGACACCCCCCACTGCGTCAGGCCCTCGTAGGCGAGCGGCAGGAGGTGGCGGAGGACCAGCTCGGTGACCGGGACCTCGCCGCGCCCGGGCCAGTACAGCCGCGACTCGATGCCGTCCTTGGCACCGCCGTAGAAGTTGTCCTCCGCCGCGACGAACGACATTCGCGTCCACACCGGACGGTCCTCCTGGGCCAGCATCTTGAGCGCGCCGTAGTAGAAGGCCGCGTTGGCCATGACGTCGACGATGCTCGGGCCTGCGGGGAGGACGCGGTTCTCGACGCGCAGATGGGGCCGGCCGCCGTGCGTGTCGTAGATCGGCCGGTTCCACCGGTACACGGTCCCGTTGTGCAGGCGGAGCTCGGCCAGCGTCGGCACACCACCGCCCTCGAGGACGGTGAGCGGGTCCTCGTCGGAGATCTCCGGGAGGAGGGCCGGGAAGTACCGGACGTTCTCCTCGAAGAGATCGAAGATCGACGTCACCCAACGCTCGCCGAAGAAGACCCGGGGACGCACTCCCTGGTTCTTCAGCTCGACGGCTCGGGTGTCGGCGGCCTGGCTGAACAGCTCGATCCGCGTCTCGTGCCATAGCTGCTGGCCGAAGAAGTACGGGCTGTTCGCTCCGACGCCCAGCTGAGGACCGGCGAGAACCTGTGCGGCGTTCCAGTAGTCCGCGAACCTCGACGGCTCGACCTGCAGGTGCAGCTGCATCGAGGTGCACGCCGACTCGGGAGCCAGCGAGTCCGCATACCGGTCGAGCTTCTCCCCCGACGACCCCTCGATGTCGAGGTAGATGTCCTCCCCCCGCGCAGCGAGCACGGCGTCGTTGAGCGCCTGGTACCGCGTGTTGGCACTCATCCAGTCGCCCTCGAAGTGCTCGGGCATGACGGTCGGGAGGATCCCGATCATGAGGATGTGCGAGCCGACGTCGTTGGCCTTGCGCTCGGCCTCGTTGAGCGAGGCGCGGAGGTCCTGCTCGAGCTGCAGGGCGGTCGACCCGTCTAGGGTGCGCGGGGTGACGTTGAACTCGATGTTGTAGCGCGCCAGCTCAGTCTGGTAGTCGGCGTTCTCGATGGCCTCGAGGACCTTGGCGTTGTCGAGTTTGGGTTCGTAGTCCTTGTCGACGAGGTTGAGCTCGATCTCCATCCCGGTCATGTCCCGGTCGGCGTCGAACCTCGCGTGCTGCAGCATCCGCTCGAACACATCGAGGTTGAGCCGGACTTTTTCGCGGTACTTCTGGCGTTGTTCCCGGGAGAAGCTCGCGGCGCTGACCTCGGTGCCCATGCAGCGCAATGTATGCCCGTGGCCACCTGCCCCGCGATGCCTCGTCCGTAATGGGGTAGGACCAGAATCCGTCACGAACTAGGTTGGTAGTCATGGGAGACCATCGATTCGAGGGCATTCCCGCGATCCTGCTCGGCGCCTGCGCCGAGAACCACGACAGAGTGGAGGAGGCCTTCAGCTCGCGGTACGGGCACGACTACGACGTGCGCGTCTTCGAGTCGGCTGAAGAGCTGCTCGGGTGCGCTGGGGATCTCCGGGCCGACAACCACGGAATTGCGTTGGTGGCGACCGAGATCGACCTCACCGACGGCGACGGCGTGGCCCTGCTGGACCGGCTTCACCAGATCGACGCGACGAGTCGCCGGATCATTCTCCTCGCTCCGGGGGTCTACTCGGCCAATCTCCCCACGCTGCGGGCGCTGCTCGCCGAGGGCCGGCTGGACACCTGGCTGGGCATCCCGAGTGCCGCGCGTGACGAGGAGTTCCACGCGGCGGTGGTCGAGCTGCTCTCCGACTGGAGCTGGACCACCAACGCGATCGAGGTGGACGGTGTCCAGGTCATCGCGCCGATGAAGATGCCTGAGGTGGCGCGGATCGTCGACTACCTCCAGCGGATGGGCATCCCGCACCGGCGCTACCTCGCCGACTCCGAGCTGGGGCAGGCGGTCGTGAGGGCTGCCGGGCCCGACGCGCAGTTCCCTCTGGTCCGCACGCCGTCGAAGAAGGGCCCGGAATCGCAGGAGATCGACGCCGACGAGATCATGAGCAACCCGACGCTGGCCGAGATGGCGTCGAAGATGTACGGCTCGGTCCGCGACCTCGACCCGGAGTTCGTGGCCGACATGGTCGTCGTCGGGTCCGGCCCGGCCGGCCTCGCCGCAGCCGTGTACGGCGCGTCGGAGGGCCTGGCCACGGTCGTCCTCGAGTCCGAGGCGATCGGCGGCCAGGCGGGTACCAGCTCGATGATCCGCAACTACCTCGGCTTCCCGCGGGGCATCTCCGGTATGCGGCTGGCCCAGCGGGCGCGGATGCAGGCGCTGCGGTTCGGGGCCCGGTTCTTCGTCGGGCTGCCGGTTGACGCCCTCACACCCGGGATGGACGGCACGCCGCATACGCTGCAGCTCGAGGGCGGCGACACGGTCCGGGGACGCGCGGTGGTCATCGCCACCGGGGCGTCGTACCGCCGGATCGGAGTCGAGGCCATCGAGGAGTTCGTGGGTCGCGGCGTCAACTACGGGGCGGCGACGAGCGTGGCGCGAGACATGCGCGATCGTGAGGTCTACGTCGTCGGCGGCGGGAACTCGGCGGGGCAAGCGGCGGTGCACCTGGCGCGGTTCGCGAAGTCGGTGACGATGGTGATCAGGCGCGCGTCGCTCGCCTCGACGATGTCGGCGTACTTGATCCGCGAGGTCGAGGCAAACCCGGTGATATCAGTCCGGCCGAACTCCGAGGTGGTCGACGGCGGCGGCGAGCGCTGGCTGCAGTGGTTGACCCTGCGCGACCGCGTGGACGGCCACGAGGAGAGGGTGGAGGCGAGCGGCCTGATGCTGCTCCTCGGCGCCGACCCGTGCAGCGAGTGGTTGCCGGACGGTGTCGCTCGAGACGAGAAGGACTTCGTGCTCACGGGCCGAGACGTGCCGCCAGAGCTGTGGCGGGACGAGCTGCCGCCGGCGGCGCTGGCCACCACGATGCCCGGTGTCTTCGCGGTCGGCGACATCCGGCAGGCGTCGATGAAGCGGGTCGCGGCGGCCTCCGGCGAGGGGGCCGCGGTGGTTCCGCTGGTCCACGCCTACCTCGACCCCGAGGTCGGCTGACCCGACGGTCATGTGGCCGTGACGTGTGCGGTCCGGCATAAAGGCGAAATACCAGTCTGAATAACCGAAATCACATGAGAGCGCGCAAAGCGGGCATACCAGCGATTTCCGCGTCGGGATTTCGTGAACCTAGCGCTAGGCATGGGCATCGCCTCTTATGGTGGCGACTTATTGCACCAATGAAAGGAAAGCCTATGCGCATCACGAGAGTTTTGATCGGCACGGCGGCCGTCGGCGCGACGCTGGTTCTTGGCGCCGGTCCGGCCTTCGCGGGCGAGGTCACCGGCACCGGTAAACCCACCCAAGGCCCGGCTCACGCCAAATCCATCTGTGCCTTCTCCGGCTTGGAGGACGGCGGGGAGGACCCCACCGCGCCTTCCGGCCCGGGTGCACCGCCTCAGAACTGGGGACATATTCCCAAGCAGGTAAGGCCCATGTTGATCGCCGAGGGTGCGCACCCCGGTGATTCGTGCAACGGTCACACCGGCTTCATCGCCGCGGGTGGCGGAGAGCCCTGATCACCACGCGTGCTCAACAGAAAGGCCCGGTCCTCGGACCGGGCCTTTTTCCGCGTCCACGGCTTCAGCCCGAGCAAACGGGCAGAATCCGAGCGAGAGCGCCCTAGGGGTGGCGTCAGCTGGTCCGCACGTTCACCGAAAACCCGCTCCGCACGGCGCCGAGCACTGCGGAGATCACGAGGGCGCGCTCGACGACCCGACCGGTGTCCGCGCCGCCTGCTGCCGTGACGGCGACGCGCAGGTCGGCGCCGACGACCCGCAGCCCGTCGAGGACGCTGCCTCCATCGACCACTACGGCGACGTCGATCGACACCGTGTCGAGCTCGATGCCTTCGTCCGCGGCGACGACGCGTACGTCGTTGGCCAGGCAGCCGCCGATCGCCGACGCCAACAGCTGCGCGCCGTTGAATCCCAGCCCCGCGCCACCGGCCACCCCCTCCGCCCGGTCGGCGACGAGGGTGTGAGCACCTGCGCGGACGACCGCGGCCTTCGTGTCGGGAAAGGTACGGACGGTAGCGGTGATCGTCGGCATGCGGTGAGCGTGGCGGCCCGCGCCGCAGGACCGCAAGGGGCGGCAGCGCGCGTCGGTTCCAGGCCGTGTCCCCTGGCCGCCCTAGCCTCGGGAACGTGCGGCTGATCCACACCTCCGACTGGCACCTGGGACGCGCGTTCCACGGTGTGGGGATGCTGCCCGCCCAGGCTCGCTACGTCGACCACCTCGTCGACGTCGTGCGCTCCGAACGGGTCGACGCGGTGCTGGTGAGCGGCGACGTCTACGACCGTGCGCTGCCCAGTCCCGCGACCGTGGAGCTGCTCTCCGAGGCCGTCACTCGAGTGATCGACGCCGGGGCGCAGGTCGTGCTCTCCTCCGGCAACCACGACTCGGCCATCCGGTTGGGCTTCGCGGCGCCGTTGCTCTCCAAGGCCGGCCTTCACATTCGCACGTCCCTGACGTCCGTGGGTTCGCCGGTGGTGATCGCCGGCACAACGGTGTATGCGCTGCCCTACCTGGAACCCGTCACGTCGGCCGAGCCGCTCGGCACCGACGAGCGCACCCACGCCGGGGTCCTCCGGGCCGCCATGGCGCTCGTGCGGGCTGATCTGGCGACCCGGCGGGGGCCGTCGGTCGTGATGGCCCACGCCTTCGTCACCGGTGCCGCTTCCTGCGACTCGGAGCGCGACATCGCGGTCGGCGGGGTCAGCGCGGTTCCGCCAAGCGTGTTCGACGGCGCCGACTACGTCGCCCTCGGCCACCTGCACGGGGCCCAGGCGGTTTCGGAACGGGTCCGTTATTCGGGCTCGCCGTATGCGATGTCGTTCAGCGAGCACGGTCACGCCAAGGGCTCCTGGCTGGTGGAGGTGGACGATTCGGGGCCCGTGTCGTCCGAGCTCGTCGCCGCCCCGGTGGACCGGCCGCTGCGCGTGCTCCGCGGCGACCTCGACGAGCTGCTGGCCGACCCGGTGCTCGCCGGTGCGGAGCACGCCTACTGTCAGGTGACCCTCACCGACCCGGTCCGGCCGTTGGGGGCCATGGACCAGCTCCGGCGGCGGTTCCCACACACCGTCCAGCTGCACTTCGAGCCGCGCGGCGGGGCGGTCCCGATCAGCTCGTACGCGGCGGTTCTCGGCCGGCGGTCCGACGACGTCGACGTGTGCTGCGACTTCCTGGCCCACGTGCGCGGAGGCCACCCCGCGTCGACCGGCGAGCGCGCGCTCTTCGCCGAAGCGGTCGAGGCGTCTCGCGTCGAACGGGCGGCCCGGCTGGACGAGCTCGGCGCCATGCTGCCCGGCCTGGGCGACGAGCTGTTCGGCGTGGCATGAGGCTGCACCGGCTCGAGGTCACGGCCATCGGGCCGTTCGCGCACACCGTCACGGTCGACTTCGACGCGGTGGGAGTCAACGGCCTGTTCCTCGTCCACGGACCGACCGGTGCCGGCAAGACGAGCCTGCTCGACGCGGTGTGCTTCGCCCTGTATGCGGGCGTGCCGGGGGCACGGCCGGGTGGCCGGGCGCTGCGCAGCGACCACGCCGGACGCGACGCGGTGCCGCAGGTGCGGTTGGAGTTCGGGGTCGGCACGCGGCGGTTTCGGGTCACTCGGTCGCCGGAGTTCCTGCGGCCGAAGAGACGCGGCGACGGGTTCACCAAGGCGCCGGCGTCGGTGGTCCTCGAAGAGCACACCGGCGGCCGGTGGCGCGGGATCACGACGCGCGCCGACGAGGTCGGCGACATC
>Ga0307314_10000154_pt1 | contig 14509 bp, 13 predicted proteins | sample ER_DNA_204_FD_194493 | JGI IMG/M metagenome (GOLD analysis project Ga0307314, IMG submission 194493) | Bulk soil microbial communities from the East River watershed near Crested Butte, Colorado, United States - ER_DNA_204 | ecosystem: Environmental > Terrestrial > Soil > Floodplain | place...
CCGCAGCGCGACGCGTGACGCTTACTGAGGTCTCCTCCACCGTCGAGGGTGACATCGACCTGCTGGGAATCCTCGGGCTCTCCGACTCGGTCCGCAACGGCTACCAGCAGCTGCGGGTGAGCTTCGTCATCCGCGGAGACGACCCCGAGAAGCTGCGCGCCGTCGTCGAGCAGTCCCGCCGGCGGTCGGCCGTGTTCGACGTGCTCACCCACGGCGTGCCGGTGTCAATCGACGTCGACGCGGCCTGAGGGCACCTCGCCGTTCCCCTGGAGGAAACTCCTATGAACGTCACCGACACCGTCGTCATTGGAGGCGGCCAGGCCGGGCTGGCCGCCTCTTCCCTGCTTGTGGGCGGTGGTCACGATCACGTGGTCCTCGAACGGGGCCGCGTCGGTCAGCGCTGGCGCTCGGGCGTGTGGGACTCGCTGCGGCTGCTGTCCCCGAACTGGATGAACTCGCTGCCCGGCTGGGGCTACCAGGGTGCGGACCCCGACGGGTTCGCTTCCGCCGCGGACTTCGCCTCCAATCTCGCTAGCTACGCGGAGTCCTTCCAGGCCCCCGTCGTTGAAGGAGCCGGGGTCCAGGACCTGCGCATCGTCCGAGGGACGTTCGAGGTCACCACCGCCGTCGGCGCGTGGCGGAGCCGCCACGTCATCCTCGCCACCGGCTGGTGCGACCTGCCGCGCGTCCCGTCGTTGGCTCAAGACCTCCACAAGAGCGTCGCTCAGCTCACCCCCCACGAGTACCGCAACGCCGCATCGCTTCCGGACGGTGGTGTCCTCGTGGTGGGCGCCTCGGCGACCGGCGTGCAGCTTGCTCAGGAGCTGCGTGAGGCCGGCCGTGACGTGACCATCGCGGTTGGTCGGCACGCACGGATGCCCCGGACCTACAGAGGTCGAGACGTCTACTGGTGGCTCCTCCGCCTCGGAATACTCGACACGAGCATCGACACTGTCCGCGATGCCCGCGGGGCACCGTTCGAGCCGTCCTACCAGGTCATCGGACGGTCAGACCTCCGCACGGTTGACCTGGCCACCCTGCACGCGGACGGGGTGCGCCTCGTCGGTCGCGTCACATCCGCAGCTGGTCGCCGTCTTCGGTTGAGCCCGGACCTGGGTGACATCCTGGAGCAGGCCGACCGGCGCCTGGACCGGCTCCTCTCCGCCATCGACTCCCACATCGACGCCGCCGGGCTCGGGGACGATCTGCCGCCGGCCGCACCCCGGGCTGTCATCGCGAACCCACGCCACGAAGACTCACTTCACACGCAGCGCGACCACATTCGAACCGTAATTTGGGCGACCGGACACCGCCGGTCCTATCCCTGGCTCTCGATCCCCGTCCTCGACGAGCGGGGTGAGATCCGGCAGCACCACGGCCGTACACCCGTTCCGGGGATGTACGTGCTCGGCTACCGCTTCCAGCACTATCGGAGCTCGAACTGGATCTGGGGGACCGGACGTGACGCCGCCGAAGTATGCGCGCCGATCCTCGGCGCGGACCGGGCCGGTCGACGCTCAGGCTGGTACGAGGGGCTCGTCGATGTCCGCTGCGCCTGACCACTCCGCATACGACGTCGTCGTCGTCGGGGCCCGGGCTGCCGGCGCCTCCACGGCATTTCTGCTGGCCCGGGCGGGTCTGCGCGTGCTGCTTGTGGACCGCGGTCGGTACGGGAGCGACACGATGTCCACCCACGCGCTGATGCGCGGAGGCGTCCTCCAGCTGTCGCGCTGGGGACTGCTCGACGCCATCGTCGCCGCCGGTACTCCGCCGGTGCGGCTCACGACGTTCCGCTACTCCACGGACGTGGTGCCCGTCGAGATCGCGCCCAGCTTCGGAGTCGACGCGTTGTATGCGCCCCGCCGCACCATCCTCGACCGCGTGCTCGTGGACGCAGCCGTCCGCGCCGGTGTCCACACGAGGTTCGGCGCCGCGGTGACCGACCTCTGCCGGAACCAGGCGGGAGTCGTCACGGGGGTCGTTGGGCGGACCAGGGACGGCGAGCGCTTCGGTGCGCGGGCCCGGGTCGTCGTCGGCGCCGACGGGATCTGGTCGAGTGTTGCCGCGCTCGTGGATGCGCCGGTCGAACGACGAGGCACGACCGCCAACGCGGTCAGCTACGGCTACTGGTCGGGTCTCGAGACGAACGGGTACGAGTGGAACTTCCGTCCTGGTGCCGCTTCGGGCGTGATCCCCACCAACGACGGCTTGGCCTGCGTGTTCGCGGGCGCCCCGCGCGACCGTAGCGGTCGTGGCGGGATGGAGACGCTGATTCGGGTGGTACGCGACTCGTCACCCGAGCTCGCGAGCCGTCTCGCGAAGGCGTCCGCACCTCACGAAGTCCGGTTCTTCCGCGGTCACCCCGGGTTTCAGCGGCGATCGTGGGGAAACGGATGGGCCCTCGTCGGAGATGCTGGGTACTTCAAAGACCCGATCACCGCGCACGGCCTCACCGATGCGCTCCGGGATGCCGAGTTGCTGGCCCGGGCGATCCTCGAGGTCATCGGTGGTGTCCACGAGGACGTCGCGTTGGCGGAGTACCAGGCGACCCGGGATGCGCTGTCCGCCGAACTGTTCGACGTCACCGAGCTCATCGCCGGACATCAATGGACCGACGAGGAGATCCCCGCTCTCCTGGTCCGGCTCAGCCGGTCGATGTCCGCAGAGGTCTCGGCGCTGGCCGCGCTACCGGCCCTTGAAGCTCAACCATCTGGTTGACGGTTCTCGCGCCGACCGATATCGTCAACCATGTGGTTGAGGGTTCGGCCGGCGTCGACGCGGTGTTTCACGCGCTGTCGCACCCCACGCGACGCGAGATGCTCGCACGACTGCGGGGGTCCGACCTCACCATCGGGCAGCTGGCCGGGCCACTGCCGGTCTCGCTGGCCGCCGCCTCGAAACACGTAGCGGTGCTCGAGCGGGCGGGGCTGGTCTCGCGGACCGTCCACGGGCGGACGCACGTATGCCGCCTCACGCCAGGTCCGCTGGCGTCGGCGGCGGCCTGGCTCGACACCTACGAGACGTACTGGAACGAGCGTCTGGACGCTCTCGAGCAGGTGCTGCTCGATGTCCCGGACGCGCCCGTCGACCGAGACTCCGAGGAGAACTGACACATGGCATATCCCGCCGCGCGTGTCCAGCGCACCCTGCCGTTCCCACGCGAGCGGGTCTACCGGGCCTGGCTCGACCCCGACACGATGGTCCGCTGGTTCGTCGACCCCAGGTTCACGGACGGGCGCGCCGAGGTCGACGAGCGGGTCGGGGGCGACTACCGGATCTTCCAGGTCGACCCGGAAGGCGACATGACGGGTGGGAGTGAGAACCGGATCGTCGAGCTGGTCCCCAACGAGCGCATCGTCATCTCCTGGCGCTTCGCCGGGCCGAACCGGCAGGAGGACCTGTCGCCCGAGACGCGACTCACGGTGACGTTCGCCGAGCCGCGCCCGGGTGAAACCGAGCTGACCGTCGTCCACGAGCAGCTCGACGAGCTGGCCGCGGCGATGCCCGACGTCGCGGGCGAGGTGGAGAACGGCTGGAACAACACCCTCGACCGGCTGGCGCCGGTCCTGTCAGAGGAGAAGACACGATGACGAGCATGTCCGACGCCGAGCTGGACACACTGTTCGCGGACCCCGTAGCGCAGAAGCTGTTGGCCTCGTCGCTCCCGGCGCGACTCGCCTACACCGGCAGAGACGGTGCACCACGGGTGGTCCCGATCGGATGGGACTGGGACGGGTCGCAACTGTTCATGTGGACGACTCCGAACGCGCCCAAAGTTCCTGCGTTGCAACGCGACCCGCGAGTGGCAGTCACCCTCGACACCAACGACTTCCCGCCGAAGGTGCTGCTTGTTCGGGGCACGGCCGACGTCGAGGAGGTTTCGGGGGTGCCCCAGGGGTACGTCGACGCCGGCCACAAGATGGTCGATGACGAGCACTTCGCCGAGTGGGAGGCAGGCGTCAAGGGCCTCTACGACTCGATGGTCGAGATCCGGATCACGCCGACGTGGGCCAAGATCCTCGACTTCGAGACCCGGATCCCGAGCGCTGTCGAGGAGCTGGTCCGCCAGAAGCAGTCGGCCGGCTGAGCCCGTCGGGCGCCAAGACAATGGCGGCTCAGCGCTCGGGAAGCCGAGCGCTGAGCCGCCATTGTCCTGAGGGGCGGCTGCGGCTAGCTCTCGCCGCCCGCGTTGCCGCTCGTCCCGGCCGTGACGTCGTGAAGGCGGTACTTCTCCGCCGCCTTGGCCGCGTAGTCCGCCGGAACCTCGCCCCGCTTGGCCAGCAGCTGCAACGTTCGCACCGCGAGCGATGGGCCGTCGATGTGGAAGAACCGCCGCGCCGCCGGGCGGGTGTCGGAGAAGCCGAACCCGTCGGCGCCGAGGGACATGAAGTCGCCCGGGACGAACTGCGCGATCTGGTCCTGCACGGCGCGCATGTAGTCGGACACCGCCAGCACGGGCCCGGGCGCGTCGGCGAGCTTCTGGGTCACCCACGGCACCCGCTGCTCGGCCTCGGGTCGCAGGAACTCCTGCTCGTCGCAGGCCATCCCGTCGCGCCGCAGCTCACTCCAGGAGGTCACCGACCACACGTCGGCGGCGACCCCGAAGTCCTCGGCCAGCAGCTGCTGCGCCTCGAGCGCCCAGGGCACGCCCACGCCCGACGCCAGCAGCTGAGCTCGCGCCGGCTGGTGCTCCCAGCCGTCGGTCTTGGCCGGCGACAGGAGGTACATCCCGCGGATGATTCCCTCGACGTCGACGTTCTCCGGCTCCTTGGGCTGCACGAGCGGCTCGTTATAGACGGTCAGGTAGTAGACGACGTTCTCCGGGTTGTCCCCGTACATCCGGCGCAGCCCGTCCTGGACGATGTGCGCGATCTCGTAGCCGTACGCCGGGTCGTAGGACACCACCGCCGGGTTCGTCGAGGCGAGCAGCGGTGAGTGCCCGTCGGCGTGCTGCAGGCCCTCACCGGTCAACGTCGTCCGGCCGGCTGTCGCGCCGATGAGGAACCCGCGCGACATCTGGTCGGTCGCCGCCCAGATCCCGTCCCCCGTCCGCTGGAACCCGAACATCGAGTAGAAGACGTAGATCGGCACCATCGGCTCACCGTGCGTCGCATACGACGTGCCGACCGCCGTGAAGGCGGCGAGCGACCCGGCCTCGTCGATGCCGAGGTGGAGGATCTGACCCTTCTCGGACTCGCGGTAGGCCAGCATGAGCTCGGCGTCGACCGGCGTGTAGTTCTGCCCGTGCGGGTTGTAGATCTTGATGGTCGGGAAGAACGAGTCCATCCCGAAGGTGCGCGCCTCGTCGGGGATGATCGGGACCACCCGCGAGCCGAACTCCTTGTCGCGCATGAGGTCCTTGAGCAGCCGGACGAACGCCATGGTCGTGGCGATCTCCTGCTTGCCGGACCCCTTCTTCAGCTGCGCGTAGGCGTCGTCCCCCGGCAGCTTCAGCGAGTCGTGCTGCACCCGCCGCGACGGCACGTTGCCGCCGAGGGCGGCCCGGCGCTCGAGCATGTACTGGATCGCCTTGTTGTCCTTGCCCGGGTGGTAGTACGGCGGCTGGTACGGGTCGGCCTCGAGCTGCTCGTCCGAGATCGGGATGCGCATGTCGTCCCGGAAGAGCTTGAGGTCGTCCAGCGTCATCTTCTTCATCTGGTGGGTCGCATTGCGACCGGCGAAGTGCGAGCCGAGGCTGTAGCCCTTGATCGTCTTGGCGAGGACGACCGTCGGCTGCCCGGTGTGGTTCAGAGCGGCCTGGTATGCGGCGTAGACCTTGCGGTAGTCGTGGCCGCCCCGCTTGAGCTTCCACCACACATCGTCGTCGGACCAGCTCTCGACCATCGCGCGGATGCGCGGGTCGCGACCGAAGAAGTGCTCCCGGACGTAGGCGCCGTCGTTGGCCCGGAACGTCTGATAGTCGCCGTCGCTGGTCGAGTTCATGACGTGGACGAGTGCCCCGTCGCGGTCCGCCGCGAGCAGCGGGTCCCAGCCGCGGCCCCAGATCACCTTGATGACGTTCCATCCGGCGCCGCGGAAGAACGCCTCGAGCTCCTGGATGATCTTGCCGTTGCCGCGAACCGGGCCGTCGAGCCGCTGCAGGTTGCAGTTGATCACGAAGGTGAGGTTGTCGAGCTCCTCGTTGGCGGCGATCTGCAGGAGGCCACGCGACTCCGGCTCGTCCATCTCGCCGTCGCCGAGGAACGCCCAGACGTGCTGCTGCGACGTGTCCTTGAGGCCGCGCAGATGGAGGTACTTGTTGAACTGCGCCTGGTAGATCGCGTTCATCGGGCCGATGCCCATCGACACCGTCGGGAACTGCCAGAAGTCCGGCATCAGCCGGGGGTGCGGGTAGGACGGGAAGGCCCGGATCACCCCGTCGACGATGTGGCTCTTCTCCTGGCGGAAGCCGTCCATCTGGTCCTCGGTGAGCCGGCCTTCGAGGAAGGCCCGCGCGTACATGCCGGGGGAGGCGTGCCCCTGGAAGAAGACCTGGTCGCCGCCGCCCGGGTGGTCCGGCCCGCGGAAGAAGTGGTTCATCCCGACCTCGTAGAGCGTCGCCGCGGAGGCGTATGTCGAGATGTGGCCGCCGACGCCGATTCCCGGCCGCTGGGCGCGGTGGACCATGATCGCGGCGTTCCACCGGATCCACCGGCGGTACTCGCGCTCGACCTCCTCGTCGCCGGGGAACCACGGCTCCTGCTCGGGACTGATGGTGTTGATGTAGTCCGTCGCCGTCAGTGAGGGGACGCCGACCTGCTGCTCTCGGGCGCGCTCGAGGAGCTTGAGCATGACGTATCGCGCGCGGGTGCGACCGGCGGTGTCGATGACTCCGTCAAGGGACTCGAGCCATTCGTGGGTCTCCTCCGGATCGGTGTCGGGGAGCTGGCTCGGGATGCCGTTGAGGATGGGTCCGGCTTCCTGTCGTGCCACAGTGCATCGTCCTTTCACGCAGCCACGACGGTGAGGCTGTCGTTCGTCTGCAGGGTGTGCAGGTCAGTCCGGATCATCCTCCCACTGTCCAGCAGCTCAGGAGGAGGCGTGTCCAGCGACGGCGGATGCTCGACCTCGCCACGGTATGCGGTCCGCCACGGGTCGCGGGTCCACGGACTGTGCACCTCGTGCCAGCGTGCCGTGCCACCCACTACCGTGGTTACCGCTTGCAGGAACAACGCACGAAGGGGACAGGACCGTGGGTTCGACCGCGCACGCGGCCTCACCCGGATCGGCCGGCGTGGCACTGGCCAAGCTGGGGTTCGGGGCGGGTCAGGTCGTGCAGGAGATCGGCTGGGACAGCGACGTCGACGACGAGCTGCGCTTCGCCATCGAGGACGTGACGACGACCGAGCTGGAGGACGAGGACTACGGAGACGTCGCGGACGCGGTCCTGGTGTGGTTCCGGCAGGGCGACGACGACCTCGTCGACACGCTCGTCGACGCCAAGACCAACCTCGCCGACGGCGGCTTCGTGGTCCTTCTGACGCCGAAGGCCGGCCACGCCGACCACGTCGAGGCCAGCGAGATCGAGGAGGCGGCGGTCACCGCCGGGCTGCACACCGCCGGTGGGGCGAACGTCAGCTCGGAGTGGAGCGCGGTCCGGCTCGTCGCGCCGCGCGGCCAGCGCCGCTGAGGCCGAGACTATCCGCATGACGGACTCGACCCCTGCCGCCGGCGGGCCGCTGGACGTGGGCGCCGCGGCGCCCCCGTTCCGGCTGCGCAACCAGTACGGCGAGACCGTCGCCCTAGAGGACTTCCGAGGCGAGAAGCACGTCCTGGTCGTGTTCTTCCCGTTCGCGTTCTCGGGGATCTGCACGGGTGAGTTCCGCGAGATCCGCGATCGCCTTGAGGATTTCGAGGGCGACGACGTGCAGGTCCTGGGCATCTCCTGCGACCCGATGGAGTCGATCCGGGCGTGGGCCGACGCCGAGGGCTACTTCTTCCCGCTGCTCAGCGACTTCTGGCCGCACGGGGAGACCGCACGCGCATACGGCGTCTTCTGGGAGGAGACCGGGTTCGCCTTGCGGGGCACATTCCTCGTCGACCGGGACGGGGTGGTCCGATGGGTTCTCCTCAACGGTCCGGGCGAGCCGCGTGACTTCGCCGGATACCGGGCGGCCCTGGCCGCCCTGCGCTCGACGACCGCGCCGGTCTGACGGTTCTGACAGACTTTGCCCCGCCTCGGCGTCGACGCGTTGGACTGGCCGGCGCGACGGGGCAGGGGCCTGTAGCTCAGTTGGCAGAGCACCGCGTTTACACCGCGGGTGTCGTCGGTTCGATCCCGGCCGGGCCCACAGAGAACGCCTGATGGCCACCGCTCCTGATCACTTCTGCGCCGTCGCTGCGGCGTTCGGCAGACTTCGCGCATGGGGACGGTCGGGGAGCGGACGGTTGGGGTCGAGGAGGAGATGCTCCTCGTCGACGTGGCGACCGGACGTCCCCGGTCGGTGGCCGGCCGCGTGATCGACGCCGCCGCGAGCGGCCGGCCCTCTGAGACCGGATCGGAGGGCGGCGTCGAGGGTGAGCTGCAGCGCTACATGGTGGAGACGCAGTCGTCCGTGTGCACCGAGCTCGCCGACGTCGAGGGGGAGCTGCGGGGCTGGCGTCACCGTGTCGCCGTCGCGGCTCGCGAGGCGGGCGCTGGCTCGGCGGCGCTCGGCACCGCACCGCTGGCGGGGGACGGTCTCATCACGCCGAAGCCGCGGTACCTGCGGATGGTGGAGCGGTTCGGGCCGGTCGTCCACGACGCGCTCACGTGCGGCTCTCACGTCCACGTGGGCGTCGAGTCCGACGAGGAGGGCGTTGCGGTCATCGACCGGATCCGGGTCTGGCTGCCGGTGGTGCTCGCTCTCTCGGCCAACTCCCCGTTCTCGAACGGGCAGGACACCGGGTATGCGTCCTACCGCTCCCAGCTGTGGCTGCGGTGGCCGTCGGCGGGACCGAGCGACCTGTTCGGGTCGGCCGCGGCGTACCACTCGGTCGTGCGGTCGATGGTCGAGTCGGGCGTGCTGCTCGACGACGGGATGATCTACTTCGACGCGCGGCTGTCGCACCGCTACCCCACGGTGGAGATCCGGGCGGCCGACGTCTGCGCCGACCTCGGCGACACCATGGTCGTCGCCGCGATCTGCCGGGGACTGGTCGAGACGGCGTCGCGAGCCGCGGCGGCAGGAGAGCCGCCGCTGCCCCTGTCGAGCTCCCTGCTTCGGCTGGCGACGTGGCAGGCCGCCCACGACGGAGTCGACGGGATGCTGGTGGACCCGGCCACGATGCGGCCGGAGCCGGCGGCGGTGGTGGTCGAGCAACTGGTCGACGCGATCCGACCGGCGCTGGCGTCCTTCGGCGATCTCGAGCGGGTCGAGGAGGGAGTCGCACGGCTGCTGTCCACTGGATCCGGGGCGACCCGACAGCGCCGAACCTTCGCGCGCACCGGGCGACTGGTCGACGTCGTGGCGGAGGCGGTTCGACTCAGCGCCCGCTAAAGATGGTCCACGGCAGCCGGGACGGCGACTTCGCGCGGCTCCGCCCCGGCGCCTCGGAGGTGAGCCTCGTGGCTCATCCGCCGAATCCCGAGCAGGACGAGGCACGGTCGAGCTCAACTTCGTCACGACGGAGGATCTCGCCGGAGTCGAGGGCCGCTGCGGTCAGAGCTCGAGGCGGCGGAGCAGGCGTTTCGCCGCCGCGGTCCCCGGTCGGCGCCACCACCTGTGGTCCAGCAACGCCTGCCGCGCCGCGAGGAACCCGCACCCGCCGTGCACGCCGCCGCCCGGGTGGATCGCCGCGCTGCCGAGGTAGAGCCCGTCGACCGGTGTCCGCGGACCCCCGAGCCCGGTGACCGGGCGGAAGATCAGCTGTTGGAACAGCTGCGCCGTGCCGCCGTTGACCGCGCCGTTCACGAGGTTGGCGTCGGCCGCGGCGAGGTCAGACGGTCGCTGCACCCACCGGTCGAGGACGAGGTCACCCCAGCCCGGCGCATACCGGTCGAGCATCTCCTCCGCCCGCTTGACGAGGAGGTCGGCCGACGCGTCGTCCGTGACGCCACGCGGCAGGTGGCTGTAGAGCCACAGCGCCTCGGTCCCGGCCGGCGATCGGCTCGGGTCGGCGGTCGTCATCTGGCCGACGAGCGCGAACGGGTTGGACGGCACCGTATGCGTCGCCAGGTCGGCCGCCCAGTGCACGATTCCGTCGACGTCGGCCCCCACGTGCACGACCGCGGCTTTGCGCGCGTTTGCCGCGGTCCAGGGCGGCGTCGACCGGAGCCGGTAGTTGATCTTGACCGTCGGGAGGTCCCAGGCGAACTCGCGGAGGCCGTGGCGCAGCCGCGGCGAAACCGCGTGCTCGCTGAGGAGCTCCTCGTACAGCATCGGCGCGCTCGTGTCGGCCACGACCGCGCGTCGTGCGCGCACCGTCACCCCCCTGGCGGTCCGGACAAGAGCCGCCCGGCCGTCCACGAGGTCGATGGCGTCCACCCGGTCACCGGTGTGGATCTCAACTCCAGCTGCCCGGGCGCGCGCCGCGAGCGCCGCGGCGAGCTGCCCGGCCCCACCGCGCGGCGACGGGTACCCGACGTCCTGCGCGAGCATCGACATCAGCCACCCGAACAGCCCGCTGCCCGGCGCTTCGGGTGGGATGTCAGCGTGCATTGCGTTGCCCAGCAACAGGGTTCGAGCCCGCTGGCCAGCGAACCGCTCCTCGGCCATCCGGGTCGCCGGCAACAGGAAGAACCGCGCCAGAGCCGGCGTGTCCGCGGCGCCGACCGAGCGAGCCAACCGTGATCCCGCCTCCACCGGCGGCCACCGGGTCAACAGCGCGTCGAGGAACGGCGCCTTGAGCTGATACCACTGCTCGACCATCTCCAGCCAGGCCGGCCCGTCCTCGCGGCGGTCCTCGGCCAGGGCCGCGGCCGTTTCGTTGACATCAGCGAAGATCGTCGCCCCGACCGTGTCGTCCGGCCGGCCGGCGTGGGAGACCACCACGTCCGACCGGCACCACTCGAGCCCGTGGTCCTCCAGACCGAGTCGCGACATCACCGGAGACGCGACGGCGAGCGGGTAGCAGGCACTGAACTCGTCCATCACCCAGCCGTCCCGCTCGACCGACGAGACCGCGCCGCCGACCTTGTCCCGCGCCTCGAGCAGGACGACGTCCCAGCCGGCGTCCGCCAGGGTGATCGCGGCGACCAGCCCGTTGGGACCGCCACCGATGACCACCGCGTCCGCGGTCTCCCGCCGCGCCGCGCCGGCGGGCGGTGCCGCGTCGGCCGGAGCCTTCGTCGGCGTCGTCACGGGCCCATCGTGGCACCACGCGGGCTTCCCCGCCGACGGTCGGCCTCGTGTCGGCGGTCGAACCGCTCGCCGCGTAGGGTGAGGCGTGCGCACCACCGAACTCGTCGTCCTGCTCGACGAGGAGGGCCGCGCCACCGGCACCGCCGACAAGGCCGAGGTCCACGGACCGGACACCCCCCTGCACCTGGCCTTCTCCGCATACCTCTTCGACCCCGCCGGCCGGCTGCTCGTCACCCGCCGCGCCCTGGGCAAGCGCACCTTCCCCGGCGTGTGGACCAATTCGGTATGCGGTCACCCCGCCCCCGGCGAGGCGCTTCCTGACGCGGTGCGCCGTCGGGCCGGCCGCGAGCTCGGCGTCGAGGTGACGGCGCTGCGGCTCGTCCTTCCCCGGTTCACCTACCGTGCGGAGATGGACGGCGTGGTCGAGCTCGAACAGTGCCCCGTCTATGCGGGCTGGCTCGCCGACGGCGCGAGTCCCGAGCTGGCGCCGGACGAGGTCGAGGACACCGAGTGGGTCGCGTGGCCCGACTTCAGCGCCGACGTCCTGGCCGGCGTCCGCGAGGTCTCCGACTGGTGCACGGAACAGATCCCCCAGCTGGTGGCCCTGGGCCCCGACCCGCGCCACTGGGTGGAGGCCGACGACCGCTTCCTCCCGCCGGCGGCTCGGGTATGACCCGGCACGTCACACGCCGTCACAAACGGGGATCCGGCGCCGCCTCGTGGTGGCGAGCGCCGTGCGTGCGTCGTTTCTCCTTCATCTCCGCCTCGAACAGGTGCCGCCGTCCGCCGACCAGCTCCTCGCGCGCCCCGGCCTCGAGCTGCTTGAACAGCGCGTAGTAGCCGTCGTCGTAGTCCTCGACGATCTGGAAGGTCCACCGCTCCTCGATCACGTTGCGCCCCACCAGTTCCCGGTCGATACGCTCGGCGATCTCGTCGTGTCCGGCCTTGCGCAGGAGGTCGACGGCCTCGCCCAGCGCGAGGTCACCCGTCCCGGTGAGCCGGTGGAACGCATACAGACAACCGCGGGCGTTCTCGACCACCTCGAGCGCCTCGGACAGCTTGCCGAGCGCCTCCACGGTGTCGTCGGACACGCCGTGGGGGCGCTGGTGCTCGGGGCTCGGGGTCTCCATCCCGCCACCGTATGCGGTGTGGCATCGTCGGCCACGTGCCCCTCGACGAGCCGCTCACCCTGCGCCAGGTGGTCGCTGCCCTCGAGTCGGTCTATCCGCTGGACACCGCCATGGACTGGGACCAGGTCGGCTTGGTCGCCGGCGACCTCGACCAGCCGGTCCGCCTCGTCCACTTCGCCGTCGACCCGACCCTCGCGGTCGTCCGCGAGGCCGTCGACGCCAGCGCCGACCTCCTCGTCACGCACCACCCGTTGCTGCTGCGCGGCATCCACAGCGTCGCCACCACCGGCGCCAAGGGCGAGACGCTCACCCGAGCCATCCTCGGCGACCTCGCCGTCTACTGTGCGCACACCAACGCCGACGTCGCCTTCCCGGGCGTGTGCGACGCGCTCGCCGTGGCGGTCGGGCTTGCCGACGTCCGACCGCTGGAGGACGTCCCGTATGCGCTCGGCCGGGTCGGGTGGCTGCCCGCGCCGATGACCCTACGGGCCTTCGCGGACCAGGTCGCCGCCGGACTGCCGGCCACGGTCGGTGGCATCCGGGTGAGCGGAGACCCCGACGCGCTCGTGGAGAAGGTGGCGGTCCTCGGGGGTTCGGGCGACGACCGGTTCGACGTCGTGCGGGCGGCCGAGGTCGACGTCTACGTCACCGCCGACCTGCGCCACCATCCCGCGCTGGAGGAGCGCGAGACGACCCGCGGCGGCCGGCCGTACCTCGTCGACGCGGGTCACTGGGCCACCGAGTCGGTCTGGCTGGCCTCGGCGGTACGTCGCCTTGTCGAGGCGGTGCCCGACGGGTCGTCTAGGTTGGACACCTACGTCTCGACCCTGCGCACGGAGCCCTGGACGTTCGTCGTGGGGGCGAACGCCGCAGAGGGGAGTATCAGCTGAAAGCCGACCCGACCCGTCAGCTTGCGCTGCTCGACCTCCAGGCCATCGACACCCGCCTCGACCAGATCGACCACGCGACGGCGAACCTGCCCCAGCACCGGGAGATCGCGGCGCTGGAGGACGAGGCCCGCACCCTCGACACCCAGCTCGTCAACTCGCGTACTGCTCACTCCGACGTGCAACGCGAGGTCGAGAAGTCCGAGGCCGACGTCCAGCTCGTTCGCGACCGCGCGGCCCGCGACCGGGCTCGGCTCGAGGCCGGGACCGGTTCGGCCAAGGATCTGCAGGCCCTGCAGCACGAGCTGACCTCGCTGTCCCGGAGGCAGTCCGAGCTGGAGGACATCGAGCTCGAGGTCATGGAACGCGCCGAGGCGCTCGGTGAGCACGTCACCGTCCTCCAACGCGACCAGCAGGAGCTCGTCGCCCGTCTGGGCGCGGCGGTCGCGTCCCGCGACGCGGCGGTGGGCGAGTATGCGTCGGAGCGCGACTCCGTGGCGGGGCGCCGCGCCGCGACAGTCGCCGCGGTTGGCGAGGATCTGGTGGCTCTGTACGAGCGGATCCGGTCTGGCCATGCGGGAATCGGCGCGGCCGAGCTGCGGCAGCGGCGGTGCGGCGGCTGCCACATCGAGCTCAACCAGGTGGACATGAACCGCATCACCCAGGCGCCGGCCGACGAGGTGCTGCGCTGCGAGGAATGCGGGCGGATCCTCGTGCGGACCGCCGAGTCCGGCCTGCCCGTGTCCTGATGCCGAAGAACGCCGGTCAGGGGGCCGCCTCCTCGGCGGCTCGGCCGCGACGGCTCGTGGTCGAGGCCGACGGGGGCTCGCGGGGAAACCCTGGTGTCGCCGGTTACGGCGCTGTGGTCCGCGACGCGGACACCGGGAGGGTGCTCGTCGAACGGGCCGGGCCGCTCGGGCAGCGCAGCAACAACGTCGCGGAGTACCAGGGCCTGATCGCCGGGCTGGAGGCGGCCGCCGCGCTCGCGCCGGGAGCCGACGTCGAGGTTCGGATGGACTCCAAGCTGGTCGTCGAGCAGATGGCCGGCCGCTGGAAGATCAAGCACCCGGACATGAGGGAGCTCGCGCTGCGAGCCCGCGACCTGCTCTCGGGCCTCGGTCAGGTGCGCTGGACCTGGGTCCCTCGGGAGGCCAACCGGGCGGCCGACCGGCTCAGCAACGTCGGCATGGACGGCCGCACCGTCGACACC
>Ga0307314_10000159_pt1 | contig 14207 bp, 11 predicted proteins | sample ER_DNA_204_FD_194493 | JGI IMG/M metagenome (GOLD analysis project Ga0307314, IMG submission 194493) | Bulk soil microbial communities from the East River watershed near Crested Butte, Colorado, United States - ER_DNA_204 | ecosystem: Environmental > Terrestrial > Soil > Floodplain | place...
AAGATCGCAAAGGAGATTAGCAACGCCAGTGCCGCACCCGTCACTACAAACGAGAACGGCAGCGGCAGATCATGCCGCGACGCGATCCCATGCAGTGGTATCAGCATGAAGCGACCAGGCAGGGCTAGTGCGCGTTCAAGATCACAATGATCTTCTCGAGATGGTGCGACTCGACTTCGAAGCTACCGGGACTGTCGAGAGTGAACTCTCCCTTCGCCGGCGTACCCGCCTTCACCGGCAGCTCATAACCATCTCCACCAATGTGCGCATGGACTTCGTCGTCGGTATCGCTGATCACGTTCAAGATCACCTTCTGGCCCACGCGTACGTTGATCTTCTCTCCGCTGGGGATGGTCTTGCCCTTGGTGATGGTGACGTTGATAGTGAGTGCATAGTCCGGATTCAAAGAGGGCGAAGCGGCTGGGACTGATGTCGGTAATGCGGCGGAGGACGAGGATTCAGCCGGGCTGCTGGCCCCCGTTGGACTCGCGCTGGACTGAGGTTCGGCCGTGCTCGTACATCCGCTGAGCAGCAGCCCCGCGACGACAGCTCCGCATATCAGAGCACCGCGCGTCCTGTGGACGCCTGTGTTCATTCTCTTCCAGCTTTCTCAGTGCACGCGCTCATCGAGTTCCTCAAAGGGACCTGACGGTGCGGCGGCAAGTCCACCCAATCCTGTACGAAGCTGACGGTAAGCAGGTTCCCGTTGACCTTTGTGCAACAGAGTCCGGCAATCGGCGGTAGTACCGTATTGGCTCCAGGGATTCCAGCAGGAAGGGGGCCTCGCGTGCCGCAACGGCTTACGCCCCTCGAGGTCTCGCTGCTGGCCTTGGATACCGCCCACACGCCGGGCCATGTCGGTACCGTCGACATCTTCGACGCCGGCGACGATGGCTTTGACTACGAGCGGCTAATCGCACTCATCCGAGAGCGGATCGCATTCGTCCCGCGGTATCGGCAGCGGGTGCGGGACATCCCCGCGCGGCTAGCTGGACCGGTATGGGCCGATGACGAGAATTTCGACCTCACCTTCCATGTCCGCCGGTCGGCGCTGCCGCGCCCGGGCAGTCTGGCTCAGCTCCGAGAGTTCGCAGGTCGAGTGCTGGCCCGGCGGCTCGATCGATCGCGGCCGCTGTGGGAGATGTATCTGGTTGAGGGTTTGGAGGACAACCGGTTCGCGCTGGTTGCCAAGTCCCATCTGTGCCTGGTGGATGGAATTGACAACGTCGAGATCGGCCAGGTGTTACTAGACGCTACGGCTCACTCGCATGCGGTCGCAGGTCCTGGGGCAGAGGTCGCTTCTTGGGATCCGACGCCTGAGCCGTCGTCGTTGGAGTTACTCGCCGGGGCACTTCTGGAAAGTGCCCAGGATCCAGCCCTGGCATTGCAAAACTTGCGCGGTGCCCTCGCCAGCGCGCTCGGTGTCGCGGTCGCCGTCGGCGAGGCGGTTGGCGGCATCAGCGGAGCGTTTGGCGAACTGGCCGCTGATGCGCTGCTCGGGCAACGTCGCTCCGCCGACTCGCCGCTGGCCGGCGTGGTCTCCGAGCAGCGGCGGTTCGCCACCGTGGTCGCCCCACTCAGCGATCTGCGCGCGGTCCGCCAGGAACATCACCACACGATCAATGACGTAATCCTGGCCATGATCTCTGGTGGGCTGCGGTCCTGGCTGTTGACTCGGGGCGAGTCGATCCGCTCGGGAAGCTCACTGACCGCACTGGTACCGATGAGCGTGATCGAGGAGAATGGCGAGCCGACGTCCTTGGGCAGTCAGGTTGCGCCGCACCTGCAAAGCCTGCCGACTGGCGAACCGAACCCGCTGATGCGGCTGCACCAGGTCGCCTATGACACCCAAGCGCATAAGGACTCCGGGCGCGCGGTAGCTGCTCGCTCGCTTGCCGATATCGCGGGCTTCGCACCGGCCACTCTGCATGCGCTCGGTGTACGGACCTCCACCGAAGTGGTACGCAGACAGCACGATCTGGTGATCACCAACGTCCCCGGGCCACAGCTGCCGCTGTTTGCTGCGGGGGCGCGGCTGGTCGCGAGCTATCCGGTCCTGCCGCTGGCGGCCAGCCACCTGCTTGCCATCGGAGTTACCTCCTATGACGGTGAGGTCTTCTTGGGGCTGAACGCCGACCGGGATGCGATCCGCGATCTTGACGTACTCGCTCAATGTCTTCGCGATGCCCTCGAAGAGCTGTTGGATACCACGGTCCGGGCCACGACCGTACGTCAGCCCACTCGTAAGGCGCCCGCCGCGGCTCGGCGCGCGGCTGCTAAGAAGGCTGCTGCGCGACAGGACGCAGCCCGCAAAGCGACTGCGCAGAAGCGTGCTGCCGTACGCAATCTGGTATCCCGAGCAGCCGAACTTGGTAACCGCCCGGCCGAGCCTCCCGCAGCTGAGAGCTCGACCAAGTCCACTAACGCGACGAAGTCGTCTAGGCCGCGCCAGAGCTCGGGCAAGTCACGACAGCTTGCTCCTCAAAAGAGCGCCAGGAAAAAGCCTTCGCCAGCGAAGGCAGTCGCGGAGGAACCTCCTGCGCACGAGGGGCCCAACCGCTGATGTCGCAAATGATCTTCATTCCGATGACCCGGGATGACGCGCTGGCACTTCGCTCAGGCACCGCGGAGCGCCACTATCTGGGGTGCGCGGCGACGCCCAGTCTGGTTGCCTCTATGGTCGGTGACTCGGCGATCGAAGAGGTCGAGTACGCCGCTCTCAGCAACGCCGGCGTGCTGGCGTTGGCGTTGGCGCCGAATGCGCCGCGGCTGGTGGTAGCAGCTGAGGTGCGGGAAGAACAGGTCGAGGATTTAAGCAGGCCGGATGGGGAGATTGAGGTTCGCGGCCTGGCTTGGGCTCAAGTGCGGGCGCTGTTCGCGGACGAACCAGACGCGCTGGAGGTCGCGACGCTGGCCGGGAAGGCTGTTGCCGGACAAAGCCTGGCCGCGGCGCTGATCACACCCGAGGTGGCGGCAGTGTTGGACGGCTACGACTTGTTGTGGTTTGCCCCCGAAGAGCTTGATCAGCTATGAGTCGCGATTCGCGCCGAGCGAGCTTGGCGAGCGAGGCAATGAAACACCGGATCGCGCGCCGATGTCCTGGACGAGTGAGGGAGCCGACATGCTTTTCGTCGGTGAGCGAGCGAGGAAGGCAGCGGCTTCCCAGCGCGATCCGCGCCGAGCGAGCTTGGCGAGCGAGGTAATGAAACTGCGCATCAGGCAGACTGGGGGCATGCCTCGTTCAATATGGAAGGGCGCAATCTCCTTCGGCCTCGTCACAATCCCGGTGAAGCTCTTCTCGGCCACCGAGGAGAAGGACATCAGTTTCCGCCAGGTGCACCCCGAGGATGGCGGCCGCATCAAGTACAAGCGGGTCTGTGAGAAGTGCGGGAAGGAAATTCCCTACGCCGAGATCGCCAAGGGCTATGAGATGCCGGACGGCCGCATGGTGATCTTGTCGCCTGAGGACTTCGATTCGCTTCCACTGGCGACCACCAAAGCGGTCGAGGTCGTCCAGTTCGTGGCCGAGGAGGATGTCGATCCCACCTACTTCAACAAGACCTACTTCCTCCAGGCCGACGGTCCGGGCACCAAGCCTTATGTGCTGCTGCGCGATGCATTGATCAAGAGTGGACAGAGTGCCGTGGTCAAGGTTGCATTACGGTCTCGGGAGGCGCTTGCACTGATCCGCCCGAAGGACGGCGTACTGCTGATGCACACGATGTTGTGGCCCGATGAGCTTCGTGACGGGTCCTTCGCCGCGCCACCATCCGACGTGACGGTGTCCGATGCCGAGGTCACCATGGCCCAGTCCTTCATTGACGCGCTGGCCGGCGACTTCAACCCTGAGGACTTCACCGACTCTTATCGCGAGGCGCTGGAAGTCTTGGTGCAGAGTAAGGCCGAAGGCGTGCCGCTCGAAGAAGAGCCGGAAGCGCCCAAGGAGGCAGAAGTCGTCGACTTGGTGGCTGCCTTGCGTGCTTCGGTCGAGGCTGCCAAGAAGCGCCGGGAAGAAGCTGAGACCGCTAAAGCCATGTGAGCTGTCATGCGACCTGAGCCCTTCGACAAGCTCAGGACGGCGCCTGTCGAAGGGCGCGCTTCGACAAACTCAGCGCGCATTACCTGTTGAGAACAGCACAGGTAGCGTGGATTTGTGGATGCCGTGGTAGATGTGCCAGTGCCGGTCAACGAAGCCGTGCTCGGTTATGCGCCAGGTTCGAATGAGCGCGCGGCAATCGAATCAGCGCTCGAGCGGATGGCTAGCGACGATCCGATCGACCTGACCGCAACCATTGACGGAGTAAGCAAACCGGCATCTGGAGATCCCTTCGATGTCAGGATGCCGTCCGACCACTCCCATATTCTCGGCCGCGCCGCCAACGCGACCCAGTCTGATGCGACCGAAGCCATCGATGCGGCACTGGCAGCCGCTCCTGGATGGGCGGAACTGGGCTTCGAGCAGCGCGCAGCCGTGTTCTTGCGTGCGGCTGAGCTGCTAGCCGGATCGTGGCGAGACACCGCGAACGCCGCCACCATGCTCGGCCAAGGAAAGACAGTGCAGCAGGCTGAGATCGACGCCGCTTGCGAGCTGATCGACTTCTGGCGCTTCAATGTCGCGTTCGCACGACGGATCTTCGAAGATCAGCCAATCTCATCGCCGGGCGTGTGGAACAAGGCCGACTATCGCCCACTCGAGGGCTTCGTGTACGCCGTTACTCCGTTCAACTTCACCTCGATTGCCGGCAATCTGCCGACGGCGCCGGCATTGATGGGCAACGTAGTCATCTGGAAGCCGAGTCCAACCCAGCAATTTGCCGCGCACTTCACCATGCAGCTCTTGGAGGCGGCGGGACTGCCGCCCGGAGTGATCAACATGCTGCCAGGCGATGGCCTTGACGTTTCGCAGGTAGCACTGCAGCACCCGGATCTCGCGGGCATCCATTTCACCGGCTCGACGAAGACTTTCCAGCATCTGTGGCAAACGGTCGGCTCCAATATCAGCGGCTATCGAGGCTATCCACGGGTGGTGGGGGAGACGGGCGGCAAGGACTTCGTCATAGCTCATCCCAGCGCGAATCCCGATGTGCTTCGTACAGCGCTGATTCGAGGCGCGTTTGAGTACTCCGGGCAGAAGTGCTCAGCAGCATCTCGCGCGTACATCGGTCGCAGCGTGTGGCATCAAATGGGAGACGATCTGATCGACGCTACCGAGTCGTTGCAAGTCGGTGACGTACGCGACTTGTCCAACTTCACGTCCGCGGTCATTGATCAACGTGCCTTCCGCAAGCATCTGGAGGCGATCGAACGGGCGCGCGATTCCGCAGATGCCAAGATCATCGCCGGCGGGCTGACCGATGACCGGGAGGGCTGGTACGTCCGGCCGACCTTGATCATCTCCGACAACCCGAGGAACGACATCTTTGTGACCGAGTACTTCGGGCCAATCCTCGGTATTTACGTCTTCGACGACGTCGACTTCGAGGCCACGCTCGATGAGGTTGATCACTCGGCTCCGTACGGTCTCACGGGTGCAATCATCGCCGATGATCGGGTGGCACTTGATCTTGCTAGCCGTCGGCTTCGCTTCGCAGCTGGAAACTTCTATCTCAACGACAAGCCCACCGGCGCAGTCGTCGGCCAGCAGGCGTTCGGCGGTTCTCGGGCTTCCGGCACGAATGACAAGGCCGGCTCGATGTGGAATCTGATCCGCTGGACCAGCCCACGCTCGATCAAGGAGACCTTCGTTCCGCCTACCGACTACCGCTATCCCTATATGGCCTAAGCGTGACGTCTGCGATCACGTTCGGCCGAGATCTGGCGACGCAAGCGAGCGTTGTCTGCCTCTAGTCGCAATATGATCGCGATGCCGGCGAGGTTGAGCCCTTCGTCCAGCAATGCGGCTATCTGCCGCAGCCGCTCGATATCCTCCAGGCTGTAGAGGCGCGTGCCGCCCGGGGTGCGTTGTGGACCGACCAAGCCGGCCTTCTCGTACGCGCGCAGGTTTTGCACCCCAGTGCCCACCATGTCGGCGGCGACCGAGATACCAAACAGGCCCGCGGTCGGGTCGTACGGATCGGCCATTACAAGCTCCCAAAACTGAGATCTTTGGACTTGCATCATATCAGCGATCGAGTTAATCTATAGCCGCCATCACATATATGGGATGGCCACAATGAGCGCCAAAGAAGTTTTGACGATTGCATCGACATATGACTGTGGAGGTGAAATCGACCGTGTTGATGCGCACCGATCCCTTCCGCGAGCTTGACCGGCTCACTCAGCAGTTCTTGGGCACCGCCGCTCGTCCTTCCTTCATGCCGATGGATGCATGGCGCGAGGACGACACGTTCCACATTGAGTTCGACCTGCCCGGTGTCAATCCGGACTCGATCGATCTGGACGTTGAGCGGAATGTGCTTACTGTGAGCGCCAATCGGCCAGCTCGTAATGGCAACGTCGAGTTCTTCGCCAACGAGCGTCCCAGCGGGGTGTTCAGCCGGCAGTTGATCTTGGGCGACAACGTGGATCTGGACAAGATCTCGGCCAGCTACCACGATGGTCTGCTCGCTCTTGAGGTGCCGGTCGCCGAGAAGGCGAAGCCGCGCAAGATCACCATCGCAGCCAGCGACGGTCAGCGCACAATCGAGGCCTGATGGATTGGTTCGGTTGACCGGCAAGCCGAACCTCTCGAAGGCCAACCAGCTCGGCCGGCGCCAAAGGGTTGTCTGTCGAATCCAGCCTTGGGGTTGCGGCCCGCAAGACTTCCGATTCAAGCCTCCTAGGCTTTGGCGCCGGCCCCGCTGGTCGGCTTTCGCTCAGGCCTCTTCGCTCTCACGCGGCGAAGCGCTGCGCGCCAGCCATCGATCACCAACCTCTTGTTGTGTCCGATACCCCGCCATCACCGCGGGTGCTGCGGCTTCCTCGAGTTTTCTTCCAAGAAGCGGGATGGCGACCTTCAAATCGCCCCGGACGTCCACCACGCTCCCGCGGCCTCCAGGTGAGAGCCGAATCCCGCCCTTGAAGGTGACCGGTTGGCCAAGCACTGTCATTGTCACAGTGCCGCTGCGCGAGCCATCAGACGACGGGTCGCCCCAAACGATTTCGTCGTTCACTGTCAGTTGCGGTCCAGTGAACCGAGCCGCCGACTCTGGCGCCGGCAACGTTCGTGAGGTCTGCGTAGTCGAGCCCGCGGCCGATACGTGGTAACTGATCGAGTCGCTGGCAACGCAGACCTCTTCCAGATACCGCTGGTCAGTCATCATGGCGTAGACCTCAGCGGGCGGCGCAGCAAAGTCTAAGTGGCTAGAAATGTCCATGGGGCTTGCGATCCCTCCTGTGCGGGCGGCTGTGCAGACTGCGGGCTAATGTCGAAGGTAGCCGCACAACACGTTTTCGTGAGGGCCCTTCGACAGGTTCGGGGCACATCGGGGTGCGACGGCGTTGATCGGATGGTAGACGTGACAACTTTCGAGGTGGAGCTCGAGCAAGAAAAGACCGAGAAGATCGCTCAGGTAGCCGCTCGCGGCGCGAGCATTGCCGCCGAGTTCGGTCATGATCCGGACGCTGTACAGGTCTTCCTCGGTCATTACTTTCGGCACGTCGACGCCGTAGACGTCGATGAGCGCAGCGTCGCAAACCTGCTGGGCTTAGTCGAAAGCCACTACCGAGCGGCGATGCAGCGGCCGCCATCCCGCGCGGTGATCAGCATTCGTACCCCCAACCAGGCCGAGGACGGCTGGACCGCGGGTGGCGCGACCGTGGTCCAGATTGTTACCGATGATCGGCCTTTCCTCGTCGACTCGGTGACGATGGAGGTGTTGCGTCAGGGCTGGAGCATCCGGGAGGTATTCCATCCCCAGTTCCTGGTACGGCGTGACCTTGAGGGGAACTTGCGGGGCATCGCACGGGCCAGCGAGGCTGAGGACGATCCAACAGTCATACCTGAATCCTGGATGCATCTAGAGATCCTGCCGCCCGCCCACCCGGACGGTCGTGAGTCGCTGATAGCTGATCTAGAACACGGGCTGCTAGAAGTGCTGCGACTGGTGGAGGAGGCGGTCCAGGACTGGCAGAAGATGATCACCAGGTCCGAAGAAACCATTGACATGTTGAAGGACCCGGCAGTGGTCAACGGCCATGCCGAACAGGCTGGCCTGTCGTGCGAGCTGCTCGGCTGGCTCAATGCCAACCACTTCACGTTTCTCGGCTACCGCGAGTACGACGTGCTCAGTGATGACTCCGGCGTCCAGTTCAAGGTTCGTCCCGCGACCGGCCTCGGCATCTTGCGGCCCGACCAAGACCCTCCGGGTACCTTCCATGCGGCACCGCTGGCGGGAGTCGAACCCGAATTGATGATCATCACCAAGGACAACCAGAAGTCTCGGGTTCACCGTCCGGCCTATCTGGACTACATCGGCTTCCGGATCTTCGATAGCACCGGACGGGTTATAGCTGAGCGACGGTTTCTCGGATTGTTCTCATCTTCGGCGTACTCAGAAAGTGTCGCCCGGGTACCGGTCCTTCGGCAGAAGGCCGCTGCTGTCATCGAGCTCTCCGGTTACAGCGAACACAGCCATGGCGGCAAAGCGATCATGGATGTCCTGGAGACCTATCCGCGCGACGAGTTATTCCAGACGCCAGTGCCCGAGTTAGCGGCGATTGTGGAAAAGGTCGCTCATCTCAAAGAGCGTCGCCAGGTCCAGATGTTCGTACGGCGTGACCCGTATGGGCGATTCCTCTCCTGCCTCATCTATCTGCCGCGAGACCGCTACACAACCTCGGTACGCAGGCGGATGGAGGACATCCTGCTGCGTGCCCTAGGCGGAGCGTCTATCGAGTACACCGCACGAGTCACCGAGTCCGTGCTGGCAAGGCTCCACTTCGTGGTCCGGATGCCAGTCGGGGAGGCTATGCGTGATGCCGACGTGCGCTCGCTGGAGCGGGAACTGACGCTCGCTACTCGCTCTTGGGATGACGAGTTCGCCGACCTGATCGTCGATATGGACGACGCGGACCGATTGGCAGCATCGGTTGGTGCGCTGCCCGAGGGCTACAAGGAGGACTACACCCCCAGCCAGGCGGTCAAGGACCTGAGCGCTCTGATCGCGCTCAGAAGCGAGCACGACATGTCGATGGCGATGTATGTCCCGGACCGGACCGACGATGAAGCAGAGCTACGGCTGAAGATCTTCCGGCCCGAGGCATCCCTCTCACTGTCGAAGATCTTGCCTCACTTGTCGGTGCTGGGCGTCGATGTGATCGACGAGCGGCCCTACGAGCTGGCCATGGGCAATGATCAACGGTCGTTCATTTACGACTTCGGGATCCAGGTGCCGGGTGGCGCCGATGCCGTCCGTAGTCGCTGGACACTCGACGCCCGGCAGCGGTTTATGGAGGCCTTTTCTGCCTCCTACGACGGCGAAAGTGAGTCTGACGGATACAACGCGCTGGTCATGGGGGCAGATCTGGACTGGCGCGACGTCAGTGTGCTGCGGTCTATCGGCCGCTATCTGCGGCAGGTCGGCGTGACCTATAGCCAGTCCTATTTCGCCCAAGCGCTGAGCCAGAACGTCGACGTCGCGCGGCAGCTCCTCCAGCTCTTTCGGACCCGTTTCGATCCCCAGACCGGCCTGGACATCAAGGCCCGGACGGCTGCGAGCAACGAACTTGTCGACAAGATCAAGAAGGCGCTCAACGATGTTGCCAGTCTTGATCATGATCGGATCTTGCGGTCTTTCCTCGCCGTGATCCAGGCGGTCATCCGAACTAACTTCTACGTTGCGAACCGTCAGGCGATCGCTCTGAAGCTGCTGCCGCGGCAGATTCCTGATACGCCAGAGCCGCGCCCCGAATTCGAGATCTTCGTCTACTCACCCCGAATGGAAGGTGTCCATCTGCGCTATGGGCTGGTGGCACGCGGCGGTCTGCGCTGGTCTGACCGTGCCGAGGATTTCCGTACCGAGATCCTCGGCTTGGTCAAAGCCCAGATGGTCAAGAACACCGTGATCGTTCCGGTCGGGGCGAAGGGCGGGTTCTATTGCAAACGCCTGCCCGATCCCCGGGATCGCGAAGGTTGGCTGGCTGAAGGTCTTGGCTGCTACCAGCTCTTCATCTGCAGCCTGCTCGATGTTACCGACAACATCGTTGACGATGCCGTTGTGCCTCCGGCTGACGTGGTGCGCTATGACGGTGATGATCCCTACCTGGTCGTCGCAGCGGACAAGGGAACAGCCACCTTCTCCGACGTGGCCAACAAGATCTCGGTGGACTTAGGGTTCTGGCTTGGTGACGCATTTGCGTCGGGCGGCTCGGCGGGTTATGACCACAAGGCCATGGGCATCACCGCTCGAGGGGCCTGGGAGTCGGTACGCCGGCACTTCCGTGAAATGGATCTCAATCCTGACACCTCCGATTTCACCTGCGTTGGTATCGGTGACATGAGTGGTGATGTCTTCGGAAACGGAATGTTACTGAGCGAGCACATCAAGCTAGTGGCGGCTTTCGATCATCGACATGTCTTTATCGATCCACAGCCCGATCCTGCCCGTAGCTGGCAGGAGCGGGCTCGGCTCTTTGCGCTGCCGCGGTCCAGCTGGGCGGACTACGACCCGAGCTTGATCTCCGAGGGTGGCGGCGTCTTTCCGCGGACGCTGAAATCGATTGCAATCACCGACCAGATGCGGGGCTCGCTGGGCATCGACAAATCGGTCCAGGCGTTGACGCCTGCTGAGTTGATCCAGGCGTGCCTGCGGGCACCTGTCGATCTGCTCTGGAATGGCGGCATTGGGACATTTGTCAAAGCGGTGACAGAGACCAATGACGACGTAGGCGATAGATCCAATGACGAATCACGGGTCGACGGTTGTGAGGTACGCGCTAGGTGTGTTGCCGAGGGCGGGAACCTAGGCTTGACCCAGCTCGGCCGAATCGAATACGCCGAAAAGGGCGGCCGCATCAACACGGACTTCATTGACAACTCCGCCGGGGTGGACACATCTGATCATGAAGTCAACATCAAGATCTTGCTGATTGGAGAAGTTGCGGCGGGTCGGCTGTCGCCGCAGGAACGTGATGCCTTGCTGGCATCGATGACCGACGAGGTGGCCGAGCTGGTTCTCGCCGATAACTACGATCAAAACCTCGCTCTGGCAAATGCGGTATTTCAGGCAGCATCGATGGCTGGCGTTCACGAAGATTGGATGGAGCGTCTGGAAGACCGCGGGCTGATCGATCGGGAGATCGAGTTCTTGCCGTCGTCGGAAGCCATGGAGATGCGGCGGGCGAACCACAAGGGACTGACCTCACCCGAGCTGGCGACACTGCTCGCGTACACCAAGATCGTTCTTGAGGATGACATTCTGGCCTCCGATCTGCCTGACGACCCGTACCTGATGGACCGCCTGATCAATTACTTCCCGAGTGCGATGCGGGAGCGCTACGCCGACAGGATGTCCAAGCACCGGTTGCATCGGGAGATCGTCGCAACTGTTGTTGTGAACCAGTTTGTGAACCAATCGGGCATTACCTGCTTCCATCGATTGTCAGCAGAGACAGGTGCCAAGGCGCCAGATGTGATCCGAGCGCAGATTGCCGCTCGAGCGATCTTCGGAGCTGCTGATCTGGACAAGGCAATCGCCGAACTTGATCACAAGATCGATGCCGACATGCAAACCGCCTTGCGGCTGGAAGTGCGCACCTTGGTGGAGCGGGCCACTCGCTGGTTGATCAATAACCGGCGTCATCCTGTTGATATTGGCGCCGCGGTCCAGGACTTTTCCGAGGGAGTCCGCACGGTGCAGCAAGCTCTGCCGAAGATCTTGACCGGGCGGGACCTGGAGGCGGTGGAGCAGCGGATAAAGAGCTATCAGGCCGCGGGGGTGCCCGATGAACTGGCGACCGCGATCGCGGCTTTGCCTCGGGCGTATCCGGGACTAACAATCGAGCAGACGGCGGCACAATCAGGCGTGGATGTCTTAAAGGTGGCCGAATTGCACTTCACCCTCGGTCAGCGGCTCGGACTCGACCGCTTGCTGTCGCGCATCGTAGAGCTGCCGCGCGAAGATCGGTGGCAGACCATGGCTCGGGCGGCGCTGCGTGACGACCTGCACACCGTGCAGGCGGAGCTCACGGCTCAGGTCCTCAACTGGAACGGAGCTGCGACCAAGAGCGCGCGAGACGTCGTCCTTGGCTGGGAGCGGTCGAACGGCGCAGTACCGGAGTCGGTGAAGACCTTGCGCTCCATTACCAGCGGCCGCGCCGACCTCGCCCGGATGTCGGTCGGTCTTCGAGTCGTGCGCAGTCTATTGTCCAAGCTTTAAGAACGGCCGCGTGATAGGTCTGAGGTATGCGGATCGACCTGCATACGCATTCGTCGGTGTCTGACGGGACAGACACCCCGGCTGAGCTGGTGCGTAAGGCTCGTGCGGTCGGCCTCGATGTAGTCGGACTGACTGACCACGACACGCTCGACGGGCTGGATGAAGCCACAGCTGAGAGCGAGCGGCTAGGCATCCAGGTGGTACGCGGGATGGAGCTTTCGTGCTCGCGTGGCGGCAGCAGTGTGCACGTGCTGGCGTACGGCGCTGATCCGAGCAGTCCAGGACTGGCCGAGGAGATGGCCCTAGTCCGTGATGGCCGGCTGGGTCGGCTCGCTGGCGTACTGGCGAAGCTGACTGCACTTGGCGTGCCGGTCAGCGAAGCGGAGGTCATGGCCCAGGTGGGCGACAGTCCCTCCGTCGGCCGCCCCCACATCGCCGACGCGCTGATCAAGGCTGGCCATGTTCAAGATCGACAGGAGGCATTCGACCGCTTCCTGGCTGACGGAGGTCCGGCGCATGTGCCGCGCTACACGATCGAGCTGGAACGTGGGATCGATCTGATTCACCGGGCGGGTGGTCTCGCGGTGATTGCCCATCCGTGGGGCCGCGGGCGTGAGCACCTGTTGCCGCCGAGCGTGCTGCAGACCCTTGCCCTTGATCACCAGCTAGACGGCATCGAAGTCGATCATCAAGATCATGATGCCGAAATTCGTCGGCGGCTACGTAGGCTGGCCGACAGTCTTGGTCTGCTGCCGACTGGATCTAGCGACTATCACGGCACTGGCAAGCTTGATCATGATCTTGGGTGCAATACGACAGACCCCGAGGTTTTCAACGAAATGCAGCGACGACTGGCACCTGGGAGCTCGTCCGCCGCTCGGCCAACGCGGCAATCGGACCGATGATCCGAGCACGTCCTCCGAAGGCCACGGTGGTCGCGGTGGCCAATCAGAAGGGCGGCGTTGCCAAGACCACCACTGTCGCATCGTTAGGCGCAGCCTGGGCGCAGCTTGGTCACCGGGTGCTGATAGTCGATCTTGATCCACAAGCGTGCCTGACCTTTTCGGTCGGCTATGACCCGGAGTCGATCGGCTGCTCAGTGCATCAGGTGTTGGTAGAACAGGTGGCTGCATCCGACGCCGTGATCGAGACGGAGGAGGGATCAGACTTGTTGCCGGCCACGATCGAGTTGGCGGTAGCCGAGCAATTGCTGCTTACCCGTACTGGCCGCGAGCGCCTTTTGAAGCTGGCGCTGGAACCGCTGCTGAGGTCCTATGACTTCATCGTCATCGACTGTCCACCGACTCTGGGCATTCTGACCACAGTCGCGCTCACGGCTTCGGATGGTGTCCTCATTCCGCTGCAGTGCGAGACACTCAGCCATCGCGGTGTCGGCCAGCTCCTGGACACGATCCACGACGTCAAGAAGTTCACCAACCGCAGGCTGTCGGTGATCGGAGTGCTGCCCACATTGTTCGATGGCCGGACTACTCACGGCCGTACCGTTCTGGAGCGGATCGGTGATGACTATGGCGTGGCAGTCCTGTCACCGTCGATTCCCAAATCCATCCGGTTTGCCGAGGCGCCAGCGGTGGGCCGGACCGTACTGAGCACCGCCAGGTCAACGAAGGGCGCCGCCGCCTACCGCGACCTCGCCAGGCAACTGCTGTCGCTTCGCTCAATCGCCTAACCCTTGCTGCCGGCGCCTAACCCTTGCTGCCGGCTCAGACCGTTCCTTGCACCGACCTCTGAACTCGAAAAACTCCACACTGGTCGGAAATTTGGCTCTCGGATCCGGATTTAAGGTCGAAAACTCCGCATTGGTCGGAAATTTGAACAGTGAGGGCATTCCTGATCGATCTGGCCGGGCTTATGTCGTGCGGCGGCATT
>Ga0307314_10000162_pt1 | contig 14086 bp, 13 predicted proteins | sample ER_DNA_204_FD_194493 | JGI IMG/M metagenome (GOLD analysis project Ga0307314, IMG submission 194493) | Bulk soil microbial communities from the East River watershed near Crested Butte, Colorado, United States - ER_DNA_204 | ecosystem: Environmental > Terrestrial > Soil > Floodplain | place...
ACTGTACGACGCAAGGTCCTTGGTACGGCCAGCTTTGATCAACATCGGCGCGCACTTGCGCCAGCGCGGGACCGCGGGGGGTGTTGCTCGCGTTCGGTCGGCTACCTGCTCGTCCGCAACCTGCTGCCCTTGGTCAAAGCCCTCAGCCGGTTGCCCCCGGGCGCCTCTCGAGGCTTCGCCGCAGCATTGAACGCGGCCACCAAGCTGTTCCACCAGGTCAACTTCATCAGCTCTCTTGGCGGTGCACGAGTCCTCGGCCACGAGCGCATGGAGCGACTGATGGATCATGTGGTGGCCAGCCTGCAACGGTTCTTGTCGTATGCCAGCGAGGAGGGCCTCGGTCGGGGCATGCACTTTCCCGTTGGCTGGGATCCGTACTTCACCGACTACATGACAGTAAAGGAGGTCTACCACTACGCCACCCAGCATTACGATCACCACCGACGCCAGCTCATCCTGGCGTCCACCGCAACAGCACCCACCTAGACACGGGTCGCCGAAGCCGGGGTGCCGTCAGGTCAACTCTCCATTGCACCCATTTGGGCTTGATCGCAGAACCGTGTCCAGGCTTGGAATCCCCCAATGAGATCGGTTGCGCGCTCGATGCCGAGTTGGCGCAGCGATCCGGCCGCCAGACTCGAGCTGTACCCCTCGTTGCAGACGATGATCATGCGCAGGCTTGCGCTGTCTGCCTCGGCAATGTGGTGCGGGCAGGTAGGGTCCAGCCGCCACTCCAAGACGTTGCGGTCGATGATCAACGCCCCGGGTAGTTCCCCGTCGCGCTGCCGTTGCTCGATCGGGCGGGTGTTGATGACCAACGCGCCCGCAGCGACCTCGGATGCCAGGTCAGCGGGTTCTACGCGGTCGAGGCCGGAGCGAACCTCCTCAAGCACAACATCGATCGCGGCTCGGCGCACCATGACAGTCCTCCAACAGCAGCCCAGACTTCCTGAGCGTAGTCCCATGGGAATTGCCTTCCAATAGTGAAGACTGAGGTCAGGCGTGGCGATGAACGGCAGCTCTCGCCTGACTCAGCGGCAACGCAGATTTGCCTCCAAGCTCCTCCCCCTGCCAATCAGACTGCTAGTCAATCGGTCCAGCACCCGGCGGTCAGCTGGGTACACCCACGGACCTCACTTACGCCTACCGCCGCATTGTCATGCGTGCCATTTCCCTGAGCGTGCTCGCCATGCACCAGCCGGAGAGAGCTTCAGAGTCACTGACCTCAATTTGGGTGACACATGCAAAGCGGTGGGCATGACGTGCGCGGTTGTGATCGCCAGTTGCGAGTGGCCGAGCACATCCATCACCGCCGGCAGCTTTGAGGAAGCCACATATGCGTCGCGGCGAACCTTCGAGGCTCGCAGACACTCGGCGCTGGAGGTGCAGCAGCACAATGTCGGGGTTTCGGTGGTAGCTAGCTAGCATCGGCGGCGTGGCCGCATCGCAGGTTCTTCCGGGTCCTCCGCGGCGCGGATCGATGCGGTCAATCGTGCGCTTCCTCGATCGACTGTCCGATCTCGGTGCGCGACCCGAGGATTCTGATGATGAGCGCCTCCGCCATGGGACGCTGATCTTCGCGTCCATGCTGATCACGCTGATCTCCCTGGTTTGGGTCGCTACCTACTTCGCCTACGGCTACCCCATGTCGGCGGCGATCCCGGCCTTATATCAGCTGATCACGGTGGTAGGGCTTGTCGTGCTGGCGCAGACGCGGCGGTTCAGCGTGTTTCGCACCACGCAGCTCCTCGCGTTCCTCGTGCTGCCTGCCCTGCTCCAGGCCTCGCTCGGCGGCTTCGTCGCATCGAGCGCGATGATCCTGTGGGCGATCTTCACACCGCTCGCGGCGCTCGCCCTGCGGGGGCTACGGCGCTCGGTCGTGTGGCTTGTGGCGTTCTTCGCCGAGCTCGTGGTGCTCGCGCTGCTCGACTCTGGCCTCTCGCAGGACCCGGCGGCTCTCCCGACGGGCTTCGTGATCACGTTCTTCGTGCTGAACGTTATGGGGCTCACCCTGAGCGCATATGTGATGCTCGGGTATTTCGTGGAACAGCGTGAGCGGGCGCGTCGCGCGCTCGAGGCGGAGCGGGAGCGGTCGGAGCGCCTCCTGCTGAACGTCTTGCCAGAGCCGATCGCCGCGCGCCTGAAGGTCGGGACCGGGGTGATCGCGGATCACTACGACACGGTCAGCGTGCTCTTCGCGGACCTCGTCGGCTTCACTGAGCGGTCGTTGATCATGGCCGCCGACGAGCTCGTGGCCCTCCTGGACCAGATTTTCTCCGCGTTCGACCGGCTCGCCGATGCGGAGGGCGTCGAGAAGATCAAGACGATCGGCGACGCCTACATGGTGGCGGCCGGGTTACCAGAGCCACGTCCAGACCACCTCGAGGCAGTTGCCCGCATGGCGCTCGCAATGCGTGACGAGATCGCGGCGATCGCCGAGCGGACCGGAAGGGACTGGCTCGCCGTCCGGATCGGGATCGACACCGGACCGGTGGTGGCGGGCGTCATCGGCCGGCGCAAATTCATCTACGACCTCTGGGGCGACACCGTGAACACGGCGAGCCGGATGGAGTCCAACGGGCTGCCCGGGGAGATCCAGGTCACCGACCGCGTCGCGGCCGCGCTCGGTCCGGGGTTCGCCGTGCGGCCGCGCGGAACGAGCGACCTGAAGGGGAAGGGACCCATGGCGACGTTCCTACTTGACGGCGCCGACTGCTGACGCTCCGAAGATCCCACTGAGCGTCAACAGCTAGACCACGCGCGGGTGGCGTCCAGGTCGTTTAGGCGCGGTCGCGGTGATCGCACCGGTGACGGCGGCGGTCATCTTAATGCGATGTGTGTATAGCGAGCGTGGCGAAGACTGGTTCCCGCGTCGGGATGGGGAGGCCGAAGATCTCACCGTCGAGCATCATGGCCTTTGCTTTGGTTGTCGGCTGTCGAAGCCTGCGGCCGGGGTTCGTGGCGATGCCAGCCTGGCGGCACCGAGCGACAGGATGTACGCACGGTACGGAATGCCGCCACTGCGCCCGAATCGGCTGCCAGTCCGGAGGCAGTGTCGCATCGGTCCAGTTCGCGATCATGTTGTCGATCGGTACCTCGACGGCCAAGGTGATCACGAGGACCGAAATCATGAGCAGGAGTCCGACGACGGCGTCCTGCTCGACTCTCGGGCACTATTCCGATCCTGATGGCGGTCAAAACGCATCGACTTGATGCTTGCAAGAGCAAGCACCCGCGGGTCGGGAGGCGGTGCGGCGCCGTCACCGGCACCGACGCCAAGATCACTGCAAGGTGCTCCCGCGCCGCGCGGCCGTCTTCATGCATTCTGAAGGCTCTACGACCGCTACGGAAAATTAGGGTTGCGGCTCGCGGACCCTTCGGAAGCGCCGTGGTGGGCTGCGCGAGGTGCCGTGCTCGTCCGGCTTGTGATCGTCCCTCAGTAGCTGAACGTGGTCGCGGCCTCGTCGCCGATCCATTGCCACAGCGGGACCGTGCCTTGTAGTTCGGCGCCCTCGACGAGTGCGTCTCGGTCGAGCTTCTTGGCATCGAAGCAGATTGGGCAGACGTAGTAGCGACCGCCGGCTGCCTCATACCGTTTCGCCAGATCCACCAGCGGGGGGCAGCCGTCGCAGGCGACACCGACTGCGGTGCCGTTGAGGGCGAGGCGGACCGCTTCCTTGGTGAGGAACATCATGCTTGGACGCCCGGACTCGGCGGCGCCGACGGCGACGAGGTAGGCCACGGTCACCTTCTCGGGGTCTTCGAGTCCCGTGGTTAAGCTGACGACTGCCTTTCCGGACATACCTGCCTCCTTTCTCTCGGTGTTATCGGCCGGCCGGCACATGCGTTCGGCCCACGCATTCACGCTAGGGATCGCCGGAGGCCGTGTCGTCCGGAGTTCTCCCTACGAATCGAGCGGCTCGAGCGTGTCGAGCAGACCATGCTGCAGGGCGAACAGGGTGGCCGTGGAGCGGGTGGACGCGCCGGTCTTGCCGTAGATGCGTTCGATGTGGGTGCCCGCGGTCTTCATCGTGATCTCGAGGGCGCGAGCAACCTGTCGGGTCGATGCGCCGCGGGCGATCAGGACAAGAACCTCGACCTCGCGAGGTGTGAGCCCGGCCGGTCCGGCGCGCCGCCGGGGTCGACTCTCACCCGCGGCCGTGAGTACCGCTTCCACCGCGAGGGTGGCGAGTCGGCCAGCGCGGACCTCAGCCAGGAGCTCGCGGGTGGCCTGCTTGGCCGACAGGGCGGGCCGGTACGGTCGCGGCTCGGTCATAGCGCGGTAGGCATCGGCTGCGGCCAGGATGCGGGCGGGTGCGGACAGGGCGGCCCCAGACAGGCCCCGGTGATAGCCCGACCCGTCGAGCCGTTCGTGGGTGAGCGCGGCGATCGCGCCCAGGCGGGCGAGTGCGGCCGGTCGAGCGAGCACTCGCTCGGTGTAGTAGGCAGCCATGCGCACCCGCTCGAACTCCGTGGCCGTCAAGGAGTCGGGCTTGTCGAGGATCGTGGCCGGTACGCCGTGAAGGCCGACATCGTGCAGCAAGCCCGCCCGCCTAACTGCGGTGACCTCGGCGGCTGGAAGGCCCGCGATCTCGGACGCATGGGCCGCGAGCCCGGCCACGCCACGGCTGTGGCCGGCCCGCCATGTCGAGCGCAGGTCGGTGAAGTCGGCCACCACCTCGAGCGCGGCGTCGAGCTCCGGGTCGGTCAGGCGGTGCTGAAGCGTGGGATCGGCTGCGATCAGGTCGTGCCAATCCGGCTCATCCGCACTGGCGTCGAGCACATCGGACGCGGTGGCGCAGAAGGCGTCAACGACGGCGGGGTCGAAGTGGCTGCCGCGGCGGGCGCGGGCGACTTCGACCGCCGCATCGACACCGTCGGTACGGTGGATCACCTCGACAACGTCCGCGAGGTGGAACAGTCGCATGGAGCTTGCGATGTCCTCGCGACCGACACCCCCCGGCACCCCCTTGCCGTCCCATCGGGTGAAGAACTGCTGCAGCGGACCACACACCTGCGGTCCCATGCCGAGTCGCTCGGCCATCCTGGAGGTCGTTAGGCAGTGCGATAAGAGCCCGCGCTCGATTCCCTTGCCGCCGGTCGCCAGCAGGGTCGCGCCCAGACGGAACCGGTGTAGCCCGGGGCCACCGACACCTGCGTGCGTCAGCATGAACGCCAGTCCCGGCAGCCCAGCCAACTCCACTTCGTAGCTGTCAGCCCGAAACATGATGTCGTCGCCGAACCACTTCGCCACCTCCGGCGTGTCGGCGACGCAGCCCACCCAAGCGAGGACAGCGATGTAGTAGATGGACGCTCGCTCTTCGTCGGCCAGATCGATCCGCTCGCCCAAACGAGCAGCGATCCGCCAAGACCGCAGAACATGCTCCATCGGCTGGCCCAAACCAAGGTCAATCGCCAATGAGAAGGCAGCGAGGAGCTCGGCGAGGGAGATCCCTTCGCGCTCGGATCCCTGCACAAATTCAGCCTAACCATGGCGCGACAGACGGCCTCCGGTCGGCGGAACCAGCTCGTGAGGAGTCCGGTGACAGCGGTGGAGAACTGGTCCCACACGGCGCGTTTCTCGCCGAGGGCGGTGTCCCGGCTGGGGTGAGGTGGTAGGACCGGCGGCGGCGTCCGCCGACGGTCTGCCAGTCGCTGGCGATCAATCCGCCACGTTCCAGCTGGTGCAGCGCCAGGTAGACCATGCCTGTCGGCGGTCCAGTGCACCGTCGCTGCCAGAGCGCAGCGCCTCGCTGAGGGCGTACCCGTGGTGCGGGCCGGGTTAGAGGACGGCGAGCAGGAGCGCGTCGAGGTGGCCTTTCAGCAGTTCCGGTCGCATTGGCAGCACCAACGTCACCTCCTTGAGATCTTGTCGGTTTCAGCACAGCGCCACTGGTGTAGCGTCGCAATAGTTTGCGTTGCTACCTATGATGTCAGTGGATGCAGGGGCAGCTAGTGACCGTCGACGGCTCCCGGAACTGTCACTCCCACGACGAAGCCATCGCCGATCGGCGGTGAAGGTCCATCCGGGTGGTTTTCACCGCGCGGATGCTCGCAACGGGAACGTCGACCGTGGAACCTCCACCCTCTGCTCGCCCTGCCAGTCAGATTGCTAGTCAATCGGTGCAGCTCCCAGCGATCATCTGGGTACAGCCACGGACCTCGCTTACGCCTGCAGCCGCATTGCCATGCGTGCCAGAGATCACTGACACGGAAGTGGTCAAGCCGCTAGATAGCCGCCGATGATGGTGCGGTCAGTTCGGCGATGAGGTTCTTCACGCGTTGGCGGATCTGGTCGCGGATCGGTCGGACGTGGTCGAGGTCTTGTCCGGCCGGGTCGTCAAGGACCCAGTCCTCGTAGCGTTTCCCGGGGTAGTAGGGGCAGGTATCGCCGCAGCCCATGGTGATCACGACATCCGAGGCTTTCACTGCGTCGGTGGTGAGGATCTTGGGTTGTTCGGCGGCGATATCGATGCCCTCTTCGGCCATGGCCTGGACGGCGACGGGGTTGATGTGTTCGGCGGGTTCGGAGCCGGCGGAGCGGACCTCGATGGCGCCGCCGGAGAGGCGGGCGAGGTAGCCGGCGGCCATCTGGGACCTTCCAGCGTTGTGGACACAGACGAACAGGACGGACGGCTTTTCGGTCATGGGTGGTCCTTGGGTTGTGGGTAGAGGGTGCGGGCGGTGAGGTAGCCGAGCGCGCCGCCAATGATCTGGCAAGCCAGGAACGCCGGGACCGAGGCGGGGTTGATGCCGGCGAAGGTGTCGGACAGCATGCGGGCGATGGTGACGGCGGGGTTGGCGAAGCTGGTGGAGCTGGTGAACCAGTAGGCGGCGGTGATGTAGACGCCGACGGCCCAGCCGATGTGCTGGGTGCGGCCGGATCTGGTCAGCGCGGTGATGGTCAGCACCAGGCCTGCGGTGGCCACCACCTCGCCCAGCCAGAGCCCAGGCCCGGTCCGGTCGGTGGTCGCGACCGTGATGGCCGGTTCGCTGAACATCAGATTGGCCAGCACCGCCCCGGCCGCCCCGCCGGCCAGCTGGGCGGCGATGGTGGCCAGAGCCTGACCGGTGCTGAGTGTGCGGGTGAGCCGTTCCAGGAGTGTGACGACGGGGTTGAATGCGGCGGAAACGGGTTGCAGCACCACGATCAGTACGGTCAGGGCGGCGCCGGTCGCGAGCGCGTTCTCCAGCAGCTGCAGCCCAGCATCACCCGGAGAGAGACGTTGCGCCGCGATCCCCGAGCCGATCACCGCTGTAACCAGCAACCCGGTGCCGACGGCCTCGGCCACCAACCGCGGGGCGAGCCTGGCCGGCGCCGACGTTTCCTGCGGTTCGGTGTCGGTGAGCGCGGCAAGGTCGCGGTTCATCGGCTGCCCGGGGCAGCGACGGCCTGGGCAAGCGGTGCGGCGGTCATTGGCAGCCGCAGCTGGCCGGCAGAGTCGCCGACGTGTTGCCGCAGCATGACGCCTTCGCCTGGGGCGCGCAGCAGCTCGACCCGGTATGGGTGTCGCAGCACGCCGAGACGGTGTCGGCGGTCTCGATGCTGGCGGTGGTGACCTCGTCGGTATGGACCGCTGACGTCGCCTCGGCGGCGCTGGACTTAGTGGCCTGGATGATCGCGTTGTGCATTCCGTCCGCCACCTGCTGGGTGAAGCGGACCGACGCGTCGACGAACCCGGCGGCGGTAAGTCCGTCGAGGTACTCGGTGCTGGACAGGGCGCCGGCGATGCAGCCGACGTAGGAGCCGCGCTCGGCCCGCTCGGCCGGGCTGAGGTGGTCTTCGGCGACCACGTCGGAGATGCCGATCCGTCCGCCCGGGGTCAGCAGCCGGAATATCTCGGCGAGCACCTTCGGCTTGTCGACGCTCAGGTTGATCACGCAGTTGGAGATCACCACGTCGACCGAGGCGTCGGGCAGCGGCACGTCCTCGATGGTGCCCTGGACGAACTCGACGTTAATGGCCCCGGCCTGGGCGGCGTTGGCGCGGGCCAGGTCCAGCATCTCCTCAGTCATGTCGACCCCGTACGCGTAGCCGCTCGGCCCGACCCGCTTGGCCGACAACAGCACGTCGATGCCGCCCCCGGAGCCGAGGTCAAGCACGCGTTCCCCGGGCCGGAGGTCCGCGACAGCGGTGGGGTTGCCGCAGCCCAGGCTGGCCGCGACCGCAGCCACAGGCAGGTCGTCGCGGTCGAGTTGGGTGTAGAGGGCGCCGCCGAACCGGTCGTCGGTCTCGGCCGGTGTCGGGCAGCATGACGCCTGTCCGGCGCTGCCCCGGACGGCAGAGGCGGCGGCGGCGTAACGGGTGCGCACCTGCTCTCGGAGATCGATGGTGTCTGTCATGAGGGCCCTCCACCTTAGAAGTCGGATTGATGTACGTCGATGCATCCTAGCCACATCGTATCGATATCTGTCAATGCATCACGTATGCTTCCGCCATGGGAGCACCGAGGGAGCCGCTGACCGTGCTGGAGACCTGCTGCTCTCCGGTCACCGGTCAGGTACTCGACCAGGCCGACGCCGAACGGCTGGCCGGCGCCTTGAAAGCCATCGCCGATCCCGCCCGGCTGCGACTCATCTCCATCGTCGCCGCCTCCGACTCTGGCGAGGTGTGCGTTTGCGACTTCACCGGCTCGGTCGGACTATCCCAACCAACCGTCTCCCACCACCTGAAGATCCTTGTCGACGCCGGGGTACTGGCTCGGGAGCAGCGCGGCAAATGGGCCTACTACCGGCTGGTCCCAACCGCGCTCGACACCCTAGGTCGATTGATAAGCACGCCTGCCTTCGTGGGCTGACACTCGGCTCGGTCTGCCCTGAGCATCATCTCGAGTGTCTCCGCGAATTGCGAGACCTCTGGCACCGAGGCGGCTATGACTCCAACCACAGTCATCTCATCCGAGTAGCGCGACCGTGGCGGGCTAAATACTCCTCCGCCGTTTCTAACGTATAGCGCACTGGGGGGCTTGCCGCAAGACCCCCGGTGCGGAGCAGAATCATGTCCTCGAAGCCAAGGAATCCGAGCAACTCGGTACCCCGACGCCCAATCGCCGCCGCGCGCCCGTGCATCTGAGTAACCAGTTGTTTGCCGCGCTGAGTCGTACCAATTCGTCGCGCCGGAAGACGCTGCAACGCGCGACCACTGCACGTGACCTCATATCGACATCGGAGATGATGACGTGATCACCGTAACCACCAATGCGTTCAACCTTCCCGAGCATCTTGTTGCCAAGGCCGACCCGGCGTTGATCGCCGGCGACGAGCAGCACCTGGCAGCCGTCGCCGAGACGCTGGAGCGGCAGATCGCCGATGTGTCGGACCGCCTCGACGCCCAGCGCAAGGCCCCTGGGGGCAAGGGGCGAGGGGCGATGGATCGGGACCTAGAGATTCACCGGCTGACCGCGAACCTACGCATGCTGCGTCGCTTCGGCCTGGACCTATGCCTTGGCCGCATGGTCAGCACAGACAGCCCCGAGCCCACGTACATCGGACGGCTCGGTCTCACCGACAGCGCGGGTCGTCGCCTCCTGGTCGACTGGCGGGCCCCCGCGGCCGAGCCGTTTTTCGGGGCGACCCACGCCAACCCGATGGGTCTGGCCAGCCGCCGCCGGTACCGCTGGACCCGTGGTCGGATCAGCGACTACTGGGACGAGGTCTTCACTCCGGACGGGCTGGAAGGGCACGCCGCGCTCGACGACCAATCAGCCTTCATCGCCAGCCTGGGTAACAGCCGCTCGCCCCAGATGCGCGACGTGCTCGCTACCATCCAGGCCGACCAGGACGCCATCATCCGCGCGAACTCCCGTGGGGCGCTCGTCGTCGACGGCGGTCCGGGCACGGGGAAGACGGTCGTCGCGCTGCACCGCGCCGCCTATCTGCTTTACTCCGACCCTCACCTCGGCGAAGGCAGGGGTGGCGTGCTGTTCGTCGGCCCGCACCGGCCGTACCTGGCCTACATCGCCGACGTTCTACCGAGCCTGGGAGAGGAGGGCGTACAGACGTGCACCTTGCAGGATCTCGTCAGCGAGGGAGCTGCGGTAGCAGTCGAGACCGACCCGGAGGTGGCCCTGCTGAAGTCATCTGCGGCGATGGTGGAGGCGATCGAGCCGGCGGTGCAGCTGTACGAGGAGCCGCCGACCGAGGGCCTGCTGGTCGAAACTGACGTGGCGGACCTCTGGGTCAGTGCCGCCGACTGGGCCGAGGCGTTCGAAGCACAGGATCCCGGTACGCCCCACAACGAGGCGCTCGAACAGATCCGGGAGGCGCTGCTGACCATCCTCGTCGACAAGCTCGACGACGACGAGCTGTCGCCCGATCTGCTCCGCCGGGCGCTGCGGCGGAGTCCGGAGCTGACCAGCGCCGTCAACCGGGCGTGGACGCTGATCGAGGCCGCTGATCTCGTCGGAGACCTGTGGTCGGTGCCCGCCTACCTGCGTAGGTGTGCGCCCTGGCTCACCCCCGACGAGGCGCAGAAGCTGCAGCGCGAGGACGCCCAGGCCTGGACGGTGTCCGATCTGCCCCTTCTTGATGCCGCTCGGCAGCGCCTCGGCGACCCGGAGGCGTCACAGCGCCAGCGTCGGCACGACGCGGCGGTCGCCGCTGAACGGCAGTACATGGATCGGGTCGTCTCGGACCTGCTCGAGGCCGATGACGACCCGGAAGGATCGATGCAGCTGCTGCGCCGCGAGAGTATCCGGGACTCCCTGGTCGACGAGGCCGCGCTGCCGAACACCGACCCGGACCTGCTCGAGGGCCCGTTCGCCCACGTCATCGTGGACGAGGCTCAGGAGCTGACCGACGCAGAGTGGCAGATGCTGCTGCGCCGCTGCCCGTCCCGAAGCTTCACCATCGTCGGCGACCGCGCCCAGGCCACGCACGGGTTCACGGAGTCCTGGCAGGAACGGCTCGAGCGGATCGGGCTCGACAACATCAACCTGGCCTCACTGAGCATCAACTACCGAACTCCGGAGGAGGTCATGGCCGAAGCCGAGCCGGTCATCCGGGCCGTGTTCCCGGACGCCAACGTGCCGATCTCCATCCGCAGCAGCGGTGTCGACGTTGTCCATGGACCGACTTCCGACCTGGGATCAATCCTCGACACCTGGCTCGCCACACACGCCGGCATCGCCTGCGTCATTGGCGACCGCACGTTCAAGGTGACGTCCCGCGTCCGGTCGCTGACCCCGGAACTCTCGAAGGGCCTTGAGTTCGACCTCGTCGTCCTCGTCGACCCAGACGCGTTCGGATTAGGCATCGAAGGAACCGTCGACCGCTATGTCGCGATGACCCGCGCGACCCAGCAACTCGTCATCCTCACGAGCACCTGACAACCGGCTAGGACAAGGGTCGGCGCCCATTAGCGGACCAAGTCGATGGCACGCGCCGGTATTACGGCAGCATGCCGATTCGAGATGTTGTCGAGCGCGAACGGAAGCCGGCGGCACCGCGTCATCGCTCTCCCACCCCCGTGTCGTTCTCGTCTGGGTGTGTGAGAATCACGGTGGGTTGGCCGCAGGCTTGCCTCGACATCCGGATGGAGGCTGCCGCTAGGCATGTGCAGCATCAACACAGAGGTCATCAACCGGGGCATGCTCGAGTTCATCCAAGGCTGACGGCGTTGTTCGGCTTCGGCGACTCGATATCTCGGCGACGCGTCGAAGACGCTGACGATCCGCCAGGTCATGTCCCGGCCGCGACGATCGCCGGACAGCGCGTCGCCGCGGTCCGCGATCGTCCTGATGGCCGGCTGGAGCTGCTCCGATCGTCCTTACACACCATCGCCGGGCGCGGCGCCGCTGCATCTCCCGTATCCGCGCGCGGCGCTGGCGTTCATGGGTTGGCAGCCGCGACGTGGCCTCCTCAACCCGCTCGATGATGAGCGTCCGGGCAGCCCGTGGTGGAGGGCGGTGAACGAACGGCTGTTGCGCGACACCTGCGAGGCGCGCTTGCGCCTCCTCGGCCACCCGGGTCCGGCGTCGTCGCCCAGCGTCGAGCCGTCGGTCCGTTTCGCCCGTCAGCCATCACCTTGGACGTGGTACTTGGCCCACAACGTGACGATCGTCAGGGCGTACATCGACCATCGCGACCTTGCCGAGCGCGAGAACCGAGTCGAGCGCTTTTTCATCAACCTCATCCTGGTCCGCGTGCTGTACGCGCATGCCCTCGTCGCCGCGCCGCGGCTCGCACTGGCCTGGCTCGCGCCGATCGGCCGCTGGCTCGGCGATCCGAGGCTGGATATGACGGGCATGTTCCTCTCGGTGTCGCGGGTTCTGCCGCACCAGTATCCGCTGGCGGGTGAGCTCGACGACTACATCGCCAACGAGCACGCCTTGGGTCGGCTGCTCGACGTGGGCGTCATCGTGCCACGTCTCACCGAGCTCTACCGTTGGACGGCCGACGAGTTGCGGATTCCAGACGTCGCCCACCTCGTGAGCGATGCCACGCCGGTCTATGCGTGGGATCCCCACGATCGGAAACCGTGGGCGCCCCCACCGACACGCCTCGTACGCGCCGTCCGCCGGGCGCTGCCGCCACCACGTCGCCCTACGGCCTCCGCCAAGTAGTGCTGGTTGGGTGAGTCCATCTTTGCCAGCGATGTTCTGATGCGGTCAGAGCCGAACCGGTATGCGTACGTCGAAGGGGCTGTCTGGATCGAGGATCGAGAGCTCATGGATCGTCGCTCGATACAGCCGCAGCCGTGCCGCCTCGGTTACCCGATCGAGCCCCCATGCCTCGGCGCCCTGGCGCACGGACTTGCTCGAGAACACGGCCAGACCTTGCTCGACCGCAGCGGGGTCGGTCAGCTGCTCCGCGGCTGCGCTCATGTACACGCCCTGGCCCGTCCCCGGCGGTACGGTCGAGTCGAAAACGACCATGGCCACTTGCGGACGGACCGCGATGTTCTGTGAGTGCCGGGCGCCGGGAAAAGATACCCAGTAGAGCACCGCATAGTCGTGTATGGCGAACCACACCGGCGACGACCACGGCACTCCGTTGGCGTCTGCGGTCGCGAGGACGACGTAAGAGCTGGTGTCCAGGATTGCGCGGGCGATCTCCGCGTTGTTGCCACGTGTCCGACTGCGTCCGTGCCGCGACCCGGCGTCCATCAGTTCAGGACAGGGAACGTCAGGTGGGTGACCCGGTCGCCCTGGACGCAGACGGTCGGGTCGCCAAGCGGGACGTCCTCGACGGCGAGCTCCCCGAAGAAGGGGCGGCCCTTCCCCATGACGACGGGCACCAGGTCGACAGCGACCTCGTCGAGGAGCCCGAGCTCCAGACACTGCCGGGCGATGGTCCCGGCGGTGACCGCGATCAGGCCGTCACCGGCGATCTCCCGCGCCCGCGTCACCGCGGCCTCGACCCCGTCGGTGACGAAGTGGAACGGGGCGCCGGGGTGCGCCTCGATCCAGTCGGTGGGGGCCTCGTGGGTGACGACCACGACGGGGACGTCCATCGTGTGCCGTCCGCCCCAGCCGTCTGTGAAGTCGAACAGCGTTCGCCCGCAGACGAGAGCACCCAGCGATGAGACCCACCGCCGCCAGTACTCGGCGCTCGGTGGACTCAAGCGGAAAGTCATGTGCTCCGTCGCGGTCGGGAACTCGACGTCCCCGTTCTGATACCAGTCGAACAGCCGGCCGATCGTGTTGTCGTCCTTGGCGATGTAGCCGTCCAGCGACATCGACGCCGACGCGATGACCTTGCCCATACGACCCTCCTTCGGTTGCCAGCGTGCGTTACAAACCGTGTGTTACAAACAAGGACCCGCGGTTCGGCGCAAAGTCATCGGCTCGGGTCCGGCAGGCCTGCATTGACCCTCTCGCCCTGCTCGCGGCTTCGGCCTCCGGTCAAATCGCGGGTGCGTCCTCCATCCGGGCTTGTCCCATCATCGGGCTGTGAGTGTTCTCATCCGGTTTGGCCGATCTTCTTCGGCCAGGTCCATGCGTAGAAGACGACGGCTGCGAGCAGGGCTGACTCGATGAGGCTGCCCAGGACGTAGTAGCTCCACTCACCGATGGTTGCGGCGACGATGCTGACCACATAGAGGGTGGCCAGGACGATGTTGAGGATCCGGTTGAGCCGCGGCGGC
>Ga0307314_10000166_pt1 | contig 13973 bp, 10 predicted proteins | sample ER_DNA_204_FD_194493 | JGI IMG/M metagenome (GOLD analysis project Ga0307314, IMG submission 194493) | Bulk soil microbial communities from the East River watershed near Crested Butte, Colorado, United States - ER_DNA_204 | ecosystem: Environmental > Terrestrial > Soil > Floodplain | place...
CACCGGGCTGATCATGTGGATGGGCGAGCTGCTCACCGACCGCGGCATCGGCAACGGCATGTCGGTGCTGATCTTCACGTCCATCGCGTCCGGTTTCCCCGGCTCGCTGTGGGCCATCCAGCAGAAAGACGGCCGTTGGGACGTCTTCATCGGCATCATCCTGCTGGGCTTCGTCATCATGGCCCTGGTCATCTTCGTCGAGCAGTCCCAGCGCCGGGTGCCGGTGCAGTATGCGAAGCGGCAGGTCGGGCGGCGGATGTATGGGGGCAGCTCGACCTACATCCCGCTCAAGGTCAACATGGCCGGCGTCATCCCGGTCATCTTCGCGAGCTCGCTGCTGTCGCTGCCGGCTCTGGTCGCCCAGTTCAACCGGCCCGCGGACGGCACGGCGGGGCCGGCCTGGGTGCAGTGGATCAACGACAACCTCACCCGCGGTGACCACTGGATCTACATGCTGATGTACGTCGCGCTGATCCTCTTCTTCACGTTCTTCTACGTCTCGATCACGTTCAACCCGACCGAGGTCGCGGACAACATGAAGAAGTACGGCGGGTTCATCCCGGGCATCCGCGCGGGACGCCCGACCGCGGAGTATCTCGACTACGTGCTCACCCGGATCACCGTGCCCGGCGCCATCTACCTGGCCGTGATCTCCCTCATCCCGCTCATCGCGCTGGTCGCGGTGGGGGCGAACCAGAACTTCCCGTTCGGCGGGACGTCGATCCTCATCATCGTCGGTGTCGGCCTCGAGACCGTGAAGCAGATCCAGGCTCAGCTCCAGCAGCGGCACTACGAAGGGTTCTTGCGATGAAGCGACTGATCATCATGGGTCCCCCCGGCGCCGGCAAGGGCACGCAGGCCGTGCGCATCGCGGAGCGGTTCGGGATCCCGGCGATCTCGACCGGTGACATCTTCCGCAACAACATCAAGGATGGGACCGACCTCGGCCGGCAGGTCGAGGAGATCCTCAAGTCCGGCGGGTACGTGCCCGACGAGATGACCAACAAGATCATCGAGGACCGGCTCGGCTGGGTGGACGCCGCGCCCGGGTTCCTCCTCGACGGGTACCCCCGCACGCCGGGCCAGGTCGAGTTCCTGGACCAGGTCCTCGCCGGCCACGGCCACGCGCTGGACGGGGTCCTCGAGCTGAACGTCGACGAGGAGGCCGTGGTCTCACGGCTGCTGAAGCGGGCCGAGATCGAGGGCCGCGCCGACGACACCGAGGAGGTCATCCGCGAGCGGATGGCGATCTACCACAAGGAGACGGCACCGCTCATTGCGATCTACGAGGAGCACGGTGTCCTCATCAAGGTCGACGGGATGGGCACGGTCGACGAGGTGACCGAGCGGGTCATCAAGGCCGTCGAGGAAACGTCCGGCTGAGGGGTCAGATGTGTTCCGCCGCTCTCAGACGCCGGGCCGCACCGCTGAGCAGCTGTTGCTCATGCGGCGGGCCGGCCTGCTCGTCGGGCAGACCCTCGAGATGCTGCGGGGAGAGATCCGGCCGGGGGTGACCACCCTCTTCCTCGATGCGTTGGCCGAGGAGTTCATCCGCTCGCACGGCGGAGTCCCGAACTTCCAGCTCGTCCCCGGCTACACGCATACCCTCTGCACGTCCGTGAACGACCAGGTGGTCCACGGCATCCCGTCCGCCGCCCGCGTGCTGCACGAGGGCGACGTGCTGTCGGTCGACTGCGGCGCCGAGCTCGACGGATGGAACGGCGACGCGGCCTTCTCGGTCGTCGTCGGCGGCCGTGAGGCCGGGCGCCCCGAGGACCTCCGGCTTATCGACCTCACCGATAACGCCCTGTGGGCGGGCATCACGGCGCTGACCGTGGGGGGCCGCCTGTATGCGATCGGCGAGGCCGTCGAGAACAGCATCGAGTCCGCGGCGGCGTCCGACGGCCACGACTACGGGATCATCGAGGAGTACGTGGGGCACGGCATCGGGCGCTCCATGCACGAGGACCCGCAGATCCCCAACTACGGGGTCCGCGACAAGGGGCCGACGGTGCGGTCCGGCTTCACCGGCGCCATCGAGCCGATGGTCACCCTCGGTCACAGCGCGACGCACGTCGTCGACGACGACTGGACCGTCGTCACCAACGACGGGTCGCGGGCGGCGCATTGGGAGCACTCGGTCGCGGTAACTGAGTCCGGGATCACCGTGCTCACGGCGGTCGACGGCGGGGAGGCCCGCCTCGGCGAGCTCTCCGCGACGTTCGCGTCCCTCGACGCCTGAGGCGCTCGAGCGCCCCTCGCGCGGGCCGCCGGACTTCTATCATCCGGCCATGCGGCTCACGGTGCTCGGACCCACCGAGCTCGTCGAGGACGGTGCCGTCCGGCCGGCGGGAGCTCCGAAGCAGCGCATCCTCCTCACCGCGCTGGCGATGAACGCCGACCGCGTCGTCTCCACCGACGCGCTCACCGAGCGGGTATGGCCCGAGGGTGCTCCTGCCTCGGCCCACGGCAGCCTCCAGGTGTACGTCTCCAACCTGCGCCGCGTGCTGGAACGCGAGAAGGACCGCGGCCGTCCGCGGCGGCTCGTGAGCGCCGGCGACGGGTACGGGCTGATGACCCAGGGGTTGGAGCTGGACGTCCGGGAGCTGGAGCAGCACGTCCAGGCGGGACGCGACCTCTCCGTGCGCGGTGAGGCGGCGCGCGCGCTCGAAGCGTACGCCGCCGCCCTGGCCCTGTGGCGCGGAGACTCCTACGCCGACGTGCGGCATGCTGAGTGGGCACAGCCCGAGATCGCCCGGGTCGAGGAGCTGCGGCTGACCGCCACGGACGAGCGGGCCGCGCTGCTTCTGGGCCTCGGGCGCGCGTCTGAGGTCGTGGCCACCATGGAGGCCGTGGTGGGGGCCAACCCGCTCCGGGAGGCGTCGTGGGAGCTGCTCGTCCTTGCCTACGCTCGCGCCGCCCGGCAGGCGGACGCGCTGGCCGCGCTCCGGCGGGTGCGGATGACGCTGGCCGACGAGCTCGGGATCGATCCCGGCCCGCGGCTCCGACAGCTGGAGACGGCGGTCCTCAGACAGGAGGTCGACGAGGCGTCGGTGCCGGTCAGCATCCCGACCGCCCCGGGGACGCCGACGGCCGGAACCCGTGGCGCCGGGCCGTTGACCACCGTCAGCGGGCCCTTGGGGTCACCGCCGGAGTCGACTCCCTTCGTCGGGCGGGAGCGCCACCTCGAGAGTCTGCACCGCGCCGTGAGCGAAGCCCACGCCGGGCGCACTGCTCTCTTCCTGGTCGACGGCGAACCCGGCGTGGGCAAGACCCGGCTGCTGCAGGAGCTGGCGGCCTCCAGCGCGGGATCGGTCGCCTGGGGACGCAGCCCCGACCACGAAGCGGTACCGGCGCTGTGGCCCTGGGAACAGGTCCTCCACGCGGTCGCGGCGCTGCGGCCGGACCATCCGGTACCGGAGGACGTCACGGCCTTCGTCGCCGGGCGAGGCGATCGTCCTCCCGTCTTCGACGCCGAGGGCGCTCGGCTGCGCGAGTTCGAGCGGATCACGGACTACCTCCGCCAGGTGGCGCCGCTGACCGTTCTGCTCGAGGACGTCCACGCCGCGGACGCCGCGAGCCTGCGGCTCCTCGAGCACCTCGCGGACGCTCACCCGCCCGGACTGGCCGTCGTCGCGACGTACCGGCGCCACGAGGCCTCGCACCTGACCTCGGTCCTCTCCCACCTGGCCCGGGCCGGTGCCCACCGGATCTCCCTCAACGGGCTGGACGTCGACGACGTCCGCGCGCTTGTCACCGCGACGACCGGTTCGGACCCCGGGACCGGCCGTGCGGCCGACCTGCACGCCCGCACCGGCGGCAACCCCTTCTTCCTCAGCGCCCTGGCCCGAGACGAGGTACCGGTCCCGCCCTCGGTGGGCGACGTCGTCCGGCACCGCGTCGAGCGGCTCGGCGGGCCGGCCGTCACCGTCCTCGAGAGCGCCGCCGTCGTGGGCGACGAGGCCGAGGCGTGGCTCGTCGCGGAGGTTGCCGACTGCTCTCTCGACGAGGCCGTCGTCAGCCTCGACGCCGCATACGAGGCCGGCCTGGTCACCACCGGAAGCCGGCCGTCCAGCGTCCGGTTCACCCACTCGCTGGTCGTCGACGCCCTGCTGGACCGCCGGTCGACGCCGTGGAAGGCCGCCCGGCACCTGCGCTGCGCGACCGCACTGACGCGGGTTCGCGGTGACCGGGAGGAGCTGCATCCCGCGATCGCCCGGCACTGGCTGGCCGCCGCCGAGCTCGGTCCTGACCAGGCGGCCGCCGCGGCGGAGTTCTGCGGGCGAGCCGCTCGATCCGCGGCCCGCCGGTTGGCTCACGAGGACGCCGTGACGCTCTGGGAGGAGGCCATCGCCGCCGACGCCCTGGCGGGGTCACCCGCCTCGACACGGTACGACCTCGCGCTCGGGCTCGCCGCCGCCCGGTACAGGGCCGGCCGCTACGACGAGGGGTTCGCCGCCGTCGAGATGGCCTTGGCGGCCGCCGGTGACGACCCGGCGAGCGTGGTCGTGGCCGTCGACGCTGCCGTCGCGCACGGGATCTGGATCCCGTTCCGGTTCGGCACTATGCCCCCTTACCTGCCGCATACGCTCGACGCCGCCCTCGAGCGGTTGCCCGAGGGGGATCCGCACCTGGCCCGCGGGCTGGCGCTGCGCGCCGTCCTGGCCGGTGCCGACGGCCGCGAAGCCGAGGTCGGAGCCGCCGCCGACCTCGCGGTCGCTGCGGCCCGGCAAAGCAGGGACCCGGAGCTGATCCGGCGCGTCCTTCACCTGCGGCTCATCGCCCTGCGCGGCCAGGACTTCATCGAGCAGCGCGCCGCCACGGCCCGCGTCATCCGTGGCCTCCCCGACCTCACCGAACCGCTCGCCGTCATCGCCGACCTCCATCTGGCCAGCCACGACGTGGAGCGCGGGAACGTCCCTGAGGCGCGACGGCGGCTCGGGGACATCCAGCGCCGCGCCCGCGCCCTACGCGACCCGACCCTGCTGCGCCAGGTCGCCTCGATGGAGGTGGGGCTGGCGATCTTCGCCGGCCAGTACGAGGAGGCGCTGGCGATCCTCGACGCGCTCGCCACTGGGTCCGACCACCTCGACCCGGTGTACTTCCAGGCTGCGGAGCTAGGTCAGCGAGCGGTCGTCATGGTCGAGACCGGGCGGCTGGGGGACTTCCTACCGGTGATGGAACAGGTGTATGCGGCGACCGACGTTCCGGGGTTCGGGTTCGGTCTCGGGCTGGCCCGGTTCGCGACCGGTGACATCGACGGCGCCCGCCGTCTTCTCGTGACGACGCCGATGCCTGCTCGTGACTACACCTGGCTCAGCGCGGCGGCGACGCGGTTGCTGCTGGCCCTTGAGGTCGGCGACCTCGCCGTGGTTCGAGCGAGCCGTGACCTGCTCGAACCCTTCGCCGGCCAGCTGGCCGTGACCGGTACGACGACGAATGTCTTCGGCGCCTACGACGGGCACCTCGGCGAGGCGAGCCTGGCGCTCGGCGAGGTGGACCGGGCCCGCGGCGAGCTGACCACGGCGGTGAGGTTGCTGGAGCGGAACGGCGCCGCGTATTGGCTCGTGCGCGCGCGCCAAGCGCTCGCCAAGTGCCCGTAAAGGGGTCCGCCCGACAGTGGTGTCCGTCACCGACAGCCACTTAGGAAAGGACCGACGACATGATCAACAACGAGGAGCTGAGCGGCTTCCTCGCCATGCACCAGGGCTTCCGGGCCGAGTTCGGCCGGCTCGCCGTCGCATGCCGCGCACCGCGGGACGCCGCCCACGAGGCGCTGCTCGAGGAGCAGCTGGCCCTGGTGCTTGAGGTGCTGCACCTCCACCACACCCACGAGGATGTCCACCTGTGGCCCTACCTGCTCGAGCGGTCGCCCGAGTCAGCGTGGGACCTCGACACGCTGGAGCTCGAGCACGAGATCCTGGCGCCGCTCATTGACGCCGCCCACGACACCTCTGTGCCGCTGTCGGGGCGGGTTGCGGTCCTCGAGCGGCTGCACCGGGCGCTGAACGACCACCTCGACCACGAGGAGCGCGTCGGCGTGCCGCTGATGCTGGTGCACATGACACCGGAGATGGTCCGGTCGGACGCCCGCAAGGCGGAATCGGAGATCGGCCGGAAGCGGATGCCTGTGGTGTTCGGCTGGTTGGCGTCCTGCCTCGACGACGCACAGCTCGCGCTGGCGCTGAGGCAGCAGCCCGGACTGGTTCGGACGCTGTTCCGCTGGTTCTGGTGGCCGTCGTACGAGCGCCGGATGCGGCAGCTCTATGCGGGTACCGACCTCGGCCGCCTCACGCCGCGTGAGGGGGTCCTCCCATGACCACCGCGACGCTCGCCCCCGCCTGGCCCGACGAGCTCACCGAGGTCTTCACGTCCTCGTTGGTCTGCGAGTACGCCACCCTGACCCGGCAGGGCCGGCCGGTCACCTGGCCGGTGACGCCCTATCTGGGCGGCCGCACTCTGGACGTCTCGACCGGCCTCACCTACCCGCTCAAGGCGGAGCGAGCCAGGGCCAACCCGCGGGTGGCGCTCTCCTACTCAGACCCGGCGGGGTATGCGTCGGGTTCGGCGTCAGCGGCTGGGCCGCCGGTCGTCCTGGTCGAGGGATTCGCGACGGTCCGGGACGCCGACCTGCAGGCGAACACGGATCGGTACGTCCGGGAGTCGCTCGCCAAGACCGGCACCAGCGGGACGCCGTGGTTCCTGGCCCGCACGTGGGGCTGGTACTACGCCCGCATCTGGGTAGAGGTCACTCCCGTCCGGGTGACCTGGTGGCCAGAGGGAGACCTAGGCGCCGAGCCGCAGGTCTGGGCGGCGCCCGCCGACGTCGCGCTGCCCGCCTCGGACCCGGCACCGGCACCGCGGACCGGTGGGAGGACGCATACCGGTTCGGGAGGGTCTGCACCCGCGGACTGGCGGCCGTTCGCCGACCGGGCCGAGGAGCTCGGCGCCCCGGTGGTCACCATGACCCGCTACGGCGCGCCGCTGCCGGTGCGCGCCCGGACGGTCCGGCGAACCGACGACGGGTACGTCGTGACGCTGCCGCGAGGGGTGCCCCCGACGGCTGGGCCGGTCTGCCTGACCTTCCACCGGGTCGGCGAGGGCCCGCACTTCTCGCAGGAGAACGTCGTCCTGCTCGGCGAGGGCCGGCAGGACGGTGACAGCGGCCTCACCGTCGTCGTCGACCGTGCGGTGAACGACTGGAGCGTCTGGGGCAGCCAGCTCGCGCGGGTGCGGGATTGGTTCGGGCACGGCGCCCGGCTCAAGGCGCAGCTGGCCGAGGAGGCGGGCCGGCGCGGCCAGCCGGTTCCGAGGGTGCGCCGGACGCCCTGACGAACTCGGGACCGGATCTGCGGGCGTCCCTGTCGGTCCTGATCAGGCGGCCAGCGGGTCGACGATCCGCAGTCCGGGGAATCGCCGAAACCCACGGTCGAGCGTCGCCAACGCCGCGTCGTGGTCGAGCGCCAGCGCTGCCAGGTAGGCATCAGGGATGTCGTTACCGACCAGACGGAGGTCCAGGACGTACTCCTCGAACAACGACCAGTGCCGCGAAGAAGGGATCACTCTCACGGCAGATGGCGCGTTGATTGCTGCTGAGCAGAAGGCGAGAGCCGTGGTTGACGAGGACGGGACCTCAAAGATTCGCGGGTTGGTCACAATGCGAGCCACCGCGGAGAGGACGAGCGAGTCGATACCGACCCGTTCGACCGCGGTCAGTCGGCTGGTCAACCAGGCGTGAACTTCAGCCCCACGTGGGTGCCCATCAGGGCGATGAGCCACAACGAGGACGTTGACGTCAAGCAAGATCACGACGTCTCGCGACCTCTAAAACGGTGAGGCGTTATCGCCAAGCGCTTCAGCCATGCTCTCGCGGTCGAGCAGGTCGACACCTGGACGAAGGCCCGGGACTTTGGGTTCGAAGATCGGTAGTTCAAACCATCGCTGAGATGTAGGAGGCGATTCGTCAAGGAGTCGGCGTATGGCGTCTTCCAATACGGACCCGATCGTGCGCTCCTCACGAGCCGCCAACGCCTTCACCTCACTCAACAACTCGTCGTTGATCGTCACGGTGGTCCTCACCTACGCATCATAACATCATCAGCTGATCATCAAAGCATCATACGCCGTGCTGCTGGAGAAAGTTGACGCTGCGTTGGATCGAGGTCGTCCACGGACCATTGGTGAAGACGTGCGGCTGGCCGGCGTAGGTGAAGTACTCGACCGACTTGCCTGCGGCTTTGAGGGCCTCGACGGAGGCCTGCGCCCAGACGATCGGACAGGACAGGTCGGCGGTGCCTGGTGGATCATCACCGGCTCGGTGATGCGCTCGAAATAGGTGCGGGGGCTGGTCTTGGCCCAGGCGTCGGGGTTGGTGGCCGGCTCGCCGAGGGTGGCGACCACCCGGGCGGCCGTCTCCCGGTCCGGACGGGTCCACTTCTCGAAGTTGTCGACGGTGTTCGAGCTGACCGGCGCGTACGCGATGGCCGCCTTGAACAGGCCCGGCGCCGCCACCAGCGCGGCGTAGGTCACGCCGCCGCCCATCGACCGGCCCATGAGGGCGATCCGGTCCGGGATGACCTTGGGGTCCTGCTGCAGGGCCTTGGCCGCGTTGATGACGTCGACGGCGTAGCCGAGCCGCAGGTTGGAGTCGGCATCGGGGTCCTTGCTCGACCCGGCGTGGTTGCGGTAGTCGACGAGGAGCACGACGTAGCCCTGCCGGGCCAGGTAGTCGCGCTCCCGCGACATCTGGGTCGTGTTGTCGTAGACCGCCGGGTCCGCGTATCCATGCGCGAGGACGACAGCAGGGAAGGGGCCGCTGCCGCGGGGGACGAGCAGGCGACCCGAGATCGTCAACCCGTCCCCGTCAAACGTGGCGATGTACTGCTGGTATGCGGCGGTGCTGCCCACCTCACGGCCTCGCGTGAGGTTCCGGCCGTCGTAGGTCTTCGCGAACAGGGTCTCGGGGGAGAGCGGCGGCGCAGCGGTGGCGGTCGGCGACGGCGCCGTCGTAGTGGTGGTCGGAGCCGTCTGGGTCGGCGTCGTGGCACTGGTGGCGGTTGGGGTCGCGCTGGTTGCCGTGGACGTCGCACTCCCACTCGGGGGAGACGTCGTGCAGCCGGACACGAACCCGGCGACGACGACCAGGCCCGCCGCGACCCGACGCATACCCATCCCTAGTGTCACCCGATGCCCGAGCGGGTGCACCGGTGGTTCAGTTGAGGTGCGACTCCCAGTCCTGCGGCACCCGTCCATGAGGTCCGGGAACCGGCTGAGACGTCGGGTGAAAGAGCGGCGGCGCCAGCTCGGGCCCGTCGACCACCTCCTCGGTCCGGAAGTCGAAGAACCACACCTCGTCCGGTTCGAAGCTGCGGATGACCGGATGGCCGGTAGCTCGGAAGTGGGCCGTGGCGTGCTGCTCCGGCGACGTGTCGCAGCAGCCGATGTGGCCGCACGCCGCGCACCGGCGCAGGTGGTACCACCACCCGCCGGCGTCGAGGCACTCGGCACAGCCGGTTCCCGACGGCGGCACCGAGGGATCGACGTCTGACGCGCGGTCGTCCGGCCGGCGCTCCTCGGGAGGAGTCATCCTCCGATGCTAGGCGCCGGCGCCCGCTCCTACCGGCTCCCGGACGTCGTCCTCCCCAGCCGCGTCGTCGCGCAGCACGATGGTGCCGGCCGTCCCGTCGAGGCGGACCCGTTGGCCGGTGGCCAGCCGGGTGGTCGCCTCGTGGACGCCGACGACCGCCGGGATGCCGTACTCGCGGGCCACCACCGACCCGTGCGTCATCATCCCGCCGACCTCGGTCACCAGGCCGGCGGCGCTGAGGAACAGCGGTGTCCACGCGGGGTCGGTGCCGGGACAGACGAGGATCTCGCCGTGCCGCAGCCCCGACTGCGCCGGGTCGAAGACGACGCGGACCACTCCCTCAACCGTCCCCGGCGAGACCGGGGAGCCGACGATGACGCCCTCCTCGCCGGCGACGTCGCCGAGCCCTTCGTAGTAGGCCCGCCCGTCGCCGACGAGAACGCGGGGGATCTGGGTCCGTCGCGCCTCGCGGTCCAGCGCCGCCCGCCGCTCGGCGACCAGCTGGCGCAGCCCCGGCGTCGGCCCGTCGCCCAGAGCCTGGAGCTCGGCAAGTCGAAGGAGGAAAACGTCGTCGGGTGCGTCGAGGACGCCGGCGTCGACGAGGTCGTCTCCCGACGCGAGGAGGGCGGTCCGGGCGACGCCCATCATCCGCACGATGGTGAACTTCGGAAGCTCCCGCCCCCCGGCCAGCGTCCGGATCCGGCCGGCGAGGAAGCCGGCGAGTCGGCCGCGCAAACCGCCGGTCTGCTCGACCAGCCGGTCGATGGCCCGCGCCGCGGCCTGTTCGCCGCGCTCGAACTGCGCCGGCGGCGACTGGTCCGCCGGGATGTCCTGGTACCGCTGCACTGTCGCCAGCACCTCGGTCGGGTCCTCGCTCCACCGAGGCCGGCCCAGGTCGATCTCACCGACGCCGCGCATCCCGTATGCGGCGAGGAACCCGTCGAGCGCGGCGGTGACGGCCGGGGAGAGCCGGCCCGATGCATACCCGTCGGCGAGTTCGGCGGCGCTGAGGTCCGCGGCGAGCCGGCTGGCCTCGGGGTCGTCCCGAACGGTCTGCGCCACCTGCCAGAGAGCCAGGTCCATCTCGGTGGTGACGTTGTGGGGCAGGGCGCGGGTGATCTCGAGGACCAGCGGCGAGACGCCGTGGTCGCCCGCGTCGGTCGCCCCGGAGAGCCGGGTCAGGAGGCGGAGAGCCAGGACCGGCCCGGCGATGACCACACCGGCGTAGGGCACCACCGTCGGAAACGCGTCGGACAGCGTCTCGCGGAGCGCCCGGGCTCTGGCGGCCACACGGCGGAAGAGGTCCGGCTCACCGTCCGCCGCGGCGAACGTCGCCGTGGCCCTGACCACCGCCGCCTCGGTGACCTCGTCGAACTCGGCGCGGATCGCCCGGGGATCGCGAACCGCACGAGCCAGGTTCCGGCCGGCAACGCGGGCGAACCGCGCCAACCGAGGCGCCACCGGCCGCATCGCCTCTCGGGGGAAGGGCGCGAGGACGCCTTCCTCACGCAGGTCGGCGAAGATGCGGCGGGCGCTCGGGTCGACCGCCTTCAGAAGTCCGGGCAGCACCTTGGCGCCGAGCGGGTTGCGCAGGGCGCGGTCCAGGCGCATCCAGAGCCGCTCACCCGCGGTGCCGATGTACGGGTTGGTCTCGGGGTCCAGCGCCGCGCCCATGACGCGGGCACCGCCGGACATGACGCAGCGGATCGCGTCGGCGCCGAGCGGGGTGATCGGCGCGAGCACGCCCTGGACGGCGCCGAAAGAGAGGTACACGGCACCCTTCGGCGCGTTCGCCGGGATCGGGAAGAGCGACGTGATGGCTCGGGCCTGGAGGAGCGCGACCTCGCCGCCGGCGATGGCCCACTCGATGTCCTGGGGCGTTCCGTACTCCTCCTGGACGCGACGGCCGAGGTCGACCAGCGCCCGCACGTCGGAGTCGGACAGGGTCGCCTCGGCGCCGCGGTCGCTGTCGCGGGTCTCGACGCCGCCGTCCGTCAGCGACGCGGTGACGACCGCCTTGGCGCCGAGCGTCCGCTCGAGGACGCGTTCGGTGGCGGCATCGGCGACGTAGTGGTCCGGTTCCACGAGGCCGGAGACCAGCGCCTCGCCCAGCCCGAACGTCGCATCGATGGCCATCTGGCCGCGGTGCCCGGTGAGTGGGTTCGCCGTGAACAGCACGCCTGCCGTGTCGGCCGGGACCATGCGCTGCACCGCGACGGCGAGCGCAGCAGACTCGTCGGCGATTCCGGCGCGGCGCCGGTAGGTGATCGCACGCGCCGTCCACAGGCTCGACCAGCAGGCCACGACGGCGTCGAGCAGGCCGTCCTCGTCCGAGACGCCCAGCAGGGTGTCCTGCTGCCCGGCGAAGGACAGGTCGGGGAGGTCCTCGGCGGTGGCGGACGAGCGCACTGCGACGGGTCCGCCGCCGAGCTTCCGGTATGCGTCGAGGACGGCCCGAGCAACCGGTTCGGTGAGGACGGTGGTCGCCGAGGTGTCCGCGAAGGCCGCGCGGATTTGCCGAGACGCCTCGTCGACCGATCCAGCGTCGTCGGGGTGGGCATCGGCGAGGGCCGAGTCGACCCGGTCGCGGAGCCCGCGCTCGTGCACGGCCACTCCGAACGCCTCGGTCGTGACCGTGAAGCCCGGCGGGACAGGGAACCCCGCACGGGTCAGCCGGGAGAGGTTGACCGCCTTGCCACCGGCCTCATCCAGGGTTGTCGGGTCCTCGAAGAAGCGCACCAGCGTCATGGCTCATCCTTTTTCTCCACGTGATGAAATAAGGGTAGCACCAAGCATGGGGCCACCGGCAGCACGTGAAGCCCGGTGTCGTAGCGGCTGTCACAGCGGCTCTCGTGCTGTTCCCACAGCAACCTTGCCGGTACCAGCGCCGCTGTGACCCCGTCCTCACATGGTGTAGCCGAATCGTCTCGCCATCCACAGCTCCGAAGCTGGCCTCCGCGCGGGGGAACGGCGTCCTCGACGCTGGGCGCATGCTGCCTCCGCTTACCGCCGAGCTGGTCGACCGCCAGCTGGGCCTTGCCACGCGCCGGCAGCTGCTCGACGGCGGGGTAACCACAGCGCAGATCCGGTGGGCCGTCGGACGACGGTGGCGGGTGGTCCTTCCTGGGGTCTTGTTGCTTGACGGCGGACTGCCGTCGACGCAGCAACGCCTCATCGCTGCTTTGCTTCTGGCTGGGCCGGATTCCTGGCTTGCGGGGCCGACGGCGGCGGCGCTGCACGGCCTGCCAGGCTGCCGCGTCACGCCGCCGGTGCACGTCCTCGTGCCACCTCATCGCACGACCCGAACGGTCGGCTGGGTTCGGATCTCTCGAAGCTATTTGCTGGACGAGCGCCTCGTCTCCCAGGGTCCATTGCGCATCTCGTGCCGGCCGCGGGCGCTGGTGGACGCTGCCGCGGCTTCGCCCGACGACGCCGAAGTCCGGGCCCTGTTCATCGACGCGATCCATTCGCGCCTGGTCCGCCTCGACGACGTCGCCCATTGGATCGAGGCTCGTGAGAGCAGTGGCCGCCTACGGCTTCGCCGAGCGTTGGCCGAGGCCGCCACCGGAGTGTGGTCGGTCCCTGAGGCGGACCTGATGAGGCTGGTGGCCGCGGACGGCCGGTTGCCTGAACCGTGGGCCAACCCGACGCTGCGAGATGCCGCCGGTCGGCGGCTCACGACGCCAGACCTGTGGTTCGACGACGTAGCCCTGGCGGTGATGGTTCACTCGCGCCGATTCCACGCCGGAGCGCTCGACTGGGAGGCCACCGTCACGGACGACGAGGACCTCCGGTCCGCCGGCATCGAGGTCGTGACCGTCACGCCGGTCACGATCGCCAGTCAGCCGGACCATGTCCTCGAGCGCGTTTTCGGCGCATACCTGCGGGCGAGGGGCCGCCTCCGACCCATCCACATCGCGGCCGAACGACGTCATCTCACCTGGGGCGTCGCCGGAGCGGCGCTGGTAGCGGCGAACGAGTCGTGAGCACGACATGGTCGCCGCTACGACAGCCGCCGGCACCGTCCCCGGGACCCCGGGCGGATTAGGTCGGAGCGCTCCGCCTGCCGTAAGATCGTCTGTTGGGCGTTCTGTGCTCGGGCGCCCATTTTCAGTGTCATGTCACCGTGACCGCATGTTCCCAGAGCACACGACGGATAGACGGAGGACATGGCCAAGAAGGACGGTGTCATCGAGATCGAGGGCACGATCGTCGAGGCGCTCCCCAACGCGATGTTCCGCGTGGAGCTGACGAACGGGCACAAGGTGCTCGCCCACATCTCGGGCAAGATGCGCCAGCACTACATCCGGATCCTGCCTGAGGACCGCGTCGTGGTGGAGCTCTCGCCGTACGACCTCGACCGCGGCCGGATCGTCTTCCGTTACCG
>Ga0307314_10000170_pt1 | contig 13914 bp, 12 predicted proteins | sample ER_DNA_204_FD_194493 | JGI IMG/M metagenome (GOLD analysis project Ga0307314, IMG submission 194493) | Bulk soil microbial communities from the East River watershed near Crested Butte, Colorado, United States - ER_DNA_204 | ecosystem: Environmental > Terrestrial > Soil > Floodplain | place...
CATCTGGATGCTCATCACCTGATCCCATGGATTCGGGGCGGCCGTACCGATCTAGACAATTTGATCTTGTTATGCCGGTGGCATCACACCGCGGTCCATGAGGGCGGAGTCGCCATCACTGGTGACGGTGAGGGTTGGGTGTTTACCAAACCGGATGGGCAGCCCTGTGATTGGTGGGTCGACGACGAAAACCTGGCCCGCCACCTGGACTTCGCGCTACGCCGTCGCCAGCAGCTTGATCAACTAGCGGCGGTGGACAGCTTCCAGCATCCCGACGCCAAAACCATTCGGCCCCGGTGGGCCGGTGAAAACTTCGACCTGCACGCCTGCGTGGAAGCGCTGTTCACCATCAAACTTCCCAACCCGTCCCTGGACCTTGATCAACAAGCCGCGTAGGCCGCCCAGCCTCGACCTCACTGCCGATCAAGGAACTCCATCACCTCGGTCTGGTCCACCCCTGGGAACGCCCCCGCAGGCAGGCTGGCTAGCAGGGCAGAGTGCACCCGAGCACTTGGCCAGCTCGCCTCTTGCCAACGGGCCGAGAGCTCAGGCGGTGGCAGCATGCAGCATGTTGGATCGGGACAGCGCGACTTCGAGCGGTGCTGAGTGCCACGGCCTCGGAACCACTTGACGTGCTCGTACGGTGTCCCGACTGCCACCGAATACGCTTCCCGCTCGCCCTGCTCGGCAACTGCGGTGCACCAAAAGGTTCCGCTAGGGGTATCGGTGTACTGCTGGTACGGCTTGGTCCAATCAGGCTGATCGAAGACCCTACGGGCCGTCCAGAACCGGCAGACCCGCTGGCCTTCCACTGACCCGGCGCTGTCTGCCGGAAAAGTGACCCCGTCATTGGCGTAGGCCTTGTAGATGATTCCCGCCTTGTTGATCTTCATGAAGTGCACCGGGATCTCCAGGTGGATGGTGGCCAGGTTGGTGAATCGATGCGCTGCCATTTCGTACGAGGTCAGATAACGATCGCGCAGGTCTTCGATCTCGAGATCCTTGTTGCGTTTCGCATCTTGCAGGTACGCCACCGCCCACCGTTGTGGGATCAGCACGGCCGCGGCGAAGTAATTGACCTCCACCCGCTGTGCCAGAAACTCGGCATAGTCGGCCGGCGGTCGGTGCTGCAGCACCACGTGTCCCAGCGCGGCGAGGGCGAGGGTGCGCTGGGCCGCGTTGTCGCTGGTCGGCAGAAAGATCCGTCGGCCAGCAAGATCAGTTACCGACCGCGTCGATTGCGGCAAATCGGGCACCGAGTGCAGGGTGAAGCCGAGCCGGTCGGCAATCGCATTCACTCGATGCCGGGTCAACGGCCCGCCGTCATGATCAACGCCGATCAGCAACTCGTCAGCCAGTTCCTCAATGGCCGGGAAGTAATTATCCGAAGCGCGCATCCTGGCTCGCAGCTCGGCGTTGGCCCGCCGCGCATACTCCGGCGTGCCGTCCCGCTCGGCGCCGTACGCGGCAAGACGATCATGCAGCGCCACCAGCGACTCCAGTGCATCCAGCGGGAGTCGGGGGCCAGTCTTCACGGCAGGGATGTCCAGTTCGGCGAAGGAGCGTGACCGTTGCGCTCGCTCGAGCTTCAGCTCCAGCGCAGCTCGCCGGCTAGGTGCAGCCTCGGTCAGTAGATCGGCCAGCTCGCAGTCGAGCGCCTCCGCGAGCGCAACAAGGGTGGAGACCTTGGCCTCTCGCTTGCCCGTTTCGATCAGCGATACGGCGGAGGCGGAGAGTCCGATCCGCTCACCCAAGGCGTCCAAAGTGAGGCCGGATTTCTTGCGCCGGTGCCTGACAGACTTTCCGATCATCAGCGGATCGAGTCCGCTCGGATGGTTGACCTTGGCTGCGTCGCCGTCCCGTGCGGCCACAAGTCGTAACGCCGGCTCCTTGTCAATATTCGCAAACCTTGACGGTCGGGAGCGCGACGTCGATGTCATACCTCGATCTCAACCCTTGCAGCAGGATTCTGCAAGTCCTGGGATTCGTCAAGAACAGCGGATCTTGACCAGACCGGACCTCGGACTGGACTACTCAAAGCCACCAGAGTGGGTGTCACGGCCACCATCGACGGCCGCCAGAACAAGGGAGTTCGGAATGACCACCATGCTGCCCGCCAGGGAAACGACCCACCTCACGCCTGAACAACTGCTGCAGCGCGACTGGGCTACCAGCGCACGTTGGGCGGGCATTGAGCGCAGCTACACATCGGCTGACGTGGTCAACCTGCGCGGATCGGTGGTGGAGGAGCAGACACTGGCCAGGAACGGCGCGACGCGCCTCTGGCAACTGCTGCGTGAGCAAACCTACGTCCGCGCGCTTGGGGCGTTGACCGGAAACCAGGCCGTACAGCAAGTCAAAGCCGGGCTGCAGGCGATCTATCTGTCCGGGTGGCAGGTAGCCGCGGACGCAAACCTGGCCGGCCACACCTATCCCGATCAGAGCCTGTATCCGGCCAATTCGGTGCCGGCTGTAGTCCGCCGGATCAATAACGCCATGATGAGGGCTGATCAGATCGCCTGGGCCAAAGGGGAGAACCGCGACCAACCCGGTGAGTTGATCATCCCGATCATCGCCGACGCCGAGGCGGGCTTCGGAGGTCCACTGAACGCGTTCGAGCTGATGAAGCAGATGATCATGGCTGGCGCGGCCGGCGTGCACTGGGAAGATCAACTTGCTTCGGAGAAGAAGTGCGGGCATCTCGGCGGCAAGGTGCTTATTCCCACCCGACAGCACGTTCGCACTCTTAACGCGGCACGGCTCGCCGCCGACATTCTGGGCACCGAGACCTTGATCATCGCGCGCACCGACGCGCTCGCGGCAAACTTGATCACCTCCGATGTGGACCCGGTGGATACGCCTTTCTGTACCGGAGAACGCACTAACGAAGGCTTCTACCGCGTCCGGTCAGGTCTGGAGCCGGTGCTTGCCCGGGCCAAGGCGTACGCGCCGTACGCCGACCTCATCTGGGTCGAGACGGGCACTCCGGACCTCGGGCTGGCACGGGAGTTTGCGACCGAGCTGCACAAGGACTTTCCCGGCAAGATGCTGGCGTACAACTGCTCGCCGTCGTTCAACTGGAAGGCCAGCCTTGATGATCGCCAGATCGCGGAGTTCCAAGATCGACTTGGCGAGCTCGGCTATCGCTTCCAGTTCATTACGCTGGCGGGCTTCCACGCGCTGAACCACGCGATGTTCAGCTTGGCCCGCGGGTACGCCCAGGATGGGATGACCTCCTATGTGGCGCTGCAGCAGGCTGAGTTCGCCGACGAGCCGTATGGCTACAGCGCCACCCGGCACCAGGCGGAGGTCGGCACCGGTTACTTCGACAAGGTCGCCACCGCGCTCAATCCGCGCAGCGAGACGACCGCCCTGGCGGGCTCGACCGAGGCCGCCCAGTTTCACTGATCACCCAGTTCTACTGATTACGGCATCGCCAGGAGAATAATCATGACCATCACCGCTGAACCGCCACCCCGAACCCTGCCGCAGTACCGGCACCAGCCCTTGCACGCCACGGACAACCCGCTGACTAGCCGGTTAAGCGTGGTCGGCACCATGCATGATCGCTTCGAAGAGATTCTTACCGACGACGCGCTGGACTTCGTGTGTGGGCTGCACGGCCAGTTCGCCGGTCGGCGGGCCGAGCTGTTGGCGGTCCGGCGCAGCCGCGACGACCAGAGGCTGCCGTTTCGCTTTCTGGCCGAAACGGCAGAAGTCCGCGAGGATCCGACCTGGCGAGTCGCGCCGATCGCTCCCGGGCTCGCGGACCGTCGCTGCGAAATCACCGGACCGCCAACTCAGAAGATGACCATCGGCGCGCTCAACTCCGGAGCGCGGGTATGGATGGCTGATTTCGAGGACGCCACCTCGCCGACCTGGTTCAACATCATCGACGGGCAGCTCAACCTGTACGACGCGATCCGCCGGCAGATCGACTTTACTGACGCCGACGGCCGGCGCCACGAACTCGGCCTGGAGACGGCAACGATCATGGTGCGGCCCCGCGGTTGGCACCTAACCGAGAACCACCTGGTGATGGACGGTCAGCCAATTCCAGCGGCCTTTGTGGACTTCGCTCTGTTCTTCTTCCACAATGCGCAAACCTTGATCGACAACGGGCAGGGTCCGTACTTCTACCTGCCGAAGCTGGAGTCGCACCTCGAAGCTCGGCTGTGGCACGACGTATTCGCCTGGTCGGAGGAAGCGCTCGGCATTCCGCACGGCACCATCCGGGCCACCTGTCTGGTCGAGACCCTTCCGGCCGCGTTCGAGATGACCGAGATCCTCTACGAGCTACGCGAGTACTCCGCCGGGCTCAATGCCGGTCGCTGGGATTACATCTTCTCCTTCATCAAGAACTTCGCCGACGACCCCAGCCGGGTGCTGCCGAACCGCGAGATGATCACCATGACGGTGCCGTTCATGCGGGCGTACACCGACTTGCTGGTCAAGACCTGCCATGAGCGTGGCGCCCACGCCATTGGTGGCATGGCGGCCTTCGTGCCCAGTGGAGCCGACCCGGATGCGACATCTGTCGCACTGGAGCGCACTCGAGCCGACAAGGCACGGGAGGCCAGCGATGGCTTCGATGGCTCCTGGGTAGCCCATCCCGCCCTCGTGGCCACTTGCACCGAGGTGTTTACCTCGGTCCTAGAGGAGCGGCCGCACCAAATCGAGCGCCGCCGCGACGAGGTAGCGGTTACGGTCGAGCAACTGATCGAGCTGGGCGACCTGCCGCGCACGATCACCCTGGCGGGCGTACGCACGAACCTGCGCGTTCCGCTGGCGTACCTGTCGGCCTGGATTGGCGGCCGAGGCGCGGTGGCCATCAACCACCTAATGGAAGACGCAGCCACCGTTGAGATCTCGCGGATGCAGATCTGGCAATGGATCCGTCACAGCGCGCGCATGACTGGAGGGATGGCAGTCACTCGGGACTTGGTCGCTGCGATGCTGACCGAGGAGGTGGAGCTGGCGCTCGAGGAGACCGATCCCGAGCAGAGCTGGCAGGTTGCGGCCGCGCGAGACATTCTCGAGCACGGCTTTCTGGATGCGGAGTTCCCCTCCTTTGTGACCAGCTACGGCTATAGCCACTACCTCTCTGGCCGCACTAATTCATGACATAGGCAAGCCAGCGCGGATCGGGGGAGCGCTCACCGCGCTCCATCGAGTGCACTAGCTCCACGACACGGTCGTTGCACGGTGTCGGTACGCCGAGCTCGCGCCCACGCAACGCCACGCCGCCATTGACGACGTCGACCTCGGTCGCGCGTCCCGCCTCGAGGTCCTGCAGCATCGACGGGCGAACATTGCCGCCCTCCCTCATGTACTCGGCAAGCGCCGCGTCGTCGAAACGGTGCGGATCGACATGGATCAATTCGAGCTCCAGCCTCTGCGCGTCGGCCACAGCCACGCCTTCAGCCCAAAGCGCGAAGACGGCGTCGCGGCCCTGCTCCGCCACTCCGCCGTAACGCAGCCCGGACACCGCCGAGAGTCCCGTGAACGTGCTGTTGATCAACAGCTTCGACCAGATCATCCCGCGCACGTTGTGCGTGATCCGCACGTGGCCGACGGTCTCGAGACAGCGGGCAAGCACTCGTAACCGCTCGCTGTCGGAGCCGTTGAGCTCGCCGATCATGAAGCCGCCGAGTGAATCCCGCACCAGCCGCCCCGGACCTACATTCGAGCCGCCCCATTCGACAACGCAGGCCAGGAGGTTGCCCTTGCCGACAATTTTCTCAATGCGGTCCTGGATCAGTCCGTTGCCGAGCGATACGAAGGTCTCGATGCCGCCGCGGGCGACGAGCGGTTCCAGCACCTCCTGGTGCAGCGGCGACTTGACAGCTATCAACGCGAAGTCGAAGTCGCCATCAAGTCCGTCAATGCTGCTGACGGCATTCAGCACGACGGTATGCGCGACACCCTCTTGTTCGTAGACGAGCCCCGGATCACGCAGCCGGGCGACGTGCTCAACGTTCGCGTCGAGCACCACGACGTCGCATTGCATCTGGGCAGCGGTGACGCCCCCGATCGCTCCGCCGCCCACGACAAGGATCCTCGGCATGAACCTCAGGGTAGGCGGCGACACTAGATCGCCGCGACGGCCTCGCCGACGGGCGTGTCACCGCCCATGAGCTCGAAGGTCCGGCCGATTGTGGTCGGCGAGTCGAGCACGGCAGCGAGCACCGCCGCGACGTCATCGCGCGTCACCTGTCCCCGCGGAACACTCTCACCAAGACTGACCCGGCCCGTGCCGGCGTCGTTGGTGAGGCCGCCCGGCCGCACGATCGTCCAGTCGAGCCCACTCGCTTGCACAGCCTCGTCCGCGCGGCCCTTCGCGCGCAGGTAGACGCTAAATGTGTCGTCACCACGCACCTCGGGATTCGCCCCCACGCTGCTGACGATCACATAACGACTGATCCCGGTCTGCTTCGCCGCCGTAATCAGCTTCACCGCACCGCCGTAGTCCATCGTCTCCTTGCGCTCCGACCCGCTGCCTGGACCGGCACCGGCGGCGAAGACGACGGCATCACAGCCCGTGATCGCCTGCGCGACTTCATCCTCAGTCGCGTGCTCGAGGTCGACCGCTACGGGCTCGGCGCCGACTTGCCTTATGTCCTCGGCGTGGTCGGGATTACGTATAAGAGCGACGGCCTGGTCGCCACGTTGCGACAAGATCTTGGCCAGGCGTCGAGCGATCTGGCCGTGACCTCCTGCTATGGCTACTCGCACGGCTTCAAACCTAAACCGTTGCGCGACGCTGTTGCGCCCCGGGTCGGGAGGCCACCAGCCGAGAAATTCCACGTGTCTACCCAGGTGTGACACACTAGGACGTGCTGTTGCAATTCTTGAGCCGTGGTAAGTGCTACGCCCTGGAACTTTGCGTGGGCGTTAGCGATCAACTGCCGTCCGACAGCAGTCAGAGAGTCGCGCGGTGCGACCTCTAGATGCTAGGAGAGATTTACATGGCACAAGGAACCGTGAAGTGGTTCAACGGCGAGAAGGGCTTCGGCTTCATTGCGGTCGATGGTGGCGGCGCGGACGTGTTCGTGCACTACAGCGCGATCGAGTCGAGCGGCTACCGCTCACTGGATGAGGGGCAGCGGGTGGAGTTCGAGACCACCCAGGGCCCGAAGGGTCCCCAGGCGGACAAGGTTCGCGCCATCTAGTTCCAAACACTGAGTAAGCAAGAAGCGTCGGTCATTGACCGGCGCTTCTTGTTCAATGACCGGGGGGTTCTGTCACTACCTGGCATACCGGGCACTTCACCAGTAGACATAGCTGTGGCGACTAGTTCGGCCGCCACCACCAGCGGAAAAGAAAGAATCACATGTCCACCTGGCTGATCACCGGATGCTCCACAGGTCTGGGTCGCGCCCTGGCCGAGGCGGTGATCGCCTCGGGTCACAACGCGGTCGTCACTGCCCGCGACGTCGAGAAGGTCGCCGACTTGGCGGCTGACAAGACCGACCGCGTACTCCCACTGCCCCTTGACGTGACCGACACCGCCCAGATCAGGAACGCCGTCGGGAAGGCCGAGGAGCAGTTCGGCGGCATCGACGTCCTTGTCAACAACGCCGGCTACGGCTACCGCGCAGCCGTCGAGGAAGGTGACGACTCCGACATCCGTGCACTGTTCGAGACGCAGTTCTTCGGTGCGGTCGCGATGATCAAGGCGGCGCTCCCAGGGATGCGTGCCCGCCGCTCCGGCGCGATCGTCAACATTTCCACGATCGGCGTCCAGATCATGCCGGCGGGCTCCGGTTACTACGCCGCGTCCAAGGCCGCGCTCGAAGCCATGTCCGGCGCGCTCCGCGGCGAATTGCAGCCGCTCGGAATCTCGGTCACCGTCGTCGAGCCTGGCGCTTTTCGCACTGACTTCGCTGGCCGCTCACTCACCCAGTCGAGCACCGTCATCGACGACTATGCCGACACCGCCGGCAAACGCCGCAAGGAACATGACACGGCGCACGGCACCCAACCCGGCGACCCGGCAATGGCAGCCAAAGCGATCATCGCCGCAGTCGAGTCCGACGAGCCGCCGGCGTTTCTGCTGCTGGGCAATGATGCGCTCAAGACCTACCGCCGGCTAGCCGAAGCCAGACTCGAGACCATTGAAGCTTGGGAGCGCCTCAGTACGAGCACCGACATCGACGCCCGCAAATGAGGCTTCTGGGAGCCGTCGCAGATCTGAGCGGTGCCCTCAATGTGGCAGCTGACCCTTCGGGTAGCCGCCGTTGCTGTAGAGCAGCTGTCCGTTGATCCAGGCGCCGCTCGGGGACAGTAGGAAGCGGACAAGATTGGCAGTGTCGGTGGGGGTTCCGAGGCGTCCTGTCGGTTGTTCGGCGATAGCACTGGCGCGAGTCGCGTCGTCCATCCAGCCGGTGTCGACAGGTCCGGGGTTGATCACGTTCGCGCGCAATCCAAGGCCAGCTAGTTCGTGCGCCGAGGCGAGTACGAGTCGGTCCAGTGCCCCCTTAGTAGCACCGTAGGGGAGGTTGCCGACGGTGTGATCGCTGGTCAGCGCTATCACGGCACCGCCTTCGGGGCCGAGCTGACGGGCGAATCCGGCGATAAGCAGCCAGGAGGCTCGCACATTGACGGCGTAGTGCCGGTCAAAGCTCTCCACGGAGGTGTCGAGTACGCCCGAATTCACGCTCTCGCAATGCGACAGCACCACTGCGTCCAGCGGGCCGATTCGTTCCGCGGCGGTGTTGATCAAGGCCGACGCTGCGCTTGGATCCTCGAGGTCGGCCGGGATGAGTTCTACTTTCGCGCCACGACTTCGCAGCTCTTCTACCAACCGATCTGGGTCGTTCCCCGCGTCAGCCATGTGGAGCCGTTCGTCATACGGCCGCCAAAACGAAAGCCCGAGATCCCAGCCGTCGGCAGCCAGTCCAGCTGCGATACCGGCGCCGATCCCTCGGAGCCGTCCGACGCCGGTAATCAGAGCGGTCTGCGCCATAGCGCTCATCCTGACAGTTCGCTAGGACACAACGTCCTCGGGCGAGAGCTGCTCAGCGCGGTACGAGCCGGAACGTGGCTGCAGTGGCGTCCGGCTCGACCATCGGTCGGACATAGCTGTCTGGATATCGGGTGTATTTGCTGCGGTACGCGTCGTGAATCGCGGGATGCACGCTGTCGTCAGGCTCCTCGAAGGTGACATCACGCTCGACGCCGGCGGCTCGAATGCGGCCCTCGTGACGCTGCAGCGCCCGCCGGAACCAGACGCCGGAGCGTCCTCGCCAGGACCGCACATACAACTCATCTCCCACGCGCACGACCCAGATGGTCGTGTACGGACGCAAGCTCCCGTCCTGTCGATACGAGGCGATCTCCAGCTCATCGGCGGGACCGATCCGGGAGAGCTCGGTGTCCGTCCATCCGCTCATTCGGCGTCAGCCCATGTCGTCGAGGGCGGTGATTTCCTCCGGCGTGAGACGCAGGCCAGCGGCGGCCACGTTCTCCTCGAGGTGGTCGATCGATCCGGTGCCGGGGATCGTCAGCATCGTCTCTGACCGTGCCAACAGCCAAGCTAGTGCCACCTGATGCGCGGTCGCGCCGTGGTGCTCAGCAATGTCGATCAGCGTGGGAAGTCGGTCGAGGTTCTGGATCGGCGCCCACGGCAGAAAGGTCATCTCCTCTTGCTCGCAGAGGTCGACAAGCCCGTCCGATTTGCGATCGCCCGGGTTGTAGCGGTTCTGGATGGACACGATTGGCGTCAACACTTGAGCCCGCCGCAGCTGATCCTCGTTGACGTTGGACAGGCCGATATGGCGGATCTTGCCCTCGTTCTTCAGAGCGACCAAGGTGTCGATCGAATCCTCGAGCGGCACTGCACGGTCGGGCCTATGCAACTGGTACAGGGGAATCTGGTCCAACCGCAGGCGCTGCAGGCTGCCCTCACACGCCTCACGTAGATGCTCCGGCCGCCCGTCTGGATCCCACCGCCCCGGCCCGGGGCGTACGAGTCCACCCTTGGTGGCGATCACCAGATCGTCCGGATAGGGATGCAGCGCCTCGGCGATGAGCTCCTCGCTCACGTTGGGCCCGTACGAATCAGCCGTGTCGATGAAGTTGACGCCGAGTTCGACAGCGCGCCGCAGCACCGCCCGGGCCTGGTTCCGGTCAGGCGGGTCGCCCCAGATGCCTCGACCCGTGATCCGCATCGCGCCGAAGCCCAGACGGTTGACCGTGATATCCCCACCGATGTCGACCGTTCCGGCGTCCGCCGCCGTTGCTCCAGTGGTCGCGGGCATTCGATACTCCTTCTCGCCATAACTCAGTCCGTCAGACATCAAGGTATTACCCGATCCGCAGGCTGGGTCGTTGCCTTGGAAAGCGCGAATACTGGCTAAATGAAGGTGCTGTGGGTGCTGCCAGCCACCCTAGTACTGATCGCGTGCAGTGCCGCAGCGCCGAATACGTCGGTGTCGCCAGCGCCAGCGGCCACTTCAACTGTCGCAACAGCGCCACGAGCTTCCGCAACGACGGCTCGGCCGAGCACGACTCCGACGCCGAAGGCGACCAACAAGCCCAAGCCGCATCCGATTTCAGTCCAGGCCTTGATCAACAAGAAGTACGACGGACACAACCTGAAACTGGGTCGGCTACTTGCCGACTACGGCGCGTACAAGCGCTACGTGATCACCTATCGAGGCGACGGCCTCAAGATCTCTGGGGTCATGAACGTCCCGGACGGCAAGGGCCCGTTTCCAGTCCTGGTGCTCAACCACGGCTATATCGACCCCGACACGTATTTCCCGGGTCAAGGCATGCCACGCGAACACGATTACCTGGCGCGACACGGCTACGTCGTACTGCACACCGACTATCGAGGCCATGCCTCCTCCGACAATGACCCGAACGTCGATTACGAGCTCCGCTTGCCGTACGCGGTTGACACGATCAACGCCGTCAAGGCGGTCAAGTCCTCCAAGTTGCCGTTCCTGGACAAAGATCGGATCGGTTGGCTGGGACGCTCCATGGGCGGCGGTGTGACCTTGACCGCATTGGTGGTCCAGCCGGGCCTGGTCGATGCCGCCGTCATCTACGCGTCGGTGAGCTCGATGGCCGCGGACAACTGGAAGCAGTTCTATCGGCCGTCGGAAGATCGGTCGCGAACCAACCGCCGGATCGCCCGGACGTACGGCCTGCCGGACAAGTCGCCAGAATTCTGGCGCGCAGCGTCGCCGCGGCCGTACTTCGATCGGATCACTGAGCCGGTGCTGGTCCACCACGGCACCGCAGACGACACCTGCCCAATCCGCTGGTCAGAAGCGACGGTCAAGGCGCTGAAGGCCGCCGGCAAAGATGTCACATTCGTCAAATACCGGGGGGAGGGCCACACATTCGAGCGCCGATGGCAGCGCTCGATTGAGCGCACAGTCGCCTTCTTCGACAAGCACCTGGAGTGATGGACTCGACGCGATAGCCGGCCCACAATCGAAAGTGGTCACAAACAGCGCATCTGAATCGATCTAGCAGTGTCGTCGCTGACCACTTTTGCTGCAAATCCCGGCGCGGAATCGTCACGGCAAGAACTCTTCGGCAATCGAATCGGCCACATGGGGTAATGAAACCCTCGATGGCAGAACCACAGGCTCTCATTGCCGATCGATACCGTTTGCTGCGCCGCATCGGCAGCGGCGGCATGGGCGTGGTCTGGGAAGGCTGGGATGAGCGTCTGGAACGTCGCGTCGCGGTCAAGCAGCTGTACCGCCAGTCAGCAGCCTCAACAAAGGAAGCAGAGCTGGCCAACCAGCGGGCGATGCGTGAGGCTCGGATCACCGCACGACTCCAGCACCCGCACGCAGTAGCGGTATTCGATGCGGTTGAGCAGGACGGCCAGTTGTGTCTGATCATGCCATTCATCCCCTCGATCACCCTTGCCTCAGTGCTGGAAGAGGGTGGACCACTGCAACCGGAGGAAGCCGCCAAGGTAGGTGCCGACGTCGCGTCAGCACTGGCAGCCGCCCATACGGTCGGCATCGTCCACCGCGACGTGAAGCCGGGCAACATCTTGATCGCCGATGACGGTTCGGCGTTGATCAGCGACTTCGGAATCGCCCGAGCTCTGGGGGATGCGACGCTGACAAGCAGCGGGATGATCCACGGGACGCCGGCCTACCTGGCTCCTGAAGTCGCCCGCGGTAGCGAAGCCGACTTTGCCTCGGATGTGTTCTCGCTGGGCTCCACGCTGTACACCGCGCTGGAGGGCCGCCCACCGTTCGGCACCGACGACAACACCATGGCATTGCTGCATCGCGTGGCCTCCGGGCAATTTCCGCCTCTGCAGCACAGTGGCCAACTGGCCCCCCTGATCATGCGCATGCTCTCGATCGATCCTGACGCTCGGCCGTCGATGGGCACAGTGAGCGAAAGTCTCGCGCGGCTGGCAGGCTCCAATGCCGACTCCCAGCCAGCTACCGTTCCGGCCCCAATCGCAGAACCCGAGCCGTCGGCAGCCCCTTCCCCAAGCCCCACCCCATCCCCAACCCCAGCCCCAGCCCCGGGCAGTCAAGATCAGCTCCCACCCCAACCCCGGCAGCGGCGCGGCCTAGCGGCTGCGGTAGCCATAGTTGCTCTAATCGGCATTGGAATTCTGGTGACTGCCCTCCTCGTGAACGACCGCAGAGCCGCGGATCCGACGGCCGGCAATGGCGAATCGAGCTCGGCCGTACCTGCGAGCGCGAGTGTCTCCGGGCCCTCGTCACCGACTCCGAGCGCCGCATCGCCGACTTCGACAGCATCCGCACCCCAGCAAGGTCCGGCGCCGAAACCAACGCCACGGGCCCGAGCTCGTACGTCCTCCAGGGCTCCAGCGCCAACAACTCCACCGACGGTTCGGGGTACCCCCACGGCAGCGCAGCTCAGGCGGGCGATCACCAGCTACTACGCCTTGATGCCTCGCAACACCGATGCGGCGTGGCCGCGGATGACGGCCTCATATCAAACCAACCATGCCGGCGGACGGCAGGCTTACCAGCGCTTCTGGGATGCCATCAGCAAGATCACCGTGGCTGATGTGAAAGGCATACCGCCAGATGGAGCGCAGGCGACACTCACCTACTACTTCAAGGACGGCCGGGTGGTACGCGAGCGGACCGCGTACGGACTGGTCAATGAGGACGGACGCCTCAAGATCAGCAGCTCGACGGTGCTCAGCAGCGTGACGCTCTCAACGTCCTAATCCGCCTCCAGCCTGCCCGGACGCTTGTACGCCACGCCGCGGAATATGCGTCACCAACCGTTTCGGTCCCGCGACAAGGATCACGACGACCGCGACCAGGACATACAGCGCGACCATGAACCACCAGATCAGCTGATAGCCGTCGCCAACGAACTCGGGCAGCATGAACCGGCCCGCTGTATCAATGGCGGCGTGGCAGATGATCACGATTGGCAGACTGCCGTTGGTGCTGTTGTACAGCCAGGAAAAGATCACCGACAGCGCCAGCGCCCATGTCACAAATTGCATCGGAGGCCGCTGCTCTGTCGGATCAGAGATCAGTTCAGGTAGATGCCACAGTCCCCAAAGGACACCGAGCACCAATGCCGCCCAGATGGCATCGAGTCGAGGTTGCAGCCTGGGAAGGGCAAACCCGCGCCAGCCAATCTCCTCGAAGAACCCGACGATAATGATGGTCGAGAGGAAGAAGTAGGTAATCGCCTGCCAATCTGTGTAACCGCCGGTCCGGCGCACAGGCGCCCCGGCCGCAACGGCCAGTAGTGCCGTAAGACCAGCAAGGACAAACGGACCGAGCAGCGCGATGACGTACCAGATCGGATGCACCCGCCAGCGTCCCAGCTGCCGCAGCAAGGCCCACAGCTCATGCCTTCCGCCTGCCAAGAGAGCAACGATCACTGCTGCGATCAAGGGCCCAAAAGGCACCAGCGGACTGCTGGTGG
>Ga0307314_10000184_pt1 | contig 13334 bp, 10 predicted proteins | sample ER_DNA_204_FD_194493 | JGI IMG/M metagenome (GOLD analysis project Ga0307314, IMG submission 194493) | Bulk soil microbial communities from the East River watershed near Crested Butte, Colorado, United States - ER_DNA_204 | ecosystem: Environmental > Terrestrial > Soil > Floodplain | place...
CGAGCACAGCGAGGATCTCGGGCTTGAGCCGGGCCCCTTGGCATTGCGGGCACGGCACCTCGCGCATGTACCCCTCGTAACGCTCCCGGCTCCAGTCGGAGTCGGTCTCGGCGTGTCGCCTCTTGACGAAGGGGACCACGCCCTCGAACCCCGTGGTGTAGGACCGATCACGGCCGTAGCGGTTCCGGTAGCGCACATGGACCTTGTAGTTCTCGCCGTAGAGCAGGGCCTCCTTGGCCCGCTCCGGGAGGGCCTTCCACGGCGCGTCCATCGAGAACCGCAGGTCCTCGGAGAGGGCGTTGAGGACCCGGAGGAAGTAGTCGGCGGAGCCGGATCCCTGCGACCACGGCGTGATCGCGCCCTCGTTGAGCGAGAGGTCGTCGTCGGGCACGACCAGCTCCGGGTCGACCTCGAGCTCCGTGCCGATACCGGTGCACCGTGGGCACGCGCCATAGGGCGCGTTGAACGAGAACGACCGCGGCTCGATCTCGTCGATGGCGATCGGGTGGTCGTTGGGGCAGGCCATCTTCTCGGAGAACCGCCGCTCACGCACCGCGTCCGGGTCGTCCGGGTCGACGTCGACGAACTCGATGAGGAGCACTCCCCCAGCCAGATTGAGCGCCGTCTCGACCGAGTCCGTCAGGCGCCGCTTGGCGCCGGCGTCGTTGCCCTTGGCCACGAGCCGGTCGACGACCACCTCGATGGTGTGCTTGAGCTTCTTCTCCAGCCTGGGCGGGTCGGTCAACGACACGACCTCGCCGTCGACTCGCGCCCGCGAGAACCCCTTGGTCTGCAGCTCGGTGAAGAGGTCGACGTACTCGCCCTTGCGGCCCTTGATGACCGGCGCGAGCACCTGGAACCGGGTGCGGTCGGGCAGCTCGAGCAGCCGGTCGACGATCTGCTGAGGACTCTGTCGGGTGATGGCCTCGCCGCATACCGGGCAGTGCGGGCGACCGGCGCGCGCGAAGAGCAGCCGAAGGTAGTCGTAGACCTCGGTGATCGTGCCCACGGTCGACCGCGGATTGCGGTTGGTCGACTTCTGGTCGATCGACACCGCCGGCGAGAGGCCCTCGATGAAGTCGACGTCCGGCTTGTCCATCTGACCGAGGAACTGGCGCGCATACGAGCTGAGCGACTCGACGTAGCGGCGCTGCCCCTCAGCGAAGATGGTGTCGAACGCCAAGGAGGACTTGCCGCTGCCGGAGAGCCCGGTGAAGCAGATCAGCGAGTCGCGCGGCAGGTCGACCGAGATGTCCTTGAGGTTGTGCTCCCGGGCCCCACGGACGAGCAGGTGGTCGTGCCCGAGCGGACGCAGCGAGAAGTCGTCCGGCGAGGCAGCGAAGGGCGACACGTCGGGCACCCGACAACCCTAAGCGCCCTCACCGACAGTCCTGAACCACCCCAACCGGGCCGCTTCGTCCGTAGTCCCGCTGGAACGCGGTCGACCGGCATACCCTCCCTGTATGCGGCGCACCTCACCGTCGAAGCACGCTGACCGATCCAGCGAGCACGCTCGGTCCGCGCCTCGAGGCAGCACCCTGATCCGCGACTACGCGGTGATCGGCGACATGAAGACGTGCGCCCTCGTGAGTCGCGACGGCTCCGTCGACTGGCTGTGCCTGCCCCGCTTCGACTCCCCGTCGAGCTTCACGGCGCTGCTCGGATCGGTCGACAACGGTCGCTGGCTGATCGGCCCGACCGAGCAGGCCCGCTCGACGCGCCGGTACGTCGGTGACACGTTCGTCCTCGAGACGACCCACGAGACCGACAGCGGCGTCGTCAGGGTCACCGACGTCATGCCGACCGCCGACGAGCGCGCGGACATCGTCCGGACCGTCGAGGGCGTCAAGGGCACGGTGCGGATGCGACACGAGTGGGTGGTGCGGTTCTCTTACGGGAAGATCACGCCCTGGGTCAGCCGGCACCACGGGCCGGGCGGTCCCCACGACCGCGTCATCACCGCGGTCGCCGGCCCCGACATGCTGGTGCTCCGCGGCGACCGTCTCCCCCACGCCCACGACGGGAAGCACGTGGACGAGTTCGACGTCAGCGAAGGTGAGCGCTTCACCTTCTCGACGACGTGGGCGCCCTCGCACCTCCCGATCCGGGAGCAGCTCGACAGCGACGTCATCGTCGAGACCACGCGTGAGGAGTGGCAGGACTGGGCGGACCGGTTCGAGTACCGCGGGCCGTACCGGGACATCGTCGTCCGTTCGCTCCTCGTGCTGCGGCTGCTCACCGACTCCGAGACGGGCGGCATCGTCGCCGCGCCGACGACCAGCCTTCCCGAGGACGTCGGCGGGGTCCGCAACTGGGATTACCGCTTCTGCTGGCTCCGGGACGCCTCGCTCACCCTCGAGGCGCTGATGGGGTCGGGCTTCCTCGACGAGACCAAGCTCTGGCGGCGCTGGCTGATCCGGGCGGTCGCCGGTGATCCCGAGGACATGCAGATCATGTATGCGGTCGACGGCTCCCGCGACCTGCCCGAGCGGGAGATCGGTCACCTGGCGGGATACGCCGACTCGCGACCGGTCCGCATCGGCAACGCCGCGGTCACGCAGCGGCAGACCGACGTGCTCGGCGAGGTGATGATGGCCCTCGCCGTCGGCCGGGACCGCGGGCTGGACGAGTCGGAGCGGTCCTGGCGCATCCAGCGGTCTCTCGTGGAGGAGCTGGCCGAACGGTGGGACGAGCCGGACAACGGCCTCTGGGAGATCCGCGGCCCACTGCGTCACTTCACGCATTCCCGGGTGATGGTGTGGGCCGCCTTCGACCGGGCCATCCGCGGGGTCGAGAAGCACGGGCTGCCGGGGCCGGTCGACAAGTGGCGCGACCTGCGCGAACGGGTCCGGGAGGAGGTCCTGGCCAAGGGGTTCAACGCCGAGCGCAACACGTTCACCCAGCACTACGACACGGACGAGGTCGACGCGTCGCTCCTGCTAATCCCCGTGTGCGGATTCCTCCCGGCGGACGACCCGCGCGTTCTGGGGACCATCGACGCGATAGAGCGAGACCTCATGCACGACGGGCTGCTGTTGCGGTACCGCACCGCGACCGGCGTCGACGGGCTGCCGGGGACCGAGCACCCCTTCCTCGCGTGCTCGTTCTGGCTGGTCCAAGCTCTCGCCCTGGCTGGTCGCCGCGAGCGCGCACGGGAGCTGATGGACCGGCTGGTCGGCCTCGCCAACGACGTCGGGCTCCTCTCCGAGGAGTACGACCCGGCCGACCACCGCATGGTCGGCAACTTCCCGCAAGCCTTCTCCCACCTGGCCCTCATCGGCGCAGCGCACGAGCTGGCGGGGGTCACTACGGTGAGGGCATGACCGACCGCACCACCAGGCTCGACACCGACTTCCGGACCCACCTGGTTGCGGTCGACCGGCATACCGGACTGATGCTCGCGACCGCACGCTCACTCGACCCCGGCAGCCTCGGGAAGCCCAGCCGGTGTCCCGGGTGGACGCGTGGCCACATCCTCACTCATCTCGCTCGGAACGCCGACGCGCTGGTCAACCTCGTCACCAATGCGACGACCGGCTCGTCGACGCCGATGTACGCCAGCGCCGATTCGCGCGAGGCCGACATCGAGGCCGGCGCGTGGCGGCCGTTGGACGAGCAGGTCGCCGATGTCGAGGAGAGCGCGGGCCGGTTCGCCTCGGCGGCGGCCGGTCTGACCGAGGAGATGACCGACTTGCCGCTGGTCGCGCGGAACAACACCAAGGTCAAGGCCGGCTACCTGCCCTTCATGCGGATGCGTGAGGTCGTCCTCCACCACCTCGACCTCGACGCCGACTACGGCTTCGCCGACGTCGACGACGACGTGGTGCGCTGGCTGCTGGAGGACACCGTCCGGCGCCTTCGCCACGACCCGGCCACCCCCTCGATGTCGATCCGCACCGACGAGAGCGACGTCTGGTCGATCGGCGACGGCCGGCCGACCGTGTCGGGAAGCCGCGCGGCCGTGCTCGCGTGGTTGACCCGCGGCGTCACTACCGGGGTGACAGGCACCCTCCCGACCATCCCCTCCCTCGGTTGAGATGACGACCGATGAGTATGCGGGTGACGTCACCCCTGGCGGTCCCGGCGACGTCCGAGAGCTGCCCCGGCTCACTCTCCGCAAGTGCAGCGTCTCCTCGCTCGACAACAACGCCTACCTGCTGACCTGCCGGGGGACCGGGGCTCAGCTGCTCGTCGACGCCGCCGACGACGCGACGCGGCTCCTGGATCTCGTCGAGGAGGGCGGCGGCGGGCTGGACGTCGTCGTGACGACTCACCAGCACTGGGACCACGTCCGGGCGCTCGACGAGGTCGTTGCCGCGACGGGCGCACGCACGGCCGCCGGCGCCGATGACGCGGACCATCTGCCGGTGCCCGTGGACGATCGCCTCACGCACGGCGACACGGTCCGGTTCGGTGACGTGACCCTCGACGTGGTCGCCCTGCGCGGGCATACCCCTGGGTCGGTGGCGCTGGCCTATCGGGACCCCGAGGACGAGCAGGGCCGCACCCACCTCTTCACCGGGGACTCGCTCTTCCCTGGTGGCTTAGGCAACACGAAGAACCCTGGCCAGAGCTTCGACTCACTCTTCCGCGACGTCACCGAGCGGGTCTTCGACGTCTACGACGACGACACGTGGGTGTATCCCGGGCACGGCAAGGACACGACCCTCGGAGCCGAGCGCCCGCACCTGGACGAGTGGCGCGCCCGCGGCTGGTGACCTATGGCGTGGCCGGCGGCTTGTAGAGGACCATGACCCGCCGGTTGAGCGCCTGCGCCACCGGGTCCCGGTTGTCGGCGATCGGGTCCGCCTCGCCGTAGCCGGCGGTGATCAGCCGGACCGGGTGGCCGTGGAGCCGGTCCTGGAGCAGCTGCGCGACCGCATCAGCCCGCTGGGCGGACAGCACCAGCCCGTGCTCCCAGGTGCCGAGGTCGTCGGTGTAGCCGTGGATGAAGATGCTGCCGCTCAGGCCGCGGGTCACGATGGTGTCCGCGAGGCCCTGGATGTCGCGCAGCGCCGCGGGCGTGATGACGGCGGAGTCGAACTCGAACTGAACGTTCGGGCCGACCAGGGCGAGTCCCGCGTTCGTGCTGCTGTTCAGGACGGTGGCCCGGTCCAGCGGGTTGACGCCGCCGCCGAGCTTGGCCACGCCCTGCTGGGTGGACTCCTTGATGATCGGCGGGATGTTCGGGATGGCGAGTGGCTTCGGCGTGGGTGTCACCACCGAGACGGCGATGGCGCCGGCCACGGCGTCCGCGCCCGGGAGGAGCCTCAGGGTGAGCTGGACGACGCCGACGAGCAGGCCGAGCAGGGCGAGCGCCGAGATGCCCCAGAGCGCGATCTGGCGGCGGGACCGGTCCCGGACCGCGAGCGCCGGGGCGATCGGCCGGTGCGGCGGAGGAGCACTGGGGTCCACCGGGTGTCGGGGCGGCGGGGGCGGTACGGGAAAGGCGGCGATCTCCTCCGGGGTGTAGTCCCGCACGCCGTGGGTCAGCCGCTCCCGGGCGGTGGCGACGAGGGTGTCGGCGACGCCCGCGGCTCCGACCAGCACGCCGAGCTGGCCGAGGACCGCCTCCCGGCTGCCCCACACCGACAGCGTCTCCAGCCGGCCGTCGGCGGCGACCGAGGAGGAGATCCGCACGTTGGCGAGGACCCGCTCGCCGCTGGGTTCGGACCCGAGAAAAGGACCGATGTGGGTGGCGGCCAGGACGCCCTCCTCGACGCGGGCGCCGCCGACGACCCGGCGGAGGGACGGCGTCCAGGAGATCTCCATGAAGAAGTGCAGCAGGCCGTCGATCACGGCTGGCGGAGCGTACGAGGCGTAGTCGTGGTGGGACCCGGACACGACGACCGTGGCGCCGGGCGCGAAGCACTGCAGTGCCCCCTCCCGGTCGCCCACCGCGAGTGCGCGGACCAGTTGGTCCAGCACGCCGTACGGGTCCGACATGCCACCTCCCGCGAATAGGCTTTCATCCCGATTGCCCGAATCGAACCGGATTCCCTGAATCATGGACGTTCAGCCAGGGGGTCCAGACGTTCGGCGACCAGCTCCCCGAGGGACGCGAACACGGGCAATATTGCCGTACCGCGGTCCGGTGTTCCACGCTGCCCCGGGTCGGCCAGCCCGTCCGCCACGACGGCGACGGCGACCCACCGATCGCCTCGCTCCACAACGGCCAGATCGGCCCGCAGTCCGGGCAGGTCGCCGGTCTTGGAGCCGACGAGGACGTCGGCCGGCAGGTATGCCGGCAGCCCCGCCACCAGCTGCTGCTGCCTGAGGACGGTGAGCGCCGTCATCGTCTGTTCCGGGCCGAGGAGACGGCCCTCCCGCAGGGCCACGAGCAAGTCGACCAGGTCTTGCGGGCAGGTCTCGTTCTCCCCTCCGGCCGCCGCGGCGGCCGGGTCCATCATCCGACGGCGCAGCCGGGTGTGCCGCGTCGGTACGTCCGCGAGCAGCCGGTCGACGTCGCCGCTCTCGAGTAGTCCGGCGTGATCGAGCACGGCGTTGGTGGCGTCGTTGTCGCTCAGCGCGATCATCAGCCGCAAGGCCTCGAAGAGGGGCAGCGACCTCACGGAGGGCAGCAGGCTGAGCGCGCCGGAGCCACCGACCCGCTCCTCGAACGCCGCGATCGCGACGTCGTCCCGGAGGTCGAGGCGACCGTCCTCGACCTGTCGCAGCGCGGCGAGCATGATCGGCACCTTGATCGTGCTGGCCGACCGGGTGACGCGTTCGGCGTGGTGGGTCCACGTCCAGCCCCGGTCGTCGCGAACGGCGACGCCGAGCCGGCCCGGTGCTTCAGTGGCCGCTCGGGCGAGCCGTGCCTCGAGCGAGCCGGTCTCCACCACGGGTGCAGTATGCCGACGGCTGACGTTGCCCTCGACGGTCCCCGATCCCGCAGCGTCGAAGCGTGTGAGGATGGCGGCGTGCAGATGCGGGTCCGGGTCCCGGTCGCCACGCTGTGGCTCGCCCCTGACCGGCCACGTGAGGTCGACGCCGCTGCGCTGGCCGACGTACCCGACATGGCCGCGTGGCTGGCGGCCCTGGATTCGCATCCGGACGACGGCACCTCCGGCAACGGGCGGGTTGGTCTGCACGGGCGGGTGCACACTCAGGTCCTGGCGGGCGAGCCGGTCACGGTCGTCGGTACCGACCCCGACCATCCCGGCTGGGTGGCGGTCGTCTGCCCCTGGCAGCCGAGCTCCCGGGACCCGCGCGGATACCCGGGATGGCTGCGGCGGGCCCACCTCGCCGCCGATGGCACCGTTGGGACCGATGCCACCGAGCAGGCCGCCTCGGCCCCGGACGACGGGTCAAACGCGCCGGCCAGTTCGCCGGGTCCCGTCGGACACCCCTCTGTTCCGGTGGCGGACCGCTCCGACATCGCCCTGGCCCGCGGTCACGTGGGCCTGCCGTACCTCTGGGGCGGTCTGTCGCCGTCAGGGCTGGACTGTTCCGGCCTCGTGCACTTCGTCCACCGTCGACTCGGCCGGGTACTTCCCCGGGACGCGCACGACCAGCAGGCCGCCACCACACCGATCGATCCCGCCAACGCACGCCCGGGCGACCTGTACTTCTTCGCTCACAGTGGCGCACCGGCGCATCACGTCGGGATCGTCACCGACGCATACCGGATGATCCACGCGTCGGAGAGCCGCGCCGTCGTCGAGGAGTCGCTCGACGAGCGGCGCGCCGCCACGCTCAACGGCGCCGGACGCATACCGGACTGAAGACCCAGGAGGACCGATGACCCTCGAGGAGCTGGTCGCGTACTGCCTGACCAAACCCGGCGCCTGGACCGACGAGCCGTGGGAGGGCGACCTCGTGGTCAAGGTGGCGGACAAGATCTTCGCCTTCACCGGCGCCACCGGTGTCGGAGTGAAGTGCGGTGCCAACCGCGACGAGGCCGACGAGTGGCTGCGTCAGTATCCGGAGGACGCGAGCGTCATGGCGTACATCGGCCGGTCCGGGTGGAACAGCCTGCGGTTCAACGGCGCTATCCTCGACGACGAGCTGCGGGACGCCGTCGACGCGTCGTACGAGCTGGTCGTGGCGAAGCTGCCGAAGAGCCGCCGGCCCTGAGCTTCGATTCGGCACCGTTACCGGGATGTGACACGATGGAACCGAACGGAGGGGAGTATCCCCGCTAGCGGTTGCCTCGTCATCACGGTTCCTCCCATCGCTGGGACGGCTCCCGGGGCGCCGGTCCGCCCCGAGCCGCGCTCGCCGGGCGGGAGAGACCTCCGGTCGCCTGCTCATGCATCGTGACCGGAAGGCCTGACCTTGGACGTCTCTCCCCTCACCTGGTGGATCACCATCGGCGCGCTGGTCGTGTTCCTCGCCGTCGACGTCGGCGTCATCGCGCGCCGACCGCATGTGCCCTCCATGAAGGAGTGCGCGATCGCGCTCTCGTTCTACGTCGGGGCGGCGGTCGTGTTCGGCATCTGGATCTGGCTGGACTTCGGGAGCCAGTATGCGGGCGAGTTCTACGCCGGGTGGCTCACGGAGTATTCGCTGTCGATCGACAACCTCTTCGTCTTCCTGCTCATCATGCGGAAGTTCCTCGTGCCGGAGAAACTCCAGCAGGAGGCCTTGCTGATCGGCATCATCATCGCGATCATCCTGCGCGGCATCTTCATCGCGCTCGGGGCCGCGGTCATCAACGAGTTCGCCTGGGTCTTCTACCTGTTCGGGATCTTCCTCATCTATACGGCGGTCAAGCTCGCCCGCGAGGGGTCCACCGAGGACGACGAGTTCAAGGAGAACCGGTTCCTCAAGTGGGTCGAGCGACGGTTCCCCGTGACGCCGGAGTTCCACGGGCCCAAGATCGCGACCCGGATCGACGGCAAGAAGATGCTCACGCCGATGTTCATCGTCATCGTGGCGCTGGGCACAACTGACCTGCTGTTCGCGCTCGACTCGATCCCGGCCATCTACGGGCTCACCAAGGAGCCGTACCTCGTCCTCACGGCGAACATCTTCGCCCTGATGGGTCTGCGGCAGCTCTACTTCCTCATCGGCGGCCTGCTGGAGCGGCTGGTCTACCTCAGCATCGGCCTGGCGGTGCTGCTCGCGTTCATCGGCGTCAAGCTGATCCTCCACGCCCTGCACGAGAACAACCTCCCGTTCATCAACGGCGGCGAGCCGATCCCGGTCCCGGAGATCCCCATCACCGTCTCCCTGGGCGCCATCGTCCTGATCCTCGGGGTGACGACGGTGGCCAGTCTCATGAAGAGCGCGCGTGACCGGTCGCGGGAGGCCGCGGCCGGCTCGTAAGCCTAGCGGCCGGGTCAGCCGCCGATCGCCGCGGGGCCGTCGTCCTGGTTCGGGCGGCTGTGTGACGTGCCCATCACCAGCGTGCTGGCGCCCATGACGAGGGCGATGCCGAGGATCTGCAGACCGGTCAGCCGCTGGTCCAGGACGAGGAATCCCGCCAGCGCGGCCATCGCCGGCTCGAGGCTGAGCAGGATCCCGAACACCCGCGAGCTCATCCGGCGGAGCGCCAAGAGCTCGAGCGAGTACGGCAGCACCGACGACAGGACGGCGATGCCGACTCCCTTGAGGAGAATCTCGCCGGTCCACTGTGGGACCGACCCGAGTCCGAACGGCGCCACGGCCACGGAGGCGACCACCATGGCGATGGCCAAGCCGTCCAGCTGGGAGAACGCTGCTCCGGTTCGTTTCGAGAGGACGATGTATGCGGCCCAGCAAGCGCCGGCCAGGGCGGCCAGCCCCAGCCCCACCAGGTCCAGCTCGGCGAAGGGGACGCTCAGCGCCTCCGAGATCAGGACGACGCCGGCCGCCGCGCCGACCACAGCCACGAAGTCGACGGCCCGGCGGGACAGCGCCACGGTGAGCACCAGGGGTCCGACGAACTCGATGGTCACGGCCACGCCGATGGGCAGCCGGCCAAGGGACGCGTAGAACGACCAGTTCATCGCGCCGAGCGCCAGCCCGAAGAGGACGACGGTCACCCACGCCAGCCGGTCGTGGCCGCGCAGCCGCGGCCGGGCCACCGCGAGCAGGACGAGGGTCGCGATGAGCAGCCGGAGCGTGACCGACCCCGCCGCGCCGATCTCCGGGACCAGGGTCGCCGCCAGCGCTCCGCCGAACTGGACCGACAGCACGGCCAGGAGGACGAGCACCGGCGCCGGCATCCGGGACGCCAGGCCCGAGGCGTGGGTCCGGCGCGTGGCCGAGTCCGGTGTCGCGGACTCAGGGTCGGGTGTCGCTCGCATCTCGGCATCCAAGGCTATGGGTGGGCGAGAAGTGCGCGCAGACCTCGGTGTCAGCGCGGACGCCGTGGTCCCCTGCTCTCGGGTGGTGCTCTCGGGTGGTGTCCTCAGCCCGTCGCGCGGGTCATCTCCCGGAGCTCTTTCTTGAGGTCGCCGAGTTCGTCGCGGAGTCGGGCGGCCAGCTCGAAGTGGAGGTCCCCGGCCGCCTGGTGCATCTGGGTGGTCAGCTCCTGGATCAGCGACGCGAGGTCGGCGGCCGCCATCGACTCGAGCCGCCCGCCGCCGGACACATTGACGTCGACCGCCAGCGCCCCGCGGCCGCCTCCGGACCTCACCGCCCGGCCGCGCGACTGCGAGCGCCCGCTGCCGAGCAGCTGCTCGGTGTCGGCGTCCTCGCGGGCCAGCAGGTCCGTGATGTCGGCGATCCGCTTCCGCAGTGGCTGTGGGTCGACGCCGCGCTCCTTGTTGAACGCGGTCTGCTTCTCCCGCCGCCGGTGCGTCTCGTCGAGCGCCTCCTGCATCGACGGGGTGACGTTGTCGGCGTACATGTGCACCTGTCCGCTGACGTTGCGGGCGGCGCGGCCGATGGTCTGGATGAGCGACCGCGCCGAGCGCAGGAAGCCCTCTTTGTCGGCGTCGAGGATGCTCACCAGCGACACCTCGGGAAGGTCGAGGCCCTCGCGCAGCAGGTTGATGCCGACGAGGACGTCGAACTCCCCCACCCGCAGCTCGCGCAGCAGCTCCACCCGGCGCAGCGTGTCCACCTCGGAGTGGAGGTAGCGGACCCGGATCCCCTTGTCGAGCAGGTAGTCAGTCAGGTCCTCGGCCATCTTCTTGGTCAGCGTCGTCACGAGGATCCGCTCGTTGCGCTCCGTGCGGACCGTGATCTCGTGGATGAGGTCGTCGATCTGGCCTTTGGTCGGCTTGAGCACGACCTCGGGGTCGACGAGGCCGGTCGGCCGGATGATCTGCTCGACCGGAGGGCCGGAGCGCGCGAGCTCGTATGGACCGGGGGTGGCCGAGAGGTAGAGGGTCTGGCCGATCCGGTCGAGGAACTCCTCCCACATCAGCGGCCGGTTGTCCATCGCGCTGGGCAGCCGGAACCCGTGGTCGACGAGCATCCGCTTCCGGGACATGTCGCCCTCGTACATGGCGCCGATCTGCGGCACCGTCTGGTGCGACTCGTCGATGACGAGGAGGAAGTCCTCGGGGAAGTAGTCGAGCAGGCAGTTCGGCGCGGACCCTGCGGATCGGCCGTCGATGTGACGCGAGTAGTTCTCGATGCCGCTGCAGGAGCCGACCTGACGCATCATCTCGATGTCGTAGGTCGTCCGCATCCGCAGCCGTTGGGCCTCGAGCAGCTTGCCCTGCCGCTCTAGCTCGGCCAGCCGGTCGGCCAGCTCCAGCTCGATGCCCTTGATCGCGCGTTCCATCCGTTCCGGGCCGGCGACATAGTGCGTGGCGGGGAAGACGTACATCTCCTCCTCCTCGCGCACCACCTCTCCGGTCACCGGGTGGAGCGTGTAGATCCGCTCGATCTCGTCGCCGAACATCTCGATGCGGACGGCCAGCTCTTCGTAGACCGGGATGATCTCGACAGTGTCACCGCGGACCCGGAACGTCCCCCGCGAGAAGGCCAGGTCGTTCCTCGTGTACTGCATCTGGACAAACTTCAGCAGCAGCGAGTCGCGGTCCATCTCCTCGCCGACCTTGAGCCGGACCATGCGGTCGACGTACTCCTGCGGCGTGCCAAGGCCGTAGATGCACGACACCGAGGCGACCACGATGACATCGCGCCGGGTGAGGAGCGAGTTGGTGGCGCTGTGCCGTAGCCGCTCGACCTCGTCGTTGATCGAGGAGTCCTTCTCGATATAGGTGTCGGTCTGCGGGATGTAAGCCTCGGGTTGGTAGTAGTCGTAGTAGGAGACGAAGTACTCGACCGCGTTGTTGGGCAGCAGCTCGCGGAACTCGTTGGTCAGCTGAGCCGCCAGCGTCTTGTTCGGCGCCATGACGAGGGTCGGTCGCTGGACCTGCTCGATCACCCAGGCCGTGGTCGCCGACTTGCCCGTGCCGGTCGCGCCCAGCAGCACGACGTCGTTCTCGCCGCCCTTGATGCGTCGCCCGATCTCGTCGATGGCCGTGGGCTGGTCACCGCTCGGCACGAACTCGGAGACCACCTGGAACGGGGCCACCGTGCGCTTGATGTCGGTCGTCGGACGCATACCTCAACGGTATGCCTCGGGTCCGACACGGGTGACCCGGAGCCTGCGAGGCACTTACCGCGGTGTATTTGCCGGGCTTGACGCGTCGTCGGTCCACCCGCTTCGGCGGGCCCAGTCCACGACCTGGGGGTATGCGTCGGCGAACCAGGGCTCCTTGGCCTCCGCGTACTCCGCCGCGTTGGGAACGCCGGCCGCGAGCGCCTGCTTCAGCGACGCATACCGGTGACGGGCGTTCGGGTTCGCACGCAGCCAGTCGCGGAACTGTAGGGCGAAGAGCCAACCGGCAGAACCGATCTCGCGGATCTGGAGGTTCGCCGCCCGGCCAGGGTCCATCGAGGCGTGGAGCCGCTTGGCCCAGTGGGCGGGATCGCCCTCGGGGGTGTGCGCGCTGTCCGCGCTGATCTCGGGGAGCCGGACGAAGCCGCGTTCAGTGAGATCGGCCACGAACCCGGGCTCGTCGGCGTCCGCGAGAGACGTGACACCAATCTGCAGGTCGATCACGTCCTTGGCCGGCAGGTTCGGGACGCTGGTCGATCCCACGTGGTCCACCCGAACCGCGCGGGGCGTCAGCGCGTCGGAGACCCTGGCGACGAGGCGCGCCGCCTGGGCCGGCCAGCTGGCATCGGGGTCGACGACGGCCAGCGGTGGCCGTCGGCTGCGGTTCCCGGCGAGAAGGTTCGCGTTGTACGGCACCAGGCGGTCGAACCAGAGCCCGCGCACCTGGGCTTCGGTCGCGGCGAGGTCGCCGTCGTTGTCGACCCACACGTCCGCGGCGGCCCGACGCTCGGCGTCGCTGGCCTGCCGCGCGATCCGGTGTCTGGCGTCGGCGGGGTCCAGCCCGCGCTGCTCGACGAGCCGCCGGACGCGCGCCTCGGCATCG
>Ga0307314_10000186_pt1 | contig 13282 bp, 13 predicted proteins | sample ER_DNA_204_FD_194493 | JGI IMG/M metagenome (GOLD analysis project Ga0307314, IMG submission 194493) | Bulk soil microbial communities from the East River watershed near Crested Butte, Colorado, United States - ER_DNA_204 | ecosystem: Environmental > Terrestrial > Soil > Floodplain | place...
CCATGACGGACCACCCGGCCCGGCCCCCCGCTACGAGCATGGCTATTACCTGGCTTCACCGAACTGCCGGCGTGCGGCGTATCGCTCCAGGAGCAGGAGCAGGAGCAGGAGCAGGAGCAGGAGCAGAAGCAGGGGCAGGTGCGATTGGCATGTCCGGCGGTCTCGTGTAGGCGCCGCCGGAGGCGTGATGCTCCGGGAAGAAGAAGCCAAGTACCTCGGTAAAGGCGGTGATCACCTTCGCCTTGCGGTAGCGGCTCGAGGCAGAATGTCCAAGACGGTGCGCGGTGGCTCACCCCCGCCACCCTAGGCACAAATCCCGGTTTCCGCGGCTATCCGGGCCACGACAGCCTTAGGCTCGGCCAGTGCCCATGACGTCCACCCTGCCGGCTCTGCTTCGAGCCAGCCATCCCGGGCCCACGGTCGCGGTCACCGCGCTCACCGCGCTCTTGGCCGTGGCAGCCGGCCATGGGTTGGGAACAGGCTTGGTCGTCACGGCGGCCGTTGCGGCAGGGCAGCTCACCATCGGCTGGTCCAACGATGTGATCGACGCCGGCCGTGACCAACAGGTGGGGCGCGCCGACAAACCGGTCGCTCGCGGTGCGGTCTCCGAGGCCCTGGTCCGGCGGATGATCGCGGCCGCCGCGGGGGCATGCATCGTCCTGTCTCTGGCGTGCGGCCTCGCATCCGCAACCGTGCACCTGCTGCTGGTTGTGGGGTCCGGCTGGGCCTACAATCTTGGTCTCAAACAGGTCGCCTGGTCAGGCCTGCCGTATGCGATCGCGTTCGGCGCGCTTCCCGCCGTGATCACCCTCGCCCTTCCAGAGCCGCAGTGGCCAGCCGCGTGGATGGTGGCCGCCGGTGCCCTGCTCGGCGTCGGGGCCCACCTGCTGAACGCGCTACCCGACCTTGCCGACGACGCCCAGACCGGCGTACGTGGTTTGCCCCACCGCCTGGGTGCACACAGACTGCGCTGGCTGGCACCGCTGGTGCTAACGGTCGCCTCTGCGGTGGCAGCACTCGGCCCAGTGACTAGAACCGCCGCGTGGGTATGGGCGGCCTTCGGGCTCTGCGTGGTACTCGCGGTCATCGCCATGCGCGGCCGCGGCCGAGTGCCGTTCGCCGCTGCCGTATGCATCGCGGCGGTCGATGTAGTCAGCCTGGTTGTGCATGGGTCGGCTTAGGCGTCGCCGCACCTTGGAGAAGGGCACCGGTGACCGTCAGACCTGGACCGAAGGCCATGGCCAGCACATAGTCTCCGACGGGCACAGGGCAGATCGAGGCGAGGGTCAGCAAGATCGTCGCCGAAGAGCAGTTTCCATAGCGGGACAGGATGTCGCGGGATCGCTTGATCTGAACGTCGCTTAAGGAAAAGACCTCCTGCACCTTGTCGATGATTCGCGGACCGCCAGGGTGAATCGCCCAGTGCCGCACGTCATCAGGAGCAAGCCCGCGGTCAGTGAGCAGACGGTCGACGAGCGTAGGGACGTTACGGGCCACAAGCGCTGGGACCCGCGGGGAGAGGGACATGCGAAACCCGTGGTCGGTGATGTCCCATGTCATGTCCGCAGTTGAACTGACGTCGGTAAGCGTTTCCACGGCGATGACGTCGAGCCCTTCGCCTACGATCTGCGATGGGGCCAGCACGAGGGCGGCGCAGGCGTCGGCGAACAATGCGTGCGCAACGGCTTGCTGGGTGTCGTGCGGGGGCGGCTGCACATGCAAGGACGGCAGCTCGGTACAGACCAGCACGGCCGGTCGGCCTTGCGCGATGACGTAGTCGGTGGCCACCGCCAGCCCAGGGATGGCGGCATAGCATCCCATATGCCCGACTGCTAGCCGCCGCACTTCCGGGCGCATGCCAAGATCCTTGGCGACATAGACGTCCAGGCCTGGATTGGCGTATCCGGTGCAGGAGACCGTGGCCAGCAGGCCAACCTCTTCGGGGGTGAGAGTCGCCGCCACCAGCGCGGTACCTACCGCCTCCTTGGCCAGGGGCAGCGCGTCGTCGAGGAATCGCCGCATCCGCTGGGCGGTACTCCAGCGCCATACGTCCTCGTGGACGGGGCAGGCCGTCAAATGGCGGGTGCGCACATCGGCGCGGCGCCACACGCGCTCCGCCACGCCGTTATGACCGACCTGGTCCGCGTAGTAGTCCCTCCACAACATGATCTGGTCGTAGGCCGGCGGCGTGGACTGGCCGAAGGCGACGATGCGCGCGAGCCCGGTCAACGGGGCCAAACGCAGTCTCGCCGGGACATACCCAGAAGGCTCCGACGACGGCTCACGTGGGCCAGGCCGTACTGCTGGTGAACGGCGGCCCGCCACCTTCGCTTCGCTCTGCTCACCATCTCGGCCTCCATCGATCGTGAGAAACCCCGGCCGAGCCCGGCGTTGCCGCAACTCTGCAGAGCGACACACTAGTCTCTGTGGCCGCAGGATTCAGGCGCGTCGGCTAGAAGGCGAGCCTCCACACATTTCGTGCCTTCGACACGTCGACACCGCCTCCCCATCGGACGCGGAGCAAGGAAACCATCGTCGCAAGCTCGTCTCCGTTCCGGCCGCGAGGCTCACACGGTTCCAGGTTGGGCAACTGACTCAGCAATCCAATGTCACAAGACCACCGGTCGCGGCTCACCAGACATCCGGCCGAATCGGTCGATGCCTGACCCATAGACAAACGCGTTCTCTTCCATGGTGTGGCGGCTGCTTCGTCCCCACGCCTCACCTCAGAAGCCTTCGACCCCGAAGGTGGAACGGTCGCCATTCACAGCATCTGTCACATACCGTTCCCTCAAGCACAACAGTCTGAGAGGCCGCGGTGAGATCACGAGGACCGTAAGGCGATCCCTGGCCGGGTCGCTGCGTGCGGAGCGTTGGTTAGCCGCGTGGTTGGTCGAGAGTGCTGGTGGCCTGGTCCGGATCGGGCATCTGATATCTCGGCTGCGATAGCTCTTGTCGCCGTTCGGAACAACGGTTCGATGAGTACGCGACCCACTGCGTAGCGATGGCAGCGCCGTCGACGAGCCAGCTTGTGACACCGCAATGATGGTTTCTATGGTTCAGTGTGGCGCTGTCGCTGCTAGCGATGAGCCTGTAGCAACCGTCCGGTCGTGCCGGATTAGCCAGACACCGAGCGCGGCTACAGCCAGCCCGAGGGGAAGACCCCACGGAGGCATGGCGGCCATGAACCCGATTATGCCGGCGACCCCGAGAGTAATCGATAACGCGACGGGGAAGACCCGGGCTCGCCATGACGCTATGCCGAACAGGGCCCACCCCAGCGCGAACAGCACGACGGTGACCAGCCACGCCTTGACCAGGGAGCTTCCTGTCCGATCCGCGCTGAACGTCTCCGGAGTGACCTGCGCGATCCATGGAGAGGCGAAACCCTCAAACCACATGTCGCCAGCCAAGGCGACGGTGCCGGTGACCGCGATGCAGAAGGCGACCGCTCCGAACAGTCCCGCCTCCTGGGCCTCCCGCCAGTACAACGCCACCAAGGCAATGAGGATCAGCGGGAAGGTGATGGCGACCGCGGCGCTGAACAGCCGAAACGCCGGGTTCAGCATCATCGTCACAAGGTTGCTGCGATCCATGACCACGAACTGGCCGACTTGGGCAACAGCGAACAAGCCACCGGCAATCACAGCGATCTGCCCGGCATGGGTACTGAGCGGCGACTCGGACACGAGAACCTCCCTTGAAGAAATCCCGCCTGTAGGCGGATCAAGTCGATCCACTCCCACACTCGCGACCGCCCGCGCTAAGCGCAAGGGGTGCGCGATTGTGGAACAAAACCCAACGCTCGGCAACCATCGGCGAATGAAGGAGCGTTGGAGGTTCACCCTGCGACACATCCAGCCCGGTGTGCGATGGGGAGGCGAAGCGAGATGCAGCCGTCGTTGGATCCCCACACCTTCTACGCCGGGCGACCGCAGAAGGATCCTCGAGCGCCGTTCACAACACAGCCGACGCTCCCCAATCAGTGCCCGCATGCGGGTCGGTTACGGAACACGCGTGATGGCATGGTGCGCGAGACGCCCCCAAAACGGCGTCAGCGAGCAAAAGATCCGGCCGTGCGAGCAACGGCAGCTCCTTGCTTCTGCGGGCTGCGGCACGATCAACCCGGCGAACCTCGGCGCCTCCCTCCCTCATTCGCCATTTGTCAGCGGCAATAGTCGTTATCACCGTGCGCTGAAAGTCGGGCGAGGGCGCAAGGTCGGGCTACTGCTATGCGGGGAGGCGTCCGTCGAGTCAGGTCGCCACCGTGGTGGCGCCGGGCCTCTGCGCGAGCCCGAGCTGCTGGAGTAGCCCAAGGTCGTTGAGCCGCCCCCACCGTTCCACGATCTTGCCGTCAGCGATGCGGAAGATATTGACCCCGCGTAGCACGACGTCGTGTCCGGTTGGGGTTTCACCCATCACGGAGCCGCGGTGGGTGCCGTGGGCTATGAAGTGCTCGGCGACAAGATCATCTTCGGCGATCATGTGCTGTACGTCGCTTCGCCAGTCAGGAAAGGCTTGGCGGAAGAGCTCGGCTGCTTGCCGCATACCGTCTGGTCCGTCCGGGGCGCCGGGCAGCGGCGGGTCATGGTTGATGAAGTCTGGGTCGAGATAGCGGTCGACGGCCGTCAGATCCCCGTCGGTGAACAGGGCTGTGATGAACTCCTCGACAATTTGCTTGTTGCGTGTGCTGGTCATAACGCCATCGTCGGCTGGTCCCGACCACTCCACCATCCCTCCAAGGTGGGATGTTTCTTGACGCCACTGCGGAGGAGGATGGGCGGTATGGAAGAAAGCCGCGCGGTCGCGCGGCGCGCAGACGATCTGGTGCGCCGCTGCTACTCGGACCTAGGCGGCACGGCGTTTCAGGCTGAAGTGGTGCGGGCCATCCATGCTTTGCTTCCCGTCGACGCCGTTTTTCTTGCCGCGGCAGACCCAGGGACGCTTTTGTTCACGAGCATCTTTGCCGAGGAGCCGCTGCTGGGTGTGGCTGATCAATTCCTCGACAATGAGTTCGGCCAGGACGACGTCAACAAGTTCCAGTCGTTGGCCACCGGGACCCGCCGAGTGGCGACGCTGGACTCGGCCACTCGGGGTAAGCGTGCTGGCAGCGTCCGGTATCGCGACATCATGGCGCCGCTCGGCCTTGGTGACGAGCTCCGTGCCGCACTTGTTACCCCGTCCGGGTGTTGGGGTTACCTGTGCCTGCATCGCGCCGAGTCGCCGTATGGGTTCTCGCCGGCCGAGGTGCGCCTCATCGGCCGCCTGGCGGCCAGCCTCGGCAACGGTTTCCGGCTCAGCCTCGCTGCCCCAGGAACCGAGGGGATTGCTGCCATCACTCCCGGGGTCGTCGTACTGCATTCCGACCACACGCTCGCCGCCATAACTAGTGAGGCCGAACGCCTGCTCGCCGACATCGCCGACTATTCGTCCACATCAGGGCGTCTTCCGGCGGCCGTTTACGTGGCAGCGGCGTGCCTGCAGAGCATCGATCGGGGCACAGCCTTGCCTAATGCCTCTCCTGCGGTGCGGGTCCGGACCATGAACAGCGGCTGGCTACTCGTTCAGGCGACACATCTCCGTGGCACGGTCCATGACGACATCGCCGTAATCATTGAGCCGGCCCACCCAAGCCGCAATGCACCGCTGATCCTCAGCACGCTGGGACTGACACCGCGGGAGTCCGAGGTAGCGCTGCTGGTGCTGCGCGGGGCATCCACCAAGGCGATTGGCGCAGAACTGTATCTGTCCGGGTACACGGTGAAAGATCATCTGAAGTCGATCTTCGACAAGGCTGGGGTACGAAGCCGGCGTGATCTTGTTGCCCAGGTCCTGACAGGCCGAGGGCCGAGCTGAATCTCATTCCCGTCGTCAGAAAACTGAGCTAACTATCACTCCGCACGCGCTGCAGAGGCCGTTCGCCTATCGGAAGACTGGGGCGCAGCCCATGTCGACGGCTTACTGCTGGCAAGGTTGCAACCTCCCGCCGCGATGTCGCGGCAGCGCAGGCGCAGGGGCTGTCACTCAGCCACCAGCATCGCGCCTGTTGTGGAACATTGTGGGCCTGGAGCGGATGGCTCAGCCCGCTCGGCTGGAACCTTCCGGATTTTTGAGGAACGCGACGACATCGGCCACGAACTTGGGTGAGGTGACAAGGCTGTGGCCCAGCTCGGGGTACATGATCAGCCGCCCGTTGGGCATCCGGTAGGCCGTCTCAGCGAACATCTCCAAGAGCCAGAAGCCATCCTTCGCGCCGCAGATCACCAGTGTCTCGGTTTGGATTCCTGGCAGGCGGCTGCGGACATCGAAGCCATCCTCAGCTTTGATCATGGCCATGGTGTCCGTGGGATTCTCGACGTTGATCCAGCGGGACGCCAGCCTTAACGGAGGCCTCAGGGCCGCTCTCAGCCAGCGGCGATGCACCATCCCGTCAACGAGTTCCTCGGCGGCGAACCGGCCCGTCGTCTCCAAGCTCCGCAACATGTTGAGCTGTGCGCGGCGAGCGACGGGACCGAGTGTGTAGGCCGTGCTGGCCACTACCGCTCGCCGAACGACCTCTGGGTGGTCGGCGATCAGCTGCATCACAATCGACCCGCCGGTCGAGTGTCCGAGCACGTGCACGGGCCGGCCGAAGTGCTCTGCCAGCGCGGTTGCATGGACGGCGGCGACTTCTGGCCAGGTGATATCAATGCTCATTTCCGGCCAGCGGTTGGTGAAGAACACTTCGAAGCCAGCGCGGGCGAATGGCCTCACGGTGTGCAACGTCAGCTGTCGCTGAAACCCGGGTGGCGGGTTGTGGTGGTTCGCTGTGCCGCCCGGCAGGTAGATCAACGGCTCCCCGTCTCCCAGAGCAAGGTAGGGCAGGCCCCCGGCGAAGACGCCCTCCCGGAGCGCTCCGAGCTCAGCCGCCATCGTCGAGCACTTCTCCTGCATAGACCTCATTTGGAGTCTGCCATCCCAGCGGCTGCCAGTCCGCGTGCCGGGGGCAAGTGGCTTCCTAGTCGACGTTCCCCACCAAGGTGCCACCGTCCTCGTGAAAGCCGACCGGATCGTCGGCGTCGAGCCCGCTCGGTATGGCCCAGGGATGCCTGATTGCCTCCTACCCCTGACGGCCGCCCGGCTCGATATAACGTGAACGGCCTGTGGGGAAGCGGTGTCGACCCGGTCTATTTCACGACCGGCTGCCGCAAATGCGGTGGACGGCGCTGGGTGCGGGGATAGTCACGCTGTCACCTGCTGGGCATAGGCCGCGACAATGGGTGAGTGGAGGATGAAGCACATGGCAACACTGTGGTCCTGCCCTAAGTCGGACTGCCCACCGACCGAGATCGCTCCGGTAGACGTGCCGGAATCCGGCGAAGCGGCCGGCGCTGAGTCGGAACGTCCCTTCACGACAGATGAGGTTGCGGCGCTGCTCAACGTTCCGCTTGACACCATCTACGAGTGGCACAAGGAAGGCACAGGGCCTCCGGGGTATCAAATGCATAAGGAGAGCCACTACCGAAGGAGCGACGTGGTCCGATGGTTGGCGGAGCAAGGGGTAACGCTGGCGGTTTGCCAGAGCGAGTGCGATATGAGCTATACGCGAAGCGCGTTCAACACGATGCCAGGCCCGTAACCCGCGTTCCCGCTCTGACACAGTCCTGCGCCCCTAGGAGGGTGGGTTTGCGGGACGAGTCGGACCGGAAGAGCACCCTGCCCGCGTGTCCGGCGGCAGGAGGTGCGAGGCACGTGAGTCGTTGAGCAGGACGACGCTGCAGGGCAGATTGCAGACCCAGATGCGACGTTTTGCAGCAAGGTGGGGTAGGGCGGCATACCGACCGGGGTCACGCCTCGCGGGTTTTCGGCGAGCTTTCTTGCGTCTTGGCCGGGTTGCGCTCGACGACCGGGCCCAGGATCTCGTCGATCTTCGCCAGGAGGTCCGCGTCGAGCTTGACGTTGGCGGCGGCGGCGTTGTCTCCCACCTGCTCTGGCTTTGAGGCTCCGATGATCGCAGTGGCGACGTTGTCGTTCTGCAGCGTCCACGCAACGGCAAGCGCCGCCATGGATAGCCCCGCCTCCTCCGCCAGCGGCTTGAGCTGCTGCACCAGCGCCAGCACGTCGTCGCTCATCCACCGCCTTATCATGTCCGCACCGCCCTTCTCATCGGTGGCACGCGACCCGGCGGGCGGCTGCTCGCCGGGTCGGTACTTACCGGTCAGCACCCCTTGGGCGATCGGCGACCAAACGACCTGCGAGATGCCCAGCTCCTTGGAGACGGGCACGACCTCGGCCTCGATCACCCGCCACAACATGGAGTACTGAGGCTGATTGGATATCAGCTGGAAACCGAGTTCGGTCGCGAGCTTATGCCCCTCCCGCAGCTGGTCCGCGGTCCACTCGCTGACCCCGATATAGAGCACCTTGCCCATCCGGACCAGGTCGGCGAAGGCTTGCATCGTCTCTTCCAGGGGCGTTTCCACGTCGTAGCGGTGCGCCTGGTAGAGGTCGATGTAGTCGGTCTGCAGCCGGGTCAGCGAGCCGTGGGCCGCTTCCATGATGTGCTTGCGCGACAGCCCGACGTCATTGTGCCCGCGTGGCCCGATCGGCCCGAAGACCTTGGTCAAGATCTCCAGCGACTCCCGCCGCTCGCCCTTGAGCGCCTCGCCCAGCACGGTCTCGGCCTTGGTGTTGGCGTAGACGTCGGCGGTGTCGAAGGTGCTGATGCCGCACTCGAGGGCTGCCCGGACGCATGCGGTGGCCTGGTCGTTCTCGAGTTGCGAGCCGTGCGTCAGCCAATTGCCGTAGGTGATCTCGGAGATCTTGAAGCCGGACTTGCCGAGGTAGCGAAAGTTCATGCTGCCAACCTAAGCACGGCACTCCGGCCGCCCGCCAGCGTCCAGCTCCTCGATGAGGTTCCGCTGGCGGCACGGCTTGGCACCCTGGTCAGCCCATGAATGTGGCTAGCATGAGTTGCCGCCTCTAGAGCAGGCGGTACCTGACGAAGAGGCCCCGACCGAGGTCGGGGCCTCTTGCTTGAAGTCAGCAGGCGCCGGTATCGACTCACGGCCGCATTACTCGGTCGGCTGAAATTTCCGCGGAGCGCTGATTGGCGTGTTCGGCGACGATGCCACGATGTGCAAATGGCCGCTCGGGTTCGATGGATTTATGTAACCACCAGCGTGTCACCAGCTCGACAGGCGGCCAGGGCCAGCCGCAGACCGGGTCGGTCGCGGTTGGCGCCGGTTAGACCGTGATCGACGTAGATGCGGTCATCACCGACGCCGAGCGCGTCTAGGCCGATGCGCTGGGCGGTGAGATCTTGTTGCTCTGTTGATACGCGTGCGTATCCCACCAATAGTTCGTTCATCCTCCCGCGATTACCTAGCGGGCGGCAGACGTCAAGACATTTCGGTTTCGAACTGTCCCTGGCGCATGTCTATGGGCCGACGCCATGCCGGCGGATTGTTCCCGTAGGTCGGTCCGCTTGCGAGACCGACGTGGCAGAGTGCGCGCCGTGGATCTCATTTGGGAGCAGGTCGTCGTCGACGCTCACGATCCGGTCGCGCTTGGTCGATGGTGGGCCGAGGCCTTGGGCTGGGTTGTCGTGGGCGACGCCGCGGACGAGTTCGAGATCAGGCCGACTCCGGATCGGGTGCCGGGCCTGTTGTTCGTGCCGGTTCTGGAGGAGAAGGCAGGCAAGAACAGACTCCATCTTGACTTCCGTCCGATCGATCAAACCGCAGAAGTCGAACGTCTCCTTTCCCTCGGTGCTCGGCGGGCCGATGTCGGGCAGCGTGACGCGTCGTGGGTTGTACTCGCCGACCCTGAAGGCAATGAGTTCTGCATCCTTCGTGGACGGGTTCGGCCCGATTCCTAGGAGCCGGCGACATAGGACCACTCGCCGCTCCGCTTCCAGGATCTCAGTGTGGCGTCGGCGGTGGCCGTACGATCGCTTGGAGTCGCCCACGACGATGAGTGTTGTCTCGCCATCGCCCACTAGCTGGTCGCAGAGCTGACTGCATAGGGTAGGGGCGCCCGGTGTCAAGCTCAAGGGTGAACCTCATCACGATCATCCTCCGTCGCTCCGGTGCGGCGAGCTGGAAGCCATGCTGATCTACTCGATGAGCGTCTCGATGGACGGCTTTATCGCCGACGCGAGGGCGCGTTCGGGTAGACGCCCCCAGCGAGGAGCAGTTTCGTTTCCACATCGGGCAGGTACGCGAGCTCGGCGGCTATCAGTGCGGCCGCAGCTTTACGAGACGATGGTCCACGACAGTCAACGAGAGCACCAGCCCTCAAGACCAATAAGGAGGTTGCAGGATGTACGGGGTCATCACCACCGTCCCAGCACCCGTCGAGATGTACGACACAGTGCATGGCGAGATTCTCCGGCGGGTCGGTTTCATCGACGGCTTGCTGGTGCATATCGGGCGTGCCACGACCGACGGCTTCCAGGTGCTGGAAGTCTGGGAGTCAAAAGAGCACTACGACCGCGCCAATACTGACATCGTCTTTCCCCTGATGCGGGAGCTGGCTGGCGATCAGCCTCCACCCTCGACGGAGCCGGCAACGGAAACTTTCGATGTACGCGGCCTCGAAATCCCCAGCAGCAACATCATGATCTAGCCGACCGAGCGTGAGGCCCGTTCGCCGACGTCTGGTGCGCGATCCCGAAGGTCGTCTTCAGCCGCACGCTCGACAGCGTTCAGGGCAACGTCCTGCTCGCCGAGGCGTCGGTTGGCCGAGGAGGCCGCTGCGGCGCTCGACCGACAAGCCGGGACGCGCGACTGACCCAACTGTCGTACCGGGTCCTCATACACATCGAGCGAGGACCGGTACGACTGCGTCCCCATGGAAGAAGGGGCGGCGGGTTTGGCTCCAGACTGCTCCGGGCATAGTGCCGGTAGGTCCATCCGGGTTCCGGAGCCCGTCTGGACTAGGTCTGGCGGTTCAGACCAGAGCCGCCAGACCACCCCAGTCCCAGGCGACCGGTGGGGCTGGCTGGCGGCGCTCCTCCTCACGCTCCTGCGGGACTCGGCTCGTTCGGGCCAGCGTCGAAGAACTGATTCTCGCTGCACGACTGCAGCCCCGACTAGTAGGTAGTTGGAGTCATCAGGAATAGCGAGGCAGATTGCGGCGATCGCGTTCAGCGTTGAGCTGAGGGACTGGCTACGGCCTCACTGCTGGTCGGCGGGGCGGGAGCTTCTTGTCATCCGGAAGTCGCCGGTTTCGGCGAGGCCGCGCGCCACGTCCCGCAGCTTCAGGTTCAGCTCCTGCGAGGAGCGTCGCAAAAGGTCGAAAGCGTCCTCCGGGGTGATCTTAAGCCGCTCCATCAAGATTCCTTTGGCCTGGCCGATGACATCTCGGGACAGCAAGACCTGCTGCAGATCACGGCCAAGGCTCCGAAGGGTGCTGCGTTCATCAACCGCCCGGGCCGCCATCGAGGCGTGCGCGGCCAAGATGAGTCCAATCTCCTGCGCCGTGTCGTTGAACGCAGACGGAATGACGCCGTAGGAGTTCAGGGATCCGCCGCCTGAGTCGGCGGTACGGCGGCTCGCCGCGGCCAGGCGGTAGGAAAGGGCCGACTGTACGCCGGACTTGGTCGGACGTGATGCGAGGGTCGGCCAGCGCTCATCGGGAAACGACTGCGCGTACACCATTGGGGCATCGACGGCATCCAGGCAGGGACCCTCGTGTAACTGGTACTGCGCTTGATCCACGGCCGTCGCGGCCGGATCGGTGGACGCGGCGGTTCGGTACCCGCTCCGCTCACAGAGCGTGACGCTCGCCATCTGGCAGCCGGCGATGGTCGATACTGCGGCCCCGGCGATCCGCGAGAGGACGTCATCGAAGCTGTCGGCGTCGTAAAGCTGCTCGGCAATGTCGGCGAACACCATCGCGAGGCGCGTGGGTGGAGCGTCGGCTTGCCGCCGCTTTGTCGATTCATCCCGATCGGCAGCTGCTATCGCCCGTGTCGCCCGCGCCTCGTCTCGGTTCTGTCGCGCCTCCGACCGGCCGGCACGGGCCTCCCGCTGCGCAGACGCTCCAGACTCTTCAGCGGGAACGCCAAGCTCCGCGGCGCGGGCGTCCAACTGCCGTTCCCGCTTGTCGAGCTCCGCCTCCCGGTCGTCGGCGGTTCGGTCCCTGGTGTCGGCCACGCTGTCGCGTTCATCAGCGACCTCATCCCGCCGGTCAGCAACAAAATCGCGCTTGTCAGCGGCCCACGCGCGCTTCTCGTCGCCTGACCCAGTGGACACCAGACCACCTTTCACTGCAGGGCAAGGCCCGCCGCTAACAGTACCCCTCGTGGCCCGCCGCTGACCCGCCTTGACTACTGACCGATTAGGGCACGGTCCAAGGGGCTGGCTTTTTGCTTTCGATCGCTCGGATGCCGACCACGTCAGCGTCCTTGACGTCTGATGCCTCCATCTGACCCGTGCCTCCACTGTGCCCCCGACCGTCCATCATCGGCTCACCCTCCAGCCAGGGACTGGAGGACTAGCCCAGCCTTAGACGACACCAACCATCGGCCACCGTCGTCCAAGGGACCCGCTCGTAATGCGTAGGTCAAGAGTTCGATTCTCTCAGGCGGCTCCGAGGCATTCCCCCTTGTCGGAGCGTATTTCGCTACCTCACTGACATAGCCCTACAAAGCAGACTTGACCTACGCATCCAGTCCGGACGTTCACACATGTCGCTTGCGCCGGCCCGGCTGCCCGCGGTGACGGGTGAGGTCAGCGGAGGAGCACTTCGGCGACCTCGGGAATACCGTCGATGTAGCCGGTCAGCAGGTCCCGGGCCACCGAGACCGAGTCGACCAGCGGATGCAGCGCGAAGGCCAGCAGCGCCTCGGCCCGGGAACCGGTGATGGCGGCGGCAATGGCGTGGCGCTCGACCGCCTTCACCTGTTGCATCAGGCCGATCTGGTCCAGCGAAGGTTGGTCGGTGGTCAGGGGATGGACCCCGTTGGCGTCGACCATGGTCGGCACTTCGACCACCGCGTCGGCCGGCAGCCCCGCGAGGGTGGTCTGGTTGCGGACATTGAGGATCATGGTTGTCCGCTCGTTGCGCGTGATGGCGGCCATCACACCGAGCGCGACGCCCGCGTAGCCCTGATGGGCCGGATCGGACTCCCGCTCACGGTGGGTGGCCGGGGCACCCTGGATGCCGCCTTTCGCCTCGGCCATGTAGCTGGCACTCCGAGCGTCCACCGTCTCGCGCCACAGCTCGGCCGCCCGGTCGCCGGCGGCCTGCGCCGCGTCGAAGAACTCGGTCTGGGTATGCGCCAGGAAGTCGCCGC
>Ga0307314_10000190_pt1 | contig 13214 bp, 4 predicted proteins | sample ER_DNA_204_FD_194493 | JGI IMG/M metagenome (GOLD analysis project Ga0307314, IMG submission 194493) | Bulk soil microbial communities from the East River watershed near Crested Butte, Colorado, United States - ER_DNA_204 | ecosystem: Environmental > Terrestrial > Soil > Floodplain | place: USA...
GAGGTCCTCTACGTCCAGGGCGACGGCACCCAGTCGACGACACATCTGGCCGAGCGCGGCGACCTCTACTCTCTCGCCGCCACCCTCTGGCAGCTGCTCGTCGGGCGGTCGCCGTTCGAGATCCCCAGTGGCGACAACTCCGCATACGCGCTGATGCCCCGCATCCGCACCCAGCCGGTTCCCCCGACCGGCCGCCCCGACGTCCCACCGGCCCTCGAGCGGATCCTCGCCCAGGCGATGGCCAAGGACCCGGCGCTGCGCCCCGGCAGCGCGCTCGAGCTGGCCCGGCTGCTCCAGGGCGTCGAGCAGGAGCTGCACCTCGCGAGGACCCAGATCGTCGTCCTCGACGACCGCGGTGGACCCCTCACGACCGTGGCGGGCCCAGGCGACGACGCGACCCGGGTCAAGGCCGTCCAGCAGGTGCCGGCCCAACAACCACGGGGTATGCGTGCCGTCTCGTCCTCGGGCGCGTTCATCCCCGCGCGGGGCACCGAGCCCGACGACCACACCTCGGTCGCCCGTCCCGGCCAGCCCGCTCCCACCAGCCGCCGCCCCGTGGTCCTCACCCTGGTCGCTGTGACCGCGTGCCTGGCCGTCATCGTCGTCCTCCTGCTCCGACCCTCGGCCGAACCGGACCCGGGACCCACGCCCAGCCTGACCCGGACGGGAGTCGCCACCCAGAGCCAGACCACCGACTCCGCCATCGGCGACGGAGTGTTCGCCGCGCCCGTCGTCGTCGCGAACCCCAAGGTCGGCGCGGTGGAGTTCACCTGGAGCTACTCCGGCCCGAAGTCCACGGACACCTACCGCGTCCACATCGGCTCGACCCCCGAGGACGCCCAGATCGCCGACCCCGTGACCCTCCCGAAGGCCACCTACTCCGTGAAGACCGCCAGCGGCGCCTCCATGTGCCTCATCGCCACGGTGGTCCGGGCCGGTCAGATCTCCCCCGCCTCGCCCGCCGTGTGCGGCACGGCTCGCTGAGCAGCGCGCAAGGGCAACCCGGGGGATCGTTCTGGACACAAAGTTGCGTCGACGTGTCCGTCACGGTCACCCTTGTCCGGATTTAGCGGGCCTGGGGGCGGGCAGGACGAGCCGGTCGTCGACGCAAGGGGCAGTCGAAGCATGGTGAGCGGGATGTCGCGAGTGCGCCGCGTCGGCGCCGTGTCGACGGTCCTGGTCCTCCTCCTCGGGACTGCGCTGGTCTGGTTCGCCCTGCGCGCCGAGGGCGACGTCGTCCGCAAGACCGACCTCTTCGACGGCGGGGTATGGGTCACCAACGCCGAGCAGGCGCGGTTCGGCCGGCTGAACAAGCCCGCCGGCCAGCTCGACGCCGGGATCGCCTCGCCGGGCACCCAGAGCTCCGGTCTCGACGTCGTCCAGGACGGCGCCGCGGTCCTCGGGGTCAGCAAGGCCTCGAACCAGCTGCTCCCGATCAACCCAAAGACGGCCACCCTCACCGAGTCGAGCCAGATCACCCTTCCCACCCCGCCGCCCGCCGCCGCCAAAGGGACCTTCAAACCCACCGTCCTCGACCTGCGGGCCGGCTCGATCGCCATCGCGGACCCGGCGAAGGGCAGCGTCTGGGCGCAGCGGATCGACACGCGTACCGGCGTCTCCACCCTCGAGCAGCTGCAGCCCTCCCAGAAGCCGCGGGCCGTCCTGGGGGGCAGCACCGTCGTCGCGGTCGGCACCGACGGCACGGTGTATGCGGCGTCCGGCACCAAGGGCGACCTCGCCACCTTCCGGGTTGCCCCGGGCGGCGGTGACTTCGCCGACCCGGTGATCACCAAGCTCGGCTTCACGACCGCCTCCCTCCAGCTGACCGCCGTCGGCGGCCACTGGGTGGCCCTCGACGGCGCCACCGGCAAGGTCTGGTCGGACGCGGCACCGCACCCTGTCGATGTCGGGAGCGTGACCGGCGCTCCGGCGCTCCAGCAGGCCGGCCCCGACGCCCCGGGCGTCCTGGTCCAGACCGGCGACGCCCTTCTGTCCGTCCCGTTCGCCGGCGGCGCCCACACCCGTCCGGTCACGGTCCCGCCCGCCGGCGTCACCGGCCTCGTCGCCAGCCAGCCGGTCGCTCTCGGCGCGTGCTTCCACGCGGCGTGGGCCGGTCCCGACTCGGTCTGGTACGGGCGCTCGTGCACCACCGAGGGCGCCGACCCGAGCCAGCAGAGCCAGACGGCCGTCGAGCTCGGCAAGCTCACCAAGGGCGTCCGCGCCGACGGTGTCAAACTCCGCGTCAACCGCGGCCTGATCGTCCTCAACGACCTCGACTCCGGAAACGTCTGGGACGTCACGGACACCCCGGTCAAAGTCGACAACTGGGAATCGGTCATCCCGCCACCGCAGCAGGAGGACCAGAACCTGAAGAAGGACCCGAACCAGCAGGACGACCAGATCGTCACCACGCCCCCGCAGGCGCAGCCCGACGAGCTCAACGTCCGGCCCGGCCGTACGTCGAGCCTGCACGTCCTCGACAACGACTCCGACAGCCAGGGCTCGATCCTCGGCATCGCCCCTGGCGACATCAGCAAGCCCGACGTCCCCGACGTCAGCGCCGCGGTCTCCGTCGACGGCCAGACCGTCGAGGTCACCGTCCCCGCGGACCCCTCCGCCCTGACGTTCCGGTTCAGCTACACCGTCAACAACGGCTCCAGTGGCCAGAATTCGCGTGCCACCGGCAGCGTCGTCGTCCACGTCGTCGACGACTCGGTCAACACCCCGCCGTTCGTCCGAGGCGGGCAGGCGAAGCTCGCCCAGGCCAAGTACCCCGTCGTCCGCAACGGGCACGTCACCGTCGGCGTCGTCGCCGACTGGCGCGACGGCGAGAACGACTCGCTCTCGGTCGACTCCGGCGACCCGGCAGTGAGCGTCGACCCGTCCGGGGCCCTGGGCGTGAACGCTCCCGACAACCCCGGGACGTTCCCCGTCAAGTACGCCATCGGCGACGGCCGCGGTGCCGCCTCCGAGGGCCAGGCCACCGTCACCGTCCTTCCCGACGAGGCCCGGGCCGAGCCACCCCAGACCCAGCCCGATGTCATCCGCGCCGTCGTCGGCAAGCCGGTCCAGCTCCAGCCGCTGGGCAACGACGTGCCCGGCGCCGACCCGACCGATCCCGGCGCCCGGATGCGCCTCGCCTCCGACGTCCGCGGCCCGGGCGCCCTCGTCATCGACACCAACCTCGACACGAACGTCCTCACCGTCACCGGCAGCGCCCAGGGCACCTTCCTCGTGACGTATGCGGCGCAGGTCGGCTCCGCGGTCGCGGCCGGCCGGATCCGGGTCGACATCCTGCCCAACCCCAGCGACGACCAGCCGCCGGTGGCGGCCCCCGACTCGGCGACGGTCCGCGACCAGGAACCGGTCATCGCCGACGTCCTCTCCAACGACTACAGCCCGCGCAGCGACGTGCTCGTCGTTCAAAGGGCCGTCGCAGACGTCGCGTGGCTGCAGCCGTCGGTCGTCCAGGGCCGCTGGGTCCGCGTCCAAGCGGGCAGCCCGCTGACCGGCACCCAGGAGCGGCGCGGCAGCATCGACTACGTCGTGAGCGACGGCACCAAGACCGCGGTCGGCCACGTCTCCGTCGTGCAGAAGCCCCGGCCCGAGCAGTCGCCGGTGCCGAGCGTGGAGGACGACGAGGCCCTCGTCCGGATCGGCGACGTCGTGACCATCCCGGTCCTCGACAACGACACGATGTCCGGCGGCGTGCCGCTCAAGCTCGACCCGCAGGCGGTCAAGGTCGTCGCCGGCAAGGGCCAGGCCTTCGCCTCGGGCAGCGTGATCCGCTACGTCCCCGACGCCACGCCGATCACCGCGGACGACGTCGTCACCCTCGAGTACGCGACCTACCCCGAGGGCAGCCCGGATCGCGCCGCGACCGGCCGCATCACCGTCACCGTCAAGCCGCTGCCCACGCCGACCACGCCGAACCAGCCACCCACCGCCCGCAGCTTCACGGCCAGCGTCACCGCTGGCGACACCGTCACCGTCACGGTGCCGACCAGCGGCATCGACCCGGACGGTGACCTCACCTACGTCGCGGGCATCGTCGGATCCGGAGATGCTGGCGGCGAGTCCATCGATTTATCCCTCGGCCGGGTCACGTCGTTCGGCGCGACCACGGTGAAGTACGAGGCATACCCGCGCAGCGCCGGCACCGAGGTCATCCGCTACGTCGTGCGCGACCGGTTCGGCGCCACCAGCGAGGCGTTCATCCGGCTCGGCGTCGTCCAGCCCGGCGACCCGCAGCCGCCGATCGCCGTGCTCGACGACCTCGTCGCCGCCCCCGGCCGCACGGTGAACGCCGACGTCCTCGCGAACGACCTGATCTCGCCCGACGACGAGGTCGAGTACACCGACCTCAGCCGGATCAACGAGCCGGCGGCGCTCGAGCAGTTCGCCAAGCTCGAGGACAACAGCTTCCGGGTCGTCGCGCCGGAGGAGGGACCGGCCAAGGTCCTCGCGTATGCGATCACGGACGGCCTCTTCGACCCCTCCCGGGCGACGTTGACGGTCCGCGGCCAGAAGGGCTTCAACAACCCGCCGACCGCGCTCGACGACACGGCCACGCCGAAGCCCGGCGAGACGTTCACGACCGTCGACGTCCTCGCCAACGACCGCGACGTCGACGGGGACCCGTCGACCCTGCAGCTGGTCGAGGCGGTCGGCGAGGGCGTGTCGGTCGTGGGCCGGCAGGTCCGCATCCAGCTGCTCGATCACCCGCGCGTCGTGCCCTACGTCATCGCGGACGCCGACGGCGCCAAGGCGATGGCCCTGGTCTACGTCCCGACCGCCGACGACGGAGCGCCGTACGTCACCCCCGGCAAGGTCGTCCAGATGGACAGCAACGGGACGACCACCGTCGATCTCGGCGAGTACGTCACCGACCCCCGTGGACGGACCGTCAAGGTCACCTCACCCGACACCATCAGCACGTCGCCGCGCGACGTGCTCACCGCCGAGCCACAGAGCGACACGTCCATCAAGCTCGCCGCCGGCCGGGACTACAACGGCCCGGCCGCGCTGATGCTCCAGGTCACCGACGCGACCGGCTCAGGGGATCAGGACGTTGATCAGTCCGCATTAACGGCATACGTGTCGATCCTCGTCCAGGTCGGGCCGAAGCTGCCGATCCTGCGCTGCCCCGACTACCTCGTGAACCTTGTCGGCGGCGGGCAGCCGCGCACTGTCGACATCCCGCGGCTCTGCCACGCCTGGCTGCCGACCGGTCTCGACCCGGCGACGGTCGAGTACACGGCGTCGTGGGGCCAGGCGGTCCCCGGCGTCGACCTCAAGCGGGAGGGCGACGGCAACCGCGAGGTCACTCTCTCCGCCTCGCCGACGGCGAGCGGCGACGGGACGATGACGGTCGCCGCGAAGGGTTCGGCCGAGTCGTTCCCGATCCGGGTCCACGCGACCCCGACCGCCGGCGCCGAGGCCCAGCAGCTCGCCCAGCAGGTCCCGCCCTTGGTGATCCAGCCGATCACCATCGCCGCGCTCAACGCCGGAGCCAGCCAGACGGTCAACGTCGCGCCCTACCTGCAAAGCCCGCTCGGCTCACCGCAGTGCTCGGTCGCGTCCGTGGTCACCCTCCGCAGCGGTGCCGGTGTGACCGGCAGCGGGTCCGGCTGCTCGGTCACCGTCACCGCGGCCAGGGACGCGCGCGGCGCGGCCACCCTCGTCTACGAGGCCTCCGACGGCCCGGGGCGCCAGGCGAACGGCGAGATTCGCGTGACCCTGCGCGGGGCGCCGGACGCGCCGCAGCGGGTCAGCGCGACCCCGGACCGCGTCGCCGGCGGTCTGGCCCGGGTCAGCTGGTCGCCGCCGGCCAACGACGGCGGACTGCCGATCCTCCAGTACGAGGTCGCCGCCAGCTCCGGGCAGCGCCTCACCTGCACCGCCTCGCCGTGCACCGTGAGCGGGCTGAAGAACGGTGTCCCGGTCTCCTTTTCGGTCCGCGCCCGCAACGCGGTGGACTGGTCGCCGCCGAGCGCCGCGTCCCAAGAGGTCACCCCCGACACCGCGCCGCGGGCGGTCACCGTGGGCACGGTGACGTCGGGCGACCGCACGCTGGCCGTCACCTGGGCTGCTCCGGTGAACGAGGGCAGCGCCATCGACCAGTACCAGATCCAGTGGGTCAACACCTCGGGTGGCGCCGGCGGGGCTACGCGTGTGGTCTCGGGGTCGACGCTCTCCATCACGCTCAGTGGCCTGGTCAACAACGACCAGTACTCGATCCGGGTCCAGGCCCACAACGGCGCCGGCTGGGGCCCGTACGGTCCGGCCGTCGTCAAGCAGTCGGTCGGCACCCCGGCCGCCGTGGCGGCGCCACGGCTCGCCGCGCGAACGCCGAACGCGAACGACGCGCAGGGACAGGTCACCATCACGTGGAACGCCACGGACCCGAACGGCCCGCCGATCACGCAGTACACCGTCTACCGCCGCGTCGGCGGCAGCGCCTGGGCGTCGATCGGCTCGGTCAGCGGGACGGCCTCACGCACCCTGTCGAACTCGATGCCGTACGACGGCCGGACCTACGAGTACACCGTCACGGCGACCAACGGCGGCGGCAAGGAGTCGCCGAAGGCCAACGTCGCCTCCTACCGGGCGACCGGCATACCCGTCGTCCCGGCCGCGCCCAACGCGGTCGAGAACGGGTTCGACTACCTCGCCAAGGTCACCATGACCCTCGGTGACTCGCGCGCGTCGAGCTACACCTCGGTGAAGTGGCGCTCCAGCAGCGGCGCCAGCGGCTCCTGGTCGTGTGGTGCCTGCGCAGATGGCGCGACGCGCACCTTCACCACCGGCCAGCTGCCGACGACCGTCCAGAACATCTCGGTGTCGGCGTGCAACGACGCCAGCCCGGTGCAGTGCTCGGGATGGAGCGGCGGCGCGCAGGTCCACCCGTACGGACCGACCCAGGCCGTCTCCGGGCTGGCCTCGAGCATCAGCGGCAGCGGCGGCAACTACACGATCACCTGGACGTGGAACAACGTCTCGAACGGGCGAGCCTACGACTCCATCCGGGTCAGCGGCGCCGTCGACCGCACGCTCGGCGGGAGCGCGGAGAGCGTCTCGCTGAGCGGAGTGGACTACTCGCAGACCAAGTCGATCACCGTGGTTCCCGTAGTGACGACGCCGCAGGGCAGTGACGCCGGTCCGGCGAAGTCCGACTCGGCCACGACGGCCGACCGGCCGCCCATCCTCGTCACCGTCGAACCGGCGGCGGCGCGGTGCGGCCTCGCCATCGGCAACCCGTGCCCGACGCCCGGCGTCTGCAACACGACGTGCAACTTCATCAAGGTGCGCATCGAGAACTCGTCGGGTAGCTGGGACTGCAACTTCAGCGACAGCAGCGGCTACTTCGCGGACTACACGATCCGGGCGGACGGTGCGTTCCACCAGGCCACCTCGTACTACGGCGGCCACGGCCAGACGTTGACGGCGCGATGTACGCAGAACGGCGTGACCAAGACCGACACCTACTCGAACTGGCCATGATGCAGAAGGACCACCACTGATGAGCACACAGACCGTCCCGACCGCCGGTTCGACGGCCACCCAACCGGAGGTTGACTTTTTCCGACAGACCTTCGACCGGCTCGTCGAGAACATCGACCGAGCCATCCTCGGCAAGGACCACGTCACCCGACTGGCCCTCACCTGCCTGCTGAGCGAGGGACACCTCCTCCTCGAGGACTTCCCGGGCACCGGCAAGACCCAACTGGCCCGCGCGCTCGCCGCGTCGGTCCAGGGGTCGAACAGCCGGATCCAGTTCACCCCCGACCTGCTGCCCAGCGACGTCACCGGGGTGACGATCTACGACCCGAACGTCAAGCGGTTCGAGTTCCACCCAGGCCCGATCTTCGCGACCATCGTCCTCGCCGACGAGATCAACCGGGCCTCCCCGAAGACCCAGTCCGCCCTCCTCGAGGTCATGGAGGAGGGCCGGGTCACCGTCGACGGCGTGGCCCACGACGTCGGCGACACCTTCATGGTGATCGCCACGCAGAACCCCATCGAGCAGGCCGGCACCTACCGGCTGCCCGAGGCCCAGCTGGACCGGTTCCTCATGAAGACGAGCGTGGGCTACCCCGACGCCGACGCCACTGTGCGGATCCTCGGCGACGCCAAGGTCCGTGACCGGGCCCGCCGACTGCAGCCGGTCGTCACCTCCGCCGTCGTCGGCGACATGGCCGCGCTGGCCGACGAGGTCTACGTCGACCCAGCCCTGCTCGGGTACGTCACCTCGATCGCCGAGGCTTCCCGTCGCCACCCGTCGCTCAAGCTCGGCCTCTCGGTCCGCGGCTGTCTTGCCTACGTGCGCTGCGCCAAGACCTGGGCCGCGTCCCAGGGACGGACCTACGTGATCCCCGACGACATCAAGCTGCTGGCGATGCCGGTCCTCTCGCACCGCCTGCTCCTCGACGCCGAGGCCCAGTTCTCGGGGATGACCGTCGAGCAGGTCGTCGAGCAGGTCCTCGGCGACGTCCCGCCGCCGGTCCACGGCAGCGGTCAAGCACGAGCCGGTATGCCCGTGGTCGCCGCCCGCTCGTCCCGAGCGGATCCGGACGAGCTGCTCTGGCCGGCCGAAGAGGAGGAGGCCGAGGCGCGGACCCTGCACCGCACCCCGAACCCGCAGACCGACCCGCATACGCCGCACTCGCAAACGTCCAACCCGAGCTGACCGCGACTCGTGACCACCGCCCCCACCACCGCCGCCGCACCGGCGACCCGCCGTGCGCTGCGCGAGGCTGCCCGCCGGCAGTCGGGGTGGCGCGGGTGGGTCAACTCCCTGCGGTCGCCGAACCGGACGCCGTCGCAACGGATCCGGATCGCCGGGCGGGCTCTCGCCGAGCGAACGCGTCCCGTCTGGGGACCGGTCGCGACTGCCGTCCGATGGGTCTCCCCGCTGGGGTGGGCGATCCTCGCGCTGGGCCTCGGGTGCTGGTACGTCGGCGTGCGGCTCGGCTGGGTGGAGCTGCTCGTCGTGGCGGCGGCTTGCGGCATCCTCGTCCTCACCTGCGTGGCGCTCACTCTCGGCCGGGTGCACGTCGACATCCACAGCGAGGTCGATCCTCGCCGGGTCACCGTCGGCGACCCTGCGACCGGACGCGTCGCGGTCCGCAACCTGGCGCGAACCCCGTTGCTGCCGTTGCTCGTCGAGCTGCCGGTCGGGGTGACGGCCGCCCGGTTCGTGCTGCCGCCGCTACGGGCCGGTGTCGAGCACGAGGAGCTGTTCGTCGTCCCGACCCACCGGCGTGGCGTCATCGCGGTCGGACCGGCCCGCACCGTCCGCGGCGACCCGCTCGGCGTCCTGCGGCGCACTGTCGAGTTCAGCCAGGTCCAGGAGCTCTTCGTGCACCCGCGCACGGCACACCTGGAGTCCCTCGGCGCCGGTTTGCTCCGCGACCTCGAGGGCACGGTCACCGAGGACAACTCGATGAGCGACCTGGCGTTCCATGCGCTGCGCGAGTACCAGCCCGGCGACGACCGGCGCTACATCCACTGGCGCTCCTCGGCCAAGGCCGGGTGGCTGCTGGTCCGCCAGTTCCTGGACACGCGTCGCTCGCACGTGACAGTGCTGGTCGATACCGACCCACGGTCGTACACCGGTGGTGAGGACATCCTCGACGAGTGGACCGGCGAGCATGACGAACCGCTCGTCGCCGCGCACAGCGCGCCGGAGATCCCCGACCTCGAGACAGCGATCAGCATCGGCGCCTCGATCGTGCTGCGCGCCATGCGCGACGAGCAGGACGCCACCATCGTCTGCGGGTCGCACGACATCAGCCGGAGCACTCCGCACCTGACCCTCGACACGCTGGCCCGGGTCGAGCCCGCGCCGGTCGACGTCACCGGCCTGGCTCTGCGCGCGGTCGACCTCGCCGGTGACACGAGCATCCTCTTCGTCGTCACCGGACCGAACCGGCCCTTCGTCGAACTTCAGCGCGCGGGAGCGCAGTTCGGCCCCGAGGTGCGCACCGTCGCGGTCGTGGTCGACCCGGACACTACTGCCGGTATCAAGCGCGGCGGCGGCCTCACCATCCTCACCGTGACCAGCCTGGCCGACCTGCGCCGCGTCGTGGCCGCGGGAGTAGCCGCGTGACCGCCACCCCGTCGGTCGGCAGCCGGTCCCGCGGCGCCCGCACGACTCAGCTCCTCGCCCGTTGGCGGCAGTGGCTTCCGGCGGTCGAGGTCCGCGTCGACCTGGTCTTCTCGGCGGCTCTGGTCCTGCTCTGCCTCGTCGGGTTCAGCACCACCTACTACGGGTATGCGTGGCTGCTCGTCGGCGCGGCGGGGGTCGTGCTCGGGCTGGTCGTCAGCCACCTCGTCGTGAGCCGCCGCTGGCCGGCGGTGGTCACCCTGGTCGGCTTGGCCGCGGTCTACCTCCTGCTCGGCGGTCCGATCGCGGTCCGGGAGGGCCTGGTCGGCGGGATCGCGCCGACGCCGGAGGTCCTCTTCGAGCTGGCTACGACCGCGATGCGCGGCTGGAAGACGCTCCTCACGTCGTTACCGCCGATCGACTCGCACGGGCCGCTGATGGCCCTGCCGTTCATGTTCGGGCTGGTCGGGGCCGCGGCGACCTACACCGTCGCCCGTCGGTGGCGCCGCTCGTACGCGGCGCTGCTGGTCCCGCTCGTGCTGCTCGGCCTGAGCATCGCCCTCGGCACGCTGACCCCGGCCTCGGTCGCCCTCCAGGGCGCGGTCTTCGCCCTGGTGGCCATCGGGTGGTCGTCCCTGCGGACCGGTCGCGGCCGGCCCACCCTCCAAGACGGCGGCGGCCGGCGCACCCGCGCCGCGACCGTCGCGGCGCTCCTCGCCGTCGCGGTCGCCGGTGGCCTCTTCGTCGGGCCGCACCTGCCCGGCTCGGCCGATGCCGACAGGACCGTCTGGCGGACGGCGCTCGAGCCGCCGTTCGACGTGAGCCAGTTCCCCAGTCCACTGGCCGGGTTCCGCAAGTACACCGAGCCGAATGCATCAGAGCTCTTCGACAGGACCCTCTTCGAGATCGACGGGCTCCCCGAGGGCACGCCGGTCCGGCTGGCGACCCTCGACACCTTCGACGGGTCGGTCTGGGGGGCCGGAAACGTGGCAGCGGGCAGCGCCCCGACCGGCGCCGGCACGGGCGGCACCGGCGCGGACGACGCCGCGACCTTCCGCCGAGTCGGCAGTCACATCGCCGCGAGCGGCCCCGGTCGCGAGGTCACCGCGACCGTTCGCATCGCGCCGGACGGGTACGCGGACGTCTGGCTCCCGACCGCCGGGGTCGTCACGGGCATCGACTTCCAGGGGAACCAGGGTCGGGTGACGGCCCTCGGGGACGATCTTCGGTTCAACGTCGCGACCAACACCGGCGTCGTACCGACCACGCTGCGGGGCGGCGACGCATACCAGCTCACTGCGGTGATTCCCTCGCTGACCGCCGACCTGCCGTCCGCCGTCTCGGTCGAGGGTGCGCCCATCGTCGACACCCAGGCGCTGGGGTTTCTGGACGCCAAGGTCGACGCGTGGAGCGGGCAGCAGGCCGACCCGTGGACCAAGCTGGTCGCCATCGCCAAGGCCATGCGGGCCGGCGCCTACACCGACGGCGGGCCGCCCGGGAACTACCAGAACGTCTTCCTGCCCGGCCACTCGCTGGCCCGGCTGCAGCGGTTCGTCCGGTCCGAGCAGCTGGCGGGCGACGACGAGCAGTACGCCGCGGCGCTGGCGCTCGCCGCGAACCGGCTCGGCATCCAGGCCCGGGTGGTCTTCGGGGCGACGCCGGAAGCGTCCGGCTCTGTCCAGACCGTCAAGGGTTCCGACATCCACGCCTGGGTCGAGGTCCACGCCGCTGACGGCACGTGGGCCTCGATCCTCCCGCGCGACTTCCTGCCCGACCGCAAGAAGCAGCCCGAGCAGCAGCAGCAGCGGTCCGAGGAGCAGAAGACCGGCGCCCAGGTGCCGCCGCCCGTTGCCAACAACCCGCCGTCGGTCCTTCAAGGCCCGGACCAGGCGCAGAACGCGACGCAGAACCGCAAGCCGCCACCGAAGAACCCCCTCGACCCCAGCAACTGGCCGGACTGGCTGAAGTGGCTGGTCACCTACGTGGGTCTGCCGCTGCTCGCCCTGCTCCTCCTGTATGCGGTCATCCGCGCGGTCAAGGCGCGGCGTCGGGCCCGCCGCCGCACCCGGGGCCCCGCCGGCGCGCGCATCGCCGGCGGCTGGACGGAGGTCGTCGACACTGCAGCTGACCTCGGACTCGTGCTGCCCGTCAACGGGACCCGCCGGGAGCAGGCGGCGGCCCTCGACGCCCGGGTCGGCGACGCATACGACTTCCGTCCGTTAGCGGTTCGCGCGGACGCGCACGTCTTCGCGCCAGCGGCGCCGTCGCTCGAGGAGGCCCGGGCGTACTGGGTGGACGTCAAGGCGGCCCGGAAGGTTCTGCGCCGTCAGTTGCCCTGGTGGCGGCGCCTGCTCGCGGACGTCTCGCCCAGCTCGGCCCGGACTCCGGGCGGTCGCCGGCCGGTGCGCCGCCAGCCGTCGCTACGCCGTGGCCGCGAGCCTGTGACGATCTCGTAGAAAATCAGTTGCGGTCGGGTGTATCAGTCGAAGTGCCAGCCACATCTTTCGGGTGCGGTTCAGACTTTGCGCGGGAAGGCCCACCGATGAGCCAGCTCGACCGGCCAACCGAACTTTCGAGGTTGCTGGTGGCTGCCTCAGAGGGCGACCAGCAAGCCTGGATCGTCATCACCGACAGGTTCACCAACCTGCTCTGGTCCGTGGCCCGGTCGTACCGGCTGGGACACGACGATGCTGCGGACGCGGTCCAGAACACCTGGCTGCGGCTGCTCGAGAACCTGACCAAAATCGACAACCCGGAGGCACTACCCGGATGGCTGGCGACGACCGCACGCCGGGAGGCGTTGGGGGTCCTGCGCCGCAGGGGCCGCGACGTCCTCACGAGGAACGAGGACACCGGCACCGACGCCGTGGATCCCCAGGCAGCCGAGCTGGACTCCGCGCTGCTCGACAGCGAACGCGATGCCCAGTTGTGGGCCTGCTACGCGCAGCTGCCGGACCGCTGCCAGCAGCTCCTGCGTGTGCTGATGGCGTGCGACCGGCCGGTCTACGCGGAGGTGGCGGAGGCGTTCGATATGCCGATCGGCTCCATTGGTCCGACGCGGATGCGATGCCTGGAGCGCCTCAGGCGTTTGATGGACGAGTCCGGG
>Ga0307314_10000192_pt1 | contig 13154 bp, 12 predicted proteins | sample ER_DNA_204_FD_194493 | JGI IMG/M metagenome (GOLD analysis project Ga0307314, IMG submission 194493) | Bulk soil microbial communities from the East River watershed near Crested Butte, Colorado, United States - ER_DNA_204 | ecosystem: Environmental > Terrestrial > Soil > Floodplain | place...
GTCGCGCATCGACTCATGTGAGGAGTCGAGCAGTGGCGCCAGGTCGGCGATTCGGCCTGCCCGCAGAACGTCGACCGCCTCCAGCACTCTTGCGTTTTCGGTAACCACATGGCGTACCCGCCGCCGGATCACGGGATCGGGAAGCTGATCCAGGGCCGCATCGAGGTCGGTGACGTCCCGCAACGCTGGCACGCCGAGCAGGTGCGCGGCCTGCTCGCAGCTAGCCCGCCGCGCGGCGTAATCGCTGTCGACCAGTGCATGCGGTGTCTTCGTATCCAGCACCAGGACCTCCAAATCGGCGCTGGCCGTGTCGAATCGAACCTGCTCGGCCGCTTCGGTCCGGCAATCAAAGAACAGTGCATGGCCCGCGGTGCACAAGGTGGAGGCCGCTTGGTCCATCAGTCCGGTCGGAGCACCGACAAAGTCGTTCTCCGAACGTCTCGCCAGCTTCGCCCGGTCCAAAGCGGCTATATCCAAGTCGTTGAGGTCAGCGAGCGTGGCCAGCACGGCACACTGCAGCGCGGCCGAGGATGACAAGCCGGCGCCCTCGGGCACATCCGATGTCAGCACCAGGTCCGCCCCGCCGATCCGATGCCCGGCCTCTTCAAGGGCCCACACGATGCCTGCGACGTAGGCTTGCCAGCCTGTCATTCCCGGTCGCAGATCGGCGGCGCGAAAGATCTTGGTCGACCGATTGTTGAGGGACGTGACGCTCCAGCTGCCATGATCATGACGTGGAGCCGCGGCGATCAGGACGCGTTGGGCGAGCGCAAACGGCAGCACGTAGCCGTCGTTGTAGTCGGTGTGCTCGCCGATCAGGTTGACCCGACCGGGAGCAGCCCAGACGCCGGCTGGCTGCCGACCGGCCCCAGCACGGAACGCGTCGACCAGGGCGCCGGCGTCGTTGCTCACCTCACGCACTGTATCGACCAAAGCAGGCCGACCACATCACCTCGCGAGCACGCCGCCATAGGGTGAAGTCATGTTGGCGGCCTACGCTGTCCGGTCGGATGCAGAGTCGCCCTTGGACGCCCTTGTTGTCGATGAGATCGAGCCGCCGAGCGTGCCGGAGGGCTGGGTGCCGGTGCAGGTAAAGGCCGCCGCTCTGAACCGTCACGATGTGTGGTCGCTTCGCGGGGTCGGGCTGCCAGCCGACCGGCTACCTATGATCCTCGGATGCGATGCGGCGGGTGTCACCGATGATGGTCGCCAGGTCATCGTGCATGCAGTGATCAACTCCCCAGACTTCGTGGGATCCGATGCCACCCATGACAGCGAGCGGTCACTGCTCTCCGAGCGATATCCCGGCACGTTTGCGACGCAGGTACGGGTGCCGGCGGCCAATCTGGTCGACAAGCCATCCGAGCTGAGCTTCGCCGAGGCGGCGTGCCTCCCGACGGCTTGGCTGACCGCGTACCGGATGCTCTTTAGCCAGTCGGGAGTCAGGCCAGGCGACACAGTCTTGATTCAGGGCGCCGGCGGGGGCGTGGCAACTGCGCTGATCGCGCTTGCCCGGCATGCCGGGATGCGGGTGTGGGTCACCTCGCGCGATGAAGCCCGCGGCGCGCGAGCCGTCACCCTTGGTGCCCATCGGGCCTTTCCCGCCGGCGCCCGCCTTCCGGAGCGAGTCGACGCCGTTATGGAAAGCGTTGGTGCTGCCACCTGGTCGCATTCGATCAATGTCTTGAAGCCAGGCGGCACGCTGGTGATCTGCGGTGCGACCTCTGGCGACAATCCGCCCAAGGCGGAGCTCACCAAGATCTTCTTCAAACCACTTCGAGTGATCGGGTCGACGATGGGTACCCGGGACGAGCTGATGTCGCTGACGCGCATGCTGGTGACTACCGGGCTGCGGCCGCATATCGACCGAACGCTGCCTTTGGCGGATGCCGCGGCAGGCTTTGCGATCATGATCGCCGGTGATCATTTCGGCAAGATCATCTTTGAGCCATGAGTTGATCGCCGCAGCGATTTCTCGACGCTATCTTCGGCGACGCGATGCAGTGCCCATGACTAGACGGAAAATGGTCAACGACGACAAGCGCCTCGCCAACCTCGATGTCGTCCATGACGACTTTCGACGAGAGCTGACTACTCGTCCTCCTCATCGAGGCGGGCGAGCCATGTCGCCAGCCGCTCCACAGAAGTCTCGAACTCCGGGTGCAGGTCGACGAAGGCGCGTAGCTGATCCGCCAGCCAGGCGAGGGTCACCTGATCATCGCCGCGGCGTGCTTGCAGCTCCTCGATACCTCGATCCGTGAAGTACATGAACGGTTCCGTTAGGCGAAAGCTGCCTCCATCAGGGCACGCTGCTGTTGCACGTGAACGGACGCCGATCCAACCGATGGAGCCGAGGACTCCGGTCGAGTGACCTGGGTCAGCCGCCAGTTTTTGCCGGGGTCGGCTTCCGCCAGCCGCTGCGGCAGGTTCAGCGCCATGAAGGGCCACGCCCCCTGGTTGGCCGGCTCGTCTTGCACCCAGCGCAGCTCGTTTACACCGTCGAGGCGTCTGAGCTGTTTGACGAGGTCCTTTGCTGGGAGCGGGTACAGCCGCTCCACCGAGATGATTGCGACCTGGCCGTCCTTGCCGGCCTGGCTGCGGGCGTTCACCAAGTCCCAACGAATCTTCCCCGAGCAGAGCAGCACCGAGGTGACCTTGCTCGGGTCTTCGATGGTCGAATCGCCGAGTACCGGCTTCCAGGACCCCTGAGTGAAGTCCGACGGCTGGGAGACCGCAAGTTTGTTGCGCAGCATCGACTTCGGGGTCAGGACGATCAGTGGCCGATGGAGCTCACCTAACGCCTGCTGTCGAAGCATGTGGAAGTAGTTCGCCGGGTTCGAAGGCTGTGCAACGGTGAACGCATCCTCGGCGGCCAGCTGCAGAAAGCGTTCGAGCCGGGCGGAGGAGTGGTCGGGACCCTGGCCCTCGTAGCCGTGCGGCAACAGGAGTACGACACCGGATTGCTGAGTCCACTTAGCCTGACCCGAGACGATGAACTCATCGATGATCGTCTGTGCGCCATTGCCGAAGTCACCGAACTGAGCCTCCCAGAGCACCAGTGCCTCCGGACTCGCCACCGAATAGCCGTACTCGAAACCCATCGCCGCGTACTCGCTGAGCAGGGTGTCGAAGACGTGGAATTTGCCCTGGTTCTCATCCAGATGCTTGAGCGGCACCCATGACTCGCCGGTCTTCCGGTCAACGATGGAGGCGAAGCGCTGCACGAAGGTGCCGCGTCGGGTGTCCTGGCCGGTGAGCCGGACAGTACGACCGTCCAGAAGCAATGAGCCAAAAGCCACGATCTCGGCGGTTGCCCAGTCGATCGGACCCTGAGTGATAGCAGCGGCCCGGCGCTGTAGCTGGGGCATCACCTTCGGATGCACCGTGAAGTCTTTCGGGAATGTGGTGTACGCGTCAGCGACCTTCTTTAGCGTCTCCTCGCTGACCGCCGTGCCGTACCTGGCGGCGGACTTCTTCGGGTACGCGGGTACCCGGCTGTACCCGAGATCGCCTGGCACTCGTCCAGTACCCCCGCGGACCTCATTGAAGACGATCTCCAACCGCTCCTGGAAGCGGGACAGGACCTTTTCGGCGTCCTCGACGGTGATGTCGCCGCGGCCGATCAGGGCCTCGGTGTAAAGCTTGCGGACCGACCGCTTCTTCTCGATCAGGTCATACATCCGCGGCTGGGTGAAGCTCGGATCGTCTCCCTCGTTGTGGCCGCGACGGCGGTAGCACATGAGGTCGATGACGACGTCCTTGTTGAACTCCTGTCGGAAGTCGAACGCCAGCCGAGCCACTCGGCTACAGGCCTCCGGATCGTCACCGTTGACGTGAAAGATCGGCGCTTGGATCATCCGCGCCACGTCGGTGCAGTACATCGAGGACCGCGATTCGGTCGGCGCTGTGGTGAAGCCGACCTGATTGTTCACAATGATGTGAATCGTGCCGCCCGTGCGATAACCACGCAGCTGACTGAGGTTGAGCGTTTCAGCGACGACGCCTTGGCCGGCGAACGCCGCGTCACCGTGCATCAGCACCGGCAGCACCGGGAACTCCGCTCCGCGGTCGAGGATGTCCTGCTTGGCTCGCGCGATGCCTTCCAGCACCGGATTCACCGCCTCGAGATGGCTCGGATTGGCCGCCACCGAGGTCTTGATCGTCGCGCCGCTCAGCGCGGTGAACTTGCCCTCCGAGCCCAGGTGATATTTCACATCCCCGGAGCCCTGAACGGTGCGCGGGTCCAGATTGCCTTCGAACTCGCGGAAGATCTGCTCGTAGGACTTGCCCACAATGTTGGACAGCACGTTGAGTCGGCCACGGTGTGGCATGCCGATGCAGACTTCCTCCAGATGTGCTTCGGCCGCCTGCTCGCACACCTCGTCCAGCAGGACGATTGCCGACTCACCGCCTTCCAGCGAGAACCGCTTCTGTCCGACGAACTTGGTCTGCAGGAAGGTCTCGAAGATCTCGGCCTCATTGAGCTTGTCCAAGATCCTTAGGTGCTCATCGCGCGGCAGGGACTCGTGCGGTCGCTCGACGCGATCTTGAATCCACTTACGCTGCACGGGCTCTTGAATGTGCATGTACTCGATGCCGGTGGTCCGACAGTAAGAGTCACGCAGGATGCCCAAGATCTTTCGCATCTTCATCCGGCCCTCGCCGCCGGCGAAGGATCCGGTCGCAAACTCCCGGTCCAGGTCCCACAGCGTCAGGCCGTGCGACTGCACGTCAAGATCATGATGACGGCGCTGGCGGTACTCCAGCGGATCGGTGTCGGCCATCAGATGGCCGCGTACCCGATAGGAGTTGATCATCTCCATGATCCGTGCCTGCTTCGGAATCTGGTCCTCATGATCACTGCTGACGTCCTGCGCCCAGCGGATCGGCTCGTACGGAATGCGCAGCGCGCCGAAGATGTCGTCGTAGAACCCGTCCTCGCCTATCAGCAGAGCGTGCAGCCGGGCCAGGTATTCGCCCGATTGTGCCCCTTGGATGACTCGATGGTCATAGGTCGAGGTCAGCGTCATGATCTTGGAGACGCTCATCTCGCTCAGCCGATCGGGGTTAGACCCCTGGAACTCTGGCGGGTACTCCATCGACCCGACGCCGATGATCGCGCCCTGGCCTTGCATCAAGCGCGGAACCGAGTGGCTGGTTCCGATCGTGCCGGGGTTGGTCAGCGTGATGGTGGTCCCCGCGAAATCTTCCAGGGTGAGTTGCCCGGCCCGGGCCCGCTTCACCACCTGCTCGTAGGCGTTCCAGAATTGTGCAAAGTCGAGGCTCTCACAGCTCTTGATGCTGGGCACCAGTAGCTGTCGGGTGCCGTCATCCTTGGGCAGGTCGATGGCCAAGCCGAGATTTACATGGGCCGGTGCGACGAGAGTCGGCTTGCCGTCGAGGGCGTCGTAGGCGTTGTTCATGGCCGGAACGCTCTTCAGGGCCTGCACCATCGCGTACCCGATGATGTGGGTGTAGGACACCTTTCCGCCGCGCGCTCGGCGGAGGTGATTGTTGATCACTACGCGCTGGTCGATGAGCAGCTTGACCGGAAGGGCCCTGACGCTCGTCGCAGTCGGCACCGACAAAGAAGTGTCCATGTTCTTCGCGGTCCGCGCGGGAGCTCCGCGCATGGTGGTCTTCATCGGCTCTTCGATCGCGACGCTCGGTCGATCGGTAGGGCTCGGCGGATCGGCGGGCACGCCGCCACGCGCTCCCGGCGCGCTCGGCCTGACCTCCTTGGTCTCTGGTGGCTTCTCGACCGTTGGCGTACGGCGCGGGGTCGGCTGGTCCTGCGGCTTGGCCGCGGGTGGGGTCTCCGACCGGGCTGGTGCCGGAGCTGCTGTCGCGCTGCTCGGCGCCCCGCTGTCGGCGGGCGGTTCGACCGCCGGGCCGCGCTGAGGTTGCCCTGCCGTGGCGGCGCCGTTGCCTGCGTCCGTGCCTGGTGCGCCATGCGTCTTGAAGTACTCTGCCCACGTCTGGTCCACCGAACTCGGGTCTGCGGTGTATTGCTCGTACATCTCCTCGAGCAGCCAGTCGTTGGCGCCGAAGTCGGATTCCGCGGGCGCGCTGGTAGCTGATTGGTCCGGCACGATGGCCACAGTCGCCTTCTTCCTGATACGTACTATCCGCGGGGTAAATCCGCCTTGGCCTGCTCCCGGCACGCACCTCTGCAGGCTTTACCTAGGCTACCCAGGCTCGTCGATCGCTCAGCTACTGGTCGCACGACGCACCTCGTCAGCGCGACGTTTCGGCAACGATCACTCGTGGCGTGTGAGGGCGGTCCGGTCCTTCGCCGGAGCGGCCAGCATGCGCCAGGCCAGCCAGCAGGCTTCGACTGTGAAGACGACAAGGGCGAGGTTGCGGATGGCCGTGACGACGGTGGAGATGATGATCATCCTCTGGGCATGTCGGCCGAGATAGCTGTCATAGAGCAGCGGATAGACCAGCTGGGTCAGCAGGGCAAGGGCCAGAAGCTGTCCTGCCATTCGGTTGATCGCCGACTGTTCCTCGGGTGTCGCTTGGGGCCGAAGCAGCATCAACGCCGCCATCGGACCACCCAGCCAGAGCAGATACTGCGGACTCAACGTCTTGTTGGTGATCGTCATGATCGCCACTGTGGCGACGACGACAAAACCAATCGCGACCGGTGTCGATCCGTTATGCAGGAATGCGCGGATGGTCAGCAAGATGATCATTGCCAGGCCGAATAGCGTCGCAACGTTGCTGATCATGATCCAGGCGTCCACTCCCGGGCCGAAGATCTCGTACGCCTGGTACTGGGAAATGTCGACGATCCAATGCTCGGGGCGCGCAGCCCGCGCAAGCATCAAAGGCGTTGCCCAGATCGACTCGATTTGCAGGCCGCGCTCGGACTGCCAGGTCAGCGGCGAGATCAACCGCGCCCAGCCGCCGAAGATCAAGCTGATCAGCGCGAGGCCGAATCCGACGACGACAAAGGTGAGGCCGGCGGGTCGCCTGTCGGACTTGTAGGAAAGGAATGCACCGATGAGCAGCGCCGGCCACAGCTTGATCGCCGCGCCCAGTCCGGTCAGTGCGCCAGTCACCCATGGCTTGCGTCGTGCCGCGAGGAGCGCGCCGCCCGCAAGCACCGCCGGCAACATGTCGAAGCGCAGATAGGACAGCGGACCGATCAGTAGTACGAAGATCAACCAGAAGTCGATCGCGCTGTCATGCCGCCGGCCGCTTGATCGCCACAGCGCATAGCTGAACACGGCGTCTAGTGCGAGCATCAGGACGACGAATGCGATCAAATAGCCAACGCGGCTGCCGAAAGAGGCGCCGTAGGGGAGCGCGAGAATCCACACCACGGGAGTCGGGTATTCATACAGCGTACGGTCCAGGCCTGTCGTGAACAGCGCGTTGATCTTGCGGTGGTAATAGAAGACGTCGCCCACCACGAAGCGCTCGAAGCCGGCGAGGATGAGCAACATCAGCACACGGGTGATCAGCCAGCCGATGACGATCATTCGAGGGCCGCGGTGCGCGTCGTACCAGGCAACGAGGCGCTTCATTCACGACCCCACAGATTGAGCCCGCAGGGAAGCGCACATCGGAGTAGGGAGCCCTCTGTTGACGACAGAACGCATGCGAACCTACCAGCAACGCGCTTCTCGGCTTGGCGCCGGCACGTACCACATCGATCCCTGAACACTTGCCAGTCGGCGCTTGGCAAATTGTCGGAAGGACTGCTCGATGGTCGATCTACTACACCCCGATGAGATGCCGATCGATGAAAGGCTTGTTCAACGGCTGCTCACCACGCAACTGCCGCAGTTCTGCCATCTGCCAATCCGGGCCGTCACAACTCAAGGCACGGACAATGTCATCTTCCGGCTGGGTGCCGAGCTGTCGGTCCGGTTACCGCGCAAGTCGGCGGTGGTCCGCGGTCTGCTGATCGAACGCGAATGGCTGCCTCGACTGGCCGCCTCACTACCACTCTCGGTACCTGTGCCTGTTGCAAGCGGCGATCCGTCGCCGGACTACCCGTTTCCGTGGATGGTCTGTACCTGGGTGACGGGCGAACCAGCCGTGCCGGACGGTTTCGGCGCCGAGGGCGCTCAACTTCTCGGCGACTTCGTCAGTGTGTTGCAGTCCCTCGACACCGACCACGGTCCAGTCATCGAGCCGGGGCAACGAGCCGGGCCGGTGGGGCCTTACGACGGCGTGGCCCGGGCTGCCCTCAAGGCCGCGCTGGGCCTCGCCGCCGCAGGCCGGATCGAACCAACGCTGATTGATGAAAATGCGGCTATCGACGTGTGGGAGGCGGCTGTCGAAGCACCGGCGTGGCCGGGGCCTGACGTCTGGGTGCACCGTGATCTGATGGGCGCCAATCTCCTCGCGATGAATGGAAGACTGACCGGCGTCATCGACTTCGGCGGGCTGGCTGTCGGTGACCCTGCCGGCAATGTGATGGGTGCCTTCCACGTCGTCCAAGCCGAGCACCGCCCCACGTTTCGGGCGGTCGTGGATGCCGACGACGCGACCTGGGCTCGGGCTCGCGGCTGGGCCCTGACGCAAGGTCTGGAGGCACTGCCGTACTACCTGGACACTCACCCCGCCATGGTTGCGATGGCGCGCCATGTCATCAGCTCCGCATTGGCGGGTTAACCAAGGACTTCTCGCCTGTGACACGCGGAAAGGACTTACGCTTGAGCAATGCCATTGATGGCTGACCTAGCCGAACTGGCGGAGTGGGTAGAAGGACTGCGCGGAGCGGCACACGAGGCGCGCGCCGCGGGCAACATCACGCTGGCCCAAGCGTTGGAAAGCACCCGCTTCGAGGTGTATCAGGCTTACCTCGACGAAGAGCTACACCCACAGCAGAGCCAGCCAGTTCACGGCCCGACCTAGTCTCGGGTGGCTACGGTTCGCACCTCGGTGCTGGAGCTGTCCTACGCCGACCTCGGACGTCCAAACGCAGCGCCGGTGATCCTCCTGCACGGCTGGCCGGATGCTGCACGCGGCTGGTCGGCGGTCACGGCGCGACTGACCGCGAGCGGGTACCGGGTGATCGTGCCCGAGCTGCGCGGCACCGGTTCGACGCAGTTCCTGCTTCCGGAAACGGTGCGGGACGGCACGGCGCCTGCCCTGAGCCAGGACGTAATCGATCTCGCCGACGCGCTCGGTCTGAGCCGGTTCGCGTTGGTCGGTCATGACTGGGGAGCACGGGTGGCCTACCTGCTGGCGGCTCTGCATCCCGAACGGCTGACCACGATCGCCGCTCTCGCCCTCGGGTACCAGCCTGCCGGCCGGTTCGTGATGCCGGACTTCGCGCAGGCCCAACGGTTCTGGTACCAGTGGCTGCTGTACGTCGAGGCGGGAGCCGAGGCCGTGCGCAGGGATCCGGTGGGATTCGCTCGACGGCAGTGGGAAACCTGGAGCCCGGCCGGCTGGTGGGACGAAGCGGAGTTCGAGGCGACGGCGGCCGAGGCCTTCCGGCATCCCGATTGGCCGGCTGTCACCCTCAGCGCCTACCGCGCCCGCTTCCTCCCGGACGAACCGCTTGATCCCCGCTACGACCGTGAGCGTCGCCGGCTGGCCGACATCGGGCGCCTGGACGTCCCGACCCTGGTGGTCCAGGGTGCGGCCGACTCCTGCGACCCGCCGTCCACATCGGAGGGGTTGGAGGAGTACTTCGCCGACTACCGGCGCATCGTGGTGGACGGTGTCGGCCATTTCCCGCACCGCGAGGCCCCTGATCTGGTGGCGAAGGTCGTCCTCGACCACCTCAGCCGCGGCTGATCAGGACCGACTGCGCTCACTCCGACCTCGGCCGTCCGGCGTTCTTCAACTTCCCATCCGCCGTGGCCGTGACCCGTCCCGCTCGGTGGTGTGTGACATTCCCTCGCGTTCTATCCGCCTCTACCTGGTTTCTGCGGCCTCCTGCGGGCTGGCCGCGGCCTGCGAAACGATCACCCGCCAGAAGCTGAAGGACGAGGAAGAGACGATAAGTTGGTATCGAGTGTGCGGCCGGTACCACCTGTTCGGTGCGACCGAGATCATCCAGTCCTGCAGCACGCGCGTAGACACAACTCGTCTTGGGTGAGCAACCTTCCGGAGGTGACCGTCCGACATGCGCTTTGAGGAATCGATCGATATCGACGCCCAGCAAGAGCGCGTTTGGGAAGTGCTCAGCGACCTCGAAGCATGGCCGCGGCGGATCGAAACGGTCGACGTCGTCGAGCTGCTCACGCCCGCTCCTATGTCCAAAGGCAGCCGCGTACGCCTCAAACAACCGAAGCTGCCAGAGGGAACATGGGACATCACCGTCTGGGATGCGCCCTCCTACTTCGAGTGGCGCCAGAAGTCCGGCGGCATCACCAGCGTCGCGGGTCATCGCGTCGAGATGCTGGAGGAAGGCCGCTCGCGCCTGACACTGAGCCTTGACATGCGAGGCCCGCTGATCCCGGTCATCGGCCTGTTTTACAGGGGCCTGACCAACCGCTACATGACCATCGAGGCTCAGGGCATGAAGCGCGCCGCCGAATCCGCCGGGAGGTGAGGGTCCGGCGCACGCAATCCCGTCCGCGCACATTCAACGTGGGTCGCAGGCCCCTGCTCCATTTCCTGGCCTGGGTCGGAAGGGTCGAGCACCACCGCAGCGCCGATGACACCCGTTCCCCGTTCCTCACCGAGGCGATGGACGGGTTGCGAAGCCTGGCTGCAGGACCGCCGTATCTGGGCTTAGACGAGAAAACCATCGCAGCAGCCAAGCCGCCGCCAGCGGCCGGGCCGGAGATCAGCCTCGACGGCCAACCGTCAGTCCGGCTCGAGACCCGCGGCCAGCCGTGACCCGCTGACGGACGCGGAACTCCACATCGAACCAGGCTTGAACAGCCGCGATCCTCGCTGGGCAGGAGCACCTTTCACCGCATCACACGAACTCACGGCCCGAGTGCGTGAATCAACAGCCGATTTCACTGATGAGAGATCGGCGCCAGGCCAAATAGCTCGTCGAGCTTGTCCCGTTGATGCCGATGATCACGAGCCGCGGGTTCATGAATCTTCAGCTCCATACGCGCTGCAAGGCAGGCCGATATTGGTCAAGCCGCACGCCTCGCACCAGGGCGGCTTCCCGTCACCACGCTCGACATGCCGATGCGAATGTGGCCGAGCAGGTCGACCCCCATCGGTTCAGGTGACGATCACTCGTCTTCGTCGAAGCAGTTGGTGTGCACACCCCATCGGTCCACATAGGTCATCAACTCATCCGCATCGGGAAGGTCGGCCACTTCCTGGAACAACCTCTCAAGTTTGACGCAGTTCTTGGCCATGCCCGCTGTATCAATCTCTTCCTGAAGGTGTGGGCGGTACTTCTCCCAGGCGATCGGAGACCCGTAGGGCCAACCCGTTTGCTCTGGACTCCACGTCTTGCTAGGCGCCGGTATGGGAGTCGAGGTCGGAGGTGCGTACCGGAATGCGAAGAGCAGCAGGCAGACACCCAGAGCGATCGCGACAGTCTCGATTGCTACTAGGACGATTAGCCTCTTGGTGATCATGTTGCTGTCTCCGTTACCGGTCCAAGATCGAGAAGACGTTTAAGAAGGCGAGATACCCGAGACCCACACCGAGGCTGATCGATACCACCTGGAGCAGCGCGCCAATGATCAGCTGCTTTGGCACGCTCGGTACTCGTGCTCGACCTGCCGCCGGTGATCTTGAAAGGTCCGCCGCATCATCGGGCCGCGAACGGTCGTCTTGATGCGGCTCAGCGTCCGCAACCTCCCGCGGCGCGCGTAGGGTCATGATCACGGTCAGGATGGCGCTGATGGTGATGGTGGCGAAGATGAGGTACCCATAGCCGATCGGCATGTCCCCATTGCCGCCGCCGAAGCTGAGCATGGTGAAGTACTCAGTCATCACGTGAACAAAACCAAACGCCGTCGTACCCGACAGCACAACCACCAGCCGGGGGCCGATGTGGCGACCGCGAGCCTCTGGTTGCCACGCAAAGATCCAGACCAAAGCAACAACAGCGAACAACTCGAGGAACGTAACCAGCCCCGTCAGGGGAGGGGTGTATTCAAAGGGTTTGGGATCGCCGATCGCCGCGGCTCCGGCGAGGGCAAACGCAATCGTGGCTAGACCGGGAAGTGCCGCAACGGCCCTGGTCCTCCATCGCCACCGAAGTCCTCCAACGAGCGTGAGCCAGGCCACCCCGAGCAGCGCCATCGCGACCAGGTTCAGCCCGGACGTCCACGGCACTACCAAGGCGATATCCCCGTCCATGGCCTGCTTACACCCAGGGGAGAATTTGCGCCCGACGTCCACGTAGTAGTTGATGATGCTGCCTTTCAGCATGCTCCCCCGGCACGGCAGCCAGTACAGGTAGGTCGACCGACCTGTGGCAGCGGCCGCGACCAGCATCAGGCCCGCCGCCAACAGCCACGGCCAGCGCCGATCTCTCACGCTCAGACCGTACCGATTCGTCGGAACTCACGTGAGTAATAGCCAATTTCACTGATGAGAGCAGGCCAACCGCTCGTCCAGCTTGGCCCCATTGATGCCGATGATCATCGAGCTGCAGGTTCATGATCAGCTCCGTAGTCGCTGTTGTGCAGGCCGATATTGGTTAAGCCGCACGCCTCGCACAGGGAAGCACCCCGTCACGGTGCCGCACATAGCGGTGATCACCGGGACACTGGTCACGGAGCGTCGCCTGAAGCACATCGACCAGACGGATCGCCCGATCACGAACCTCAGGCGGATACTTCTGCGGTGCTGACATGACTCCACCCTTCCGTGGGATCAATGCCTCCACCAACGCCGGGACGGTTCACTCGAGCCTTGTTGAGCAAATCGTGAGCGGGGAGGCGCGGTGCTGTTTATTGGCGACGATTGGGCTGAGGCCCACCATGACATCGAGATCGAAGACGAATCGGGCCGGGTGCTGGCCCGCCGTCGGCTGCCGGAGGGCTTGGCTGGGATCACGGGTGCTGCATGAGCTGGTCGCGGATCATCTGGATCGGACGGCCGAGCCTGATCAGGTGCAGGTGGGTATTGAGACCGACCGTGGGCCGTGGGTGCAGGCGTTGCTGGCGGCAGGCTATGGGGTGTTCGCGATCAACCCGTTGCAGGTGGCCCGGTATCGGGAACGGCATTCCCCGTCGGGGGCGAAGTCCGATGCCGCG
>Ga0307314_10000201_pt1 | contig 12962 bp, 5 predicted proteins | sample ER_DNA_204_FD_194493 | JGI IMG/M metagenome (GOLD analysis project Ga0307314, IMG submission 194493) | Bulk soil microbial communities from the East River watershed near Crested Butte, Colorado, United States - ER_DNA_204 | ecosystem: Environmental > Terrestrial > Soil > Floodplain | place: USA...
ACGGCAACCACAACTACGTCTACGAATGGGATGACGGACACATCGAGCTCGCCTCGGTCGATCCCGATGGCCACCCGTTCGAATATGGAGCGTTTTTACAAGGGTGGGGCGAGGCAAACGGAACTAGAAGGATAGTTCTGAAGGACAACGGCGCCACGGGGCAGCTCTACATGCGCACGGTGGACGCAACGGACACCCACACGATCGAGATCTCGGCAAGCCGGCGATCGACGCCTGATCCCGCTGGGCCCGGTTTCACGGAGGTCTGGGAGGTGTCGCCCGACGGTTCCAAGGTCCTGTTTTCCGACGCCGAGGCCCTTACCGACGATGCCCCCCTAGGCGGCTTCAAGGCCCTGTACCTCTACGACGCCACGACGGACACGTTGACCAACATCACGGCTTCGGCCATCGGGCAGCAACTGCTGGTCGGTGCCTCGGGGATGTCGCCCGACGGTTCTTATGTCTACTTTCGCTCCCTCGGCAGGTTCCACTCGGACGAGAACGACGCCAAGGAAGCCGGCTTCTTCGTCTGGCACAACGGTACGGTCACGCAACTCGCGCCTCCGCAGGGGAATAGCGCGAGCGCGGAGGTCGAAAACCGACCTGAGTACACCGGCAACCGCGTCAGTCCCGACGGCCGTTTCTTCACCTTCACGACGCGGCTGCAGGTGACCGCCTACGACAACACCGACAAAACCGCCCAAACCGAAAGCGGCGATCCCAAGCGCGACACCGAGGTCTACGTGTACGACGCCGTCGAGGATCGCTTGACCTGCGTGTCCTGTAACCCCTCCGGGGCGCAGCCCGTCGGGGATTCGTCGCCGCCGAGCCGCCCCTTGAGCGCAACCCCCTCCCAGCTCGTGGTCCTAAACGATGGCCGCACTTTCTTCAACAGCAGCGACGCCTTGGTGCCGGAGGACGTCAACAGCCAGCAAGACGTCTACGAGTGGGTTGACGGACGGGTCCGCCTGCTCTCCACCGGAGTCGGCCCCTTCGCCACCTACGGCTCCGCCAGTGCCGACGGGCGTGACGTCTACATCGCGACCCGCGCCCAGTTGATCCCATCCGACCGCGACGAACTCGCAGACATCTACGACGCCCGGGTCGAGGGCGGCTTCACCCAGCCGACGACTCCGAGCCTCTGCGAGAGCATCGAGGGATGTCACGGCCCGGCCAGCAGCGCTTCGCCCTTCACTCGTACGGGCAGCGAGGGATTCTCCTCCGGGCTGAAGCCCAGGAGCCCTGCGGCGCAGAGACTCCGGAGGGCGCTCAAGGCTTGTAAGCACAAGAAGACGAAGAAGGCCAAGGTCAGGTGTAGGAGGGCAGCAAAGAAACGCTATGCCAAGGCTTCCAAGGGGAGGACTCACTGATGGCTGCATTCAGCAACCGGTTCGATCGAACGACGGTCCTCCTGCTGGCGGCGTGTGTGTTTGGCGTCACGGCGCTGCTTGGCGCCTCTGCGGCGAGCGCGGCGATCCACATCGATTCATTCGAATTCGAAACCACCGATGCCGGCGGCGCGCCCACCCAGCAGGCCAGCGGTCATCCGGATCAGTCCGTCACGACTTTCACCGTGGGGAAGGACCAGGACGGCGTACCGCTGGAGTCGCCGAAGAACATCGTGGTGGAGCTGCCACCCGGCTCGGTCGGCAGCCCGGCCTCGCTTCCAACCTGCACCGATCCTCAGCTCGCCGTTGCAAAATGCCCCCTCGAGTCCCAGCTGGGACTGGTCGAACTGGGCTGGAAAGGATTCGTGCTTCCGCTCCCGCTCTACAACATGAAAGCCCCACCTGGGGTGCTGGCGCAGTTCGGCTTCCGGGCCCTCACTGTCAGCATCCACCTCGTCGCCACGGTTCGCTCCGAACCCGACTACGGGGTTACCGTAACGGTGAGGAACACCCCGCAGCCTATCCCTTACACCACCGTCAAAACGACGTTCTGGGGTGTGCCGGCGGATTCGAGTCATGGCGAATGGCGGTTCGGCGTCGATGAAAGCGGAGTTTTTTGTCAGGGGGGAGCGTACGAAGGGGGCACGCCCGGCATGCCCTGTCCAGTCGATGCGGCGGGAGCCCATCCGTTCCTGACCAATCCGTCCGCATGCTCACCGACCTCGGTAGCGGTCGGCCGGGTCGATTCCTGGGCCTTTCCCGGCGTCTTCGACGTCGCCACCGCCGGCAACGTGAACGGTGCCGGCGAACCGATCGGCATCACCGGGTGCGACGCGGTCGACTTCAGCCCCTCGTTCGACGCGAGACCGACGACCAACCTCGGCGATTCGCCTTCGGGGCTGAACATGAATCTCCACCTGCCGCAGAACGACTCACCGGACGGTCTGGCCGAGGCCCAGCTCCGCGACGCCACCTTCGAGTTCCCGCCGGGGATGACGGTCAACCCGTCGTCGGCCGCCGGTCTCGAGGCCTGCAGTCCGGCCCAGATCGGCCTCACCACCGCCGCCGGCCAGCCTGAGGCGCACTTCAACACCGCCCTTGCCGCCTGTCCCGATGCCTCTCGTCTCGGCACCGTGCAGCTGACCACGCCCCTGCTGGCGAGCCCGCTGCAGGGCAACGTCTACCTGGCGAGCCCGCATGACAATCCGTTCGGCTCGCTTCTGGCCCTCTATCTGGCGGTTGAAGACCCCGCCACCGGGGTGGTCATCAAGCTGGCCGGCAAGGTGACGCCGGACCCCCGGACCGGGCAGCTCTCGGTCGCATTTCCCCACAACCCGCAGCTGCCCTTCGAAGACCTGGACGTGGATCTGTTCCCCGGCCCGCGGGGGTCGCTGAAGACGCCGCCGACCTGCGGCCGTTTCACGACCACCAGCGAGATGGTCCCCTGGACGGCGCCCGAAGGCCCGACCAGGCGCCCGACCGACGCCTTCGACATCGTCGCCGGCGCCGACAACTCCGCCTGTCCGGCCGGCGAAGCCGCCGCGCCGAACCGCCCGAGCTTCAGCGCCGGCACCGAGGACCCCGCAGCCGGCGACTACAGCCCCTTCGTCTTCAGGATGGCCCGCGACGACGGCAGCCAGCCGATCAAGGGCATCGAAGCCACCCTGCCGAAGGGGCTGCTCGGCCGCCTCGCCGGCATCCCCTACTGCCCCGACGCCGCCCTCGTCGCCGCCGCGGGGAGAGCCGGCCGCGAGGAGCTGGGCTCCGCCTCCTGCCCCGCCGCCAGCCAGGTCGGCACGGTCGAGGTCGCAGCCGGCGCCGGCTCCGAGCCGTTGAGCGTCACCGGCAAGGCCTACCTCGCCGGCCCCTACAAAGGCGCTCCGCTCAGCCTCGCGATCGTCACCCCGGCGGTGGCCGGCCCCTTCGACCTCGGCACCGTGGTGGTGCGGAACGCGCTGCAGATCGACCCGGTCACGACCCAGATCCACGTCGTCTCCGACCCGATCCCGACGATCCTGCAGGGCATCCCGCTCGACATCCGCTCGATCGCGGTCAAGGTGGACCGCTCCCGCTTCACCCTCAACCCGACCAACTGCGAGCCGACCTCGGTGCTCGGCAGCGCCCTCTCGGTCTTCGATCAGAGCGCTTTCCTCCAGACCCCCTTCCAGGTCGGTGGCTGCAATGCGCTTGGCTTCAAGCCCCGCCTGGCGCTCCACCTCCAGGGCGGCACCGAGCGGTCCGACTTCCCGGCCCTGAGGGCGGTCCTGCGACCGCGCCGCGGCGACGCCAACCTCGCCAGGGCGGTGGTCAGCCTTCCCCATTCGGAGTTCTTGGCCCAAAACCACATCGGAACGGTCTGCACCCGGGTGCAGTTCGCCGCCGGGTCATGCCCGAAGCGCTCGGTCTACGGAAGGGCGACGGCGATCAGCCCGCTGCTCGACAAGCCGCTCTCGGGCCCGGTCTACCTGCGCTCCTCCGATCACCGCCTCCCCGACCTGGTCGCCGACCTGAAGGGCCAGATCCGGCTCACCCTGGCCGGCCGGATCGACTCCGGCGACAACGGCGGGCTGAGGACCAGCTTCGAAATGGTCCCCGACGCTCCCGTCTCCAAGTTCGTCCTGCAGATGCGCGGAGGTCGCAAGGGCCTGATCGAAAACAGCGTTGACCTCTGCCGCAGGCCCCACAAGGCCATCGCCCAGCTCGACGGCCAGAACGGCAGGATCCGGGACTTCAAGCCGGTCGTGACCAACGGCTGCAAGCAGACCCAGAAGCACGGCAAGCGCAAGCAGAAATCCCGCGGCAGGGGGTAGGCCTTGCGGATGTCGGCCCGATTGATCGGGCTGCTGGCGTTGGCACTCGCCGGGCTGGTCGCGGCGCCGCCCGCCGGTGCCGCTGCGCCGCCTGCGGTGATCGACACCTGGGTCGCCAGCGTCGGAACCGCGGGGGTGGATCTGCGCGGTTCGATCGATCCCGGCGAAGCGGCGACCAACGCCAGGTTCGAATACATCACCGACTCCGCCTACCGGGCTAACCTCGCCGCCGTTCCTCCGCACGACCCCTTCGCGGGGGCGATCGAAACGCCCGTCGGAGGCAAGACGTTCCCCGCCGCCGCCCTTCCGGTCCAGCTCAAACAGGCGGTCGGCGGCCTTCATTCGGGCATCACCTACCACTTCCGCGTCGCCGCGAGCAACAGCGAAGGAACCGCCTTCGGCCCGGCGCGCACGTTCACGATCAGGCTGCCGGAAGAAGGCTCGATGCTCGACGGCCGTGCCTGGGAGATGGTTTCTCCCGTCGACAAGAACGGCGGTGAGATCCAGGGCCCCGGCGGCGTCTTCGGCGGCGGCGGGTACCAGGCCGCCGCCGCCGGCGGCGCGATCGCCTACAGCTCGCCCTCCTCCTTCGCCGGCGGCGAAGGAGCGCCCGGCGCCAGCCAGTACGTCTCGCGCCGCGGAAGCTCCGGCTGGGCGACCGAGAACGTCACGACCCCGACCCTCGCCGGGGCCTTCGGGGTGCATCCCGACGGCGTCCCCTTCCAGCTCTTCTCGACCGACCTCAGCCGCGCCCTCGTGTTCGATCCTCAGCGCTGCGAGGCCGCCCCCTGTCCGCGTCGCTACCAGTTGCGCCAGGCGTCGACCGGCACCCTCGCCACGTCTGCGGCGACGAGCGATCTGGACCTCGCCGGCGCCAACCCCGGCCTCACGCAAACCGTCCTCTCAAGCGCAGGCAACCTCTACGCCTGGTCGGGAGGAGCGTTCAGCCCGGTCAACCTGCTGCCAGGTGACTCGGCGCCGACTCCGGCAGCGACGCTCGCCGCGCAGGGTGCGGGTTCGATCTCCGAAGACGGCAGCCGCGTCTACTTCGAGCTTGCCGGCAACCTCTACCTGCGCGACGGAACCCGGACCGTGCAGGTCGACGGGGAAGTGGGGGGTGGGGGTGTCTTCCAGGCCGCCAGCGCCGACGGTGGCATCGCCTTCTTCCTTGAGGACGGACACCTCTACCGCTACAGCGTCGCCTCCGAACATGCCGTCGACGTGCGGCCCGCCGGAGAAGTGTCGGGCGTCCTCGGGGTCTCGGCCGATGGCGGCTACCTCTACTACCTCACCCCCGGCGGCCTCTACCTCGAGCATGGCGGGGTGTCGACGAAAGTCGCCGGCGGGGCCGGCCCCTCCAACTACCCGCCCAGCGTTGGCACGAGCCGGGTCGCCCCCAACGGCAACCTCGCCTTTCTCTCAGCCGCGACGCTGGGCGAAGCCGACACGGGCGGCTTCCAGGAGGTCTACCTCTACCGACCCTCCGTGGACGAGCTCGTCTGCATCTCCTGCAACCCGGCGGGCGCCCGCCCGCCCGGCCCCTCGACGATCCCCGGTGCGGTGGCCAACGGCGAATCTCCAGCGGCCACGCAGATCTACAAGCCGCGCGCTCTTTCGGCAGCCGGGAGCCGGGTCTTCTTCGAGAGCGACGACGCCCTCCTTCTGAGCGACACCAACGGCCGCCGGGACGTCTACGAGTGGGAGGCAGAAGGGGTCGGCAGCTGCGCCAAGTCCGCCGGGTGCCTCGGGCTGATCTCCAGCGGCCGGTCCGAAGGAGACGCCAGCTTCCTCGACGCCTCTACCAATGGCGATGACGCCTTCTTCCTCACCGCCGGCTCCCTAGTCGAAGCAGATCCGGAGGCAGCCGACGTCTACGACGCTCGCGTCGGCGGTGGCTTCCCGGCGCCCCCCAAGCCGATCGTCTGCCTTGCCGACGCCTGTCAGGTGGTGCCGGCAGAACCCGACGACCCGGCGATGGGAACCGGCTTCTTCCGGAGCGTAGGAAACCCGGCGGTGACCTTCCCCAAGGCCAAGAAGCACCGCTGCAAGAAAAAACATCGCTGCCAGAAGAAGCGACACGGGAAGAAGACTCACCGCCATGAGCAGGGAGCTCGTCGATGACCGGGCGGGGCCTGCTGGCGCTTCTCTCCGCTGTCCTGGTGATGCTGGGCGCGGCCCCCGTCGCCCATGCTCAGTTCGGCTTCCTGCCGGGTGCCGAAGGATTCGAAGTCAGCGCAGTCGAAGCCGACGGCTCGCCGACCGAAGCTGCCGGTGCTCATCCTTACGCCGTCACCACGCGCCTCGCCTTCAACCTCGAAGGCGGTGGCCCCTACTCCGACGGCGACGTCCGCGACCTGCGAATCGACCTGCCGCCGGGGATGGTCGAAAACCCGACCGTCGTCGAGGCATGCACCCCCACGCAGTTCTCCACGCCTCGCGACTCTCCCTTCCAGGAAAGCGCCTCCGGCGAGAGCTGCTCGCCGAAGAGCCAGCTGGGGATCGTCACGGTGCGCGGCGCCTTTCCGGGAGGCGCCCGCAGCTTCGGGCTGTTCAAGCTCGCTCCGCCGCCCGGGTTCCTCGCCTACATGGGCGCCAGCCCGTTCGGCAGCCCGATCACCTTCGGAACCCGCGTGCGCAGCGAAAACGGGGCTTTCGGCCTCACCCTTGAAGCTCGCGGCATCCCGCAGCAGCTCGACGTCTCCGGGTTGGAGTTGACGCTGTGGGGGAACCCCTGGCTCTTCGGTCACGACCTCCAGCGTGGCAATTGCCTCAACGAGGAAGATCCTGCCGCGGGGTTCGGAACCCCTGGTGTTCTCGAAACCGAACCGCCCCAGCGGCCGGGGTTCGAGAAATTCAAACTCGGCAGCTGCTCTGTCGGCGACCCGAGGCTCCTCCCGCCGCTGGCCTACCTGACGATGCCGACTTCCTGCGTGCCGCCCCTGACCGTCGTCAACGCAACCTCCTGGGGGTCGCCGACGCCGGTCTCCACCAGCTTTCAGGCTCAGGGGCTGAAAGGCTGCGAACCACGCTTTCAAAGCATCGAAGGCGTGGCCCGGCCCCTGACCTCGCGCGCCTCCTCGCCCTCGGGCCTCGATTTCACCCTCGACGTCAACCAGGAGAACCTGACTCACAACACGACCTTCTACGGTCATCTGAATCCTCTGGTGGTCGCCGCCTCGCAGGTGAAGAAGGCGGTGGTCACGCTGCCCGAAGGGATGACCGTCAATCCCTCGGTGGCCGCCGGGCTCGGCGTCTGCACTCCCGGCCAGTACGCGGCCGAGACCGTCGCCTCGTCGCCTGGCGCCGGCTGCCCCAACGCTTCCAGGATCGGCGACGTCGAAGTCGACAGCCCGATCTCGCCGAAGCCGATCGAGGGCGCGCTCTTCCTCGCCCAGCCCTACGACAACCCCTCTCACTCGCTGATCGCCCTCTACGTCGTCGCCAAGGACCCCGATCGCGACCTGGTCGTCAAGCTGGCGGGAGAAGTCGCCGCCGACCCCGGCTCGGGTCGGCTCGTCGCCACCTTCGACCAGCTGCCGCAGCTGCCCTACTCCCACCTCAACGTCCACTTCCGCGAAAGCCAGCGGGCGCCGCTGGCGACCCCGGCTGCCTGCGGCTCCTATGCCACCGAAACCGACCTCGCTCCGTGGCTCGATCCCGGCGCCGTCCTCCACGGCGTCACCTCGTTCGCGCTCAACGGCGGCATCGGCGGTGGCGCCTGCCCGCCGGCCGCAGCACCTTTCGATCCTCACGCGGCCGGCGGCACCTACAACCGCAACGCCGGCTCCTACACCCCCTTCTACCTGCACCTGACGCGCTCCGACTCCGACCAGGAGATCACCTCCTACTCGGCCCAGCTGCCGCCGGGGCTGCTCGGGAAGATCGCCGGCGTTCCCTTCTGCCCGGAGGCGGGGATCGCAGCCGCCGCCCGCAACAGCGGCTTCGCCGAGACCGAGCGTCCCTCCTGCCCGGAGGCCTCGAAGATCGGCCACACCACCGCCGGCTACGGCCTCGGCGACGCGCTTGCCTACGCGCCGGGGAACCTCTACCTCGCCGGTCCCTACCACGGCTCACCGCTCTCGGTGGTCGCCGTCGACGCGGCCACGGTCGGGCCCTTCGACCTCGGCGTGATCATCGTCCGCTCGGCGATCCGGGTCGATCCGCGCACCGCCCAGGTCTCGATCGACTCCGCCGGCTCGGACCCGATCCCGCACATCGTCAAAGGCATACCCCTGCATCTGCGGGACATCCGGGTCTTCATCGACCGCTCCGGATTCATGCTCAACCCGACCAGCTGCGAACACTTCGGCGTCACCTCGACCCTGAACGGCTCGGGGGTCTCGTTCTCCAACCCCGCCGACGACACCATCGCCTCGGCCACCAACCCCTTCCAGGTCTCCTTCTGCTCCTCGCTCGCCTTCAAGCCGAGGATCGGCCTGCGGCTGCGGGGCGGCACCAGGCGGGGCAGGTTCCCCTCGCTGACCGCGACGGTCCGGCCGCGACCGGGCCAGGCCAACATCGCCAAGACCTCGGTCACCCTGCCGCCGGCGCTCTTCCTCGAACAGCGCCACATCGACACGATCTGCGGCCGCGCCCAGTCGGCGGCCGGTCGCTGCCCCGCCGCCTCGGTCTACGGCAGGGCGCGGGCGGTCACGCCGCTGCTGGACGAGCCGCTGGAAGGGCCGGTCTACCTGCGGGCGTCCGACCACAAACTGCCCGATCTGGTGGCGGCGCTGACCGGGCGCGGCATCCGCATCGACGTCGTCGGGCGGATCGGATCCAAGGGCGGCGGCATGCGGGCCACCTACGACGTCCTCCCCGACGCCCCGGTGACCAGGTTCGCGCTCACGCTGCGCGGCGGTGCGCACGGGCTCCTGGTCAACTCCGACGACGTCTGCAAGGCGCCCCCCGCCACCGCGCGGATGCTCGGCCAGAACAACATGGGGATCGTGCTGAAGGCGCCCGTCGTCAACCCGGCCTGCAGGAAGGGGAAGAAGAGATGAGGAAGGCCTCCGCCATCCTGTTGAGCGCGGCGCTGCTCGCCATGGGCGTCTCCGGCGCGACCGGCGAGACGATTCAGCAGGGCGGCATCCGGATCAGCTTCGACGGCGAGATCACGCCCCGGAAGCTTCCCCGCAAAGGGACGGCGCCGGTCGCGGTCGCCGTCGAGACCAGGATCTCCGCGGCCGCCGGCAAGCCGGAGCCGCAGTTGACCAGGATCTCGATCGCGATCAACCGCCACGGCCACCTGGACCCCACCGGGCTGCCGGTCTGCGAGGTTCCCGAGATCCAGCCGGCGACTACCGCGAAGGCGCTCGAGGCCTGCCGGGGAGCGCTCGTCGGCAGCGGGCACTTCTCCGCCTCGGTGGCGCTCTCCAGGCAGGCGGCCTTCCCCTCCCAGGGGAAGCTCCTCGCCTTCAACGGCGCCTACCGCGGCAAGCCGGCGATCCTCGCCCACGTCTACGGCAACAACCCGGTGCCCACCTCCTTCACGGTCCCGTTCGTGATCGGCAGGACGGGGGGCGCCTACGGGAGCACCCTCACCGCCGGGTTTCCCGCCGCGGACGACAGCTACGTCACCGGCATCGACCTCGAGCTGCACCGCACCTTCACCTACAAGGGCAAGGAGCGGAGCTACGCGAGCGCCGGCTGCCCCGCGCCGAAGGGCTACTCCCAGGCGCCCTTCGCCTTCGCCCGGGCGACCTACTCGTTCGCCGGCGGGAAGAAGCTGAGCTCCACCCTGACGCGCACCTGCCACGCCCGCGGCTAGAACCGCGGCACGGCCGGCGGCCCTTCTAGCCGACAGCCACCTCGTAGGCCTCCTCGGCCTCGAGGAAGGGGGCGAGGGTGACGTAGACCAGCGTCGGCACCAGGTCCGGCAGCGTCTGCGGGCCCTTCTTGTTGACGTGGTCGTAGAGGAGCGAGTAGAGGGCGCCGCCGATCGCCTCGGCGGCGATCGGCGGGGTCTCCGGTTTCAGCTCGTAGCCGGGGGCGAGCAGGCCCTCCATGCCTTCGGTGACGATCTCGCGCTGGTCGAGGGCGCGTTTGCCGGCCGCGTACATCTCGACTCCGCCGAGCCGCGCGTACTCGGGCTCTTCGGCGCCGAAGCAGAACATCGCCTCCTGGGTGTCGTGGACGGCGTGCGGCCAGTCGGGGGCGCGGCGGAAGGCGGGGAGGGCGGCGGCGAGCATGTGGGCGGAGCCGCTGTCGAGCGCGGCGACGATCGCGTCCTCCTTGTTCTTGAAATGTTCGTAGAAGGTGCGCTGCGAGGTCGAGGCGCGTTCGACGATCTCGGCAACGGTGGTGTCCGGATACCCCTTCTCGGCGACGACCGCGGCGAGCGCCCGCAGCAGCCGCTCGGGCGGGCTCGACTGCGCCTGGCGCTCCTCGAACGGCATCGCCTTGACGGTGCGGCGGCGGGTCGCCTTCAGCGGCCCGGGGGGGACGGGGTAGGAGAAGAACCACTCCCACAGCTGCGGCGCCAGCTCCGGCAGCTCCGCCTCCTGGCCGCGGTAGAGGCGCTTGTGGATCACCTTCTGGATGCCGCCGGCGATCGCCCGCACCAGCTCCCGCGGCATCCCCTCGCGCCCCGGCACCTGGGCCAGCATCCGCATCGCCAGGTCGGTCGCCTGCTCCATCGAGCGCTCGACCACCGCCGCTCCCTCGGGGCCGGCGGCGTAGACCTCGACGATGCACATCTTCGCCGCCGCCGGCTGCGCGACGATCAGGCCGATCAGCCCTTCGAATGCCTGCCGCGCCCGCTCCACCCCGGCCGGCGCGCTCTCGTCGCCGCCTAGTTTCTCCAGCGCCGGCCCGATCATCTCCCCAACCGCGGCCAGGAAGCAGGCCTGCTTGTCCTCGAAGTGGCGGTAGAAGGCGCTGCGCGAAACGCCCGAGAGCTCGACTAGGTCGGCGACGGTGGTCGCCTCGTAGCCCTTCTCGGCGACCGTCGCCACCATCGCCGCGAACAGCCGCTCCCGCTGGTTGCGCTCGGCCTCCTCGCGGGGCGTGCCTCTTCCGGGCCGCAGCTTCCGCTCCCGCAGCGAAGCCGCATCCCCCCACGGAGTCTCAACCATCGTCGAGGGAACATATCCGGGGTTGGACACGAGGTTCAGCATAACCATCCAAGAAAGTTCAAGTGGTACGAACTGAACTGGACAACCTGTACATATAGGCAGGCATCAACCCACTAAATCTGCCTTTCTGAAGCCCTTCGCTGGTAGCCTCGGAGGGGAGACGAACACCTGCGTTCCCATCTCCTTGACAATCTGGTCCGCATCTGTTCTTATTTGGCCGGCTCTTGGAGAGGCGCCTCAGGGAGAGGCGGCAAGTCGGGAGCCAAGAGACAAACGGCCAGCGCCTCGGCCAGGGAACCCTTCGGGGTTGGGTGAGGCAAGCCCTGGGACCAAGGAGAGAATTAGGTGAGATCGCACGGGAAGGCATCGCCCGCGGCATTTGCGTCCGCTGGATCGTCCACGCGCGGGAACGGCAGCCCGTTCTCGCTCGGGCTCCTCGCCCTGGTCGTCAGCGTGGCTGCGCTGTTGGTCACGGCAACGGGTGTCAGGGCAGCCACCCCTGTGGACTCTTACGGGCCGGCGCCGGTGCCGACCTTCGGGGTGACGGACTCCGATGCTGATACGAGCGGCGTCAGCGACCTCGCCGTGAGCACCGTGACCGGGAATATTCTCATCGCCGAGCACAACCAGAACAAAGTCGGCGTGTTCGCACCCGACCCCGCCCAGGGTGGCGTGCTGGTCACCCACTTCGACGCATACGGGGCGGCGGCCATGGATCCACAGAACATCGCCGTCGACCCGGGTAACGACGCGCTCTACGTCGCGGACGCCTCGGGGAACTCCGCCTTCAGCGTCGCCCGGTTCAACTCGGACGGGCAGCCGAACCCGACTTACACCTTCGATCCCTCCTTCGCTCCCTCCACCTCCTTCAGCACGATCGCGGGCATCGCGGTCGACCCGAGCACCCATGATCTGCTCGTCGTCGACAGCGGCGCCAACCGCGTCGTCCGGCTGGCCGCCTCAGACGGTCACGAGCTGTCCTCGGTCGAAGGGTTCCAGGGAGCACGGACCGTCGCGGCCGGGCCTTCGGGAGCGTTCTACGTCGTCGACGCCGCCGCACAGAGCGTCCTGCGATACGCCGCCGACGGAACCCTTCAGGGGGCGTTGTCTCTGCCCAGCGGCGCACAACCGTCGGCGGTCACGACCAATCCGGTCACCGGCGAGGTCGCGGTCGTCGTCCAGCTGCACGGTCAGGTCTATATCGACGGATTCGCCGCGGACGGCACGCCCGAGTTCTCAGTGCGCGTGACCGAATTCGTCTCGCTGCCCGGTAGCGGCGCAACCGGCATCGCCTGGGATGCAGGTTCCGATCACATCTACGTCAGCACCGGTGTCGGTCAGATCGCGACCTTCGTGCCCGCCTGGCAGCCGGGCGTCGATGCCCCAACCGCCACCACGCATCTGAACTCGGCGACCGTCGCCGCCGAGGTCGCCCCCGGCGGCGGCGACGAAACGACGGCGCGACTGGAGTACTGCCCGGCGACGGCGGCCTGCGACGACTATCCGGTCTCCAGCCCGCCCAACGCCTTCGAACCCGGCTACGACGCCTCGAACCCATGGAGGCGCGGCCCCGAGCATGAACACCTGACGACGACCACCACGATCGAAGACGAGCTTCCGCTGAGCTCGAACGCCACCTGGAAGGTGAGGGTCTTCGCGCGGGACACGGTGACCAACACCGACAACAC
>Ga0307314_10000207_pt1 | contig 12755 bp, 13 predicted proteins | sample ER_DNA_204_FD_194493 | JGI IMG/M metagenome (GOLD analysis project Ga0307314, IMG submission 194493) | Bulk soil microbial communities from the East River watershed near Crested Butte, Colorado, United States - ER_DNA_204 | ecosystem: Environmental > Terrestrial > Soil > Floodplain | place...
ATCTGGATGACATCAGGTGAGTTGTTGCCCGCCGTCATCGTGGCGAGCTTGTCCCAATAGGCGGTCCAGTCGTTGTTCTCAATAGAGACCTTAATGTCCGGGTTCGCCGCGGTGAAGGCGTCTACCGCCTGCTGAGTCAGCTTGAGTCGCGAGTCGTTGCCCCATGTGGACACTCGCAGCGTGACTTGCTCCCCCTGGGACTGACTCTGGCTGCCCGGAGCGCACGCCGCGGGGACAAAGAGACACATCAGCAGGAGAAGAGCCGTGAGCAATCGGCGCTGAGCAGAGAACGCGGCGCAGTCCGTCCTCGTCATTGGCCCGGTGAGCGCCGACTCGAGCGCCCTGGCCATCGATCCGCGTCGTTGCGACCGAAATCGGAGGGAGGTCATGGTAGTGCCTTTCGCGAATCGAATAACTGTGGGACCCCGGGTAAGCGAGGTCCCACCGTGGATTTACTTTCCGCCGGTTGTTGCTATGCCCTTGACCAAGAACCGCTGGCCGAACAAGAACACCAGGAACAGCGGGATCAAGGTGACGACTGACATGGCGAACATGGCGCCCCAGTTGCTCCCAGCCGTTGCGTCTAGGAACGAGCGCAGCGCGACTGGAACGGTGTAGGCGATGGGATCGGTCAGGTAGATCAGCGGGGTGAAGAAATCGCTCCAGGTCCAGATGAAGGTGAAAATTGCCGTCGTGGCTATTGCCGGGCCCATCAGCGGAAGCATTAACCTGCTGAAGATCTTCCAGTGGCCGCAACCGTCGATTACCGCCGCCTCGTCCAGCTCCTTGGGAATGCCTCGGATGAACTGGACCATCAAGAACACGAAGAACGCATCGGTGGCCAGGAACTTAGGCAAGATCAGCGGAACGAACGTGTTCACGAAGCCCAGCGCGTTGAAGAGGATGTACTGCGGCACTACGACCACGTGGAAGGGCAGCATGAGCGTCAACAGCATGATGGCGAACCACAGCCCCCTCAGCCGGAACTTCAGCCGAGCAAACGCGTACGCGGCCAGCGTGCAGGCAAACAGATTGCCGGCGATAGCGCCGACCACCACGATGAAAGAGTTGATGATGTACTGGCCGAAGGGATAGGACAGCGAATACCAACCCTTGGTGTAGTTCTCCACGTACACGTCGTTCAGCCAGAGGCCTGGAGTACGGAAAATGACCTCGGTGGGCCTGAAGGAACTGGCAATCAGCCAGAGCAGCGGATAGATCATGATCACGCTGGCGGCGATCAGCAGTATGTGCTTGATCGCCGACCGCGCCCGGTCCCGCCCCGTGGGGCGGTGATGGATTGCTTCTTGGGGAGCCGGCCCGGTCAGGGTCGTCTCGTCGCTAAGGGTCGTTTGAAGATCAGTCACCGTAAAACACCCAACGCTTTGAGAAGTAGAAGTTGATAGCGGTGAAAGCCGCGATGATCACCACCAGCAGCCAGGCCATTGCGGCGGCATAGCCCATCTGGAACTGGACGAACCCACGCTGGTACAGATACAGCGTGAAGAACAATGTCGAGTCCGCAGGACCGCCGGTGCCGTTCGAAACCACGAAGGCCTGCGTGAATGCCTGGAATGCGTTGATGATCTGCAGTACCAGATTGAAGAAGATGATCGGAGACAGTAGCGGCAGCGTGATCTTCCTGAATTGGGCCCATCGGCTTGCGCCGTCGACTGACGCCGCCTCGTAATACATTCCGGGGATCTGCCGCAGACCGGCCAAGAAGATCACCATTGGTGAGCCGAACGTCCAGACGTGCAACAGGATGATGGTCCACAACGCGTACTGCGGGTCGCCGATCCAGCTAGTGGTGGCGGGGATCCCGAACTTCCGGAGGATTTGGTTCACCAGGCCGTCCACTTCAAACATCTGCCGCCAGAGCACGGCAATGGCAACCGAGCTGCCGAGCATCGACGGCAGGTAAAAGACGGACCGATAAAACGGCAGCCCCCTCATCCCCTCGTTCAGCAGTATTGCGATGGCCAAGGCAGCGATCAGTTGCAGCGGAACGCCGACGAGCACGTAGGTGAATGTGACCGCGAGCGACTTGTGCAGTCGCGGGTCGTCGAACATCCGGGCGTAGTTCGCCAGCCCGACCCACTCGGGCGCCTGGATCAGGCTGTAGTTGGTAAAGGACAGGTACAACGAGGCAATCATCGGCCCACCGATGATCAGCACGAGTCCGATTAGCCACGGCAGCAGGAACAGGTAGCCGGCCTTATTGTCCCGGCCCGCCTCCTTGGCCAGGAGCCGCTTCTCCTCTGGCGTCTTGGCCTTTGCGCGATGGATCGTCGAGAGTTCAGAGATGGCGCTCATGGCTCAGACCTTGAGGTTCGACTTCATCTCGTCTACGAACTGCTTCGCGCCATCGGCTGGGCTCGTCTTCCCGAAGAGGACATCAATCCCGTGACGGAATATGACGGTTTGGATGGTCCCGCCGCCAGGGGGCGGGGCGATCGGGGTCTCGCCCACCTCGGGCTTGATGTCCTCGATGTATTTGGCGACTACCTTTTGGGCAGAAGAGAGCTTGGGCTTGACCTCCGCCAGTATCTCAGTGTTGGGCGGGATGCCGCGCTCAGCCAGATCGATGTTTGCAGCATCTGGGGTGTTCGCAAACCAGTTGATCCAGGCGATTGCCGCGTCTGGATTTTTGGACTTGCTTGATGCGGACCACAGCATGCTGGCCTTGTACCAGGTTTTGCGTTCGGTTGCCTTGCCCGCCAAGCTTGGGCCCCGGAGCATCTTCGGCTGTTCCCCAGCCGCGGCGCTGACCGCTTCCAGCTGATTGGAGTTGTAGTACTGCATGGCAGCATTGCCGACCACGATCGCACTCTGGTCCAGCGGCTTCGGTTGCTCCTCGCTGACCTGCTCGGGCGTACCAAAGGCCTTGGCTTTCTGGCCCTTCAGCAAGTAGTCGTACCAGGCTTGAGCTTCGGGGACGTCGAATCCAAGCCCGTTTTCGGTAAAGAGTTCCTTGCCGTGCTGGCGTACGAACGTGCCGAACAATGCATCAGATTGCAACAGCGACGCCACGCCGAAGGGCACTCCCGCTTTGGAGGCCACCTCCGCACCAATCTCGATCAGCTGGTCCCAGGTCCAAGTTTTGTCGTCGGGCATGTTCATCTTGGCCTTCTCGAAGACCTTGGGGCTGGCAAAGATGAGCGCGCTGTTGATGCCGGCATTGACTCCCACCAGCTTGCCGTTGATCTTCCCCGAATCGACCGTGCCTTCGACGAACTTGGACGTGTCGACGCTGCCCAGATCTAGCAGCGCGCCGCGAGTGCCGTACTCAGCGATGTAGAGCATGTCCATCTGGATGATGTCGGGAGCCTGCCCGCCGGCTGTCTGGGTGGCCAACTTGTCCCAGTAACTGGTGAAGTCACCCGGCTGACCCGTGATTGCCACATTGGGGTTGGCCTTCATGTACGCGTCGATCATCGCCTGGGTGTTCTTGTTGCGCGTCGGGTTGCCCCACCAGGCGAGAGCGAGGCTAGTCTTGCCTCCTTGATTGCCACCACCCTGAGAACCACCGCCTGACGACCCAGGGGCGCAGGCGCCTAGCCCCATCGTCGTGGCTGCGGCGGCCAGCCCGCTGGCACCGATCAAGAACTGCCTTCGGTTCAAAGCCATCGTTTCTCCCTTTCATTGCTGTGTACGGTATTTGATACCGTACGAAAGCGTTTTCGTGACTGAGCGTAAGCGGTTTCGCTAGGGGCTGTCAATGTTCGTGTCGAGAATGAGACCTGTGAATTTCAGTGACGCGGCTGACGAACGCGTCACTTCCGCTATACCCGGGCGGTTGATTCGCGAACCACTAGCCGAGCCGGGACGATCCTCCGTCGAGGCTTGGCTGCAGACGGCTTTCGCACCATGCTCAACGCGGCTTGACCCATCTCAGCGAGGGGCAGTCCGACGGTGGTGAGAGCCGGCGCGAGTGATTTGGCGACCGCGATGTCATCAATGCCCATCACGGAAACATCATCGGGAACCCGGATTCGGCGGCGCCGAAACTCCTGCAGTACGCCGATCGCGACCACATCGCTGAGCGCCAGAACTGCGGTTGGACGCGAGTGCAGCTCATCGATCCGGCTGGCGATCCGCACACCGCCCTCGAGACTGAACATGTCGTGCCAGACGGTGGGCCGGATCCTGAGCGGCTCAAAGACTGAGCGGATGCCGGAAAGACGATCAGCGATCGTGGTGAACTCTTTCGGGCCGGCGGCAACGAGAATCTCGCGATGACCAAGCTCGACCAGGTGTCGGGCTGCTGCGGCTCCAGCTGCCACATTGTCGGGGAGAACCGCGTCGACTCCCAGATGGTGACGACCGATAACCGCCACCCGACCACCACGCTGCCGATACGCCCGCAGCACGTCCCTGGCCCGGCTTTCTTGAGCAGCATCGACGTAGCCGGAGCCGGCAATCACAATGGCGGCGACATTCTGGACGACCAGATTGTTGATCCGGGTGAGTTCCTGCTGAGGATCTCGGCCGGAGTGTGAGACCTGCACCATGAGGTTCTCGGCCAGAGCTGACCGGATGACGCTACCAGCGATCTCAGTGAAGTAAGGATCGTCGATCTCGTGCACGATAAGGCCGATCACCGACGTCGTGCCGCCGGCCAAGGTACGGGCGTGGACATTGGCTACGTAGCCGAGGTTCTGTGCCACATCACGAACCTTCTCGGCGAGCGCAGTGCCAACCCCGGCCTGGCCGTTAAGCGCCCGCGAAGCGGTGGCCAGTGACACGCCCGCGGCAGCTGCCACATCGCTCAACAGCACGGGCCCTGACGAAGCAGACACTGTGGCCTCCTCCGGGTTGTGCTTTCTCCACTGCCGATCGTATAGTACCTAAAGCGATTTCGAAAGCGCTTTCATGCGGGTGATTACTGGCTGAGGAGATGACGTGGCAGAGCGCACTATTCGAGTGATCATGAACGGGGTAACCGGCCGCATGGGCTATCGCCAACACCTGGTCCGGTCGGTGCTGGCGATCCGAGACGACGGTGGCGTCAGCCTAGCCAATGGCGATCGGATCACCGTCGAGCCGATCTTGGTCGGCCGCAACGCTGAGAAGCTGGCCGGACTCGCCGCCGAGCACGGCGTGGCCGACTTCACGACCAGCCTGGAGGAGGCCCTCAGCGACGACTCGGCCTCGATCTACTTCGATGCGCAGGTCACCTCAGAGCGCAAGAAGTCGATCTTGAAGGCGATCGGGGTCGGTAAGCACATCTACACCGAGAAACCCATCGCGGAGTCCGTCGATGAGGGTATCGAGCTAGTGACCGCGGCTCGGGAAGCAGGCGTGATCAACGGCGTCGTCCACGACAAGCTCTACCTGCCGGGCCTCATCAAGCTGAAGCGACTGATCGACGCCGGGTTCTTTGGTCGCATTCTCTCGGTACGTGGAGAGTTCGGGTACTGGGTTTTCGAGGGCGATCTGCTGCCTGCCCAGCGGCCCAGCTGGAACTACCGAGCCGAGGACGGCGGCGGCATGGTGCTGGACATGTTTCCGCACTGGAACTACGTGCTGGAAAACCTGTTCGGGCCGGTACAGGCACTCACCGCAAAAGCGGTCACCCACATCCCAGAGCGCTGGGATGAGCAGGGGCGCAAATACGCGGCCACTGCCGACGATGCCGCGTACGCGATCTTCGAACTCGAGGATGAAGTGATCGCCCAGATCAACTCATCGTGGGCCGTTCGGGTCGACCGCGGCGAGCTGGTCGAATTCCAGGTGGACGGCACCCACGGTTCGGCAGTGGCCGGCCTGTTCGGCTGCCGCATCCAATCGCGAGTGAGTACGCCCATGCCGGTGTGGAATCCCGACCTGCCCACGACCGAGGACTTTCGCAGCCAATGGGAGCAGATTCCGGACAATGCTGAATTCGCCAACGGGTTCCGAGCCCAGTGGGAGCAATTCCTGTCTGATGTGGACGCCGGTCGCCCCCATTCGTACGATCTGGCCGCCGGCGTACGCGGCCTGCAACTTGCCGATGCCGGCTTGAAGTCCTCGGCCGAGGGACGCCGGGTCGCGATCGATCGGTTCTCCTCATGACCACGACTACTGCCACGGTTGGCTTGCCCGAGGCGGGCGGTGGTTGGCGCGAAATCGAACTTTCCGAGCCGCGAGCCTGGACCGAACACCCACAGCCCTTCCAGAGCCGCATCGCCTTCGCCGCCGCCCACGTCGTCGCTGACCCACGGGGTGAGAACGTTCCGGGTGCGCCAGCTGTCATTGACTGGGACGCCACCCTGGCGTTCCGGCGTCACCTGTTTCGTTACGGGCTGGGCGTTGCTGAAGCCATGGACACCGCCCAGCGCAACATGGGTCTGGACTGGCCTGCCACCCAGGAGTTGATCACTCGGAGTGCGGCGCTCGCCAAGGAGCATGGGGCCCGGATCGCATCCGGCGCAGGCACTGATCAACTTCTGACCCCAGCCGACAGTCTCAGCGAGGTGACCCGGGCCTATCTCGAGCAGCTCGAGTTCGTCGAGACGGCCGGCTCGCAGGCAATTGTGATGGCCTCGCGCCAGCTGGCCGCCGTCGCGCGCAGCGCCGATGACTACCTTCAGGTCTATTCGAGCGTGCTGGCTCAGGCGACCCGGCCGGTCATCTTGCACTGGCTGGGTGAGATGTTCGATCCGCAGCTGAGCGGTTACTGGGGTTCGCTCGACATTCCGACCGCGACCCGCACATTCCTGGATTTGATCAACGATCAAAGCGCCAAGGTCGACGGAGTGAAGGTCTCGCTGCTCTCCGCTGATCATGAGAAGGAGCTGCGCGCGGCCCTGCCCGCGGGCGTCCGGCTCTACACCGGAGACGACTACAACTATTCCGAACTCATTGAGGGTGATGGTGATCATCACTCCGAAGCCTTGCTCGGTGCCTTCGCCGCGATTGCGCCGGCCGCCTCGGCCGCACTGAGCGCGTTGGATGCCGATGACATTGACGGCTATCGCCGCGAAATGGCGCCGACGCTGGCCTTGTCTCGGCACATCTTTGCGACGCCTACGTACTACTACAAGACCGGGATCGCCTTCCTCGCTTGGCTGAACGGCCACCAGGACGGTTTCGTCATGGTCGGTGGTCTGCAGTCGGCTCGCTCCATCCTCCACTTGGCCCGCGTCTTCGAATTAGCCAATGAGGCCCAACTGCTCACCGATCCGGAACGTGCAGCTCACCGCCTCGGCCTGCTCTTCGCTACCGCCGGCTTGGCTCGATGACGACCCAAGCAGCGCTTAGCCGACTTTCGCTCAATCAACGAACTACCGCGTCCTGGTCGCTACCGGAAGCGATCAAGGGCTGTGTCGACGCCGGCCTGGGTGGGATCGGGATTTGGCGAGAACAGCTTGCCGAGGTGGGGCTCGAGGAGGCTCGTCGGCTGGTAGCAGATTCGGGTCTGCGCGTCTCGTCTCTGTGCCGGGGCGGATTCTTCACCACTGCAGATCCGCAGGAGGCACAGACGGCAGAGGCCCGCAATCGGGAGGCCATAGATGAGGCTGCGGCACTGAATGCGGCCACAGTGGTACTTGTCCCAGGCGGGCTGCCACCGGGCGATCGGGATCTGAAAGCTGCCCGAGACCGTGCCGCCAGAGCGATCGAGCGATTAGTCCCGTACGCCCAGGAGCGCGGCGTGACCCTCGGCATCGAGCCGATGAACCCGATCTACGCCGCAGATCGCGGCGTGATCTCCACGCTGGCCCAGGCGCTGGATGTCGCCGAGCGTTTCGAGCCGAGCGACGTCGGCGTAGTGGTCGACACCTTTCATCTGTGGTGGGAGCCGGGCATTGCCGAGCAAGTGCAGCGCGCCGCAGAACGCATCGTCAGCTATCAGGTCAGTGACTGGATCACCCCCTTGCCGCCGGACACCCTGCTTGCTCGCGGCATGATGGGCGACGGCCACATCGATTTCACTTCCTTCACGAGCTCTGTCGTCAAGGCCGGGTATCGCGGCGACATTGAGGTGGAAATCTTCAACGCCGATCTGTGGGCGGCACCACCGGCCGAACTCGTGAACACGATGGCGGATCGCTACCTGCAACTAGTACAGCCTTACTTGGATGAATGAGGATCAGCCGACAATGTGGACCCTTTCAGGATTTATCGACGAAATTTCCGACGACTTCAGCGAGCAGTGCAAGGTTGCCGCCGGCCTCGGATTGCGTCATGTCGAAGTCCGGAGCGCGTGGGGAATCAACATCCTCGACCTCGATGCCGCTCAGTTGGACACTCTGCGTCAGACCCTCGCCGAGTATGGACTCTCCGTCTCTAGCATCGGCTCCCCCATTGGCAAGATCTCCATCGACGACGACTTCCCACCCCACCTAGAGCGCATGCGGCACGCCGTTGAGGTTGCCGAGCTTCTGGAGGCGCCGTACATCAGACTTTTCTCTTTCTTCATCCCAGAAGGCGCTGACCCAGATAGCCGCCGCGATGAGGTGCTCAGCCGGATGAGCGCATTGGCCGAGGCGGCTGCTGATTCCGATGTGATCTTGGTCCATGAGAACGAGAAGGAGATCTACGGCGACATCCCGCGCCGCTGTCTAGACATCGTCACCTCAGTGGACTCGCCCAGGCTGCAGTTGGCTTGGGATCCGGCGAACTTCGTTCAGGTGGGAGTGCGGCCCTTTACTGAGGGCTACAGCATGTTGCGCCCATATGTCGGCTATATCCAGATCAAAGACGCGCTACTGGCCGATGGAACGGTCGTAGTCGCCGGCGCAGGTGACGGTGAGGTCGTCGAGACCATTCGAGCTCTGCATGCCGACGGCTTCGACGGGTTCTTCTCCCTCGAACCGCATCTAGGTGAGTACACCGCCTTTGGCGCCCTGTCCGGATCCGAGCTGTTCACGAAAGCCTGGAAGGCTTTCACTGACATCCTCAACAGTGAAGGGATCGGGTACGCATGAGCACTGTCAACGAATCCGACGACCGGATCCGGCTGGCGCTTGTCGGTGCCGGCGTCATCGGCACCATTCACGGCGCGGTGACCAGCGAGCTGGCCGACCAGATCGACCTGGTCGCCGTCGTCGACCTCCATCCGGAACGTGCCGAGAAGCTGGCCGCCGAGCATGGCGGGACGGCGTTTACCTCGCTGACGGATGCACTGCAAGCTGTTGATATCGACGTGGTGTCGGTCTGCACCCCAACCGGTCGGCACGGCGAGATAGCCATCGAGGCCCTCGAGGCCGGCAAGCACGTGATCATCGAGAAGCCCGCCGAGACTACCGTGGCGAAGACCGATGAGATCATCGCCGCTCAGCGCCGCGCAGGCACTCAGGTTGCGGTCATCTCTCAGCACCGGTTCGACCCCGCCACTGAGGTAGCGGTAGCGGCCATCAGCAGCGGTGAGCTGGGCCGGCTGACCAGCGGCATCGCATCCATCGACTGGTGGCGTGGGCAGACGTACTACGACTCCGGTGACTGGCGTGGCACCTGGGAGCTCGATGGGGGCGGCGCGTTGATGAATCAGGGCGTGCACACCGTTGACCTGCTGGTCGCCACAATGGGCCGCCCCGTCGAGGTCTTCGCTTACACCGGCACCCTCGCCCATGAACGGATTGAGGTCGAAGACGTCGCTGTTGGTGTGGTCCGGTTTGAGAGCGGCGCCGTCGGTGTCCTACATGCCACAACCGCCGCCTACCCAGGGCTCAGCGCCAGGCTGCAGGTGCACGGCGACCGCGGCTCGATCGTCATCGACAACGACAAGCTGACCTTCATCCACCTCACCCCGAGCGACAGCAGCGCCGAAGAGCGTGCCTACGGCGAGCCGGGGGCGGCGATCAACCAGATCGCTGACTTCCCCGACGCCTCGGGTGCTGCTGCGCAGACCGCCGGCAGCAACCCCGGTCAACTGGCAATCGACGCTCACCGCCGTCAATACGAGAACTTCCTGGCGGCACTAGCCGGCAAGGAGACCCTCCGGGTCGATCTTGAGACCAACCGCCAATCGATTGGAGTGATCACCGGCGTCTACGAGTCGGCGAGAACCGGCAGGCCTGTCGCACTCTGATCGCCGACCAAGATGTCGAATTTCCGACCAATGCGGATGTTTCGAGGTTCGTCAGGCCCGATCGAGGTCGAATTTCCGACCAATGCGGACCTCTTGATCGCTTAGGAGCTTTCCAACCGGGTTCCGGCAAGCTCTTCGTAATACTGCACCAGCCCGCTGTGATCTTCCCCGCCGTGATCTTCCGCATCGAGGAGCCTCAGCACGTCCAGTACGGCTGCAGTCAGCGGCAGCGGCGCACCGATGTCTTCAGATGTGTCCATCGCATTGTTCAGATCCTTGATGTGCAGGTTGATGCGGAAGCCCGGTTTGAACTCGTGAGCGAGCATCATGGGTGCCTTGGCCTCGAGCACCGCGCTACCAGCGAGCCCACCGCGGATGGCCTCGACCACCGCCCCGGGTGCTACGCCCGCTTTCTGAGCCAGTACGAGTGCTTCTGATACCGCGGCGATATTGAGCGCGACGATGACCTGATTGGCCAACTTGGTGGTATTGCCGGCGCCGATGTCACCGACATGGACGACGGAGCTGCCCATCGCGGCAAGGACATCGTGGACTTGATCGAAAGCTTCTCGATCACCGCCGACCATGATCGACAGCGTGCCGTCGATCGCTTTCGGCTCGCCGCCGCTGACCGGAGCGTCGAGCATCTTCACACCGCGCTCAGCGAGGGCCTGCGCGACCTCTTGAGCGACGGCGGGTGCGATTGAACTCATGTCAACATAGATCAGATCCGACCGGGCACCGCCCACGATGCCATCGGGACCTAGGGCGACGTCGCGGACTTGGGGCGAATTGGGCAGCATGGTGATCAGGAGCTCCACCTGCGCCGCGATCTCGCGCGGCGTACGAGCGGTCGACGCGCCAAGCTGCGCGAGCTCAGAAGCCGCGGCTTCGTTGTGGGCGCTGACCACAAGCTCATGACCCGCCTTGATGAGATTGGCGGCCATCGGCTTGCCCATAATGCCGAGTCCGATAAAGCCGATCTTCATCCTGCTTGCCCTCCTGTCCTGACTGGCGTGCAGCCGACGCTACGCCACCAAAGGTGTGATCTTGTCGAACTCATCGCGATGGGCCTCAAGCTGGACATCGAGGTCGTAATGGGTCTGCAGGTTTATCCAGAACCTGTCCGAGGTACCCAATGCCCGCGACAAGCGCAGCGCCGTGTCCGGGCTTATCGACCGCTTGCCGTGCACAATTTCATTGATCCGGCGCGGCGGGACCGCGATCGCTTGCGCTAGCCGATACTGGCTGATGCCGAGGGGTACGAGAAACTCCTCGAGGAGAATCTCGCCCGGATGAATCGGATCGTGCGCCCTTTTCATGATCAGTTGTCCTTTCAGTGATAGTCGGTGATTTCAACGTCGGCCGCTCCTAGGGCGGTCCAGGTGAAACAGATCCGCCATTGATCGTTGATGCGGATGCTGTACTGTCCCGCCCGATCGCCTCTGAGTTGCTCGAGCCGGTTCCCGGGAGGCACCCGCAGCTCGTCGAGCGCCTCGGCAGCATTGATGATCAACAGCTTTCGATTGGCCCTCCGTTGGAGATCCGAGCCAAATCGCCGCACGCGCTCACGGCGCCAGACTCGTTCCGTGTCAGCGTCCCCGAACGACTGAATCACGCATGAAGCATAACGCAGTCCGTTAATAACGCCAAGCGTTACTACTAAAGGACAATGCGGTCCGCGCTTAGGCACTCGCCAATGAGCGATCTCTCAGCAGTCGCCCAGCGGATGACGCATGGCAAGGGAGAGCTCGCAGGAGGTTCTGCCAGCACCGGGATCGACCCGGCCTCCCTCGGCTGCGTCTGCAGGTCTTGCCTAGATGACGCGTACGAGTGAGAGGAAACGAGTCATGGACTACCAGCGTCTTGGCAATTGTGGCCCTATCAGCCGGATCGCGCTCGGGTGCATGAGCTTCGGTGACACGTCGAGAGGGTTCAGCGAATGGTCTCTGGGTGATGAGGAAGCCGCGTCCCTGGGGTGAGCACACTGCTCGATTCGATGGGAAAGTCGGATGCTTGAGGAGCCGTGTGGCCGCATTTTGCCCACTGCGTTTTAGCGGGACGGCACCTCAAGGTTGACGCGCTGTAAACGTCACCCTAGATGCTCGATTCAGGCACAGATCTGAGTCTGAGCCTCAACTGGAGTGATGTTTCCAGCGAACTTTGGAACCACTCAGGCCTCTGAAGTTCTTGCAGGCGTTAGCAAATCCAGCCGCACGCCGAGCAAACGCACCGGCCGAGTGATCTCGAAGCGTGCCAGGACCTGGCGGGCACCCGCCTCGATGATGTCAGGATCGGTCGTTGTCTCAGGCAGCTTGCCCGTCTTGACCTGGGTGAAGAAACTCCGAGTCCTGACAGTCACTCCGACATGGGTCACCAGCCGACCGTCGCTGCTGACCTCCGCAGTAAGTTCGCGGGCCATCGCCGCGACATGATCGGCGATCACTGCAGCGTCGGTTAGGTCGCTTGGAAAGGTCACCTGGCGGCTCTTTGACCGGGCCAGCCAAGGCTCCGTAGTGATCGTCCGCGACCGGCCACCTCGTGCCAGTCTGCGCAGATGAGGACCGATAGTGGGGCCAAACCAGGCAGCAAGATCATCCGGATCCGCGAGGGCTAGATCGGTCACCGTGCGCACGCCGTGATCGGCGAGCCGGGCGGCGGTCCGCTTGCCGATCCCCCAGAGCTCGATGACATTTCGGTAGCCCATGGTGCTCATCCAGTTGGTCGAGTCCAGGCGATA
>Ga0307314_10000211_pt1 | contig 12639 bp, 13 predicted proteins | sample ER_DNA_204_FD_194493 | JGI IMG/M metagenome (GOLD analysis project Ga0307314, IMG submission 194493) | Bulk soil microbial communities from the East River watershed near Crested Butte, Colorado, United States - ER_DNA_204 | ecosystem: Environmental > Terrestrial > Soil > Floodplain | place...
ACACGGTCTACAACCTCGACTTTATGAATCCGGTGCCGGCCGATGATCCGGTTCCGCTGCTGCAGACCATGCGGTTCTTCGTGAGCGGCAAGGGTGCTGACCCCTACGAGCGGCAGCGCCGCCTCGCGCTCCGACGCGACGAGGCCACAGCGACGTTTCTCGCCCGGCTGGATCCGGCACGCGCCAAAGCCTTCCGCCGCCTGGTGCACTGGGCGCAACGCGTGGCACCGATGCGGGAGGATGCGCTCGCCGACGTCGGACTGGCCTGGCCTCAGCTGCGCCGCATGCTGGCCGAGGTCGGGCGGCGGCTCCTGGGAGCCGATGTGATCAACGAACCTGACGATGTCTTCTGGTTACACCGTTCGGAGATCAACGAAGGCCTCGACAGCCTTGCCGATCAAGTCGAGCAGCGTAAACAACTGTGGCGTGGGGAGCGCCGGGCGACACCGCCGCAGTTGCTGCCCAAGGGCGGCTGGGGCGACGTGTGGCGCAGGTGGCTGCCGGCGGCGTCTGAGGAGCAGACCGGCGACGTGATCAAGGGCATCGCAGGAAGTGCCGGAACCATCACCGCGCCGGCCCGAGTGCTCGGCGGACCGCAAGATTTCGGGCAAATGCAGCCGGGCGATGTGCTCGTCGCGAGCATCACCACGCCCGCATGGACATCGCTGTTTGCGATGGCATCGGCCGTTGTCACCGACATCGGTGGTCCGCTGAGCCACAGCTCGATCGTTGCGCGCGAGTACGGTATCCCGGCCGTGCTCGGCACGGCCGTAGCGACCCGGCGGATTTCCAGCGGTCAGCTGATCCGCGTCGATGGTGACGCCGGCACGGTCAGCCTGCTGGACGGAGCGGAGCAATCGAGGATCGAGCCTGTTGCGAAGGCCTCGCCGCGCCGCAAGATCATCGCTGCGACCGCCGGCGCAGCTGCCGCTGTTGGGCTCGCGACGTGGCTTGTGCGCCGCCGCAAATCCTGAGCTTGCGCCATGGGCCTGTATGCGTCCTGAGCTTGTCGAAGGGCGGGAGTGCACCCTTCGGCAAGCTCAGGGCGCATACAAGCTCAGGGCGCATACAAGCTCAGGGCGCATACAGGCTCAGGGCGCATACAAGCTCAGGAAGGGGTTCCGATCTCGGCCACTTCTAGCTCGTTGGCTATCCGCTTGGCGATCTCCAGCGAGGCAGTAGCTGCCGGGGACGGGGCGTTGAGCACGTGGACTTGCCGTGTCGTTCGCTCGTAGTAGAAGTCGTCCACTAACTGCCCATTGCGCCGCAGTGCCTGAGCGCGTACGCCGGCGTGGGTTGCCACTAGACAGTCGTCAGGAAGATCCGGAACGAGCTCTCGAAGGCTGGCGAGAAACCGTTTCCTGGACAACGATCTCGCCGCCTCGTCGAATCCAGTCCGCCAATACCGCTTACCCAACCGCCAGAGGCCGGGCCAACGGAGGCTGTCGGCTACGTCGCGGGGGTTGATCTTGAGTTTGGTGTAACCCTCCCGCGCCAAGGCGAGGATCGCGTTCGGACCGGCATGGATCGAGCTGTTGATCATGCGAGTCAGATGCACGCCCAGAAATGGGAACGCCGGATCGGGAACAGGGTAGATCAGACCCTTGACCAGGTACGACGCCTCCGGTGTCAGTTCGTAGTACTCGCCCCGGAACGGGATGATCCGGACGTCCGGCGTCAGCCCCGCCAGGCGCGCCAGCCGATCACTGTGCAGACCGGCGCAATTGACGAACTGGTCCCCGCGAAACTCGGCGGTCGTGGTCGACACGGTGACCGCGTCAGGGCGGGACGTAATTCCGACGATCTTCTGGCCCAGGCGAAGATCGCCGCCCGCCTGCTCGATCTGACGTCGAAGTGCGTCGCATACGCCCCGGAAGTCGACGATTCCGGTCGACTCGACCCGCACCGCCGCTACCGAGGACACGTACGGCTCATATTCCTTGGCCTTTTCAGAACTGATCATGCGACATGGCACGCCATTCGCCTGGCCGCGTCGGTGAAGCTCCTGGAGGGCCGGCACTTGAGACAACTCGGTCGCGACCACTAGCTTGCCGCACATCTCGACAGAAACGCCGTTCTCTTCGGCAAAGCGTCGCATCGACGTCGCTCCAGCCGTGCCGAGCTTCGCCTTGAGACTGCCAGGCTTGTAGTACAGCCCCGAATGAATGACACCGGAGTTGTTGCCGGTCTGGTGTTGGGCGATGCCCGACTCCTTCTCCAGCACCGTGACCGTGTGTCCGCGCCGGATCAATTCGGCGGCGGTCGCCAGTCCGACGATTCCTGCCCCAGCGACAATGACGTGATTCCGCATTGGTCTATGTCTACCAGGGCCTCGGCCGGAGTCGCTGGACTGCCGAAAGACTCACCCCTAGAGAGTGATGCACGGAGCGGATCGCTCGCGCGATACTCAGGCGAATCCAACGAGTGGAGGTTGCTGTGAACAGCTTCTCTGATTTCTTCTGGCTGCTGCTCTGGGCTTTCGTCTTCACCTGCTATCTCATCGTGCTGTTCCAGGTCTTCGGTGACCTGTTCCGCGATCGCGATCTCAGCGGCTGGTGGAAGGCGGTATGGATCATGTTCTTGATCATCGCGCCGTTCTTGAGCGTGTTGATCTACGTGATCGCCCGTGGCACGGGGATGGCCGAGCGTCGTCAAGAGAGCCTGGGCGGCGGGCGAAGAGACGAAGAGGTGTACGTGCCCCCGCCCGTCATGAAGATCGACAACCCGGCCGGTCAGATCGCGACAGCTCAGCAGCTGCTCGACAGTGGGACAATTAGCCAGACAGAGTTCGACCAGCTGAAGCAGAAGGCGCTGGGGTAACGCCGGCCGATCAGGAGGCGACACGATGACAAGCAGCCCGTCATGACTACCCCAGAGAATGGTCCGACGATCGTCAAGCGGAGGTCGTCGGCGAGGTCACACCGCGGCACCAGGCGGCGCTTCTCGCGGCCGTCGTCTCGGCTGGCAGAGCGGTGGACGACCATCGATAACGTCGATGTCTTCTATCGCGAGTCTCCACATCCGCCCGATGCGCCCGTCATGATGCATCTCCATGGCTTCGGGCTCTCAGGTCGTTACCTCCTGCCAACAGCCGAGGCGCTTGCTGATGAATTCCACATCCTTGTGCCTGATCTACCTGGATTCGGGCGGAGCGGCAATGCGATCGAGCCCCTCACGGTCGAGGAGCTCGCACACGCGGCGGCCGCGTTCCTCGATACCCAAGGCATCGAAAAGGTCACCCTGGTCGGAAACTCGATGGGCTGCCCGGTGATCTGCGAGTTTGGATACTCGTATCCGGATCGGCTGGAGCGGGCAATTCTGGTCTCGCCAGCGGGCGGGATACATAATCAGCCAATGCGTCGGGCCGTACGGCAGCTCAGCCACGACGGCATCCGCGAACCCGTCCGCCTGCTGCGTGTGGCGGTGCCGGACTATGTGCGGTTCGGCGTTCCCAGCACCTTCCGGATGTTCGGCGCGCTCACCCGATATCCATCACTGGACCGGCTGCTTGCCTTGGACGTACCATCGCTGGTCGTTGCCGGCAGCCGGGACCCATTGATGCCAGGTCGAGCGCGCATCCAAGAAGTCGCAGAACAAGTCGAGCACCGCGTTGTCTTCGTCGTCATCGACGGAGCTGCCCATGCGATCAATTTCTCGCATCCAGGAGAGTTGGCCAACGTGATTCGACAGTTCATGGCTGATAAGCCGATCGTGGATGATCCGAACTCTCCCGGGAACGCACGGGCTTACGAGATTCATCGTGGGATCTTCGCCCCGAAGCTCCGCTACGACACTGATTCCTAGATCACGAGCCGTTCAGCCCTGCCGTAAGGGCGGCGAGCTCGTAGGTCGCCCCCAGCGCGAGCTGCGCCGCTTCCACCGTCTGGGCACGGTCAGCTCGCTCCGCCGCAGGGACAGCGGCCTGGATCTCTGCTCTCAGCCCGTCCGCCGAGGCGAGCTGGCGCGCAGCTTCGGCTGGATCTCCGCGCCGCATCGCGAGTGCTGCCAGCTCGTCGCGTACGCTCGCCTCCCGCCAGCGGTCGCCAAGCTTGTGATGCTCAGCAAGGCTCGCCAGCTGCAATCCGAGGGCGCGTTCGGTTTCGCCGCGCAGCCGAGCCACCACACCGAGCTGATTGAGGGTCCAGGCAATGCCCTCCCGAAAGGCCAGTTCCTCGCACAAGTCCAGGCACTGACTGAGCAGTAGCCGGGCCCCGATCAAGTCACCCCGGTAGCGTGCTGTGGTACCTAAGTTGATCAACGCCCAGATCACGCCTTCCTGGTCGCCGAGCTCGCGCATCCGGCGCAACACATCGGGACCCAGCGCCTCAGCCTCCACCAGGTCGCCGCTCAGCCAGGCAAGGAAGCACAGATAGTTGAGCTGAACCGCGGCATCATGATCATTCCCGGCCTCTTGGGCCAGGCGCAACGCCTCGCGATGCAGCTCTGCCGAGTGCTCGTAACTGCCCTGCTCACGGGCAATCGCGCCCAGCCTGCCAACCGACCAGACCAGGCCGGCCCGATCACCTGCGGCGGCGAACAGAGCCTGCGCCTTCTCCACCAGTGGCCTGGCTTCGGCGTAGTCGCACTGCAAGAACGCCAAGGTTCCGGCGAGTACCAGCACCGGCGCCTGTACGGCGCCGGGGGCGTCCGCCCACGCTCGCAAGGCGCTCGAGGCCCAACGCCGGCCGTCGGTGTAGCGGCCTCGTAGGTAACACCAGCGGCCCAAGGCAGCGACAGTGCGCATCGCGATCTCCGGCTTGTGCTGGATCGACCACGCGATCGCGGGTCGGATGTTTCCGACTTCCCGGTCGATGATCGACAGCCACTCATGTTGATCATGACCGGTGAGCTGCGGCGCCGCTCGCTCAACAAGATCACGGTAATACTCGGCGTGCCGCCGATGGGTGACAACTCGGTCCGGGTGCAGCGCGAACTTGCTCCGGGCGTACTGCCTGATCAGTTGCAGGAGCCGGAAGCGGGCCTGGGTGCTGCCCTCATCCTCGCGTACCACCAACGACTTGGACACCAAAGAGGAGAGCACATCGACGACCTCGATCTCGCTCAGGCCGGCTCCGCACACCTCGGTGACCGCGGTACGGCTGAAGCTGCCGCCGAACACCGAGAGTCGTTCGAAGATCAATCGCTCGGTGCGGCTCAACCGCTGATACGTCCAGCCAACCATGGCATCCACGAGTTGCTGCTCACCGCCAGGCGCTGGCGCCTGCAAGATGCCGAGTTCGCTCTCAAGGGTGTCGGCCAGCTCGTGCACGGTGAGCACGTTGGTCCGGGCCGCGGCCAGTTCCAGAGCCAGGGGCAGCCCGTCCAGCCGATGGCAGATCCGGATGACGGCCTCGGCAGCTGACTGGCTGAGCCTGTTGTTGATCAACGAGCGGGCGAGGAACAGCTGGCAGGAAGGTATGGTGCCAAGCTGCTCAGCGGGCATCCCCGGCGGCGGCAGTTGCAGCGGAACGACGGGGAAGGCCTGTTCGCCTGAAACTCCGGTGAGATGTCGACTGGTGATCAAGATGGTGAGCTTTGGGGCGCCGGCCAGAATGGCACGGCAGAGCTTGGCGCAGGTCGTCAGGTGATGTTCGGCGTTGTCGATCACCAGCAGGCTCGAGAGCGGCCGTACGTGGTCGATGATCTCCTCGACGGTGGCCTTTGGCGTGCTGCGTACGCCCATCGCTCCGGCGAGCGCACTGAGCACTGTCGATGGATCGTTGAGCGTTCCGATAGGGAACCAGTGGACTCCGTCCGGGAACCGCGCGGGCTGGGTGGCGGCGTACCCGACGGCAATCCTGGTCTTGCCGACTCCGGCGGGGCCGAGCAATGTCAACAGCCGCGTGTCGTCGCGTTCGATGAGCTCGGCTACCTCGCGGAGTTCTTTGTCTCGGCCGACAGGATGGTCGGCAAACACCGGAAGCGACGGAGTCGAGGGTTCGTGCAGGTTGGCCGAGGCGAACAAGGCGGATCGGTCGGCTTCGGCGAGTCTCATGCCTTCGGCCAGCAACCGCATGGTGGTCATCCGCGGTGAGCGGCGGCCGCGTTCGAGCAGCGATACGGCCTCAGAGCTCAGGCCGGCGCGAGCAGCGAGGGTTTCTTGGGAGAGGCCGGAGCGCCTCCGAAGCCTCCGCAGCTCCTCACCGAATAAGGTCATCTTTTCCTTGCTACGTGAGAAAAGCGTGTTGCCAGACCGTCGGATCTGGGCTACCTCAACGGCATCGATGCGCACTGATTGTTCGTCTGCTGTTCGTGGTCGCACAATTGCCGCAGTGTTCAAGATATGTGAGGCGGGTCTGAGGGGGATAGACCGGCTGTCGGGGGATTCCAGTCGATCTCGCGCCTTGGGACGGGCGCGATAGCGGCATGGAAGCGTGGAGGGTGTTGGTCAACGGGGGCCCGCGTGTGATAGCGGGATGGCCGCACCCTCCGATTGTTTTCTGGATTGCAATCCGCTCGATTTACCGACGCTCGTGATCCAGGGCCGAGCCGCTAGCTTTGGGACGTGACCAGCCCGTTCTCGCCTGACCTATGGGATGCGGTGGGGGGCTTCGACTTCACCGACATCACCTATCACCGGGCCAAAGACGCACCCGTTGTCAGGGTCGCCTTCGATAGACCCGAAGTACGCAACGCGTTCCGGCCGCATACCGTCGATGAGCTCTACACGGCGTTGGACCACGCCCGGATGGCTTCCGACGTGGGCGCGGTGCTGCTCACCGGAAACGGGCCGTCGCCCAAAGACGGTGGGTGGGCATTCTGCAGCGGCGGCGACCAACGGATCCGCGGCCGTGCCGGGTATCAGTACGACTCGGCGGCGAAGGGTGACGGAGCAGCGCTCGGACGGCTGCACATTCTCGAGGTCCAGCGACTGATCCGCTTCATGCCCAAGGTCGTGATCGCGCTGGTCAACGGCTGGGCTGCGGGTGGCGGACACAGCCTGCATGTCGTCTGCGATCTGAGCCTGGCCAGTGCCGAACATGCCCGTTTCAAGCAGACCGATGCCGATGTCGGCTCGTTCGACGGCGGCTTTGGCTCTGCGTACTTGGCCCGACAGGTCGGGCAGAAGGTGGCACGGGAAATCTTCTTCCTCGGTGAGACCTACTCTGCTGAGGACGCGTACCGGATGGGCATGGTGAATCGCGTGCTACCGCATGAGGAGCTGGAGACCGTCGGCTTGGAGTGGGCGAAGATCATTTGCGGCAAGAGCCCGACCGCGCAGCGGATGCTCAAGTTCGCGTTCAACGCGATTGATGACGGGCTGATCGGCCAGCAGGTGTTCGCGGGGGAGTCGACCCGGCTGGCGTACATGACAGAGGAGGCCGTCGAAGGCCGCGACGCCTTCCTCGAAAAGCGCCCGCCCAACTGGAGCCGCTTCCCGTACTACTACTGACTCACCTACAAGTCGGCGTTAGACGACGCCGTACAAGCGATCTCCTGCGTCGCCGAGACCAGGCAGGATGTAGCCGACGTCGTTGAGCTTCTCGTCCAGACCGGCCAGCACCAATGTGCAGGGTATGTGAAGCTCGTCGACCAGCTCGGTGAGCCGGGCGATCCCCTCCGGTGCCGCGATCAAGCAAATGCAGGTGATCTGATCGGCACCACGCTTGACCAGGAATTGCACGGCCGACCCGAGGGTGCCGCCCGTGGCGAGCATCGGGTCGAGGACGTAGCACTGGCGTCCAGTCAGGTCGCTGGGCAGCCGTTCAGCGTAGGTTGTCGCGACGAGCGTCTCCTCGTTGCGGGCCATGCCTAGGAACCCGACCTCAGCCGTCGGAATCAGCCGGGTCATGCCTTCGAGCATGCCAAGACCAGCTCGCAAGATCGGCACCACCAGCGGCCGCGGAGGTGACAGCTTCACTCCCACCGCGGTTTGCAGCGGCGTCTGGACCGTCCGGGACACGACGCGGACGTTGCGGGTCGCCTCGTACGCGAGCAAGGTGACAAGTTCTTCGGTGAGTCGCCGGAAGGTGGGGGAGTCGGTGGTCTCATCCCGCAACACAGTCAGCTTGTGAGCGACAAGGGGATGGTCGACGATGCGGAGTTCCACGATGGAACCGTAGCGAGACAGGGCCGGAGATGGGGGATTGGCGTCGTGTCCGGCCGCAGCGTCTGACACGATGGTGCGGATTCGCGATTCTGCGGAGGAGGGGAGTCATGTCAGAGTTCGACGACGAAGAGTACGAGTCGTTCGACCTGGATGGCGCGGGCAGGAGCGCTGGCTCGGAAAAGAGAGCTACAGGCAGCGGCACGGTGCTTGACGACGATCTGGAGGACGACGACGATTTCGACGAGGCCGACCTCGAGGACGCCGCAGACGACGAGATCGATTTCGTACTAGCCGCGTATCGGGAGGACGGCCAGCCATATGTGCAGTCGCTCGGCAAGGATCTCGCCAACGATCTTGACGAGTTGATCATCCAGTTACGCCGATTGCCCGGCGATGCTGGTGCGCTCGGCTTCGTGAGCCTGGTCGAAGAAGTCTTCGTGATCGCCCGGGTACGTGGTCAACACGTTCAGGTGCTGCTGTCTGATGCGGCGGCCGCGGGCGACTGGCCGATCGCGCGAGACGTCGTGGACTATCTCGGCGAGGAGCCCGTGGACGAAGACGAGGACGAAGAGGAAGGTGAGCCGATCGGTGATCTTGGCATTGTCGCCGACCTCGGATTGAACGACTTCGACATGGGCGCGATCATCGACAACCTCGAGCTGAGCAGCGTCGAGATGCTGGTCGATATCGCCGACAAGATCAAGCTGAATCCGCAATTTCGCAAGGCCGTTGAAGCAGCCGTTGGGTGAGTGAATATGGCGGGTTGAGCCACTGGGAAGACCCGATGCGGCTGGCTCTCGATCAGGCGCGAATGGCAGCCGGGCACGGTGATGTGCCCGTCGGCGCTGTGGCGGTTGACCAGGCCGGGACCGTGCTGGCAGCAGCAGGAAACGAACGAGAGATCAGAAACGATCCGACCGCGCATGCAGAGATCTTGGTGCTGCGGGAGGCGTCTAGGCGGCTGCGGTCCTGGCGGTTGACCGGCCTTACCCTCGTGGTCACCCTCGAACCGTGCGCCATGTGCGCGGGCGCCATCGTGCTCGCTCGGGTCGCACGTCTCGTGTTCGGGGCGTTCGATCCAAAGGCCGGGGCAGTCAGCTCACTCTTCGATGTCGTACGCGACCCAAGACTGAACCATCGCGTCGACGTACGCAGCGGCATCCTCGAGGACGAATGCCGCGCACTGTTGAAGGACTTCTTCGCCAGCCGCTGACTGATTCGCGCCCCCGGACGGCCTTGGGTAGTCTCTCCGGCGGTGGCGTGTCTGAGCGGCCTAAAGAGCGCGCCTCGAAAGCGCGTGAGGTGAAAGCCTCCGCGGGTTCAAATCCCGCCGCCACCGCCAACTGACAAGGCGAAACGCTGGCCCCGCCACAAGGTGGGCGCCGGCGTTCTAGGTCTTGGTCTCATCTTTGGTCTCATCTGGCTACATTTCGATCGTCTTTTGCGCTGTTTGGGCTCGACCAGAGCAGCACGTCGAGCCGACTCGCCACGTCGCTGTGAATAGGAGCAACGACGTGTGCGTAGCGGCTGACCATCGCCGTCGTTGACCATCCCAGAACACTCATGATCGTGCGCTCGTGCACCCCCAGGAGCAAGAGCACCGTCGCAGCGGTGTGGCGCGCGTCGTGGAGTCGGCCATCCCGTACTCCCGCAGCCTTGAGCAGCTTCTTCCAGTGGTCCCAGTCAGTACGCGGGTTCAGCGCTCGACCAATCTCGTCACTGAAGATCCACCCCTCGTCAACCCACAGCTGAGCGGCCGTCCGTCTCTGGACCGCCTGAGCTTTGGCGTGGTCCCGAAGCAGGTCGAGCACCGCTGCCGGCAGCGGGACCACCCGGCGGCCAGCACGCGACTTAGTCGTGTCGAAATCTGGCCGCGAGAGCACCCGATTGGGGCAGTGACCGGCGTACTTGTGGCCGCAATGGGGCTGACATCGGTGTTCATAACGGGGTCGAGTTCGACTGCGCTTGATCGTCAGGACTGAGCGTGACCAATCGACGTCACCCCACTGAAGGCCCAACGCTTCCCCTTGCCGCAAGCCCAGGGCCAGGGCGAAGACCCAACGTGCGCCGTTGGGCTCGCGTTGGGCCGCGACGAACAGTTGTTGTACTTCATCGACGGTGTACGGCTCCACGTCATAGTCATTCACAAGCGGCGTCTTTGCCATCTCCGCAGGGTTTCGAGCTAGATGACCTCGCCGCACGGCCTCGTTGAGTGCGGTCCTGATCGTCCGGTGCACCTGGTGCACGCGACCGGGACTCATAGGTGTGCCACGCCGAGTGCTCAGCTTGAGCATGCTGACGTAGAGACGTTCAAGGTGCTCAGGCCTCAGGGTCTGAAGCCGGTGGCGGCCGATGCCTGGGATCAGGTGCACCTTGACTGCCGCGCGGTAGCCCTCATAGGTGCCCTGCTTCACAAATGGCCGCGAGAGGTGTTCCAGCGCCGAGCGTCTGCTCAAAGGGCTGACCGGGGAGCCGGCATGGCCGACCCTGCGTGGCCACCTGCTGCTGTTGACCGCTGCCGGCGCCGATCCGGTCGCGGAGCTGTTCATCGCTGCCGCAACCCGGGACCTGACCAGCGCCCATGATCAGGCTGCTGTCATCGACTGGCGGATCCAGGACACTACCCTCGTTGACGGGCCGTTGCCGTGGCTGCCACGCATTCCCGATCGCATCGCCGCCGACCCGAACTGGGGACCATACCTGAACGCGCGATCACAGCTTGTTGCTGGGCTCGCCGACCAGGTCCGTCTCAACGCCGAAGGGGAAGCACCGGCCTGGGCGGCCCAGCCTCATGCTCTGGTGTCGGCCGAGTTGATCGCCGAGGTGCAGGTGTGGCGGGCCGCCACCCAGGTCGACCCCAGCGACCGGCGACCCACCGGGCCACCCCAGCTCGGCCGCGCCGCCCGAATCTTCCAACAGCAACTCGACAAGCGACTCGCGGATACCAACGCAGATGAGCGATGGCGGCGGCTACTCGCCACAGAAGTCCCCAGCGTCACCGCGGACCCATTCCTGCCGGAACTCGAGGAAAGGTTGAGCAACCTCACCCGGGCCGGCTTCGACGCCACACACCTCCTACGGTCGGCCGCCGCCGCCGGACCGCTACCCGACGACCACTCCGCCGCAGCCCTCTGGTGGCGCATCCTCGATCACCTACCGCAAACGCCGAACCAGGATCATGCAACCCCTGAGGCGATCCCGGCGACCAGGCGCACGACGCCGAGGCCATTCGACCAGCAGCCACCCGTGCCGCGCTTGGCGCCGCCTCCGGCGTTCGGCCCGAGCCGCTGACCCGGCCTCCCGACGCAGAACGACGGCGGGATGTTTCGGCAGGGTCGGTTGCCGAAACTCATTCTGATATGTATCAAGGCAAACTTTGCTCGCCGCTCGTCCTCGCCGCGCTGCGGGCCGCGACCCGACTTAGCCGACCAACCGACCGCCACCAAACCACGACCGAAGTGGAAACGCCCGGCACGTCGGCCCGCCCGACACGCCGTCCTCAAATCAGCAACGACCAAGATCAACTACAAGAAGTGGGAAACCGCCACCTCCTGGGATTGCCACTCGGCGAGCGCTGACCCATTTCGGCGGGGCCCGCCTCGATCGTCTGTGACCGCAGCAAAACCGATACCGACCGATCGGTTTGACGCTGAGCGGCTGGCCGCCTGAGTCGACCGGTCTAGCGGTGCCGATTTCAGCTGGTGCTGGCCGAGCAGACGGCCATGCTGGCTGTGTTGTTCACAGTTCGCTAGCTCTGATCGCTGCCAGTTGGATCCGTGCCGCAGCCAACGCAGCAACGATGGCGTTGCTGACCGCTGCGAGCTGGGCCGGCTGTATCAGGGTCGGTGCTGGTGGCCAGATGAATCCGATGCCGCGCTCTGCGCGGCTGTCGATATCCCTGAGTAGCTGGATGGTCAGATGGTGCTCGCCGGCGATGACGCCGCGGGCGAGGTCGATACGCTCGCGCACCAGATTCCGCTCCGATCAGTGGCATCTCAGGCCCGGCCGGTGTTTGCCCATTGGTCGGGCCACTTGGCCTTGCTAGTTGGTTTGGTTTTGTTATCGCCTCCCGACACGAGCTGGTGCACGGCTTGGTCGCAGGCTGGCGAGGGGAGCCGTGAGAGGTTTTGGAACTTGCGCAACGTGATGCGGACCTGGCGGCCTTCAAACTCCGAGCAGGGACAGGTCAGATAGACGTCAGTGGATTGGGTTCGTGCTGGCATGATCGGCTCCTCAGCTCAGGCCTGGGAATACAGCGGCAGGCGGTTCGAGGCGTGAGGGGCAAACTGAGCGGCTCCCGGGCTGCATTGGGGTGGCAGCGCGTGCACCCACCGGCACCTTCATGATCAACTGAGGCTCGCGAGCGGCCGGCGCTCGATGATCCCGATGGTAGTGAGCCGTGCCGCAATATGCGCCCGCCTGGCCACTCGTCAGCCGTAGTCGGGGAAGCCGTCCGCTCACGAACGCGGAGACACCAGGCCTGGGCCAGCAGATACAGCAGAGGCCCCCCGAACAGCAGCAGGCTCAGGGTGGCCGATATGTGACCGTGGCATGCACGATGACGATCTCTTGGCCCACCGCAAGTGCAA
>Ga0307314_10000221_pt1 | contig 12381 bp, 10 predicted proteins | sample ER_DNA_204_FD_194493 | JGI IMG/M metagenome (GOLD analysis project Ga0307314, IMG submission 194493) | Bulk soil microbial communities from the East River watershed near Crested Butte, Colorado, United States - ER_DNA_204 | ecosystem: Environmental > Terrestrial > Soil > Floodplain | place...
AGGTTGCTGGGGTTCCTCAGGGCGTCAAACACTAACTCGATGTGTCTGTGAGCAAACGGCAGCGCACTCGCGCCCCGCGGCAGGTACTGCTGCTCATGAAGCACCTGCAGTACCCGCTCCCGCGTGGCGGGGGCGACATCCGGTCGGCCGTTGAGGACCTTCGAGATTGTTGGGGTTGAGACTCCGGCACGCTCGGCTATCTGCTGGAGCGTCATCCGCTTCGATCCTGGGTTCACCCGACCCATTCCTTCCTTATCACCCCTGTATACGACATTCGAATCATATTGCGCAATTGTTTCGGAAACGATTGCAACGCCAGCTTGGTGTTGGCTGAGTGTCAGATCTGTGGCGGACATATGAAGGTCGCCTTACCCTGACGAGGGTGAAGTTCACCGATGGCTACTGGCAGCTGCGCGACGGCGTTCAGGCCCGTTACCCCGCTCAGGTTTACGACGTCGTCGCGGAAGCCGAAGCACTCACCGTCTACGCGCCAACCCGGAAAATCGAACACCGTGGTGACACCCTCAACGAGCCACTGCTGACTGTGCGATGTACGTCACCCGCTGCTGACATCATCTCGGTGTCGGTGAGCCATTTCCTCGGGGCTCGGCCGCGGCAGCCGCAGTTTCGGTTGAACACCGACCCATCGGTGCAGGTGCGTACTCAGGTCGACGACAATCAGGCCACCATCACCTCGGGTGCGCTGACGGCCCGCTTCAGCCGTGCCGAGCGTTGGACGTTGGAGTTTCTTGCAGGCAGCAGCGTCCTCACGGCCAGCGCCAACAAGGCGATGGCGCTCATCACCAAATCGGGCGAGTACTACATCCGCGAGCAGCTCAGTCTGGAAATCGGCGAGTTCGTGTACGGCCTGGGTGAACGGTTCGGCCCGCTGGTGAAGAACGGCCAAGTGGTGGACATCTGGAACGCCGACGCGGGCACCAGTAGCGAACAGGCGTACAAGAACGTGCCGTTCTACCTGACCAACCGGGGGTACGGAGTCTTCGTCAACCACCCGGGCCTGGTCTCGTTCGAGGTCGGGTCCGAAGCGGTGTCTCGGGCGCAGTTCAGTGTGGCTGGCCAAACGCTGGAATATCTGGTCATCTATGGGCCGACGCCTGCGGAGATCCTCTGCAAGTACACCGGGTTAACAGGCCGACCCGCACTACCGCCGCCTTGGTCGTTCGGGCTGTGGCTGAGCACGTCGTTCACCACCTCGTACGACGAGCCGACCGTCACCGAGTTCATCGACGGCATGGCCAGTCGAGACCTCCCACTGTCGGTGTTCCATTTTGACTGCTTCTGGATGCGCGAGTTCCAGTGGTGCGACCTCACCTGGGACAACCGGACCTTCCCCGACCCAGCGGGCATGCTGTCTCGCCTTAAGGACAAAGGTCTACGCATCTGTGTCTGGATCAACCCGTACATCGCGCAGCGCTCACCACTGTTTGCCGAGGCGGCGAGAGGAGGCTACTTGCTCCGAAAACCCGACGGTGAGGTGTGGCAGACCGACCAGTGGCAAGCGGGAATGGGGATCGTCGACTTCACCAATCCCGATGCGCGCGAGTGGTACACAGGCAAGCTGCGGGCCTTATTGGACCTGGGCGTTGATTGCTTCAAGACCGACTTCGGGGAACGGATTCCCACCGATGTCGTGTGGTCTGACGGCGCTGACCCGGAGCGGATGCACAACTTCTACAGCTACCTGTACAACCAGAGCGTCTTCGAACTGCTGCGCAGCTACCGCGGTGAGCAAGAGGCAGTGGTATTTGCCCGATCCGCGACGGCTGGTGGGCAGCGCTTCCCCGTCCATTGGGGCGGCGACTGCGAGTCGACGTTTGTGTCGATGGCCGAAAGCCTTCGTGGCGGCTTGTCCTTGGCCATGTCCGGCTTCGGGTTCTGGAGCCATGACATCGGTGGCTTCGAAGGACGTCCGGACCCGGCGGTATTCAAGCGGTGGATCCCCTTTGGTCTGCTGTGCACCCACAGCCGGTTGCACGGCAGCGACAGCTATCGCGTGCCGTGGCTGTTCGACGAGGAGTCGGTCGAGGTGCTGAGCCGGTTCACCCGGTTGAAGGCGCAGCTGATGCCGTACCTGTATGGACAGGCGGTGGTTGCGGCCCGAGACGGGATGCCGGTGCTGCGGCCGATGATGGCAGAGTTTCCCGACGATCCGGCTTGCGCGCACTTGGACCGGCAGTACATGCTCGGGGATCGGCTGCTGGTTGCGCCCGTTTTCACTTCATCCGGCGAGACGTCGTACTACATCCCAGCCGGCACCTGGACGCACCTGCAGACCGGAGCGACTGTACGTGGCCCCGCCTGGGTCGACGACGTGTGCGACTTCCAGACCGTGCCTGTCTTTGTCCGACCAGGATCGGTGCTTCCGGTCGGCTCGCGCGACGACCGGCCGGACTATCTATACGCCGACGACATCACGCTGCGGGCGTACGAGTTCCCGGACGGCGGCGGAGCAACAGTAACGGTGCCTGGTCTTACGGGAGAGGTCGCGGCCGCCTTTGAGGTGGCCCGCGACGGTCGGACGCTGACGGCCACTCGGCTGCGGGGGGCGACCCCCTGGCGGCTGCTCGTGATGGGGCTGCCAGCCGTGTCCGCTGTGTCGGGCGGCGCGCCGGTGTCCAGCCCGAATGGGACAGGGATCAGTGTCTCGGCGGACACGGGCCGGTGCTCAATCGAGATGTGAGAGCTTGAGGTGCCGTCAGGCTTCGGCACTGGGGCGGATGCCTGACTATCTGAGGTGGTCTAATCGAGAGGTCCAACGCTGGAGTAAGTGTGCAGTGCCTGCGAGCCATGCTGCAGGTCGAAGTAGTCGAAATGTGCAAGGACGTTCCGCCGGTAGGAGTCGACGCACGCCATGCCGATCATGGTGCCCGTGAAGCCTCGAGTGGCCTCGTCGGACATGTAGGTGGCGTCAATCTCCGGTCCGATCTCGTGGAGGAATGCCTCGTTGGGTAGGCGCCAACCGAATTGCAGTGCCCCGTGTTGTACCCGGACTTGCAGGACGACCTCATCTGAATCCACCGCCGCCCGATCCGCCAGCAGCTCCTGCTTGGTTCCGTCTTTGACTAGCACGATGCCCAGCGCGTTCGAGCGCAGGCTCTCGCTGTGATACAGACGCAGGTAGGCGAAGTTCTTGTTGTCATAGAGGACCGCGAGCCCAGCTGAGTGCGAGAAGTGACGCGGCCTCAGTGAGACCTGCGTCTCTGCCACGGCATCGAACGCCTGCAGTTGAGTGGCTACGACGGAGACATCGAAGCGTGAGGTGAGCGCCTCCCCGCCTTTGATGCTCAGAGCCCCCCGGCGGCGACTCAGGGACGCCCAGTCCCCGCTCCACGGCCGCCTCAAGGTCGAGAACCGAATGTCGATGGCAGGCCCGTCGAAGTCGTCGCGGAGACGCTCGTGGTCGATCTGTGCGGTGGAATACGTTTTGTTGGCCAGGCCGAGCGTCAGAAGGCGGGGGAGTGTGCCTCCGGTCGTGAGTCGGAGCCAGCCGTCATCGGTCCATTCGACTTTCTGGATCGCCGTCTCGCGCCCCAGCACCGACCGCTGGTTCGGCTCGAGGGGGCGCGCGCAGAGATGGGCCACGTACCACTCACCAGTTGGCGTGTCCACCAGACATCCGTGCCCTGCCTTTTGCAGATCGGCGTGCGGGTTGTACAGCTGCGGGCGCAGAAAGTCGCGATCGTTCCGGCCGAAATGCGGAGCCGGATTGCTCGTCAGGAACGGGTTGACCGGTGCAGGCTGGTACGGACCGTCAATATCGCGGGACCGCGCCAGTGTCACGCTATGGCCGTAGCCCGTGCCGCCCTCGGCCGCCATCAGATAGTAGAACCCACTCCGCCTGTAAAGGTGAGGTGCCTCGAGGCATCCCCGGTCGGAGCCTCCGCGGTAGATGCGGGAGGTTGAGCCGCGCAGTTCTTTACGTTCCGCGTCGAACTCCTCGAGAACGATGGCGCCAGGGTGTTCGTAACCATCGCGAGGATCCCACTCCAGGGTGAGGAGCCAATGGCGACCATCATCGTCGTGAAAGAACGAGGGGTCGAAACCGATGCTGTTGAGATAAACCGGCCGGCTCCAGGGACCATGGACGTCCGATGTCGTGACAACGAAGTTGTCCACGTCGAAGTACTGGGCCGTTGTGCTGTGGACAAGGGAGTACGTCAGGTAGAACAAGCCTTCGGCTCTGCTGAAGGTCAAGCAGGGAGCCCATATCCCTTGATGGGAGGCCAAGCCCCGAAGGTCGTGCTCTCCTGCCGTCAGACCGTGGCCGATCAGCGACCAGCTTGCGAGATCGGTTGAGTGGAACAGGCGGATACCCGGCTGCCATACGAGTGTGGAAGTAGCGAGGTAGTAGTCCTCGCCAACCCGGGTGATGGATGGGTCAGGATTGAAGCCCCGGAGAACGGGATTGCGGATCACGGCGCGCCCTTCTCATCGTGCCGTGGAGCTAGCGGTGCGCAGCAGCGCCGAGGAGCCAGCGGATTCAGCACGGCCAGCTCCTCGCCTCAGTCGCTTACGCCCGTGTCAGTGACGTAGCTCCGGAGCGCCGTCGTGACAGCGCGTCAACTGTGGCGGCAAGAGCCAGAACCGCGCCAGTAATCGCCAAGGTGATGCCTGCGGAAAGGCCAAGAAGGCCGAGCCCGTTCGTGATCATTGAGATCAGCAACGCCCCGACCGCCGCCTGAGCCAGGCGCCCCCGACCACCAAAGAGGCTGACACCGCCGACGACTGCGGCGGCAACACCAGACAGCACGATGTCTCGACCGGCAGAGGACTCGACGGTGCCTACCTGGCTGGCCGTGAACAGACCCGACACCACAGCGAGGCTGGAACAGAGGATGAATGCCGCGATACGCAGCCGAGCGACATTGATCCCAGCCCGCCTGGCCGCCTCGGGATTGCCGCCAACCGCGTACAGGTGCAGGCCGAACCGGGTGCGGTCGAGCATCATCGTCCCGACCCAGAGGATCGCCAGCGCAATGGGCACGACGATCGGCACGCCCCTGATAGGGATCACGCTCGTCGACCTGTTCAGGCTCAGCAGCAAGACGACAAGTCCGCCGCCAACTGCCCAGGCTGCGACGCGTGCCCATAGCAGGCTCATAGGACGAACGGCCATACCGCTCGCGACTCGTCGGCTCCGGTCGTAGAGCCCGGTGAACAGCGAGATGGCAACGATGATGGCGAGCATCAGCCATCCGGCCCAGACCGGCATGTTCTTGTTCATGATCGCGATCACGGCTGCGTCCTCGATGCGGTAGGCGCCGGCATTACCGAGCAGAACGAGAATCACACCCTGCAGGCCCAGGAACAGGGCCAGGGTGATGACGAACGACGGAACCCCGATCCTGGCGACCATAAAGCCGATGAACGTGCCGATCGAGGCGCCGACGACGAACGCTATGAGCAACGCGGCGATCCAGTTCCACCCACCGACGTTCGTGAGCAGAATGAAAATCGCCATGCCCAGACCACCCGTGACGCCGGCCGACAGGTCGATTTCGGCAAGAATGATCACGAACGTCAGCGCCACCGCCAGCATCATCAGTGCCGCGGTCTGAGTCATCAGGTTGGCGATATTGGTCTTCGTAAAAAAGAACGGTGTCAGGATCCAGAACACGAGGCCGATAATGATCAGCCCAGCGAGAGCCGGCAGCATGCCCATCTCGCCGCCGCGGATCCGCTGCACATAGCTGTCGATCTGGTCGCGGACGCTGCCCTCATGCCCGGTCGCGATCTGATGGGGGGCGGGGGCGCCTCCGACCGTTTGGGCCGCCGCGTTCGTTGACGGATTCGTCGACTTTTCGACCGGCGTGGTCACGAGACCACCTCCTCTTCTTCCACTTCCTCCGCAGCCGAGGTGTCGCCCTTGATGCCGGTGATGTATGCGACAACGTCGTTGTAGTTCGTCTCGCTCGTCTTCAACTGGGCCACCATGGCGCCGAGGTAGAGCACATTGATGTAGTCCGCCACTTCGAATACGTCCGCGAGGTTGTGGCTAATGATGATGACGCCCACCCCGGCGTCGGCGAGGCGGCGGACGAGCGCCAGCACCTGTTCGGTTTGGGCAACACCGAGCGCAGCCGTCGGCTCGTCGAGGATGACGACCTTCGCTTTCTGCAGTACCGCACGGGCGATCGCCACTGTCTGCCGCTGACCACCGGACAGGGAGGCGACCTTCTGGCGCACGGACTTCATCGTGCGCACAGACAACGACTGGAGCGTCGCCGTCGCATGCTTCTCCATCTCCGGCTGGTTGAGCATGCGCTGGTGAACCTCTTCACGCCCCAGGAACATGTTCTGGACGATGTCGAGGTTCTCGCACAACGACAGATCCTGGTAGACGACCTCGATTCCGTGCCCAGATGCGTCACGGGGTGAGTTGAGAGTGATGGGCGCCCCTTCGAAGGAGACTTCTCCGGAGTCGTAGGGTTGCGCCCCCGACAGTCCCTTGATCAACGTCGACTTCCCCGCGCCATTGTCGCCGACGAGCGCGGTGACCTTGCCCGGGAAAACCGTCATGTTGACGCCCTTGAGGACCTCGACGGGGCCGAAGCCCTTGCGAATGCCCTGCAGTTCGATGATCGGGGTTTCCACGTCTACCTCCTTAGCTACTGCCATTAGAGCGAGGTTGGTGGCCATGCGCACTGGCTGGTGCGGATGGCCACCGTGACCGACTCAACTGCGGTGGATGTCTAGGCCTACTGCAGGCCGGCCTTCTGGCACGCCTCCGCGACCGCTTTGGTGCAAACCTCCGAGATCTTGGCGTTCCCGTCGTCGAACACAACCTTCATGTTCTTCGTGTCGACCACGACAGGGGTCTGTGGGATGAATGGCGTGCCGTCGGCGGCCGTGGTCGGGGCGGGCGGCTTCTCGCCATTGAGGAGTTTCATGGACAAGTCCACGGCCGCCTGCGCCTCCAGCTGGAACGGCTTATAGACCGTTGCGACCTGCTTGCCGAGAAGGATGTTCTGCAGACCAGGCGGGCTGGCATCCTGACCACTGACCGGAACCTGCTTGCCGTTCTTGTCCAGCACCGAGATCACACTGGCCGCGCTGAAGTCGTTCGCGACCCAAACGGCGTCGATGTCGCCCTTCAGCGCGGTGTAGGCCTGCTCGAAGTAGGTCTGAACCTTCTTCACGTCCCAAGTGCCCGGTGTCTGGAAGGCCGGCTTGATGCCCGCCTCGGACATGACCTTGTCGGCGCCGTCGTGGAACTGCTTCGCGTTGCCGTCGGTCGGATCGCCGCCGACGTAGACGACCTTGGCCGTCGCCGCATCCTTGCCCTCCGCCTTGAGGCCGTCGACGATCATCTGACCCTCGAGCTCACCGACATGGAAGTTGTCGAACGAGATGTAGTAATCAGCACCCTCGATCGGCCGGTCGTAGGCGATCACCGGGACACCCTGCGCCTTTGCCTTCTGCGCCACCTGGACGCCAGCCTCATTCAGGTCGACGAGCAGCATGACCGCGCAGCCCTTGGTGAGCTGCTGCTGGGCGATCGTCGCGTACTTGGACGTGTCGTTCTGGGCGTTTTGGATGTCGGTCTCCACCCCCTGCGCTTTGAACGCCTGCTCCAGCTGGGGACGGTCGCCGTTCTCCCAACGACTCGAAGACGAGGCGTCGGGCAGGATGATGCAGGCACGTTTGCCTGCTGCGCCCCCACTTGCCCCGCTTGCCTCGCCGCCCGGCGCAGCGGTGGTGCCACGGTTGCACCCGGCGAGCGATGTTACGGCTAGACCCGCCGCCAGGACCACGGCGAAGGCGGCCCTCTTCGTCTGAAGTGTCATGTCCTCTTCCCTGAGTAGACGGTGAACGGCCCTTTCGGTCTCTTTCGAAACGCTTTCGAAAGGCTTTCGGCTCGGCCGCAGTCTGGCACTTGGGGCACCGTGATGTCAAGGACTAACTCAGCGAAGAGTTCGGGCCGATACATGATCGTTAGGAGGTCACAAGTCACACCGACTGCCGGGCCTAATGGCTGCCGCGTCGGCGGAACCATGACCGCAAGGTGCCCGGTCTGTGGACGCCTCGCCAGCGCGGCCACCCGTCAAACTCCAAGATCTCGACCGTTTCCTGATTCGGCTGGCCCGATGTACCGTCCTCGGCAGCAAGCATCAAGGCGAGCGCCTCGTTTTGGCAGTCGTTCGCTAGGTCGCGCACAAGATCCATCCGGCCGGCGCCAACGGCCGCGTTGATCTGGCTCGTGTAGTGCGCGTGGAGCAGCTGCAGCCGTTCGTTGATCGGTATCGGCATGAGCGCCCTCCCACCCAGTGCGGCAAAACGTCGCGTTTCAGTCTAGGTAGCGACAACAATCCTAGGCTGATGCTGGCTGGGCCGACAGTAGGATCGCGCAGCGGCCGTCCGGGCTCGCGGGGTGCCGGGAGTGGGAGGGGTGATCTACTGGCCTTCTCGTGTGTGACAACCAATTTTCGCAAACATCCATCAGGAGGAGTCATGGCCCCACAGCCCACCAAAGAGGACAAGTTCAGCTTTGGTTTGTGGACGGTCGGCTGGCAGGCACGCGACCTGTTCGGGGAGGCGACCCGGCCGGTCCTCTCCGGCGTCGAGGCGGTCTACAAGCTCGCCGAGCTCGGCGCGTACGGCATCACCTTTCATGACGACGACCTGATCCCGCCGGGCGGCAGCAGCGCGGAGCGGCAGCGGATTATCGACGAGTTCACCGCCGCGCTGGAGGAGACCGGAATGGTCGTGCCGATGGTCACCACCAACTTGTTCTATGACCCAGTGTTCAAAGACGGCGGCTTCACCAGCAACGACCGAACCGTGCGGCGGTACGCGATCCGCAAGGTGATGCGGAACATGGACCTCGCCGCTGAATTGGGCGCGCAGATCTACGTCTTCTGGGGCGGCCGGGAAGGCTCCGAGGTGGATTTCGCCAAGGATGTGCGGGCCGCGCTCGACAGGTACCGAGAGGCGATGGACACGCTCGCTCAATACTCCATTGACCGCGGCTACGGGCTGCGGTTCGCGATCGAGCCTAAGCCCAACGAGCCGCGGGGCGACATCTTGTTGCCCTCGATCGGCCATGCGCTGGCGTTCATCAACGAGCTTGAGCACGCCGACATGGTGGGCATCAACCCCGAGGTGGGGCATGAGCAGATGGCCAGCCTCAATTACACCCACGGCATTGCGCAGGCGCTGTGGGCCGGGAAGCTGTTCCACATCGACCTGAACGGGCAGAAGGGCCCGCGCTTCGACCAGGATCTGGTATTCGGCCACGGCGACCTGCTGCAGGCGTTCTCCACGGTCGATCTGCTGGAGAACGGCGCGCCCGGCGGTGGCTCCACCTACGACGGAGATCGGCACTTCGACTACAAGCCGGTGCGCACCGAGAATATGGACGGGGTGTGGGAGTCGGCGCAGGCCAACATGGAGCTGTATCTGACGCTGCGGGATCGGGCGCGGGCGTTCCGGGCTGACCCGGAAGTCCAGGAGGCGCTCGCGGCCGCCCGCGTCGATGAACTGAGCAGTCCTACTCTCTCCGAGGGCGAGACGTACGAGGAGCTGCTCGCCGACCGCACCGCGTTCGAGGACTACAACCTGGACACCCCGCGTACACAGGGCTACGGATTCGCCCGGGTCCAGCGGCTTGCCGTGCGACACCTACTCGGCGCCCGCTGAGGGTCGGCTGGCTCGCAGCCACCGTTGAATGCGAAGGAGCGACCGGCTTCTGAAAGGTCGTTGCTCAGCGAAGGGCGCATGAGCACCGTCCCAGTCGGCGGCCCACAGGTCGCGGAGATTCCGATAAAAAGAGCGGCTGGCAAAAGCGATAATTTTCCTCGGGTCTGTTGCTGGGATGTTGGACACGCCAGCACAAGCTCCAGCGATTCACGCGGGCCTGGTGGGCCACCAGCTAGCGAGATCGTATGCGGGGAATCTGGGCGGGCGCGCCGGCAAAGATTGCAACTGTTTCAGCCGCCTTCGGCATTGCCACGGGCGCAATCGGTGTGCTGGTTGATCTCCCGACCTTGGCATCGCGGCTGTAACGACTTTCCCTTCATGATCATTGCGCACCAATCGCTCACCCGATCGCCGGCGGACCGGCGATTACTGCGCACTCGATTGCTGGCGCAACGCACGACGGAGGCGGGACGCGTTCCTCCGCCGACCTCGGCACATCATCACCAACCGACCGACGACCGATTTACCAACCAATGAAGCGCACGCCGCATGCGCCCGGCGGTCCGTGGCGATCAATTAGAAATCGATCGGAAAGGTGGCCAAGATGACCATCGCTACGAGAAGGAAGGCGATTGCCATTCCGAGCAAGATCCATTGAGCACGCGGACGACCCAACCGTGTCGACGCAGCGGTGAAGAACAGGACCAGGGCGAACAGCACGGTGAGGATGGTGTAGTTGTCGCTGCGCTGGTTGAACTTCAGCGCATCAGCGAAGCGGGTATCGGCGCGCTGGTCTGCGGCCGCGGCCTCGGTCGTTCCAGGTGGCACATATTCCTTCATCTTGAACGGGCCGGTCGTCGGTTCCCTCTGAGCAATCCAAGCCCTGTAGGCCACCTGGAAGTGAGGAGTGAAGCGCCGCTCCACGTACGTCGCAAGCGCGGCGTCGCCCTGAGCACGTGCTTGCACGTACACACCCCAGATAGTGAGGTCGGCCTGGCGGGCGGCATTGGCGATCCCGTCCTGCCTCGCCGCCTCGATCCGGGCGCTGGACGCCTGGCTGAAGGCGATGGACATCTCCCCGCTCCACTTCGACGACTCGAAGCCGCACCACGCTGTCAGTACTGCCGTGACCGAAAGCACGATGATGACGACTGTCTCCCGGACGTGACCCGGCGGTCGCTTCTCCGGCGCTTCCTCAGTGCTGCCGCCAGCGCCATCGGGCGCCTCAGCTGTGCTGTCGTGCGGCACGTCGGCGGCGCTGGTGTCGCCCTCTTCGGTTGGCGGTGGCATAGGTGCGTCCGATCTCGGATGGCCGTGGACACGATCTTGATGTGCATCGTGGCACAGGATCTCGGCAACCCGATGCCAACAGACTCGTCGGGGCCGAACGCACCACGTCATAACAACCGCTAGTCATCGGGCGGCCCAGCAGCTCCTTCGCGAGCACGCAAAGTGTAGGTATCAGCGCTGAGGGTGCGGTACGACTCGGCAACGATGACTTCGAGGATGGAAATGTCGATCTTGTCGAGATCCTTGATGTACAGGCATCCCACTCCGGTGGTATGCGGCCCCAACTGCTTGAGATGTTCGCCGTATCGTCCGATGCCGTCGGCCAGATAGATGGTCGTAGCGGCCTTGCGCGGTGAGAAGGCGGCGGCCGGAGCATCTCCTTCGCGACCGCTCTTGTACTCGTAGTGGTATTGGCCCAAGCCGATCACAGTTGCCCACAGCCGCGGAGATTCTCCCGTTACCCGGGTCATCAATTCGAGCAACTTCTCCGCATCCCGGCGCCGCTTTTCAGGGGTGACTCCGTCGAGATGAGTCCGGACAGATCGGCTCAGGTCATCCATGCGTTCCTCCTCCAGAGCCAACATTGCGATCTTGCGATTGACAATCTGTTTTCGGTTGCCGTTGACTGGCAAAGTTGTATGCAGCAGCCATCCCAGGACTACTTCGCCGCATTGAACCGCGATCGTAGAGCATCCGCACTCGCTGGGAAGCTCTTAGCAGGCTGAGCTCGCCTTCAAGCCTCTTCTCTCTGCAATTCCTCGTTCACATAATGTGCGGCCCGCGGGGACGGGCATGGCAACCGTCGACGCCAGCCGAACACCTGCGCAACCGTCCCTGACACTCAGCCCCATTTTGCAATTGAGAAAGGAAAGCCGCTATGCCCTATCCGCCTGATCAACCCGCTCGACGGGCCGATGGGGGAGGAGCCGGGCTGGCGCGGATACGCCCTGCCGAGACTGTTCAGCGCCATGTCACCGCTGCCAGCCGCCGCGGTGCTCGGCTTGATCGTGGCCGCGTGGCATCTGCCACTGGTCTTGATGGGCATGCTCAGCTTCTTCGGCCTCCCGGCCACCTTCGGGACGGACCAGCTCGGCCTCACCGAGGACAATCTCACCAGGCAGTCCGCCCTGTACGCCCTCTGCTGGTGCGTCGTCGCAGTTGCCGTCATCCTCCTCGATCGCAAGGCGTGGCGGGTGGCGGCGCCGTCGGCCACTGCGGACCAGTGACACGTCCGGACTTGCTCAGCTCATGGTGGCACCGAACGCGCGGCCGAGCAGATACGTTGCTGCCGCGGCGCCGTAGCCAATGGCGAGCTGGCGCAGCGCCCGCTTGAGCGGCGACGCGCCAGACAGCAGACCGACCACGGCACCGGTACCGAGTAGCGCGAGCCCGACCAGGACGGCGGCGACGACGACCGCAGCCCACCCCGAG
>Ga0307314_10000224_pt1 | contig 12348 bp, 11 predicted proteins | sample ER_DNA_204_FD_194493 | JGI IMG/M metagenome (GOLD analysis project Ga0307314, IMG submission 194493) | Bulk soil microbial communities from the East River watershed near Crested Butte, Colorado, United States - ER_DNA_204 | ecosystem: Environmental > Terrestrial > Soil > Floodplain | place...
CCGTGTACACGGGTTCAAATCCCGTCTCCACCTCGGGCGATTGGCGCAGCGGGAGCGCGCTTCCCTGACACGGAAGAGGTCACTGGTTCAAATCCAGTATCGCCCACCAGTAATATCCCTGGTCAGGCTTAGTTTGCGGCAGCCTAGATGCCCCGCCCGCCCGCTGCGTCATAGGCCTTGCTAGTCAAACTGCTAATCTGACCGACCAGCTTGACGGCCACCGAACAACGCATCCATGGCCATTGCCCCGCTGCTTAACACCGGCCGAAGCTCCTTACGATAGACCTTCTCAGTGACGTTCGTGCTGGCGTGGCCCACTAAGTGTGCAATCTCCTCGATCGGCACACCCGAGCTCGAGAGCAGCGAAACAAAACTGTGCCGCAACTCGCGCGGCGTCCACTGCGAGGCCTCCAAGCCAGCCGCAGCCGCCACCGTCCGGAGCGCACGCCGCACATTCGCCGCATCGAGCTCCGTGCCGTAGCGAGTGGCGAACACCAGATCGTTGTCAACCCACCGCTCGCCAATCTGAATTCGCTGAGCCAGCTGGTGGTGTCGGTGTTCGCGTAGCGCGTCGACGCACAGTGCTGGCAGCTCCAAGGTTCGGCGGGATCGCTTCGTCTTCGTCTCTCCACCTGCCCGAACCGACCGCCACAGCTGAATGCTCGGCGGTCTTGGCGGTATGGCCTTAGTGTCACCCTCTAGGTCTAGGTGACTCCAAGTCAGCGCTCTCAGTTCCTCGGTACGTGCACCGGTGAGTAGTGAGACCACGACGTACGCGTGCATCGGCGTACCCTCGGCGGCCACCAGAAGTCGACTCGCCTGCTCAAGACTCAGCGACTTCGAGGGGCGTCCACGAGTACCCTTTGGCGCTTCGCATAGCAGCGCCACATTCCGCTGTACCAGATCACGAGCCTGAGCCCGCCGAATCGACTGGCGCAAGATCGACAGCAGCTTGGCCAGGGTGTCTGTGCTCAGCTGGCCACTCTCCGCCGCCAGCCAGCGATCGACGTCATCGGCCGTCAGCTCGGTCAGTCGGCGAGACCCTAAGGCCGGCAGCAGATGCTTCCGCGCCAGGATCGTCCGATTCGTCACTGTGCTGCGATCGCGCCCCGCGAGACCATGCTCCAGCCATGACTCGACAGCCTGGCGCACCGTGTAGTTGCGGCGACCCACCGGCAGGCCAGCATCCCGAGCCCGCTGTGCCTCCCGCAGCTTGTTTTTTGCCTCGGTCTTCGTTCTTCCGGTCACCCACGTCGTACGACGTCTCCCGTTGGCGGCATAGCCCTGCGAGACAACACCGATCCACCGCTGGCGCTTCTCATGCCAAAACAGGCTGCCTTCACCCGCGCTACGCCGCGCGACCATCATCACCGCCTGCCTCTTGCAGGAGCAACTCCACATAAGCGGAGATCGAGGCTGCCGGCACCAGCCGCCGGCGACCCTGTGTCACAGTCACTAGCCGCCGACTCCGAATCAGCTCGTAAATCTGTGTACGACTCAGGTTTAACAACGCCATCGCCTCGGGCACGTCGTACAAGGCGCGAACGGGAATCGAGGAATCCGTACTCATGATCGTCTTCCTTTCCTCCCGCAATCAAAGACTTGCGCCACCATCGAACCCGCGAACTCGCTTTACGACTTGTTCCACCCATTCCTGTGGACAAATGAATGTCGACCGCCGTCGTCCGTCAGCATCCGTAAGGTCAGGACAGCTGCCTGGCGGTCGCCTGGGAATGTGTGACGAACAGAGCTTGCTTGGCGAGAAGCTCACTGGACATGCCCCGAACGACAGCCACGGGGCGAATCTGGCGTAGCGCGGCTCCATAACCATCGATCCCAAATGCCAGCAAGAAATCAACCAGGAGCTCTCGGACCTTCGACGTCCGACACAAGATCATCACCGTGACAGAGGCGACAAGATCAGGGCTCAGGGCTCTTTGACCCCCAGACATCGGCAGCCTGTCCAAGGACGTCCTCAGACGTCCAGTTTTCCTTTAAACACAGTCCCCGCGAACCAAGTGGGCGGGATGCGTTCCGGGCCTGGCCTGAGCTTCAGCCGCTGTCTGCTGAGAGGCTGGCGGCCATGGACATTGCCCGTGCTGCGGGGAGCATCCGGATCACTGCGCAGGACTATCTGCTGGAGGTTCGCCAGGATCCTCCACGGGCAGTTCTCGCTGACCGAACGGGCCGGATTTGGTCGGCCTTGAGTCTGCTGACCGACCTGGATTGCACCAGTGCTCGCGATGAGACGTATGAGGGATCGCAACCGCAGGTGGACGCGGACGGCGAGTGCGTCATGGTGAGCGTTGCCGCCGAGAGTCTGTTGTGGCGGTCGAAGCTGGTCACGCTGCGCTGCACGGACGAGAGGCTGGAATTGACGGTGACCGTCGAGGGACACGGCCTGTTGACCGACGTTCGGCTGCTCGGCGGCCATGGGGTACTGCCGGACGGGGCGGCTGGGGCGTTCCGATCGGGCATCGAGTTCGCTTCAGTCTTCAGCCCCAATCCGACCGAACCGGTACAGGTCGTCCGACCGGCCGCCGCGGCCGCCACGATTGGGGTGGTCGGAGACGATCGACCAGGGCGCTGGCACGGGGTGTTCTCCCCAGCACCGCTGTGCCTGGCGATAGGCCGTGAACGGGCATCGGGGCCGACTGACGTCCCGACCGGGGACTGGCTGTCGCTGTCCGTGCAGGCGCCCGTTGCCGCCCTGACCTTCTCCGAACTGGCGTACGAACCGGTGGATGGGGGCTTCTGGCTCCGGTTGGATTACGACGGTCACACCTCGGTGGACGGTCGCTTCACTACCCCGGCGTTGGTGCTGCGGCCGGTCCCTGATCCGTATGCCGCGCTGCAGCGGTATCGAACCGACCTAGTGGAGTGCGGCTGGGCGGCTGACGGCCCGGTGCCGCAACCTCGGTGGTGGCGGGAGCCGGCGTTCTGCGGCTGGGGTGCGCAGTGCGCCCGGGCACCGCTGCCCGGGTACCCGCCGAGCCACCCACGCTTCCTGGATGAGTTGCCGCCGGCCACGTGGCCAGCCGGCCTGCCCGTCGCGGGGGACCTGGCCACCCAGACGACCTATGACGAGCTGTTGGCCCGACTGGCTGACCACGGTGTGAGGCCCGGAACGGTGGTCATCGACGACCGTTGGCAGCAGGACTACGGCCGTGCCGAGCCGGATCCGGCGCACTGGCCCGACCTGCCGGCCTGGATCGCCGACCGGCACGCGGCCGGCATGCGGGTGCTGTTGTGGTGGAAGGCCTGGGACCCGGCCGGCGTCCCGGCCGAGGAGTGCGTGCTGGACCCATCGGGCCGGCCCGTGGCGGTCGACCCGGGCAACCCGGCCTACCTGGCCAGACTCCGGGACATGGCTGCGCAGCTGGTCGCATCGGATGGGCTGAACGCCGACGGCCTCAAGGTTGACTTCACCCAACGAGCCCCCATGGGCCGTGCGCTGCGACAGCACACCGGACCCGACCGCACGTGGGGCATCGCCGCCCTGCACCGACTGCTGCAGGCCCTCTACTCAGGTCTGAAGGACGCCAAGCCCGACGCTCTGCTGATCACTCACACCGTGCATCCCGGCTTCGGCGACGTCAGTGACATGGTGCGGCTCAACGACCTCTCTGAGCAGGACCCGTACGGGACGCCGGTGTCCGTGGTCGAGCAGCTGCACTTTCGGGCTGCAGTAGCCCGGGCATCATTGCCCCGCCACCTGATCGACACCGACCAGTGGCCGATGCCAGACCGAGATTCCTGGCGGGCCTACCTGGTCGCCCAGAACAGTCTCGGCGTACCGGCGCTCTACTACGTGGAGCGGATGGACCGATCCGACGAAGACATCAACGACAACGACCTGGCCGCCGTAGCCGAGCAGTGGACCACCTACCGCGTCGGTCTACCGCCCATCCCGTCGCACTTGCTGGCACCGTAGCGGCGCACACACGGGCTAAACGGCCTCGACCGGACCTCTTCGGTGTGAACCAGGTCCGACCCGCCCGCCGTCCGCCAGAAGTGTTAGTCCACTGGAGAGTGCTGACCGACACCGACCACCGGGTGGGAAACCACTCAGTTGGTCACTCACCCGGGCCGGTGCGTCAGGTTGCAGCGATGAGGCCAATCTGCGCTTCTAAGGTTTGGTCGTGGACGCCTTGGTGTTGGGTCTTGCGATCGGTCTCGCTGCTGGACTCAGCCCTGGCCCTTTGCTGGTCCTCGTTGTCACCGAGAGCCTGCGTTCGGGCTGGCGCGGCGGAATGCTGACGGCAGCAGCCCCGCTGCTCTCCGACGTGGTGGTCGTGGCCGGTGTACTGCTCCTCCTGCAGCAGCTGCCCTCCCGCACCCTGCCGTTGATCGGGGCTATCGGCGGCGTGTACATCGTCTGGGCTGCTGTCTCGACGTGGCGGGAGGCATCGGTGGAGTTGTCGGGAGAGGAGACGTCGATGCCGCTGCGCGCCGCGCTGCGGCGGGCGTTTGTCGTCAGCATCTTGAGCCCTCATCCCTGGGTGACCTGGGCGACCGTCCTTGGTCCGCTGACCATCCGGACCTGGCAGGAGTCCCAGATCAGCGGCGTGGCGTTGGTCGCCGGCTTCTACTGCACCCTCGTCGGCGCCAAAGCAGTCCTCGCGGTGCTAGCCGCGCGAGGACGGGGACTACTCGCAGGCCGCTGGTACCAGTTAGCCCTGCGTGCAGCCGCGGTACTTCTCGCAGTCGCCGGGGTCGCCCTGATCGTCGAGTTCACCCCAGCAACCCTCCAAAGATGAGGACTGAGCGGCTATAGACCGCGACGCGGCCCCCAGCGAAGCGAGGACACGTGGAGCGGGTCCGGGCGCGTAGCGCCCGGCACTTGACTGAGTAGAGCGAACTTCGACAGGCCAGGAAGCAGGGCCGGGGGCTAAGCTCGATCGCTTCGCCGGATCAGGTCGGCGAGGGTGGCAACGGAGTCGGGTGACGGCGTCGGCTCCGGCGGCTTGGAGTTTGCGGCCCCGGATTGGCGTCTTGGCGAAGCCGATGGATCGGATGCCGGTGGCCAGGCTGACTTGGATATCGGTCACCGAGTCGCCGACCAGGACGGACTGGTGGGCGGGCCGGTCAAGGAGGTCGAGACCGAACCGCAGAGCACGAACGGGACCAATCCAGCGATGATCGCGGACAGCACCAAGCTGAAGATAAGCGACCGCACCGTCGGGCACGCGTTCACCACGCCCACCGGCAAGCTGCGGGTGGCGGGGTGCGCCGGTGGCCAGCACCGCCTCGTAGGAGGTGCGGGTCCACTCGAGAAGCCGTGAGCCCCGCAGCCCGCATCCGGCACTGGCCGGGAATCAGGCCGGGATTGGCGTGGGGGCGATCCAGGACCCGCGGAAGGACGTGCTCCCGCAACGCGACCCTCGGTGTCACCCGGCGGGTCCTGCCGTCCCGGAGGTAGATGCCCCGATGACCGGGGGCTGCGCTGCCTGCAGCGGGCGATTGCGTGGATACGTCCTCAGTTCGCTTCCCACCCCGACAGCCCGGGCTGGGCGCACACACACATGAATCTCTCAGCCGCTGCCAGCATAAGCTGAGCAGGAACGCTCGGCGACCTTCCTGACCCGCCAGATTTCGAAGATATGGTGGCTCGAGCCGCGGGCGTAACTGAAGTGTCCGAGGCCGGCACGGGTTCCGCGTGCTTCGATGGTGGTCTTGTCAGCCGGGTTCCAGATGATCTGACGTGCCCAATCTGGTTGGGTCCCAGGTAGGAGTCCCAGAAGATCAGGTCGCCTAGTTTCTCCTGGCCCGGACGGATGCGGGTGCCGTTGCCGGCTGCCAGCCAGGCGCGTTACACGGGCTCCCCGCCGGCCCGACACGCCGGGCCAAGGCGGTACAGACCTCGCCGGCATGCGGCTCGATCAAAATGTATGGGTCTGTCTCGTGCGCTGCGATGTCTACGGTTGCCGGGTCGAGGAAGTTGAGGTTGACCGATCGCACGAAATCCTCGGGAATGCCGGTGGCAAAGGATCACGATGACCCGGTTGCGCTCGCCGTCCTCGGCACCATCAGCAGTCGGGTAGATCGCCCAGGTTGTTCCTGGTGGTGTTATCGCTATCCGTACGGAGGTACTTCCCACCGCTCACAGACGGATCAATCACGACCCTGTCGATCCCAGCCCCTTCACTCAGCCGTAAGCCACTCCCGACAAGCCCCGCGGTCACTGACAGATCTTGCGTACCCCTCCCCGATAGCAAAATCCGCTGTGGCACACACCTGGTGCACTGACGGTCGTACCCCGGGTCGGCGTGACCGCCGAGGCGGGCGGAATTGCCTTTTCGGGGTGTGACGATGAGTCTGCACAAGCTCACCGCCGGTTCCGGTTATGACTATCTGACTCGGCAGGTCGCCGCCTTGGATGCGACCGACAAGGGCCACATCGGCCTGGCCTCGTACTACTCCGAGCGGGGCGAGTCGCCTGGGATATGGGTCGGTTCCGGCATGGCAGGTATCCACGGTCTGGCCGTTGGTGATCCGGTGACGGCGGAGCAGATGCGCGCTTTGTTCGGGTGCGGGTTGCATCCGGTGGCTGAGTTGCGGCTCCGCCAGCTGGAAGCCCCTGACTTCATTGGACGGGACTTCCGCGACCTCATGCGGTTGGGGGCACCGTTCAAGATCATCGACGATGCGACGCCGTTCCGGGTCGAGGTGGCCAAGCGGATCGCTGCTCTCAACGCCTTAATCGGGGAGCCGGTCGACGCCTCGGTCGCGGCGGCTGACCGGGCGCGGATTCGGACGCAGGTGGCCCGGGAGTTCTTTGTCGCTGAGCATGGCCGGGAGCCGAGTGATGTTCACGAGTTGGCTGGGCAGATCGCGAAGAGCTCACGTCCCCGGGCGCAGACAGTCGCCGGTTTCGACCTGACGTTCTCGCCGGTGAAGTCGATCTCGACGCTGTGGGCGGTCGCCGAACCGGCGGTGGCGGCGGCGATCGAACGGGCCCATCAGGCCGCGGTCAACGACGCGCTGCACTTCATCGAGCAGCAGGCCTTGTTTACCCGGACCGGGCCGCAAGGGGTCCGGCAGGTCAACGTGCGTGGCCTGGTCGCGGCCGCGTTCACCCACCGCGACAGCCGTGCCGGCGACCCGGATCTGCACACCCATGTCGCGGTGGCGAACAAGGTGCAGACCCTCGACGGACGCTGGCTGTCGATCGACGGCCGGGTGTTGTTCAAGGCAAAGGTTGCCGCATCGGAGACCTACAACACCTCCCTGGAGCAGCACCTCCGCGACACGTTAGGGGTGCGGTTCGCCGCACGTCCCGGCTCCGATCCGGGCAAGCGGCCGATCAGGGAAATCGTTGGTGTCGACCCCCGGTTGAACCAGCGGTGGTCGACCCGGCGGGCCCATATCAACCTCCGCCGCGGCGCGCTCGCCGTCCAATTCCAAGCCGAGCACGGCCGACCGCCCACACCGGTCGAAGCGCTCCAGCTGGCCCAGCAGGCAACGTTGGAGACCCGCGACGCCAAGCACGAACCCCGATCACTCGCCGAGCAGCGCACCACCTGGATGAGTGAAGCCTCAGCGGTCCTCGGTGGCCGCAGCGCCGTCGCCTCGATGGTCGCGACGGCACTCAACCCGGCCGCAGAACCCCCGCGTAGGGCCGACGCTCACTGGGTTGCGCAGACCGCCGACCGGGTGCTGGCCGCCATGGAGGAGAACCGGTCGACCTGGCAGATGTGGCACGTCCGCGCCGAAGCCCAACGCCACCTCCGCACCGTCGACATGGGTGCCGAGCACGCGAACACGCTGGTGGATCTCCTCGTTGATGAGGTCCTCCAGCACCGATCAGTAGCGCTGGCCGCACCACCGGACGGCATCGCAGAACCAGACGCGCTGCGGCGGACCGACGGATCCTCGGTTTACAGCATCGCCGGCGCCGAGCTGTACACCACCCAGCGCATCCTCGACGCCGAGCAACGCCTCCTCACCGTCGCCGGCCGCCGCGACGGAACAGTGGTCGATGAGCCGGCAGTGGATCTGGCCCTGCTGGAAATGGCGGCGAACGGCACCGCCCTCGATGCTGGACAGGCCTCGCTGGTCCGGCAGATGTGCACCTCCGGTCTCCGGTTGCAGCTGGCGATCGCCCCCGCAGGCGCAGGCAAGACTACGGCTATGCGCGCCCTCACCCTGGCATGGACCGAAGACGGCGGCCAGGTGCTCGGCCTGGCCCGACACCCTCGCCAAACTCACCTGGTCGCTTCAGCACGGCGAGCTGCCCGGCTGGGCGGCAGCGGTCGGACCCTCCACCCTGCTGATCATCGACGAAGCCGGCATGGCCGACACACTCACACTCGACGCTGCCGTCCAATTCGCCGTCAAACGGGGTGCAAGCATCCGGCTGATCGGGGATGATCAACAACTCGCCGCGATCGGCGCCGGCGGCGTCCTCCGCGACATTTCCCACACCCACGGCGCCCTCCGCCTGGCCGAGCTGCATCGCTTCACCGACTCCGCCGAGGCCGCTGCCTCGCTCGCGCTCCGCGACGGCCACGCGCGCTCGCTCCATTTCTACCTTGATCATGGCCGGGTCCATGTCGGCGACGTCGCCACCACCACGGAAGATGCGTTCAAGGCTTGGCTTTCCGACCGAGCGGCCGGTCTGGACACGATCATGATCGCCCCCACCCGCGACCTGGTCGCCGAACTCAACCGTCGCGCACGTCATCATGGTCTTGATGGCGCACCAGCATCATTGGAGGTGCGGCTGGCCGATGGAAACCGGGCCAGCATCGGAGACGTGATCATCACCCGCAGGAACGACCGCCGACTCCGCCTCACCACCACTGACTGGGTCAAGAACGGCGATCGCTGGACCATCACAGATGTGACGAAAAACCGAGACCTGACCGTGCGGCACATCCGCAGCCACCGCACGGTCCGACTCCCCGCCGACTACGTCCGCGACTCGACCGGCCTCGGCTACGCCACCACCATCCACGCCGCCCAAGGCGTCACCGCTGACACCATGCACGGCCTGCTCACCGGACGGGAATCCCGGCAGCAGCTGTACACCATGCTCACCCGCGGCCGGCACGCCAACCACCTCTACCTCCAAGTCGTCGGCGACGGCGACCCCCACGCCGTCATCCGATCCGACACCGTTGCCCCGCGCACGCCGACCGAGACGCTCCAGCAGATCATCGCCCGAGATGAAGCGGCCGTCTCCGCCAGTACCTTGCTGCGCGAGCTCAGCGACCCGGCGGCTCGACTCCACGATGCGGTTCAGCGCTACACCGACGGCCTCCACGTCGCAGTCGAACAGCTTGTCAGACCACAGACTGTCGCAGAGCTTGACCAAGCCGACCAGTACATCCTCGGACTCACCTATGAACCCGCCTGGCCGACCCTGCGGGCCCACCTGCTCGATATTGCGGCCGAGACTGGTAAGCACCCACTCCGACACATGCTGACAGCGGCCAGCGGACGCGACCTGCGAACCGCAGGCGACATGGCCGCCGTCCTCGACTGGCGCCTTACAGCGCTCATGCCTAGCAACCTTGGCCCGTTGCCTTGGCTCCCGGGCATTCCAACATCGCTGCATGACCATCCCGTCTGGGGCGACTACCTGGCCAAGCGATTCCACCTGGTCGCCGACCTCGCCGACCAAGTCCACGATCACGCCTGCCAAGATGACACTCCGCTGGCCTGGGCACGCCCAGGCAGGCATCGGAGCACAGCCCTCGTCGGCGAGGTCGCAGTGTGGCGGGCCGCCAACGGCATCGACCCCCAAGACCCACGGCCAACCGGAGGGCCGCAGCAAGCGGCCGCCGCGGACCTATGGAAACGACAACTCGACAGATATCTCGCCCGTGCTACCGAACGGCCACACAACACCAACGTCGATCAGAGACAGCCAGCGCGTCAGACGCAACGCGTCCGTCACCGCGACATCGAGTACCCCAAACCAAACGCACAGCCCGGCCGGCCGACTGGGCCCGGCCGCTAGCAACCGCACTCATCGGTCGTAGCAGTGTGGGGGACGCAGCAGCTTCGTCCAATCGGATCGGACGAATCGGATCGGACAGCTGTCTAGAGACAGCTGATGCGCAACGGTTTCACGCCAGGTGATCTGCGACAGATGGTCTAGGAAACTGTGGTGACCGTCCGCGGCGATCTGGCCTTGATCGTAATGGCGGGGACGATGGTGGTGCGGCGGACGACGTGGCTGTCGCCGTCGCCGAGCTCGATGGCCAAGGTGGTGTCAGAGACCAAGATCGTGAGGGTTCGCCGGGCGTAGGCACGACCCAGCCCGACGCGTTGGCCGCAGACCGAGACGACACCGGTGTGATCGGCGAGGCGCTGCACCCGGACCGGCTCTTGCGCTGGCCGGGGTGGCGGGCCGGCGGGACGTGCTCCGCGCAGCCGCAGGATCTTCTCGGCAGGCAGCGGGTTGGGCCGGGTGCGCAGCAACGTCCGGGTCTGCAGGTCGAACAGCAGCAGGGTGCTCGGCTCGACCCGGATACCGACCTGCCGGCCGGCCAGGATCGCCGCGCCGACCAGGACCTGACCGCCGAGGGTGAAGGTGCCGCCCGGGGAGATGACCCGGTCGACCTCCACCGCTTCACCAGGAGTGAGGGAGGGGATCGGCGGCGGGCCCGCGTTGGCGGCCCCACCGGCCACCAGATTGCGCAGATCAGCGACGGTGAGGTGCGAGGCGACACTCTTGACCCGGGCGCCGCCGATCGAGAGGTGGATCACCTCGGTGCTGGCCCAAAACCGCACGGTCAGACCGGCTCTGGCGGGTCCGAGCCAGAATTGCCGTCCGGCCATCGACATGTTGCCCGACGGCGGCACGACCTGGTCGAACTCGACCGGTCCACCGGACCATTCCGTTGTTGCCGGCTCAATGGTGGCCGCCATCGATGCCAGTGGTGTCGGCACCGTCTCCAAGGCGGGCGGCAGCCACAGCTCGACCAGCTGCCGCTGCTCCTCCGGGATCGGGGTGAACCGCTCAGCCGGGGTCACCGGCAGCGTCGGATCAAGCGCCTGATGCGGCCGATCTTGGTTGTAGTCCGCCACCCAGACATCCAGCGCCGCCTGCGCCAAAGCCACCGACTCGAACGGTTCCGCCTGATCAAGGAAGTCAGGTCGCAGGGTGCCGTGGAATCTTTCCACCTTGCCGTTTTGGTTGGGCGAGAACGGGTCGGTCAACCGATGCTTGATGCCGTTCTTGCGGCAGATCCGATCAAACATCACCTCCCCGCCCTTGCCGAACCGATCGGTGAACTGTTTCCCATTGTCCGACTGCACTTCCTCCGGGACACCGAACCTCGCCAGCGCTTCGGCGAACGCCACACAGACTGCCCGGCTGGTGGCCCGCTCAACCACCTTCGCCATCACGCAATACCGGGAATGATCATCCACTCCGGTGACGATCTTGGCCTCCCGCAGCTGTCCTGTCGCCGAGTTCACCAGCCACAATCCGCCGACGATGTCGACCTGCCACAGCTGCATCGGCCCCGGCCGCTCAAACCGCACAAACGACTCTCTCGGCCGCTTCCGCGGCCTCGGCAAGGCCAGCCCATGCCGCAACAAGATCCGGTTGATCGTCCGCTCCGACGGCACCACCAGTCCCGACACCGGCGAGCGCAGCAGCTGCATCCGGATCCGCTTCGACCCCCACCGCGGATGCTTGCGCCGCAGCTCCGCCACCAACACCTCCACCTGCGTCGCGGCCTGATGCGAACACGAAAGCGGACGATGCGACCGATCCGCCAACCCAGCGACATTCCCGGCCAGATAACGGCCGATCCAGCGATGCAGCGTCGACCGCGACACCCCCACCGCGACCACCGTCGCGCCCGCCAACACCGCCCGAACCGCATCCAAACGTTGCTCCACCACCGACAACACGACCAGCGCCAATCCCGGCCTCCCCAAGTCCCGACGCCCCGCGGAGACGTCGACCTCAGATTGGCCGAAACAGATCACTGTCGCGCATCACCTGGCGAGCATGTGTCGCACATCAGCCGGCACAGGACAATCGGATCGGACAGCCGATTGCCGATTCTGGCTCTACTTAGATCAAGGCCGCGCTTCGCGCCGGCGGCGGCGCGTGTCCTCGGCAGGCCTGAGGGCCGCGCCGCCTCTAGAGAGCCAACCGTTTGAACTAGGCGTGCCGGATCGGGCGGAAACTCGAACGGTTGCCGGATCATCTCGACACGGCCTCGACGCTGGGCGTGCGATGAGATCGCCGCGCTCACCGCCTGGAGTACAGCAGCCCCGAATGCCGTCTAGGAGTCGGCCTCTGTCGCGGGCATCTCCTGGGCAGTGGTCGCGACCGCGCGGTAGCTCGCAATGCTGGTAGCGATCGACCAGATTGCGATC
>Ga0307314_10000226_pt1 | contig 12278 bp, 8 predicted proteins | sample ER_DNA_204_FD_194493 | JGI IMG/M metagenome (GOLD analysis project Ga0307314, IMG submission 194493) | Bulk soil microbial communities from the East River watershed near Crested Butte, Colorado, United States - ER_DNA_204 | ecosystem: Environmental > Terrestrial > Soil > Floodplain | place: USA...
GCAGGCCCGGGCTGACTTGGCCGTCGCAGTCGCTGCCGTGGTGGCCGGGCAGGCTCGATTGGAGGCCCAGCAAGCGAAAGCCGGGCAGGTAGTCCGTGATCAGTATCAAAAGCAGACCAACCTGCTGCCGATCGCGTTGCTTGTCGATCCCGATTCCACTGAGGACTTGCAGACGCGTCTTCAGTGGTCGACCACTCTCTTCGACACGGCGCAGGCTGAGATCGATCGGCTGACTTTCTTGCAGCGCCAGCTGAATGCTGCGCGCGCCCGGCAGGCCGAACAGGAAGCCAAGGTCGCCGCAGCTCGCAGCGAAGCTGCTGCCAATCTCAAAATCAAGAAAGGGCTCGAGGCTCGCGCCGCAGCGCAGGAAGCGACAGTTGCGCGGCTGCTGGGGCAGCGAAAGACGGCTGAAGATGCTGCCGCAACCGACGTGGCCCAAGACAAGGCGCGCTATTCCGAACTGGTCAAAGAGCGGGCATCGGTGGAGCGGCGCATCGCTGCGCGGATCGCAAAGGCAGCAGCGGAGCGCAAGCGAGCGGCCGAGCGGAAGGCTGCGCAGCGGTCACGGTCGACGGCGAAGCACAATCACCGCTCTAGTCATCCTCGACGGTCAACCCATCACTCCACGATGTCGAGCGCCGGCCACGGCTTCTCCTTCCCCGTGGCGGCTCACATCACCTCACCATTCGGCATGCGCTTCCACCCGGTGCTGCACTACTGGAAGCTGCATGATGGCACCGACTTCGGCGCCGGGTGCGGCACGCCGATCCGGGCTCCTCGGGCCGGTCGGGTTGCGGAGCGCTACTACAACGCCGGCTATGGCAACCGGTTGATGATCGACCACGGCTACCTCGGCGGCAGGTATGTGACCACGGGATACAACCATGCCAGCCGCTACATCGTTCGCGTGGGTCAACGTGTCCAGAGGGGTCAGGTTATTGGCTACGTGGGAAGTACCGGATTCTCCACCGGCTGCCACCTTCACCTGATGGTCTGGCTGAACGGCCGGCTCCGGAACCCGATGACCTGGTTCTGACACAGCTCCCAGACTCGGCGGACTAGCCAGCCGCAGGCGATCAAAGGGGAGGATAGGACCATGGCGAAGGAAAAGGGTCGCAAGCTGATCGCCCAGAACCGCAAGGCCCGGTACGACTACCACATCCACGACACCTACGAGGCCGGGATCGTACTCAGCGGTACCGAGGTGAAGTCGCTACGCGAGGGGCGAGCCAATCTGACCGATGCCTACGCCACCGTGGACGAGGGCGAGGTTTGGCTGCGGGCAGCGCACATCCCCGAGTACACCCACGGAACCTGGACCAACCACAACGCCCGTCGTACCCGCAAGCTGTTGTTGAACCGTCGCGAGATCACCAAGATCGAACGTGAGCTGGCCAACTCTGGCACCACCTTGGTGCCGTTGTCGATGTACTTCTCCGACGGGTACGCAAAAGTCGAGATTGCCCTCGCCAGCGGCAAACGCGAATACGACAAGCGCCAGACCATCGCAGCCCGGGAATCAAGGCGCGAGGCCGATCGGGCCATGGCCGCCCGCAATCGGGGACAATGAACCAATGGTGCAATTCCGCACGTCTGCTGGCGAGGGCGCCTGGCAGCTTTCTGGCCGATTCGCTCGGGCCGTAGCCGCGTTCCTCCTGATGGTGCTGACCGCTCTGGCTTGGGCTCTGCTCGCCCCGACACCGGCGTACGCGGCCGACGATCAGATCGATTCCTTCACCATCAACTACGACATGCAGCCGAGCGGGGTTCTCAAGGTGAAGGAAACCATCACCTGGCGTTTCGGCAGCAACTCTGGCCGCCACGGCATCCAACGGGACCTCGTCATTCGGGAGCCTGATCCCGACAGTGACCAGGATTTCGTCTACGGGATCAGCAACATCAACGTGACGAGTCCGGATGACTACGTCGCAACCCAGTTCAGTTCCAAGACCACCGAGTCGCAGGGCGGTCGCGAGGAGGAGCTGAACGTTCGGATTGGCGATCCCAACCAAACCATCTCAGCACCTACCGCAACCTATGTGATCAGCTATGACGTCACCGGTGCGATGCGCTCATTCAACGGCTACGACGAGTTCTTCTGGGATGGCCCGGGATTCGGCAACCCGCTGATCAAGGACCTGAAGATCACGACCACTGTGCCTGGTGGCGTTCAAGACGCCACGTGTTTCGCAGGGCCGCCGAGAAGCACCACTCCCTGCCAAACCAAGAAGTTCACCAAGGGGGGCGAGGCCACATTCGGCCAGACCAATGTCGCACCGGGGGACAGCGTGAGTATCGGCGTCAAGATCGCGCCGGGCCTGGTGGCAGACAACAAGCCCCACATGGAGCCGAACGGCTCCAAGCTCTCACCTGCCGAAAGGGTCGGTGCAATCTCATTGGCTGCCGTCACGCTCCTGATCACGGTGGGCGCGCCGATCGTCGGCATGGTGTGGTGGCGTAAGAATGGCCGCGATCAACGCTACGCGGACCTAGCGCCGGGAACGGTTCCGCTCGCCGGCCAGGAAGCCCGCGTCGTGCCCAACGATCCCGACATCCCTATCCCGGTGGCGTTCTACCCGCCGCCCATCCCAGTAGCAGAGGCCGGCTTGCTCATCGATGGCCAAGTCGATTCACGCGAGACGGCAGCCACCATCATCGACCTCGCGGTTCGGGGCGCCCTGACCGTGCAGAGCTATGCCAAGGACGACTTCCAGGTCACACTGGTCGACCCGAACAAGGCTGCCGCCCCGCACGAGATGGTGCTGCTTACCGCGCTGTTTGAGGGTGAGCCCACGGGAGCAGTAAAAGATCTTTCCGCGCCCGGCAGCATGGCTAGCGCGCACGAGCAGATGCGGGATTCCGTTCGGAACCAGGTGGCCTCTCGCGGCTGGTTCCGCAAGGTGCCATCCGCTGCAGCGACGAGCGGCTTCGGCTTCGGGCTCATCGCCATCGGAATCTTCGCGTCCTTCGCGGTCGGATTCTGGCTGCTGCTGCTCTTGATTCCATTGCTGCCAATCGTCATCACCCTCGCCGTGATCCGGGCGAAGCTCAAGCGAGGGCAGCGCACGGCCGAAGGCCGCGCGATGTGTGATCAAGTCGAGGGCTTTCGGACATACCTCGCAACCGCTGAAGCCGACCAGCTCAAGTTCGAGGAGGGCGAGGACATCTTCTCGAAGTATCTGCCTTGGGCGATCATCTTCGAGCTGGCCGATCGCTGGGCGAAGATCTGCGGCGACCTGGTGGCGATGGGCCGGCTGCCGAACGAGACCCCGTATTGGTATATCGGCAACTACCAGATGGCGGCCTTTAACACTTTGTTTCTCACCAGCAGTCTTACATCGGCGGCAACGCCGGTCGCCTCCTCGTCTGGCGCCGGAGGCACTGGGTTCGGCGGTGGCAGCTCCTTCGGTGGCGGTGGCTTCTCCGGCGGTGGCGGCGGAGGAGGCGGCAGCGGCAGCTGGTGATGTGCCAACTGATGTGACCGCTCGTGGGCCTCATCGGGGTAGGTCCGGGGGAGTGCCCGATGGTGTACGACGAGCAGCCAAACGATGCTGGTCAGTATGAACGCGATTTACGAGCACCCCAGTCTCAAAATGCAGGTCACACCCGAGCAGCGTGACCGCGCCGAATCGTGGCTCAAGGAGGCGTACGTCGACGGCCGGATCGGTGAATCGGAGTTCGATCAGCGGATCGGGCAGGTCCTGACCGCGGTCACCCGCAAAGAGCTCAACGAAGCCTTCTACGGCCTGGTCCAAATCCCGACCCCGTCGCGGGCGCTTGGTGTCCACCCCGCCTACCAACCACTGGTACGGCCGGAGACTCGCCAACAGGCCGGTCGCGGCGTAGCCGCAGTGGCGCACTTTTCGGTGTTCTTCCTTTGGCTCTTCGGCCCAGGTCTGGTCTACGCGCTGTCGACACCCGGGACGTACGCACGCGAGGAAGCGGCCAAGTCGTTCAACTTCCAGTTGATCTCCTCGATCGCGTTCGTGCTGGTCGCCATATTGGGCGGTGTAACGGGCCTTGACCTCTTCGGATGGTTGCTGCCATTCATGGGTCTCGGCTGGCTGGTCCTCACCATCGTCGGCGGCGCCAAGGCTCTGCAGGGGGAGGATTGGAGGAACCCGGTCAAGAGCGTGATCAAGCTTGAGGTGCTGTCGGAGAAGTAGGCGCGGAACATTGGCGCCGGATCCCGCCGGGTCCGGCGCCTTTTCGCGCGTTCGTACGGAATCAATTGAGCTGCCGACGCATTACACGATGGATAGACTTTGTGGGGTCACGGTCCATCCCAGCCGTACGGGGTGATCGCCAAGCACAACTCAACAGGGGGTGATCGGTTTCGACTTGGGTCGATAGTTCCAGGAGAAGCGGGCCGAGAAGCCAAGGTCAACTCGTAAATGTCCCTTGGGAACAAATAAGTGCCGAGAATCAAACTCAGCGCAACTTCGCTCTCGCTGCCTAAACAGTGATCGAAGGGTCAGACCGGGTGGGCCTCCGCCCCGGACCCTGGCCTCATCGAGGAGGCTTACCTGCTGAGAGTCGTCTCAGGGCTTAGCAGGGAAACGAACTGAGGCTGGGCTTGTCTGCAACGTGCTGGTGCGAGTGCAGGAGCCGAGAGAACGCTAAGCCAGCTGCGCCCGGAGAAGACCTGGTTCGTCGCTCAAGGACGCGGGTTCGATTCCCGCCACCTCCACTCATTGTTGCCTGACTTGAACGTTCCCAACAGGCGATGCGGTGGACTGCTACAGCGCTCGAGCTACACGCCCGTCTGTGCCACGAGTCGTCCCGATTTCACCGCATTGACAAAGGCATTGAAGTCACGTTCGTTCTGGTCGGCGTAAACGGTCGAGAAGTCCGCGATCGCACGATCAAAGATGTCCCCCTTGCCCAGGTACGACGCGATTGCGATGCGGTCGCCCCAACGCGCGTGCGCGCGGGCGAGAGTCGCCCCACAGAGCCGGGCGTACAAGGTGGTGCCCGTTACCCGCAACCTCTCCACGTCAGCACCTCCCTTCCAGTCGTGGAGCTGCCGCACGTAATAGTCATGCGTATGTCCATCGGGATCCCTGACACGGACCCAACCGAGGAAGATGTCGCTGGCTGCCTGCATCAGCTTCTGGCCCACGACAACGCGCTGGCCATGATGTCTGTGCTCGCTCGCGCCCAAGAATCGCTCCAGTACCGAGGCTTGCGCCTCTTTCACCTGCAGGAACAGGGGATCGCTCCGGTCGCGGCCCGCCATCAGCACCACGTAGCAGCGGGTTCCGACGCTCCCGACGCCGACCACCTTGGACGCCGCGTGGACATAGCGGAATTCCTCAAGAGGATGGTGTTCGTGGCCGAGCGTTCGCCGGTACGACCAGATCAATTTCTTGATCACCGCCTCGGGGCTTTCCAACTCCGGGTCCGGAACGACCATGTCGTCGATCGGAACGATGAGCGGCGGGTCCGCCAGGATCTGTAGCTCCCCGTCGACTTGACCGGCTCGCTTTGCAAACACCCGAACGCTGTCGCGGGTTCGTGCCTTCGCGATCAGGCCTTCCGCTGCGCGGGCCTCCCTCGCAGTCAGACTGCCCTCGCGCGCTTCCTGCCGAACTCGATCAATGAGCTGCCCGGCTTCGAGGTGGTCGTACCAGGAGTCCAAGGTTCGCTGTTTCGCGGCCCGACGCATGCGTCTCCGATACTCGCGGACGCCGGCTAGCACAATGGCGCGCCGGTCGGCGGGCGCGAAGCCGCGGTCTCGGCCGTGCACCTCGAAGCTGGCTGCCAGTCGCTTCACGTCCCACTCCCACGGGCCGGGGAGCGTCTCGTCGAAGTCATTGATGTCGAACAGCATCCTGCGCTCCGGCGTGCCGAACAGCCCGAAGTTCGACAAGTGGGCGTCGCCGCAGAGTTGGACCGTCACGCCCGAACGGGGGGTCGGCGCGAGGTCGGCGGCCATGATGGTGGCGGCGCCACGGTAGAAGGTGAAGGGCGAGACCAACATGCGTCCGTAGCGGATCGGCACGAGATCCCGGACCCGGCCCTCCGCCTGCTCCTCGAGTAGCGAAATCGGGTCGGGCCGGTCCGCCGCGGGCTCAAATCGCCTGTGGCTAGACCGCGGAGCCTGTTGGCGGGCGGACCGCCCGCGCGCGACCCGTTCTTCCACGGTGAGGCGGGCTCGTCGCCATGCAGACCCGAACGACAGGGGAGAAGGTTCCGCTCTTGCCTGCTCCGATCCGGTGGCGTTCCTTAGGTTCACTGTCCCTCACGCTCGTGCTGTCTCGGCTCAGCACCGACTCTCTCGCGCGCGGCCGACGAGCGCAACGATCAACGCCGCGCGGCCACTGATGGGCCCCGGCGGATGGCTACTTGGCGGCCTCGGCCACAAACCGGTTGCGTGGTGTCTGAGACTTGGCGCGTGACCTACCTGCCGCATCTGCGGGACCCGGCTCGGACGATCGGCCGAAGAAAATTCGACTTCGACCGCCAGATCGTCGTGATGGGAGTCGTGAATCGGACGCCCGATTCCTTCTTTGACGATGGCCGGACGTTTGCGCTGGATCATGCCGTGGCGGCCGCACTGGCTGCCAGCGAGGCCGGCGCGGATTGGATCGACATCGGTGGCGTCCCATTTTCACCTGACACACCGGAGGTCACCGTGGCCGAGGAGATCGATCGCGTTGTGCCGGTTGTCCAGCGGGTGGCAGAGGCCAGCAACATCGTCATTTCGGTCGACACGTTCCGTCCGGAGGTCGCCAGCCGCTGCCTCGCCGCGGGCGCAGCGGTGATCAACGACACCACAGGGCTGCACGATCCTGAGCTGGCTGATGTCGTGGCGGAACAGGGCGCATCAGTGGTGATTACCCACAGCCTCGCGCTGCCGCGGCAGCATCTCCATCGCCCGCAATACAGCGACGTCGTGACTGAGATCAAGGCCTTCCTCGCCGAGCGCGTACAGCTGGCCGTTGATCATGGAGTGCCGGAAAGCCGGATCGTGATCGATCCGGGCCATGACCTCAACAAGAACACGCTGCACACTCTTGAGCTGACGCGTCGCCTGGCTGAGGTTGCCGATCTCGGCCTGCCGATGCTGGCGGCTGTCTCGAACAAAGACTTCGTCGGCGAGGCGACAGGTTTGCCTCTGTCAGACCGAATGCCTCCCTCGGTTGCCGCCGCGACAATCTGTGTACTCAACGGTGCCCGTATCTTGCGGATGCACGACATCGCCGCCACGGTGGCGGCGGCCCGCATGATCGAGGCTGTCATGGGCTTCCGCCAGCCCGTTTACCTGCACCACAACATGAGCTGAGAATGACCAGGATCGCTGTCAGCAACGACAACTACTGTGTTCGCCATGGAGGTGTGGCCGCGGGAACGGATCCTTTTGCTAGCCCCTGACCGTGCCTCGGTCGAGGCGGCCGGCGCGCTCGCCGAAACTCGAACGTGGCTCGACGTCGGTACGGATTCCAAGGTCCTCTGGGGATCCTGCGCTGGCGGCGGTGGTCGTCTCTACCAGACCGTTGTCGATCTGGATTCGTCCCCGGCGTACGCGTGCAGCTGCCCGAGCCGAAAAGTCCCATGCAAGCACGCGCTTGCGCTCCTCCTTCAGTGGAGTGATGGCCTGGTGCCGGCTGGCGAGCCGCCGCCTTTCGCGGCGGCCTGGTTAAGCGCACGGGCGGTTCAAGAAGCACAACCGGAGTCAGCGAGTGCTGGGCGGCAGCCAGGGGAGCTGGCCGATCCTGCAGCCGCGGCCAAGCGTGCTGCCGCGCGTGCCGAGCGGGTGGCCGCCGGGCTCGACGAGCTGGACCAGTGGCTCTGTGACCAGATACGCGGCGGCATTGCTGGTCTGGAAAGAGCGGGCTATGCCCACTTCGACAAGATGGCCGCACGTTTGGTGGATGCGCAGGCCCCAGGTGTCGCCGGCATGTTGCGGTCCATCCCGGCCGAGTTTGCCAGCGTCGGCTGGCCGAGCCGGGTAATCGAACAACTGGGCGCCCTGCACCTGCTCGTTCAGGCGCATCGGCGGCTCGACGAGTTGCCTGCTGATCTTGCGGCGACCGTGCGCGCTCGCATTGGGTACTCGGTCAGCAAGTCGGAGGTTCTCGCCCAGCCTGGCCTTGTCGACCACTGGTTTGCCGTTGGCCTGGTCGACACGGCCGAGTACCGGCTCGACACCCGGCGGGTCTGGCTCTACGGCGCTGCCTCGGGTCGCTGGGCGGTGATCATGAGCTTCGCGCCCCCTGGCGGCCCACTCGATGACACGGTAGTGGCTGGCCACCTGCTCCACGCTCGGGTGCACTTCTACCCAGGCTCCGGACAATTCCGCGCATTGGTCGGTGAGCAGACCAGCGCGACGGCCGGCGCGACCATGCCACCGGCCGAGTCGTTTGCCGACGTACGTGCTCGTTTTGGCCGGCTTGTCGCGGCCGATCCGTGGGCTGCTCGGATGCCGGCAGTGATCAATGCAGCTCCCGTACCGAGTCCTGGGCCATGGCATATGCGGGCCGTGAGCGGCGAGTGCTGCAAGATCATCGATCTCGCTGAGGAGCCCTGGCCCTTGCTCGCTCGTTCCGGCGGCGGGCCGATCGAGGTCTTCGGAGAGTGGAGCCCCCGCGGGTTCCGGCCGCTGAGCCTGCTCGGGACGAATGCGACCGAACCATTCAGTACTGCCGTTGTGGCACGGGCGGCTTGACTCGTGGCGGTGTGGGAAGAAATCGTGACGACAGGGCTCATCGGCACTGACCGGCGACCCGTACCCGACGAGCTGCCAGTGAGCTGGGGCGTCGATCTTGATCAAGTCACCGATCCCGCTCACGCGGTGCTGTCGCTTGCAGCCCGGCATCGTGCGCTCAGACGCGCTGGTGGTTTCCTCCCGTCCTGCCAACCGGGTGCGATCGCGCCGCCGAACTGGGAGCCGGTGGCAAATCGAGCGGCGCACGAGATCCTGGACCGATTGCTGTCCCCGCCACAGGCAGACCTCCTCAATCTGTGGTTGGTCGCTGCCGCCCAGCACGGCCAGCTTGCGTCCGCTGCCTACTGGACGCCGCTCGCACTCGTTGCGGCCCGGAGCACCGCCTTGGATCGGACGTTGCTCGCTCGGACACTTGGTGAGCGCGGCGTCTGGTTCGTTGAGCAGAATCCGCAATGGACTCGGCTTGCACAGAGCCTGCGGTCGCCAGCGCAAGACGGTCGGCCGGAGCCGGATGTCACCGACGCTGAGATCACCGAGGATGCCGTGCGTGCGGATCCGGAGCTGATCATGCATGCCGCCGCGCCATGGTCGCTCGAACTCAGCCGGACCGTCCTCGAGATCATTGGCAGCAGTCAGCTGCGTCGTGGGACGCGCTACGCGACGGTAGTCGGAGCGCACTTGCCGCTACAGCATTACGAGCTACTGCGAGCAGCAGTGCAGCAGATCACAGCACGGGACGAGCCGCTCACTGCTGCCGAACAGCGGTCTGTACGGGAGGCTCTTCTCACGTTGGAGCGAACAGTGTGGCTCCGTCTGGAGATGAGCAGCGCCTTCTCCGGCGAGCCGATCGTGCTCGAACGCCTGGAGATACCGCCGTGGTGATGTCCCATGATCGCGAACAGCAATTACAAGGAGATCCGGTGAGCGATCCGTTCGAGGCGGCCGGCCAACCGCTCCGGCCGCATGCAGAGCAGGCGTATCAGGCGGAGCTGGCTGCGTTGCGGGCTGTGGACGACCGGCCGCGGCCACCGCATTGGCGGCTTTCGCCCTGGGCCGTTGTGACGTATCTGATGGGCGGCGCTCTGCCCGACGGCACCGTAATCTCACCGAAGTACGTCGGCTCCCGCCGGCTGATCGAGGTGGCGGTGGCCACCCTCGCAACCGATCGCGCGCTGCTCCTGCTCGGCGTGCCGGGTACGGCCAAGTCCTGGGTGTCGGAGCACCTGGCCGCCGCGATCTCCGACGACTCGACCTTGATGATTCAGGGCACCTCCGGCACCGCGGAAGAGGCCATCAGATACGGCTGGAACTATGCCCGGCTGCTCGCGGAAGGCCCGAGCCCGCAGGCGCTGGTGCCCTCCCCAGTGATGGTGGCCATGGAGCGCGGCTCCATCGCCCGGATTGAGGAGCTCACCCGGATCCCTGCAGAAGTGCAGGACGCGCTGATCATGATCTTGTCGGAGAAGACCCTGCCGATTCCGGAGCTGGGCCAAGAAACCCAGGCCTTGCGTGGATTCAATGTGATCGCGACTGCCAACGACCGAGACAAGGGAATCAACGAGCTGTCCTCAGCGCTTCGTCGACGTTTCAACACCGTCATCATGCCGCTGCCGGACACTGAGGACGACGAAGTGAACATCGTCACCACGCGGGTGGCCGATCTCTCGTCCTCGCTGGAACTGCCCGAGGTTCCGGCGGCGATCGACGAGATCCGCCGGGTGGTGACGGTGTTTCGTGAACTGCGTTCAGGCGTCACTGCAGACGGCCGCACCAAGCTCAAGTCGCCGTCCGGCTCGCTCTCGACGGCGGAGGCGATCTCAGTGATCACCAGTGGGATTGCTTTGTCGGCCCATTTTGGTGATGGTCAGCTCAGGCCGGCCGACGTCGCCGGCAGCATCGTGGGTGCAGTGATCAGGGACCCGATCGCCGATCGGATTGCGTGGAGCGAGTACCTCGAAGTGGTCGCCCGTGAGCGGGACGGCTGGTCGGAGTTCTATACGGCCTGCCGCGAGGTCTCGTGACGTCAACGCTGTCGCCTCCAGCGGTTGACGATCATGTCATCGACCACGGATCGGAGGCGGCTGCCGCGGAACGGCCGCCGGTCGAGGTGTTCGGCATCCGGCACCACGGGCCCGGTTCGGCCCGCTCATTGGTCGCGGCGCTGGCCGACTATCAGCCGGACGTCGTGCTCATCGAAGGCCCTGCGGACGCCGATCCCTTGCTCCATTGGGTTCTGGCCGATGAAATGACGCCGCCACTCGCCCTGCTCGGGTACGCCCCGGATCATCCGCAGACCGCGGCGTTCTGGCCGTATGCGATCTTCTCTCCCGAGTGGCAAGCCATGGTCTACGCGCTGCAGCGTGACATCGAGGTGGCTTTCTGCGACCTTCCCGCATCCGCGGTGCTTGCGCGGTGGCCGCGCGGCCAGCTACAAGATGATGATGATCTTGTGCAGGCAGCTGATGTGCCAGACGAGACGTTCCCAGCACACTTGCTTGAACAGCATGATCCGTTGGCTGTGCTGGCGCAGGCGGCAGGCTACGACGATCCCGAGCGGTGGTGGGATGACCTTGTGGAGTCACGGCTGGATTCGTCCTCGCCGTTCCCCCTGATCACTGATGCAATGGCTGAACTGCGGATGATCATGGACCAAGACGGCCGCGATGCGAAGCGTGAAGCTCGGCGGGAGGCGTACATGCGCCAGCAGATCCGGGCGGCCCTGAAGCGCGGTCGGGAACGCGTGGCCGTCGTCTGCGGCGCCTGGCACGCGCCCGTGCTGCGTTGGCCGCTGCCACCCGCGGTCGGCGACGTGCGCACGCTGCGTGGCATGCCTCGACGCAAGATCACCTTGACCTGGGTGCCGTGGACGCATCAGCGACTCGCCTCCGCCACCGGCTACGGGGCCGGGGTCGCCTCGCCCGGCTGGTACCACCATCTTTGGGTCGCTCCGGACAGGCCGATCGTGCGTTGGCTGGCCAAGGTCGCCCAAGCCTTGCGCGCCCGCGACCTTCCGGTGTCGAGTGCCCACGTCATCGAGGCCGTCAGGCTCGCGGAGACGTTGGGGAGCCTGCGCGGCCGACCACTGGCCGGGTTGACAGAGGTGACCGAGGCCACCCGAGCAGTGCTGTGTGATGGTGATGAGCTGGCCGTCCGCTATGTCACGGACCATCTCGTGGTCGGGCAGGCGCTCGGTTCAGTCAATGACGGTGTGCCCACCGTCCCGTTGGAAGCCGACCTGGTTCGTACCTGCCGCACACTGCGAGTCAGGCGCGAGGCACAACTCCGGTTTCATGATCTCGACCTGCGCAGGCCTATCGATCAAGCCCGGTCCCAGCTCTTCCATCGGCTTGGACTGCTCGGGCTCCGGTGGATCATGCCGGCAGAGAGCGGTGTGCAGAGTCAGGGCACGTTTCGGGAGACATGGGAGTCGCGTTGGGAGCCCGAGTACTCAGTGGCCATCGTCGAGGCGTCTGTCTGGGGGACGACCGTTGAATCGGCAGCGACGGCACGGGTGCAGAAGATCATCAACGAAGGCTCTTTGGCCGAGCTGACTCAAGCCGTCGAACGCTGTCTGCTCGCCGACCTAGCGCAGGCGTTGAACGGGCTG
>Ga0307314_10000227_pt1 | contig 12266 bp, 12 predicted proteins | sample ER_DNA_204_FD_194493 | JGI IMG/M metagenome (GOLD analysis project Ga0307314, IMG submission 194493) | Bulk soil microbial communities from the East River watershed near Crested Butte, Colorado, United States - ER_DNA_204 | ecosystem: Environmental > Terrestrial > Soil > Floodplain | place...
ACTAAATAGATTAGGCCCGCTTAGCGAGGGTTGAGCTTCCCCGAAGTGTTTGATCGTCAGCCGTACGGCTAACGTTCGGCTATGACGACGAGTGACTACGCCGAGCCGGCCGCTGCGCTAGGCAGCGGCCCGATGCCGCTGCTCGGATTCGGGACCTGGCAGATCAGCAAACGGGAGGCAACGCGGGCTACTGCCGACGCCCTGGAAGCGGGATATCGGCACATCGACACGGCGACGATGTACCGAAATGAGGAGGGCATCGGCAAGGCGTTCGATTCAGCCAAGCCGGCACGGGAGTCAGTGTTCGTCACGACGAAGCTGCCGCCCCAGCACGCCGGTCGAGAGCGTCGGACACTGGAGGACAGCCTGACCAAACTGGGCCTGGATTATGTCGATCTTTGGCTCGTGCACTGGCCGCCCAACGGCCAGGCAGCGCCTCACGTTTGGGAGCAACTGGTCAAGGCGCGGCAGGACGGCTTGGCAAGGGCGATTGGGGTCAGCAACTACTCGCTCGGCCAGATCGACGAGCTAATCAAGGCGACCGGCGTGACGCCGCAGGTCAACCAGATTCGTTGGGGTCCCCCGCTGTACGACCCGGATATGGTCTCAGGGTTGGCAGAGCGCGGCGTGGTGCTTGAGGGGTACAGCCCGTTCAAGGTGAGCAATCTGCGCGACCCAACGCTGGTGTCCATCGCCGGGCAGCACGATGCAACCACTGCTCAGGTGATCGTCGCGTGGCACATTGCCCACGGCTTCGTGGTGATTCCCAAATCCGTACGCCGCGAACGCATTGTCGCTAACGCCGAGGGGGCCCGAATCGACCTGACTGCCGACGAGGTGGCCGCCATCGACGGTCTGTCGAGTGCTTAGACAACCGCTTGTGCGACGAGGCCCTTGAGTCCACGAGTCTTTAGTCGACTGAATCGCGTCCGCGCTGAACCAGCAGCGGATCGGCAGGGTAGACAACCCCCGAATTCCGGTCTTCATAGTCGAACTGGTTGAGGAAGAAGCGCATTGCGTTGATTCGCGCCCGTTTCTTGTCGTTGCTCTTGATTGCGGTCCAGCGGGCGTAATCGGTGTCGGTGGTCAGCAGCATGGCTTCTTTGGCTTTGGTGTAGTCGTCCCACCGGTCCAGCGATTCGACGTCCATCGGCGAGAGCTTCCAGCGTCGTACGGGGTCGATCTGACGGATGGCGAACCGGGTGCGCTGCTCCTGCTGGGTGACCGAAAACCAGAGCTTGGTGAGCGAGAAGCCGCTCTCGACCAGCATCTCCTCAAACAGCGGCGCATGGCGCAGGAACTGGCTGTACTCCTCGTTGGTGCAGAAGCCCATCACCTTCTCGACGCCGGCCCGGTTGTACCAGGAGCGGTCGAAGAGCACGATCTCTCCGGCGGTCGGGAGATGTGCGATGTACCGGTGGAAGTACCACTGGCCCCGCTCGGTCTCAGTCGGCTTGGTCAGCGCCACAACCCGGGCTGCGCGAGGATTGAGGTGCTCCATGAACCGCTTGATCGTGCCGCCCTTGCCGGCCGCATCCCGGCCCTCGAACAAGATCACGTGCTTCGCGCCGGTCTCTTGGGACCAATCCTGGAACTTCAGCAACTCGATCTGCAGGGTGTATTTCTCCTCCTCGTAGTCATCGCGGTCCATCCGCTCCTCGTAGGGATAGTCGGCACGCCACGTTTCGATCGGGTTGCCGCCAGGATCGATCAGATCGGGATCCGAGCCGTGCTCATCGTGGCGGACTGAATAGCCGTCACGGATGAGTTCGTCAAGGTATTCACGGAAGTTCTCGATGATCATCGCGCTGCTCCTCATCAGATGACTCTCCTGCGGAGAGAATGACACAGCTGACCAGTTCGGGACCCATCGTGTCGATCTGCGGTTCGGGTCGATGAACACTGAGCTACGGGTCGATGAATTCTTTCATCAGCTGACTCGGCCATAGGCTGCCCGAGTGGGTTGGCCACAGTGGTCTGTGACAGACATCATGACCGGCCGTCCACAGGTCCGGGTGAATCAGCTGGGTTACCTCCCCGGCTTGCCGAAGCACGCGACCATGGTTTCGGATTCTGAGCGGCCAGTCCCGTTCGTTGTTCGGGATCGGAGCGGCAGCGTTGTCTATTCCGGACTCTCCCAACCGTGGGCGATTCGACCGGAGCCCACCTCCGGAGTGAAGGTGCACGTGCTGGACTTCACCGGGTTCAGCATGACGGGTGCCGGCTTGCGGATCGAGGCGCCACCGCATCGCAGTCATCCGTTCGAGGTGACGAGCCGCCTTTACGACCGGCTGGCAGCGGACGCGCTGAGTTTCTTTTACGTCTTGCGTTCCGGCACACCGATCGTGGACAGCGTGGTGCCGGGCTACGGCCGGCCGCCGGGCATGCAGGGCGGCGGCCGAATCGCGGTGACTTGGCAGTTCGCGCGTGGACGGGAGTCGCCGCAGAGCAGTTGTACCCGGGTTGGCGCTGCGAGGGCGTATTCAACGTCACCGGCGGCTGGTACGACGCCGGCGACTACGGCAAGTACGTCACCAGCGGCGCCATCGCGGCATGGCAGCTGCTCAGCACCCAATACCTGCTGCACAAGGCGGAGAGTGCACGAATCAGTGAGCTGGCCCCCACGATCGAGGACGAGTGTCGCTGGCAACTCGACTGGCTGTTGCGGATGCGGGTGCCTGATGGCAATCCGCTGGCCGGGATGGCCTTCCACCGGGTGCACGGCACGCAGTGGTCACCGATTCCGGGCTGGGCGCACGAGGACGCCACCGAGCGGGTGTTGCATCGGCCCTCGACCGGGGCGACGCTGCAGGTGGCCGCCGTTACGGCTCAAGGCGCTCGGCAATTCCGCAGCGCTGACCCAGCGTACGCGGCAACGCTGCTGAACGCGGCCCGCACCGCGTACGAGGCGGCTCAGCGGCACCCGCTCCTGATCGCACCTGATGATCATGCACAATTCGGAGGCGGCCCCTACGCCGACGACCGGCTTGAGGATGACTGGTACTGGGCGGCAGCGGAGCTGTGGCTGGCGACCGGTGATCATCACTACGGCCAGCGGCTGTTGTCCTCCCCCGAGCGCTCCAGGGATGTGTTCGAGCTGACCGGCTTCGACTTCGACAGCGTAAGCTCGCCCGCTCGGCTTGATCTGGCACTCCTCGACCGTGATCTTGATGACCATGAGCAGGTGATCAACAGTGTGCGACTGGCTGCCGACCGGCTCGTGGAGCTGCAGGGTCAGCAGCCGTGGGGCCAGCCGTACGCGCCGAGCGACGGGTGGGGCTGGGGGTCGAATGGCCGGATCCTGAACAACCTCGTGGTGATCGCGGTGGCGCATCTCGTGTCCGGACTGCCTCGTTATGCAGCGGCCGTCGCCGAGGGAATGGACTATCTGCTCGGGCGGAATGCTCTCGGTCAGAGCTACATCACCGGATACGGCACGGACTACACCCGTCATCAACGGACTCGGCAGTTCGGGCACGACATTGATCCGGCGTTTCCTGCAGCGCCACCAGGCGCGTTGGCAGGAGGAGCAAACTCCCGGCCGAGTCCCGACTTTCCCTACGATTCACGCCTACGAGGGCTGCCGCCCCAATGCTGTTACCTTGACGAGCCGACATCCGAGGTCACCAACGACATCTGCATACGGTGGAACGCGCCTTTGGTCTGGATCACGATGTACCTGAGCGCCATGAGCAGCTCGGACGTCACTACCTGAAGAAGCCAAGAGACCGTCGGACTATTGGCCGGTCTCGGCACCGGAGTCGCTCGTCATCCCAATCCGCAGAGCGGACATCCCACTGAGGTCGAGCCATACGTCATGAGGCGTACGCGCGATCCGGACCAAGACTTCATCACAACCCGGACAACGGCCCACCAGCCCCGGCTCGAGGCTGTAGACCCGAAGCGTGGCCAGCTGTGACGACGTACCGCACCCGCGGCATCTGCCGACCGCCGTGGTCACCTCGATGGCGAACACCTCCGAAAGCGGACCTGCCAGAGTATTCCCGTCGTACGCGGCTTCGGTTTGCACATCCATCTACAGCCAACTCCTTTATTCGGGCCCGCTTGGCCCAAAGCGTTCCGTCCTGATCTTGCTCGCATCGTGCCCCAGGAAGATCAACAAGTTCGATACCGTCTCGACGAACCCGGTGGGCCCGCAGACGTAGCAGGTCGGCTCCAGCTCGGCGGGCCAGCCGTAGGAAACCAGGTCGTCGATGCTGATCCGCCCGGTGGGTCGCGGCTCGCCGTCGGGTGCAGTGCGCGTGTAGACGGCGGTGATCTCAAGCCCGGCGTCTTCGGCCGCGCGCCGCCGAAGTTCATGATCATAAATGCGGTCGTCCGGGCCACGTACGGAGTAGATGAGCCGGAAGGGTGCAGCGGCCATCCCATTCCGGGTGCGAATCATCGCCATCAGCGGTACCACGCCCGAGCCGCCCGCGACTAGTAGCACAGGCCCGGTGTCCTCAGGCCTCCAGACAAACCATCCTCCGACTGGTCCCCGTACCTCGACCGAGTCACCGGATGTGGCATCTCCCACGAGATAGCTCGACACCTCGCCGTCTGGTACGGCCTGCACGGTGATCTCGATTCGCTCGTCATGAGCAGGCGCAGCCAGCGAGTAACTGCGAGCCGCCTGGTAACCGTCTGGTGCCGTCAGTCGGACGTCGACGTGTTGCCCAGCTAGGTGACCGGGCCATCCCGGCACATCGAGCGCCAGAGTGCACGCGCTGGGGGTCTCTAGGCGCCGCTCGACCAGGACCGCTGGGCGCCAAGCCCGGCGTACCCTCAGTCCCCCTGATACCGCTGCTCGCGCCATGGGTCGCCGTAGTCGTGGTAACCAAGTTGCTCCCAGAAGCCGGGGGAATCCTGCACCATCAGGTCGATGCCGCGAACCCACTTGGCCGACTTCCAGAGGTACAAGTGCGGGACTAGTAGCCGCGCCGGCCCGCCGTGCTCCGGGGCCAGTTCGTCGCCGTCGTACTCGTAGGCGATCCAGGCCTTGCCGTCGAGCAGATCCTCCAGCGGCAGGTTGGTGGTGTAGCCGCCGTAGCTGAGGGCCATGGCGAAGTCCGCCTCGGTCTCGATATCGGCGAGCAACGTGTCGAGAGAGACGCCGCGCCAGACTGTGTCCAGCTTGGACCAACGTGTCACGCAGTGGATGTCGGCGGTGATGGACTCTGCCGGCAGCGCGATCAGCTCCGACCAACTCCACCGATGGCGGTCATCTTGTTCCGTCGTAACGGCGAATTCCCAGGCGTCCAGCGGGATGCGGGGGGTTGGTCCCGCAGACAGGACGGGGAAGTCGTGGGTGAGGTACTGGCCAGGTGGTAGCTCCCGGCCGCCGTCTCTCCTCCGCCCACGAAAGCCTCTCGTGAGGATATTCATCGGCGACCTCCTTCAAAGGTCAGCGTGGCACCACTTTAATGTGGCCATATACGGCGGTCTGGGTCAATACGGGGGAAGTGCGATCTCGTCACATCGCCGGCAGGCATTCCATTCGCATCACATCACCGGCCACTACGCCGACATCATTGACGGGCTCGACCAGCCGCCCGTGCTCATCGGCCACTCTTTCGGCGGCCTGATTGCCGAGAAGCTGCTTGGTCAAGGTGCTGGCAGCGCCGCCGTAGCCATCGATCCTGCTCAGATCAAGGGCGTTCTTCCGCTACCGCTGGCTCAGCTGCGCTCATCATTTCCCGCGCTGGGAAATCCGACGAACCTGCACAAGGCCGTGTCGCTGACTGAGGGGCAATTTCGGTATGGATTCGGCAACGCCGTCAGCGAAGAGGAGTCGAACGCGCTTTTTGAGAAATGGACCATCCCATCCCCTGCTCGGCCCTTGTTCCAGGCCGCCGGGGCCAATTTCGTCATGCACTCCCAGGCCAAAGTCAACACCGCGAACGAGAACAGGGGACCGCTGCTGTTGATCTCCGGGCTGGAGGATCACACCGTTCCCGACGTCGTCACACGCTCGACGCTGAAGCAGTATCGGGATTCCACCGCGGTGACCGAACTCAAGCAATTCGAGGGACGCAGCCACTCCTTGACCATCGACAAAGGTTGGAAGGAAGTGGCCGATGCTGTCCTTGACTGGCTCAAGGCAAAGGGATTCGGCGCGCAGTCCTCGAATCCAGATACTTCACCCTAGGTACTTCTCCCAGGGACCACGGATCACGAACGTGTGACCCGGCTCCTGAACATTCGCGAACAGCAAGGACCCGTCAGGGGTGAAGGTCGGACCCGTCATCTCGGCGTAAACGTTGCCACCCGACGAGCCTTGCTCGAGCACGATCTGATTACGCGCGATTGCCTGTGCGCCGAACTTCTCCGACCAGCTGATCAAGTGATTCGCCGTATTGCCGTCCTCGGCGATGACCAGGCTTCAGTACGGCGACACATGCACGTTGTCGGGGCCGTCGAAGGCGAGATCGATACTGTCGCCCAGCGTGTCTTCCCAGTTCGGGCCATCGGTGTGCAGCAACTCGTTGTACGGGAAGTACGCCTTGAGCGTCAGGGTCTCGTCAGCGTAGTCGTAATACCAGATCTGGCCGTCATGCTTCGTCGCATTTGCCGGCAGATCAGAGGCAGCGAACGCGAAGCCAGCCGCGAAGTACATGCCCTGCCGGGTGCCCCAGGCGCCTTCGAGTTTCTTTGACCGGGTGACGTCGGATCCACTGAACTGCTTGCGTACCGATGTGGATGAGGCCTGCCGCTCGGGGACCTCCGTCCAGCGGGTACGGAATGGCCTGCCAATTTGGGCGCTGGTGACGTGGGCGAGGTCGGGCAGGATGCCGCCATCTGGTGCCAGGACGATCAGCGCTTCGAGTGCACCCTGGTTTCCGTCGAGATCGTGTGGTTTGGGTCATTCTGCGGCGGGTACAGCGGGCGTAGTGAATGACTAAGCACGAACAGCGTTTGGCCTCAGACGGGAGATGCACAGTGGAAATCATCGGAGTGATAGTTGCAGGGATCATCATTGGGTTGCTTGGCAAGTTCGTCGCACCAGGTAGTAGAGACAACACTCCTATTTGGCTCACCATCCTGTGTGGGATTGGCGGCGTTCTGATCGGTTGGTTCATCTACACGGCCTTCGGAGGTAATGGCAGCCCTGGAATCGACTGGGTGCGTTGGCTCATTGCCATTGCGGTGGCGGCAGTCCTTGTCGTGATCGCTTCCACGGTCACGGGACGCAACACCACCGCTCGTCGGGTCTGAACCCCAAAATCCGGGCTCGCCCCGGTACTGACCCTCGTCAGCCTTTCCTGGACGGTGTTCCGTCCAATCCATGAGAGTGAGGTCGCCGGTCCTCTGCTGCCTTGGGCAAGTCAGGACCGGTCTGAAGAGGCTGCAGAGATTTCGTCACCCCAAGACGATCGGATGTTAGACGCGAAATGCCTGAAAACCGGTATCAGAGCCGCGAACTCCTTGGGAAAGGAGCAACGTCGGAGGTCTATCGCGGATTTGATGCTCACCTCGGCCGAGCGGTAGCGATCAAACGCCTTCGGCCGGATCTGGTGACGAACGCCGTCTTTCGGTCGCGTTTCCACCGCGAGGCCCTCGCCGCCGGCAGACTTGATCATCCGGCGATCGTGGCCGTGTACGACGCTGGTGAAGAGCGCGACGCCACCGGTACCGCGGTCCCCTTCATCGTGATGGAACTGATCGAGGGTCGCTCACTCCGTGACGCGCTGCACGAGGAAGGCAAGCTCTCGCCCGGACGAGCCCTCGAGGTGGCTGCCGTCGTACTAGACGCCTTGGCGTGCAGTCATGCGGCTGGCATCGTTCACCGCGACATCAAGCCTGGCAACGTGATGCTCACCAGCACCGGCGAGGTGAAAGTCGCCGACTTCGGAATCGCGCGTGCGGTGTCGGAGTCGTCAGGTACGGCCACGATGACAGGGACGGTGATGGGAACAGCGCAATACCTGTCCCCTGAACAGGGCCGTGGCGAGGCCGCCGACGCTCGAAGCGACATCTATTCCGTGGGATGCATGCTCTACGAACTGCTCGTCGGCCATCCCCCGTTTTCAGGCGAGTCGATGGTGAGCATTGTCGTCCAGCACATCTATGACTCGCCAACCCCGCCTAGCGTGGCGGCTCGAGAGATCTCGACGGGCGTCGATGCGATTATCCTGAAGGCGCTGGCAAAGAACCCGGCCGAGCGTTACCAGACCGCCTCGGAGATGAAAGGCGACATCGAACGCGTCCTCAGCGGGAAGTCTCCCGAAGCCACCAGCTTGTTGGGAGCGCCCCTGATCGAGACATTGGGTAAACCGCGTCGTGGCGCTGGCCAAGCCCATCGACAACCCGCGGCTGGCCTTGTTGTGATCATGACTGGACTGCTCGTTGTCGCGATGGGCGTGGGCGCGTTCGGGATCCAGCGATCCACCAGACCGGAGGCTGCTGGCCTTCGTACGACTGAAGTCCCCGCGGTATTGGGCCTTGGCAAGGTTGGTGCGGCCAGTCTGCTCCGAAATGCCCGCCTGCTGCCGAGTTTCGAGTTGGTTCATGGCGCCGACGACGCGTCCATCGACACCGCGATGCGACAGTCCCCGGCCGCCGGAGAGATCGCCCCGATCGGCAGCGCCGTAACAGTCGTGATCAACGTTGGTCCGGAGCAGGCCATGATTCCGCAAGGTGTCACACTACGCAGTGCTGATCAGATGAATGAAGCTGACGGCCGAGGAGCTGGTCAGGGCAGCGACTCTGGCAACCCGAGAGCTGGTCAGGTCAATGACTCTGGCAACCCGAGAGCTGGTCAGGTCGGTAATGCTAAAAGTTCTAGTGGCTCGCCAGGCCAACAAAGGCCTCAAGCAGTTGACGAATCGGGGTCGGATGACGGCAAGTACAGCCAGGCGGATAAGCGGAAGTCGGGGAAGGACAAGAGTCTCAAGAAGGATCAGCCGGGCGAGGATCTTGATCATTCGGGCGACGATCTTGATCATTGATGCCGTTTGGGATCGTGAGGCAAGACCGCTATTCCGATCCCGTCGCGGCATCGCGCCACTCCTGGAAGCGCGCCACGTCGTCGACGACCACCCCGTACGGCTGCAGCGCGATCATCTTCGCGTCGTCGGCCTTAGTCTTGCCCGTGTAGAGGAACACCTTGATGTCGGCCAGGCGGTAACCGCGCGCGACATCGGCAGGGATGGTGAGTCTCGCGTGCACAGCCGAACCGACGTTCTTGATCGTCGACACCGATGGCCAGTTGCGGGTACCCAGAATGATCAGCGCATAGCTGATCTTGTGGGTGGTGTCCGCGGCATCCAACTTCTTGATCTTGTTCAGCGCACCAAGGCAGGCGGAGGTGGCCTGCAATTGAATTCTCGAGTTCTTGATCGCGTTCCACAACTGCATCGCCTGGGCGTCGCTGATGGTGCAAACCTTGATCTCCAGGGCGACCGACTTCCCGACTGAATCGGCGTAGCTGAGCAGGTCGACGAGGCGCATCAGCCGCTGAGCACCGATGTTGGTGCGACACCTGTCGCGGATTGCGAACCAGAGCCATGACGAGACGTTGCCTGTGCAGTTCGTTGTCCGATCAAGCGTGGCGTCGTGCAAGATCACTATGGTTCCCACGTGGTCGGCGTCGGGACCGTCCTTCGTCCAGCGAATGTCCCCGTCCAGCATGTCTGCGCGGTTCTTCACTGCGTACTGATAGGCAGGCAGGGTGCCTTCGCCTAACTTTGACGTGCTTGCGCCGCGGTGAGCGACTGTCAGCTCTTCCATGGAGTCGGCGTACGCGGCATGCCCTAGGAGGACCAGCGCAATTCCGCCGGCGAGGACAGCACACAGCACACGCAGGCGGTTTCTCATGTGGTCCTCACTGAAGGGGAAGGGCGAGGTCTGTAGAGCGGCAAGCGTCGGTATTGCGCGAGCAGCTCCAAAACTTGGATGCGAGCGCGTCACTCTAACTAGACGGCGGTAAGCCAGCGCAAACCGACACGCCGCCAGCGCCCCGATGAGCATTGTGTTCGGCTATCGCCTGGTCGCTCGTGCGCTACAGCAGTAGCGACGATCGCATCCCCAGCGAGACATCCCTCCCCTGGCCGAGGTCGCTCAGGTAGAGGTGGTGCACCGCAGCTGCAGCACGACTCTGCTGGGCGGATTGCTGACCAGCTTCGACGGAGTGGCACGGGACTCTACAGAGGGCGCTCGGTCAGCGATAACCACGACCTAGAGCCCAGAGTTGGGCCCTTCCAGCGAGCTGAGGTCTTCGGGAACGTCCACCGCGTACGGCTGCAGCACGGCCAAGTCGATCACCTCGAGCGCCCCGGCGTTGGTTGCGGCCAGGACGACGGGAGGCGCGACTCCGGCCTCGTGGGCCTGCGCCCAGCGTTCGGCAACCACACACCATCGATCACCGGGTCGTAGTCCGGGAAAGCCGTACTCGGGCACAGGTGTGATCAAGTCGTTGCCCACGCTGCGCTGATGATCAAGAAATTCAGCTGTCAGCACTGCGCACACCAGATGGAAAGCCTGAGCTGGACCCGAGGTGCAGCAGCCGTCGCGATAGAAGCCTGTGAGGGGATCCGTACCGCAGGGCTGAAGTTCGGCGCCGAAGACATTGTTTTCACCGTCCACAGCTCTAGTGTGGCCAAAAGAGCGCCGCGTGCCATCATCGGTTTGATGAGCGCGTCCATGATCGAACAAGGCTGGGCGGCATTGAATGCCGGCGACCCGGCGACTGCTCGTACGGCGCTCGAACAGTCGCTCGCCGAGGCGGAGTCCGGTACCGCGCGAGAAGGGCTCGGTCAGGCGCTCTATCTGCTGCGCGACTACGCCGGGGCGATCGCTCAGCATGAGCGGGCATACGCGGCGTACCGCAAAGCAGGCCAGACCTTTGCGGCCGGTAGAGCAGCGCGCACCTTGGCCTGGATTAGCGGAAACGTGCTTGGCGACTGGGCAGTGCAGAACGGCTGGCTGGCCAGGGCGCTCCGGATTCTCACCGAAGCCGGTGAGGAAGCCCCGGAGCACGGCTGGGCGCTGATCATCGGGTCGTACACCGAACCGGATGCCGCCGCCCGAGAGGCCATGTACCGCGAGGCGATCACCGTCGGACGGCGGTTCGCGGATCCCAACATCGAGATGGAAGCCTTGGCATCTCTCGGCGGTCTGTATCTCATGACCGGCCGGGTCGATGTCGGAATGGCGCTACTCGACGAATCGATGGCCGTGCTGTGTGAGGGCGGGCTGACCGAGATCGCAACCGTGGACAACCTGTTCTGTGGCCTTTTCTGGGCTTGCGAGCTCGTCAACGATGTGCCGCGCGCCGACCAGTGGATGCGCGCCGCGTCTGAGGCGATGGCCAGCCGAAATGCGGTCGCCGCATTCTGCCGTGCGCACTATGGAGGCATCCTCACAGCGGCCGGCCGTTGGCAAGAGGCTGAGGTGCAGCTCATCGACGCCGCCCGACACTTCGACAGCGGCATGCCGCAGCGACGCGCCGCGGCGATCATCCGGCTGGCCGAGCTGCGCGTCCGGCAAGGCCGCCTGGAAGAGGCCGGGCAGCTGCTGAAGGGACTGGAGCAACACCCGGACGCCGTACGCACCTGTGCTGCATTCCACCTCGCGCGCGGTGATGTCGCGCTGGCCAGGGACCTCTTGGAGCGAGCCACCGAGGGTTCCGACGACGAAGTTGCCGCGCTTGGTGCGTCCAACATGATCGGTCCGTTGCTCGCGCTCCTGGTAGACGTCTACCTCGAGCAGGACTGCGTCGACGATGCCGAACAGACTGCGCAACGCCTGCAGCGCATCGCGGAGACCCAACATGGGACCTATTTGCCCGCGGCCGCCGCGTTCGCGCGAGGCCGAGTCTGCGTCGCGACCGGCGAAGGCGATGCGCGCTCTTGCTTGAACGCCGCGCTGAAGGGGTTCGCCGAGGCGCAGTTGCCGATGGAGTTGGCGCGGACCCGGCTCGAGATGGCGTACGCGTTGGCCGAGCGTTCGCCCGAGGTGGCTGTCGCCGAGGCAAAGGCTGCGCTGGAGGACTTCGAGCGACTGGACGCCGCACGGTATGCGGATGCGGCCGGAGCGTTACTGCGCTCTCTGGGTGCGCCCATCCGTACCGGCCCCAAAGGCGTCGGCGCCCTGACCAGGCGTGAAGCCGAGGTGTTGGAGCTCCTCGGCGCAGGCCTGTCCAATTCCGAGATCGGCGATCGGCTCTACATCACCCGCAAGACCGTGGAGCACCACGTCGGAAACGTGCTCTCCAAGCTCGGCCTGCGGAACCGCGCCGAGGCTGCCGGCTACGCGTTGCGCCACCA
>Ga0307314_10000236_pt1 | contig 12050 bp, 8 predicted proteins | sample ER_DNA_204_FD_194493 | JGI IMG/M metagenome (GOLD analysis project Ga0307314, IMG submission 194493) | Bulk soil microbial communities from the East River watershed near Crested Butte, Colorado, United States - ER_DNA_204 | ecosystem: Environmental > Terrestrial > Soil > Floodplain | place: USA...
CTGAAGGTGCCGCAACCTCCGGCACAGTCGCGACCAGCGGAACCTTTCATCTGATCACAATCTCATCCGGAGTGCCAGGGGTCCTTATAACATTGAATCCCACCGTAATTATTTCTGCCGGAATCAGCAACTTGACGTTAAGTGGCAATTTGATAGGGACAATAACCTCGCCAAAATGCGGTGAAGTGAGTAATACGGTTGGGTACTCGTTTACGGCAACGGAAAGCACCCAAAATCATTTGACCTACACAGGGAGCAAATATGACCTGCATGTCAGGACAGGTTCAGGAGAAGAGATAACAGCGGCGTTCATTGGGTCTTATACGACTACGGCGGTCACCGCCGCGAAATTGAACTGCACATAGGCAGCAATCCTGCGATAGAGAGTGAGGCGCGGGGGCAACGCACCTCGCGCCTTCTAATTCCATAAACCCATCGCCCTTCCGGCCGATCTCCTTCACGATCTCGTCGGTGCCGCCTCCGATCGGGCCGAGGCGGGCGTCGCGGACGGCTCGCTGGCCATCAGCTCCGCCAGCGAGACCTCCTGAATGCAGACTGGGGGTCCCTGTGGCCGCAAGAATGTGAAAGTCATCCTTTGACTGACTTCAATTTGCAGACCGATGCTGACGTCAGGAGCCGCTGCCAGTCAGATGCTGTTGACCTAAGGGCTACGGACGGCTAGTTCTGGGACTGCAAGGCGAGGTCGACTGGAGTTATGTCGACCGCTTCGGATAAAGGTTCTCGGCAGAGGGAGCGTCCGCTTCTGCCGGGGTCAGGAGAAAGGTAAACATGAGTAAGAAAATGATGGCGCTTGTCCTCGCGGTCGTTAGCGCGGCGTGTTTTGCTCTGCCGACAGTAGCGGCGGCCCAGGAAATCCATATTGAACCGGCGGAAAGCTTCACTGTTTCCAGCACTGGTGGGGAAGTCAGGGCCGAAGGTGAGCCGACGGTGACATGCACTGCGCTTGGCGGAAGTGGCAGTTTTAATGCCGGTAGTACGACAACAGGAACGATAACGCGTGACTATACGGGATGCCACACTGCAGTGTTTGGGTTCACAGCGACCTGTAAATCCGAAGGCGCCGAATTCGCCGGCACAGTTGCCAACAGTGGCACTTTCCATTTGATCACAATCTCATCCGGTGTCCCCGGCATCCTGATGACAACAAATCCCACCAAACTTGTCTGCGCCGGGATCAGCTCGATAACGATCACGGGAAATATGATTGGAACAATCATTTCCCCGAAATGCGGGGAAATGAACAAAACGCTGACGGTGTCGTTCACGGCCTCAGGGAACACCCAGAATCACCTGAGCTACACAGGTGGCAAATATGACCTAGTCGCGCAAACAAATGACGGCGTGAGCAAGACAGCTGCCATGGCCGGCTCCGCGACGAACACGCAGGCAAACGCAGGCAAACTGAACTGCACATAACGACAGTGCGTTTCAGTCTGAACAGGGCGCGAGGCCCACGGCCTCGCGCCCTTCCTCTCCCTACAGCCCCATCGCCTTCCCCAAGATCTCCTTCATGATCTCGTCCGTCCCGCCGCCGATCGGGCCGAGGCGGGCGTCGCGGACGGCTCGCTCGATGCCGTACTCGCGCATGTAGCCGTAGCCGCCGTGGATCTGGAGGGACTGGTCGGCGATCTCGAGGACGGCGCGCTGGGTGATCAGCTTTGCCATCGAGACCTCCTGGATGGGGTTCTGGCCTTCGTGGAAGAGGCGGAGGGCGTTGTAGGTGAGGGCGCGGGAGGCTTCGGCCTTGGTCGCCATCTCTGCCACGTGGTGGCGGATCGCCTGGAACTTGCCGATCGGGCGGCCGAAGGCTTCGCGGTCGGTGGCGTAGGCGACGGTGGTCTCTATGAGGCGCTGCATGGCGCCGACGGCGCCGATCGCCATCAGCAGGCGCTCCCAGGCGAAGTTGGCCATGATCAGCTTGAAGCCGCCGTTCTCCTCGCCGAGCAGGTTCTCGGCCGGGACCTCGACGTCGGCGAAGGAGATTTCGCCGGTGTCGGAGGAGTGCCAGCCCATCTTCTCCAGCTTGCGGCTGACCTCGTAGCCGGGCATCTCGCGCTCGAGGACGAGGAAGGAGATGCCGCCGTGGCCGCCCTCCTCCTTCGTCCTGCAGGCGCAGACGAGGAAGTCGGCGCGGACGCCGTTGGTGATGAAGGTCTTGGCGCCGTTGACGACGTAGGTGTCGCCGTGGCGCTTGGCGGTGGTGGCGAGGGAGGCGACGTCGGAGCCGGCGCCGGGCTCGGTGATCCCGAGGGCGCCGATCTTCTCGCCGGCGATCCCAGCGGGTAACCACCGTTGTTTTTGCTCCTCGGTGCCGAACTTGAAGATCGGCGGCATCGCGATCGAGGTGTGGGCGTTGAGCCCGGCGGCGACGCCGCCGGAGCCGCCGGAGCGGGCCAGCTCTTCCACCCATACAGCGTCATGAAGGTGGGTGCCGCCCTGGCCGCCCAGCTCCTCGGGGAACTTCAGCCCGAGGAAGCCGAGCTCGGCGCAGCGGGTGAACAGCCCGCGCGGGAATTCCCGCGCCGCCTCCCACTCGTCGACGTGCGGCGCGATCTCCTTCTGCACGAAGCGGCGGACCGTCTGCCGCAGCTCCTCGTGCTCGGAGCCGAACGGCGGCAGAGTGGCGCGAGCGCCGCTGTCCTTGACGACGCTCACGCCTGCTCCCTCTGACTTAAAGCCCGTAACTGCGGCCGATCACGTCGAGCATAACCTCGTCGGTGCCGGCGCCGATGCGATTGAGGCGGACGTCGCGGTAGGCGCGCTCGATCTCGTACTCCTTCATGTAGCCGTAGCCACCGAGGATCTGGACGCACTCGTCGGCGACCTCGCAGGCGATGCGGGAGGCGTAGAGCTTGGCCATCGTGATCTCGCGCACCGGGTACTCGCCGTTGCCGAAGCGCCAGGCGGTCGAGTAGGTGAACTGCTTCGCCGCTTCGATCTTCGTCGCCATCTCGGCGAACTTGTGGCGGATGGCCTGGAACTTGCCGATCGGGCGGCCGAAGGCTTCGCGCTCCTTCGCGTACTCGAGGGTTTTTTCCATCATCCGCTCGGCCCCCGCGTGGCAGCCGGCGGCGGCGACCAGGCGCTCGCCCTGGAGCTCCCAGGCGATGTGGTAGAAGCCTTTGCCGACCTCGCCGAGGACGGCGTCGGTGGGGACGCGGACGTCTTCGAAGGCCAGTTCCCCGGTGTCGGAGGCGTGCATCCCCATCTTCTCCAGCTCCTTGGAGACGGTGAATCCGGGGACCTTCTCGCCGTCCTCGCCCTTGAGGTCGACGACGAAGAGGGTGATGCCGGCGTGGCGCTCGCTCGGGTCGGTCTTGGCGACGAGGACGATGAAGTCGGCCCGGGTGCCGTTGGTGATGAAGGTCTTGGAGCCGTTGATCACGTATTCGTCGCCGTCGCGGATCGCGCTGGTGCGGATCCCGGCGACGTCGGAGCCGGCGCCCGGCTCGGTGATCCCGAGGCAGGCGACCTTGTCGCCCTTCAGCCCCGGTTCCAGGTACTTGCGCTTCTGCTCTTCGGTGCCGAGCAGGTGGACGGGGGGGAGGGCCATGTCGGTCTGGACCGCGAAGCCCATGTTGGTGCCGCCGGAGCCGGAGTAGCTCATGCACTCGGCGCGAACCAGCGAGTAGAAGTAGTCGCCGCCCTGGCCGCCGTACTCCTCCGGGAAGCAGAGGCCGAGGAAGCCGAGCTCACCGGCGCGCTTCATCGCCGAGGTGGGCCAGTAGGTGTCCTCCCACTCGTTGCGGTGGGGCCAGAGCTCCTTCTTCACCCAGGCCTGCATCGACTCGCGCAGGTCTTCGTGCTCCTGGCTGAAGATGAAGTGCTTGCGCCCGGACTCGAAGTCGGGCTTGATCACGCTGGAGCCGTTACCGGTCGCGGTCGCCACTGATTCTCTCCCTCTTAGGTCGTTCCGAAAGCCGAAGTGGACAGTAGCACTTCCCACTTTCAGCGATGCTATGGTCCCGTGCCGATGACCCAGGGAGATTGGAAGGGCGAGAAGGTCGCCTACGAGGTGGCCGCCGGCGTCGCCACGGTGACGCTCAACGACCCGGAGAAGCGCAACATGCTCTCCGGCCAGATGCTGGCCGAGCTGGTCGAGGCGATGAAGCGGGCCAAAGCCTCCGAGGAGGTGCGCGCCGTCGTCCTCACCGGTGCCGGTGACAAGGCGTTCTGCTCAGGTGCGGACCTCGGTGGCTTCGCCGCTGACATTCCGCTCGTCCACAAACACTTTGCAACTGATCTTTTCCTTGAATTCTTCCGGCTGATGCCGCGGCTCGGCAAGCCCTCCGTCTGCGCGGCCAACGGGCACGTGCTCGCCGGCGGCATGGGGCTGGCGCTCTCATGCGACCTGGTGATCGCCAAGGAGGGGGCGACCTTCGGCACGCCGGAGATCAACGTCGGCGCCTTCCCCTACATGATCATGTCGATCATCTACCGCAACGTCCCGCGGAAGAAGGTCAACGAGATGATGCTGCTGGGCGAGCGGCTCTCGGCCGAGCAGGCGGTCGAGTACGGGCTCGCCAACAAGGTCGTCCCAGCCGCCGAGTTCGACGCCGCGGTCGCCGAGTGGGCGACCAAGCTCGCCGCGAAGAGCCCGGTGCTGATGCGGCTCGGCCACGACGCGATGTACCGCCAGCAGGACATGGCGCTCGACGACGCGCTCGAGTTCCTGCGCTCGCAGCTCTCGCTCACCTTCACGACCGAGGACATCGTCGAGGGGGTCACCGCCTTCTTCGAGAAACGCGACCCGCAGTGGAAAGGACGCTGAGGCCCTGATGGCGACCGAGGAGAAGTCCCCGAACCTGCTGCCGGGCACGGCGCCCCTTGCCGACCTGACCGCGCAGCTGCACGAGCGCCGCGCCAAGGCCAAGCTCGGCGGCGGCGAGGCAAAGATCGCCAAGCAGCACGATCGCGGCAAGCTCACCGCGCGGGAGCGGATCGACCTCCTCGTCGACGAGGGCACCTTCGTCGAGATGGGGATCCACGGCCGCCCGCACTTCGCCCAGCGGGCGATGGACGGGGTCGAGGCGCCCGCCGACGGCGTCGTCACCGGCTGGGGGGACGTCGACGGCCGCGCCACCTGCATCGCCGCCTATGACTTCACCGTGATGGCCGGCTCGATGGGAATGACCGGGGAGCTCAAGGTCACCCGCCTGCGGGAGATGGCGTTGAGCAAGCGGATGCCGTTCGTCTGGCTGCTCGACAGCGCTGGCGCCCGGATCCAGGAGGCGGCGGGCTCGCTCTTCGCCGGCTCCGGCCACCTCTTCCGCGAGGAGGTCGAAATGTCGGGCGTCGTCCCGATGGTGGCGGCGATGATGGGTCCCTGCGCCGCCGGCACCGCCTACATCCCGGCGCTCTCGGACTTCGTGCCGATGGTCTCCGGCCAGGGCGCGATGGCGCTCGCCGGCCCGCACCTGACCAAAGCCGTGACCGGCGAGGAGATCTCGATGGAGGACCTCGGCGGCGCCAAGGTCCACTGCCGCAAGTCGGGGGTGGGGGACCTGGAGGTGGCCGACGACGAGGAGTGCATCGCCTCGGTCCGCAAGTACCTCTCCTACTTCCCGGGCAACTGCGAGGAGCGGCCGCCGGTGGTCGACGTCTCAGACCCGATCGAGCGGGCCTCGGAGAAGCTGATGGAGATCGTCCCGGAGTCGCCGCGGCAGCCCTACGACATGTACGACGTGATCCGCGAGATCGTCGACGACGGCGACTGGTTCGACCTGAAGCCGAAGTTCGCCAAGAACGTGATCACCTGCCTCGCCCGCTTCGGCGGTCAGCCGGCCGGGATCGTCGCCAACCAGCCCAAGCAGCTGGCGGGGACCCTCGACAACGACTCCGCCGACAAGGCCGCCCGCTTCATCAACCTCTGCGACGCCTTCAACATCCCGCTCGTCTTCCTCCAGGACGTCCCCGGCTTCATGGTCGGCTCGAAGGTCGAGCACGCCGGGATCATCCGCCACGGGGCGAAGATGCTCTACGCCGTCAGCCGCGCCACGGTGCCGAAGGTGACCGTCGTCGTCCGCAAGGCCTACGGCGCCGGCTACTACGTGATGTGTGGCAAGGCCTACGAGCCGGACCTGATCGTCGCCTGGCCCGGGGCCGAGATCTCGGTGATGGGGGCAGAGGGGGCGGTCGAAATCATCGGCCGCTCGGCGATCGAGGCCTCCGAGGATCCGGAGGCGACCAAGGAGGCGATGCTGAACGCGGTCCGCCAGCAGATCGACCCCTACATCGCCGCCGGCAACGCCGTCATTGACGACATCATCGACCCGCGCGAGACCCGCCCGACGATCGCGAAAGCGCTGCAGATGGCGCGGAACAAGCGGGTCCAGAAGCCGCGCAAACGCCACGGGGTGATGCCGGTATGAAGGGGCGAGTTTGTAAACCATTGGTTGACAAAGTCGCCCAAGGAGGCGCGCCATGAGCTCTTTCAGCGACCCGGTGATCATCAGCTGCTCGATCAGCGGCGTGATCGCCAACCGCGACCAGTGCCCGGCGATCCCCTACACGCCGGAGGAGTACGCGGCGGAGGCGCGGCGGGCGGTCGACGAGGGCGCCTCGCAGATCCACATCCACGCCCGCAAACCCGATGGCACCCCCTCCTACGAGGTCGAGGACTTCCAGGCGATCACCGAGGCGATCCTGGCCGAGGTCGGCGACGTGATCGTCAACTACTCGACCGGCGCGATCGGGATCCCGCTGGAGAAGCGGATCGAGTACCTGCGCGCCTGCAAGCCCGACGTCGCCGCGCTGAACATGAGCTCGATGAACTACGCCAAGTACTCGCGCCGCCGCAAGGACTTCGTCTTCAAGGCGGTCTTCGAGAACAGCTTCGACACGATCATCGAGTTCCTGACCGCGATGAAAGAGCTGGGGATCAAGCCCGAGCATGAGTGCTTCGATTCCGGCCACGTCGCCAACCTCGACCCGCTGGTCGACATGGGGCTGCTGGAGCCGCCGCTGCAGATCTCGCTGGTGATGGGGGTGACCGGCGGCATCCGCCCGACCCCGCGCAACGTCACCCTGATGTCCGACCAGATCCCCGGCGGCCCGGAGGGGCCGAACCAGTGGCAGGTGATCGGGATCTCCCGCGACCAGTGGAAGCTGCTCGCCTCCTCGCTGGTCCTCGGCGGCAACGTCCGCGCCGGGGTCGAGGACAACCTCTACCTGCCGAACGGGGAGATGTGCCGCTCCAACGGCGACCTGATCGCGAAGGCGCGGCAGATGGCCGAAGACATCGGACGCCGCCCCGCCAGCGTCGCCGAGGCGCGGGAGCTGCTGGGCGTCCCCAAACGGGCAGCGGCCTAGGCGGACCGCCCGGTGGCGGACCTCCCTCTCGGCGACGTCAAGGTCCTCGACCTCACCCGCCTCCTGCCGGGGGGCTTCTGCTCGCTGCTGCTAGCCGACCTCGGCGCCGAGGTGCTGAAGGTCGAGGACACCGGCATGGGCGACTACATCCGCTGGGCGCCGCCCTACTACGGCGCTGACGAGCAGCAGGCGCTGGGGACGCGCTCCTCGCTCTACCTCTCGCTCAACCGCGGCAAGCGCTCGGTCCGGCTCGACCTCAAGTCCGACCCGGGGAGGGAGGCGCTGCTGCGCCTGGTCGCCGCCCACGACGTCGTCCTCGACGGCTTCCGCCCCGGCGTCCTCGACAAGCTCGGGGTCGGCTACGAGCGCATGCGCGAGGCGAACCCGCGGGTCGTCTACTGCGCGATCACCGGCTACGGCCAGGACGGTCCCTACGCGCAGCGCGCCGGCCACGACATGAACTACCTCGGCCTCGTCGGCCTGCTCGGCCTGACCGGCGCCAAGGACGGGCCGCCGGTGCAGTCGGCGGGCCAGATTGCCGACCTCGGCGGCGGCGCCCTGACGGCCGCCTTCGGGGTGATGGCGGCGCTGCACGAGCGCGAGCGCTCCGGCGAGGGGCAGATGGTCGACGTCTCGATGGCCGACGGCGCCCTCTCCTGGCTGGCGATGGTCGCCGGGCGCTACTTCTGCGACGAAGAGGTGCCGCGGCGCGGCGAGCAGATGCTCGCCGGCGGCATCGTCTGTTACCTCCCTTACGAGGCCGCCGACGGCTGGGTCACCTGCGGCGCGCTGGAGCCGAAGTTCTGGGCCGCCTTCTGCGAGGGCGCCGAGCGTCCCGACCTGGTCGAGAAGCAGTTCGAGGCGTCGGGATCGGAGGCCTGGGAGGAGGTCGCCGCCGTCTTCCGCTCCCGCACCCGGGCCGAGTGGAAGGCCTTCAACGACGAGCGCGACTGCTGCATCGAGCCGGTCCTCGACCTCGACGAGGCGCTCGACTCCGAGCTGGTGCGGGGGCGGGGGATGGTGGTCGAGGTCGAGCAGCCCGGGCTAGGGACCGTGCGCCAGCTCGGCAACCCCGTGAAGCTCTCCCGCACCCCCGCCGACCCGACCCGCCCGGCACCCGCCTTCGGCGAGCACACCGAGGAGGTCCTGCGCGAGGTCGGCTACTCCGCCGAGGAGGTCGCGGCGATGATGGAAGCCGGCGCCGCCGCCGGTCCCGCCGCGGCGCCCCAAGGGGAGTTCCGCGCGTGAGCGCCAACGGCTCCAACGGCCGACGGGCCGAAAATACCCCTATAGGGAGGGAAATCGTCCCATCGGCCGGGGAGGGCCTGTTGCGGATGAGGGAGCTGGCGGAGGCCTCTGGGGTGCCGGGGCCGACGATCAAGCACTACCTGCGCGAGGGCCTGCTGCCGGAGCCGGTCAAGACCAGCCGCAACATGGCCTACTACCCGCCCGAGTTCGTCGACCGGATCAAGCTGATCAAGCGCCTGCAGGAGGAGCGCTACCTGCCGCTGAAGGCGATCAAGAACGTGCTCGAAGAGGATCCCGACCGGGCCGAAGCGATGCTCGCCCTCGGCGACCAGATCCTCGACCGCGCCCTCGCCGGCGAGCGCTCCCGCACCAGCGCCGCCGAGGTCCGCAAGCGCTACGGCCTCCCCAAGGAGGTGCTGGACCGCCTCGCCGAGCTCGAGGTGCTGACTCCCAACAGCCGCGGCTACTCGCCCTCCGACGTGACGATCATCGAGGCGATCAGCCGCTTCCGCGCCGGCGGCTACGACGAGCAGATCGGCTTCACCGTCTACGACACCCTCCGCTACAAAAACGCACTGCAGGAGCTGGCCCGCCAGGAGGTCGACGTGGTGATGGAACGCCTCGCCGGCGAGGTACCGCCCGAGCGCGTGGTCGAGATGCTCGAAGCCGGCGCCCAGCCGCTGAAGGACCTGATCGCGGCGCTGCACACGAAGCTGATGGTCGCCGAGCTCGAGCGCCGCCGCTAGAAACGCTTCGCCGCAGTGCCCTGCCCGATCTGCGCCCGCTCCTCCTCGATGTCCATCAGCAGCGTCGTCGCCCCGCACTCGCCGGCGACCCGCTCGGCCTCCTCGAAGGCCTCGGCGACGCCGTCGGCGCCGGCCGCGGCCCGCGCCCGCGCCAGGGTCAGCATCGCCACCGGGTAGGCCCACAGCATCGCCCGCTCGCGGCAGATCCGCGCCGCCTCCTCGGCGACCTCGAGCCCTTCCTCCTCGCGGCCAACCAGGACCAGGGCCCGGGCGCGCAGCTGCCCGCGCCAGCCCTCCATCTCGCCGCCGGAGTCCATCGCCTCGCGGTAGAGCCGCTCGGACTCTTCGACCGACTCCAGCGCCGCCTCGAATTCCTCGGCGATCAGCTGCGTCCAGGCGAGGTTGGAGAGGGCGAGGCTGCGGGAGAAGACGTCGCCGAGGCGGTCGGTCAGCTCGACGTTGCGGCGGGCGATCGCCAGCGCCGCCTCCGGGTCGCGGCGGATCACGAGGCTGGCGAGGTTGCTGCGGATCCAGCTCGCCGTCTCCGGGTCGTCCTCGTCGAGGGCGATCTTCAGCGCCCGCTCGAAGAGCTCCTCGGCCTCCTCGAATTCGAGCTTCTCGCGGCGGACCATGCCCTTGCCCATCAGCCCCCAGGCGATCGGGCTGCCGAGGACGATCCCGGCGCCGACGCTGCCGTCGTCGCCGACGATCTCCAGCATCTCGTCGAGGATCCGCTCGAAGCCCTCGAAGTCGGCGTTGCAGAGGTAGGCGTAGGCGCCGGCGCCGCGCACCGCCGCGCGCAGGTGACGGTCGCCGGAGCGGTCGGCCAGCGCGACCGTCTCGCGCACCGCCTCGAGCCAGTCGGGGCCGTAGTGGTCGAGCCCGGGCCGCACCGCGGTCGCCACCTTCAGCAGCGCCAGCGAGTGCAGGTCCTCGTTGCGGGTCGCGATCTCCTCGGCCTCGCCGGCGAGCCGGTCCTGCTCGGACCGGCTCATCCCGATCCGCCACGCGTACTGCAGCTGCAGCAGCCGCGAGTGGATCGCCAGGGCCGCCGTCTCCTCGTCCTCGGGCAGCTCGGCGACCAGCTCCATCACCTGCCGCCAGAGCCGCAGCGCGTCGTGGGGGCGGCTGTGGCCGGCCCAGTGGGCGGCGCGGGCCGACCAGCGGGCCGCCTCGAGCGTCTCCCCGCCCTGGCGCAGGTGGTCGGCGATCAGGGCCGAGAGCTCGTCGTAGCGCTCCGGCGCCTCCAGCTCGATCAGGGCCCGCGCCGCGGCGGCGTGGGTCGCCGCCCGCTGCTCGGCCAGCTGGGTGCCGTAGGCGACCTCGCGGGTGAGCGGGTGGCGGAAGGCGAGCAGCCGCTCGGGGTAGAGCTGGGCTTCGTAGAGGAAGCCGCCGTCGACCAGCGCCCGCAGCGCCCGCTCCATCTCCTCGGGGTCGAGCCCGGCGGCCATCGCCAGCGCCTCCTCGCCGACCTCCTTGCCGAGGACGGAGGCGACCTGCAGCAGCTGCTTGGAATCGGCGTCGAGGCGGTCGATCCGCGCCGCCAGGACCGCCTGCACGGTCACGGGGACGCCGGCGTCCTCGATCGGGCGGGCGAGGCGGTAGCCGCCGCGCTTGCCCTCCAGGTAGCCGGCCTCGGCCAGCTCGCGGACGATCTCCTCGATGAAGAACGGGTTGCCGCCGGTGCGCTCGTGGATCGGCTCGTCGAGCCCGTCGAGTGAGGGGTCCTCGCCGGCGAGGTCGCGCAGCAGCTCGCGGGTGTCCTCGCGGCGCAGCGGCGCCAGCTCCAGCGCCTCGAAGCAGCCCGAGGCCTCCCAGGGCGGCGAGTACTCGGGGCGGTAGTTGAAGAGGACCAGCGTCCGCGTGCCGCCGAACCCCTCGATCAGCCCGTTCAGCATCGCCTGGCTGCCCTCGTCGACCCAGTGCAGGTCCTCGAAGACGAGCAGCAGGGTCTGCCGGCGGGACGGCTTGCCGACGAGGCGGCAGAGGACTTCGGCGAGCGAGCGCTGGCGCGCCTCCGGGCTCATCTGCGGGACCGGCCGCTCCGGGTCGGGCACGCCGAGGAAGTCGAACATCAGCGGCAGGTCCGCGGCGAAGGCGGGGTCGAGCAGCAGCGAGCGGCCGGCGATCTTCTCCCGCGCCTGCTGCTCGGGTTCGTTGTCGGCGATGCCGAAGAAGGAGCGCAGCATCTGCAGGATCGGCATGAACGGGATCGCCTTGCCGTGGGCCTGTCCCTGCGCCTGGAAGACCTCGACCCCGTCGCTGCGGCAGCGCTCGAGGAACTCGAGGTAGAGCCGGCTCTTGCCGATCCCCGGCTCGGCGACGACGCCGACCGCGGCGGCCTCGCCGGCGTTGGCCCGGTCCAGCGCCCCCTCCAGCCTCGCCAGCTCGCGCTCGCGGCCGACGAAGCGGGAGAAGCCGCGCTCGCGGGCGAGGTCGAGGCGCGAGCGGGCCTCGCCGATTCCGGCCAGCTCGAAGACCTGGACCGGCCGGCTCGCGCCCTTGATCTCGAACTCGCCGAGGTCGCGGAGGTCGAGGTAGCCGCGGGCGAGCTTGGCCGCGTGCTCGGTCAGGTATGCCTTGCCCGGCTCGGCCAGAGCCTCCATCCGCTGGGCGAGGCCGACGGTGTGGCCGATCGCGGTGTAGGAGCCGCCGCCCTCGCCGATCGCCCCGGCGACGACCTCGCCCGAGTTGATCCCGATCCGGGTCGAGACGTTGAGCCCC